>Ga0233433_10002153_pt1 | contig 17682 bp, 9 predicted proteins | sample SI_122_August201_5_FD_179868 | JGI IMG/M metagenome (GOLD analysis project Ga0233433, IMG submission 179868) | Seawater microbial communities from Saanich Inlet, British Columbia, Canada - SI_122_August2016_100_MG | ecosystem: Environmental > Aquatic > Marine > Inlet | place: Canada: British...
AAATTGCTGAACATGTTCACTCCAGTTGTGTTACCCAGATACTTCCCATTTTCATCACGACAAAAATTAAGCAAAACCAATTGACCTCCGGATCTCAATTCACGTGCTCGGTGCAGTAAAATGGATTCCCAGTCTTTTTTACCTTGTGCAGCAAAATTAAGATACTGTTCACCCTCTGCACCAACCATGTGAACGTGGTCGCTTAGATCACAGGGCTTGCTGCTCAGCCAATGCATTGCGGTTGCAGAGAAACCAAAATCCAAAGTGTTGTCAGGTAGAATCTGTTTGTAGAAGGAGTTAGCAGAAAAAAGAGGGTAAACGTTTTTAGTACGTTCCAGGTAACTGCTAAAATGTCCTAAACCCAAGACAGTGTTTACCAGTCCATTAAAATCGTTTTTTGGTTGATCTGCATAGACGATGTTAATGTTTATTCCAGGTGCAGTTTTTTGAATGGAATGGACGAATTTTTCAACCATCTTAAGCGACGTCCCTCCATCAGCAGTTCCCATGTCTGAGAAAGTGAAACAATCCTGATTTTTGGGTACTTTCATTGAATCAAGTGCTTCCAACAAAAGTGGAGTGGCAGCGTTAATTACATCTTCTGCTCCTCTGGTGATCAGAGAATATTCTCCACCGCCAGACATAGTTATGTTCTGGAGTGCTTCAGTTTGACTGGACATAGGCTAAAATTTAAAAGTTTGCTTAAAAACCAATAGTTTTAAAAGAACAAAGAAATATCTTCATGCGAAGATTTACAGGCAGAAACATATTTTCCATGCTCCAAACTTAGTTTTTTCTGCAGTCTCAAACCGATTGAATCCTTGAGCAGGATTTCATAATTTGCCAGTGGTTGGGAGAGTTCTTTGACAGCACGTTGGCGCCATTCAATTTCTTGATAAAAGATAGTCATTCCGAGTTGCCACTGTTTCAAAGCTTTTTCAGGATTGGGTTTCTTTCCTTTTAATGCACGGCGGGCTTTTGAAAATTTTGATTTAATAGGACTCGCGCCGGCGATGCTTCCAAGGTTGGAGCCAATATCCTTGATACGTTTCATGGCAATATCAGGTTGTTCATCTTCAATAATATCTTTAATGGATTTGAGTTGATTTTCCATTTCAAGCAACTTAGGAGTCTGATCCAGAATTGCAATGATTTGAATCAAAGGTTCATACGCACTATCAGAATTGCTACGATATTTGAGTCTTGAAACACGTGCTTCGTTTTTGATTAACTTGAATTTAGCTCTTTCAGTTTCCCACTCCGGTGGAATCGTATTGCGCAGTTCTGTTATCATCTGCTCAAAAGTTTCGATGCTATTGCTGATTTCCTTAAAAACTAAAGGACCTGAATCCTCTCCATTACGTTCAAGTCTCGTTTTTCTCTGTTTGAGTTCAAAGATATCAAATTCTATTTTTCTGATTTCAGCCTGTATTTTTCTCACCTCGTGATGCAGATCTTCATAACTTATGATGAATTGTTCAAATTGGCCGTCATTTTTATTAATATCGTCAATAAGATTAAACGTTGCTAAAACCTGTTGTTGTGAAGTAGACAGTGTTTTTTGGTATTTTTCTGGGAGATAGTCAATATTCACTTTGCTCAAAGAATCAACACCTGCACGAATCTCGTTTTCATGTTCTGCATAATATGGAAATATGATCTCCTCAATACACTGCTGAAGTTTTGGATTGATTGGAGGAGGAGCATTCTCTGAAGTTAGATATGTCCGGTTCGGTAAATAATTGACCAAAGGTGGAAAGTAGCCCGCAATTCCAAGCCCAATTAGTTGCAATATAATGAAGGCCACTACTCCACGATAAATGTGAATGGTTTTCACCTCAGGCGGTGACACTCCTCTCAAGTAAAATAACGCAAACCCAAACGGAGGTGTGAGAAAGGATGTTTGCAGGTTCATGCCGATCATCACACCCAGCCAGACTGCAGTGATGTTAGCAGATGGGTCAGCAAGTAATATTGGTGCTACAAGCGGCACAACTACTACAGATATTTCAATAAAATCGAGGAAAAATCCTAAAAAGAAAATAACAGCCATGACCACCATAAACTGGGCCCAGAAACCACCTGGTACACTGGTCAGGAATTCCTTAACCAGTTCTTCACCTCCAAATCCTCTGAAGGCCGAAGTCAACATAGCTGCTCCTATAAGGATTATGAAGACCATCGAAGTTGTTTTAGAGGTTTCAAGCATGACCCCTCTTAGTGTATTTTCTATACGGTAAGTTCTCCAGGCACTCCAGAAAACTGAAATTAATAAACCAATAACTGCGATAGTTGCAAAGATCATTGCAATTGCTTCTTCAGAATTACGAATGTTTTTGACATTTAATTCGTACAGACTGAGGATGAAAATGATTGTAGTTGTTGAAACAACTGCGAGAATTGCAGGATAGAAGGAACTTTTTTGGCCTTCAGTCAGCCGGTAACCTCCCATAATCATGGCACCAACTGCACCAATTGCTCCTGCCTGGTTGACAGTAGCAATTCCCATGATGATAGAACCCAAAACCGTAAAAATTAAGGTGAGTGGCGGAACAAGTGCCATCAACACTTTCAATAAGAACTTACTGTCGATTTTTCCTTCATAAGGAACCGGTGGTGCTGATTCTGGTTTTAGCAAAGCGGAAATAAGAATGTATGACATGTACAGACCAACCAGTACCAGTCCCGGCAGGAATGCTCCAACAAACATGTCTCCAGCACTGGCAGAAACCACATCGAATTCTGAGGGCATCATGGTTTCACCAGTGGTTAGTTTATATTCAGCAATACGGGCTGTGTTGGCAATTTCTGCTGCACTGGAAAGCTGATCTGCCAGAATGATCAATACTATGGACGGCGGAATTATTTGACCCAGTGTTCCGGAAGCGCAAATAGTTCCTGTAGCAAGAGGTTTGGAATAATTGTGTTCCAGCATAGCTGGAAGAGAAATGAGACCCATGGCAATCACTGTAGCACCTACAATACCAGTTGTGGCTGCAAGTAAGGCACCGACAAAAACTACTGAAATCCCAAGACCACCTGGAATAGGACCAAATAACTGAGCCATTGAGACGAGTAGGTCTTCTGCAATTTTGGAACGCTGAAGCATTATTCCCATGAAAACGAAGAGTGGTATGGCAATCAGCGTGTCTCGTTCAACATCCCAATAGAGACTACGGAAATTAGTCACTCCTGATGTCAGCCACTCGATAGGTCCATCATGGGTAAAGTAAGCTGAAGGATTGCCTTCAACTATAAAACCTGTCAGTGCAGCCATTCCAATACTAAGAATTGCAGCACCCGGTAAAGAAAAGGCAACAGGGAAACCTGAGGTGAGAGCGAACACCATCAGCAGAACTAGCACTAAAAGAAAAAAAACTTCCATGAAAAATATGTTTGTTAAATCAGGTGTTTATTGAAGGTTGTCGTTCTTGAGGAATACTTTCTCCGATCAATTCTGCAGAATTACGCAGGAAATATCCCATAAACTGAACGAGCATCGATACAGCAAAAACGACAAGATAACCGACCATCAGATATTTTACATACATTCCGAAACCCTGTTGGTATACCTCGAATACAAGTAAAGGTCCATTGAGACTGCTACCTCTAACCCACATTCCGGTTGAAAGAATAACCCAGCAAAGAGGAAGTCCCAAAATGACACAGCCGACTGCATTTGAAAGTGCCTTGGTTTTTGATTTGAATCTTGAATAAAATACATCCACTCGTACATGTCCTTCGGTTATTAATGCATATGAACTGGAAAAAAGGAAAAGTGCTGCATACCACATTCTTACCAAGTCGCCCATGAAAGCCTGCTCATAGGAATATACGAAACGTGAAATAACAATCTGAAACTCTGCAATCACCACCAAAAACGCAAGCCATGTGAAGCCAAGACCTCTGACAAAATATGCAATTACGAAACTTAAGATAATGAGTGGATAGTGTACATAAGTACCTCGAACAACTGGTCGTCCCAGCTCAATCGCCATTGAGTTTCCTAACATTGAATTCAGAAAACCTTCTACACGGAGAAAAGAAATTGTGATGTCAACAAAACCAACTAGCAAAACTGCCCAGAAACAGGCTCTTGTTAGGTAGGCAGCAAATCTTCTTAAGATATCTGCGTCTTCAAGAAGTGTTCGTTTTGGGGTTTTTAAAACAAACAGGCAAACAGCGCTTAACATTGAGACAAGAGCAAAGCTTTGAATCCATCCTAAAGTCAAAGCGTTACTGTCAAGAGGCTTCCTGAGAGGTGATATGCCAAACATCTCATGATGTGCAAAAAAATTCCAGAGACCTGGCCAACCTCTCCAGAAAATTAGATAGTTGTTGAACAAAAAAAGCATTGTCAAGCTTACCATGGACCATGCAAAAACTCTAAGCAGACCAGGAGTCACAAGACTGTTGTGGCTGTTGTCAGTCAATTTTTAGCTATATTCTGAAAGGCTCAAACTAAATGGTTTAACTTGAGCATCAAGTTTCTTAAAAAAACCTCATTTTAAGATAAATATTGAGGAGCTGATAAAGAACCAAACCGGAAGTGGTTTTAATGAAGACGGCGTCCAGTTTGAAACACCGTCTTCAGATTTTGATCAAGTCTAAATTACGAAATACCAAGCACACGGTTACGCTGTGTGAGATATTCCTGATCGGAAATGTTCATCCATTTACCAACATCTTTACGTGTAGCAGCAAAGCTTTCATGGATAGTATTAGCCATAGTGCTGTGTTGTCGTACTTCATCAAAGACCTCTTCTGCTGCTTCGCCGAAACTATCATAAATATCGTCATTGAATCGTTTCAGCTTAACACCCTGCTCACGAATCAGTTTGTCTAAAGCGGAACCATTCTTCGCATTGTATTCAGACATCATGATATCATTTTCTGTGTGAGCTGCTGCTTTGATGGTTATTTGGTCAGAATTTGAAAGACCTTCCCACCATGATTTGTTCATGCCTAGAGATAGCATGGCTGCAGGCTCGTGCATTCCTGGGTAGTAGTAGTACTTGGCAGCTTCATAAAATTTCATATAAGCATCATTCCAAGGACCAACCCATTCGGTAGCATCGATTGCACCAGAAATCAGGTTTTCATAAATTTGACCTCCAGGAAGTGAAACAGGTGATACGCCAAGTTTGGCCATTACGTCTCCACCCAAACCAGGAATTCTCATTTTAAGTCCCTTGAGGTCGTCGACAGAGTTAATTTCTTTGCGAAACCAACCACCCATTTGTACACCTGTGTTTCCACATGGCAGACATTTAAGTCCAAAAGTTCCAGCCAGTTTATCCCAAAGTTCCTGACCTCCACCAAAGTTAATCCAAGCATTAATTTCACTGAAAACAAAACCAAACGGAACTGCGGTGAAATAGGCCCATCCAGGATGTTTACCTTTCCAATAATAATCTGCTGCGTGATACATTTGCGCGTTACCGGAAGCAACTTCACCAAATGAGTCAAATGGCTTCACTCTTTCACCTGCGGCATAGTACTTGACTTGCATCCGTCCGTCCGTCATGTCAGACAGTCTTTTAGCAAATCGCTGGGCTCCAGTACCAAGTCCAGGGAAATCACGTGGCCAAGTAGAGACCATCGCAATCTCAACACGTTTTTGAGCAATTGCCGGTGCTGGGAATGTTGAAGCTGCAACTGCAGTTACACCACCAGCAACGGCGGCGCCTTTAATAAATTTTCTACGATTCATACGGACCTTTACAAATAGTTTTGAAAAATATACCAAGGCAGCAAATTCTTCAATGATCATTGCTGTCATGTTTCGTATTTCTCCTTTATGGAAAAACACTGGAAAACCGTGAAGCTACAGATTGTGTGATTTGATGTCAAGCTATTAAATGATTATTTTAAATAACTGGAGTTTTATTTGCTTATGGTTATCTTAGATTTAGCTAAAAGATATAATGTTTTTCGCTTATCTTAATAGTCAGTCAAAATAATATTATCTAAAACAATAAAGTGATTGTGAATTTAGTCAAAAAATTAATATTTCGTCTGTTTCCTTTACTTGTTGGTCTTTTAATTCCTTTCTCAGCTTTGGGAGTTTCCAGTTTAGGATGTTTAGGTGCTACTGTAGCGGAATATCTGATTCCTGGACTGGGATATGGAGTTCTAGGTCATTACGACAAAATGCTTGTTTTAGGCGGTTCACGCTGGATGGCGATTAACAAGTATTTGACATATTCAAGCAGTGCAGATTATGAAAAATACTATAATAAAATTTATAAAGAGACTGAATTAACAGATGACGAAAACCAACATGATTATTTTTACTCAAGAGAAACGTATTTTGCAAATGCATATTTAAGCATGTACGGCAACCTTACTTTCGCGACTTTTTATGATCTTTACGAAACAGGTTGTGAAAAAAACACTGAGACTTTTGGAATGATGCTGGCTCCTTTTCAGGTTTGGGAATTTGCAGACGAGTTGACTTTCTGGGGGCCGACAATTTGGGCTTCTACAGTTTCTCTTGATACTAATTTATTGACGTACCATGTGGATTCGGATTTGAGCAAAACAGAAATGATAAACACATCATTTCTGCAGTATCAGTTGGTTGGAGTGGGTGAGGAAATGCTCTTTCGAGGCGTGATACAGCAATCTTTATTTAAACTATATTCAACCGGACTCAGCAAAGGACTCTCACGCTGGGGAAGTATCCTAACTGCAAGTGCCATTTTTGGTGCAGCACATAATGGAGCAGGGTTCAGCGCGTCTCCGGGAATTGCATTTGCGGCCGGAATGTATTTAGGCTGGGTTTACCATCCTGCAGATGGTGATTTTGATCTTACACAACCCATCGCTATCCATGCATGGTGGGATACAATACTTCAGCACCGTAGACTTCAAGGTGCAAATTATGTTGAACGCAAGGATGGTGAAAATGCCTTGAACTATCCTCTTAAAAGCGAACGAATATATCCCTTGTTCGGTTTTAACTACCATTTCTAAATTTACTTAAAAAATTTACTCCTCCTGTGCTTTGCCTCCAATCTAAGCCTGAAAACTACAGTTTAGTGCCTCAAAAAAATATTCCACAAAAAGCATTAAAGTTCCTGATTAAAATGTCGATAAGAAAGACAATGGAAATCCTCTCCTGGGACGAATGTACACAGGATTAGGAGAATATTCGGTTCTCCTAGCTTAAATTGTCCTGGATGAGATTCCGTACAAATTGAACTCCCTCATCGTCAAGATTGACTTTGTAACAGAGCTTTGAAAACCTTTGTTCCGGGAGTATCATTGTTCTTAGAAAATTTAAAAGTGATATGCAGATTTGCATTATTAACTGAAAGTATTATCTTTTCCTTAATTGGAAAGACTGAATTAGCGTGATTAAGTTGTCAATGTTCTTAATTTAGAGATTGTTGTTATTGAACTATTTGTCTTTAAATTCACTGAGATAACTGTTTCCAATGTGCTTTTGAACTTAATTTCTAAGCACAGTAGAGGAAACTCTGTCAAATGTCATCATTTGATGTCAGGTATTTGGTATTGTAATCAGAAAACAATATTTGTCTGCGCGCTAACTGCTATTCAATTGAACGTAGAGCTGTGCTCTGCGCTTTTTCCTGGTACTTTGGAGTTTGATCTCTAAGTGACAGAAGAAGGCTGGTTTACGTCTGCTGTGTTTTGAGTCAGCAGATTTTGAGACGGTTTCAAAATAATTAGCTAATTCGCTTTCCGGTTCATAAGAATTAAGCCTAAGTTGGTATTACGTGTTATGAAGGGAGTTGTGTGCTCTCTTGATAAAACGTAGCATCGAGTTACGTCAAATATTAGACTTTCTCTTCAGCATTTATTTCTTAATGCTGACAGGGCGAATTGTTGCTTGTAGAGGTTCAGTTTGAATCTGCTGGGTGATTGTTCGTGTGTTGAAGAAAGTGTAACTCTAAACTTATAGAAGACGTTAGTTTGCGAATGCAGTGACGTTTATCTGCGCATTATGTTCCCGTTTAAGCGGAAGAGTGAGGTGCTGTGTCTAATAAACCTGCATTAGTAATTTAGCCCGAAAATAGCGGCTGAAATGTGCTTGTAAAATAAAGTAGTTATAAAATTCTTTCATAAAATAAAACAATAAGTTAGTGCAACGTAAAATGTAATAAAAATATTATATTTAGTACAAATAACAATATTAAATTGTTTATAACTTTGGTCAAGTGTTTTTGACCGAATATTAACACTCTAGTTAAGGAGGATGCCATGCGTGTCAACCATAATACTGCCTCAATGAGTTCATTGCGGTATTTGAACAGAACCATAGAAGACACGAATAACAATCTGAAGCGTTTGTCTTCAGGTTTACGAATTAACTCAGCTGCAGACGGCCCAGCTGATCTGATGATTTCGGAGCAGATGCGTACACAGATATCTGGATTGAACCAGGCAGTTAAAAACTCGGAAACCTCCATTTCAATGGTGCAGACCGCAGAAGGGGTATTGAGTGAGGTGAGTTCAATGTTAATCAGTATGCGTCAGTTAGCATTACATGCAGCCAATGATGGAGTTGCAGATGAGCAGATCCTCCAGGCAGACCAGATGGAAGTTGAAAACATTCTTTCAACAATTGATAAGATTGCAGGTTTAACTCAATTTGGCACAAGAGTTCTTTTTGACGGCAGTAATGAAGTCAACGGTGTGGCAATTGGTGACGGATTAACTTTTGTTGGTGCAACTGCACTTACCCAACAGTCACCTACTAAGCAGGGCTATACAATTGATATAGAACAGGTAGCTATGCGCCCTGAAGTTGTGGCAGCCAGGGGGATCTCTTTGGAAGAAATAGAAAACGGTGTTTCATTTGTCTTAAAAGAAAATAATAGAGTCATGAAAATGGACACCGATGAAGAGCAAAACCTGAAAGAAAACATCCAACAAGTACTTGCTAATTACCATCGTAAATCGCCTGCTTTTACGAGAGATACGACAGAAGCAAAGCTGCGGGATATAGTAGCAACTGCCTTACAGATCAAAGCAGATGAAAACGGTCTTGACGTAGAAATATCGATCAATGACCTTGGTATGTTGACGGTCAAACATAAACAGTATGGCAGCAAACCGACTTTTGGAATATCTACAAATATACAGGGACTATTTGGTGAAGAAGTAGGGACTATCAAGCTTTCTGAAAGGGGGCAGGATGTTTCTGGTTATATAGGAGGTGACATTGCTCTGGGAGACGGTCAGTTTTTACATGGTGCAAAAGGAACTCCGACAGAAGGAATTGTCGTTCAATATGACAAGGAACTTGGTCATCGACTGGTGGAAATTAAAGATGAACAGGGCCGTGTAATTGGGCAGAAAATCGTGCAAGAAACTAATGAGGAACTGGTAGGCAAAGATGTAGAAGGATATGTACACATCACACAAAATTCAGTTGTTTATCAAATTGGCGCAAATCACAAGCAAACAGTAGCATTTTCTTTTGGTGATCTGCGTAGTGAACAAATAGCACGGGGAGTAACAAACAAGAGTCAATTTAGAAGTTTGGCGGATATAGACCTCACAAACAATGCGGGAGCACAAGATTCGATTAAACTGATTGACAACGCGATTATGGAAATTGGAGTTCTCAGAGGTAACCTTGGCTCGTTCCAGAAAAATTCGCTGGAATCAAACTTACGTAATTTAAGAGTCTCAAGCGAAAATTTGACAAATGCTGAATCAGTCATCCGTGACTCTGATATGGCTGCGGAAATGAGTGATTTTACGAAAAATCAAATTTTGATTGCTTCCGGAACCGCGATGGCCGCACAGGCAAATCAAATTCCGAAATCGGTCCTGCAGCTTCTCGGAAGCGCGACTAAGTAAAAGATTTAAGGCTCAAGATTTAAGGTTAAAGGTCTTGTTACCTAGCCCTTATCCGGTTTTTTGAGCCTTGCCGACTATAACTATAAAAAAGAATTATTCATCAAGCTGCTGTCATCAGGACGAAAGCTTTGTGAATCATTTTTTTAAATATTTTAATTAATTTTAGTTTTGTCCCTGGGTGGAGAAACGAGGTGTATTTGTATGCTGAGTTTCTCTCCAGAGAACAGTTTAACAAAAGAGGGATTATGTCTATTAATATTGGTGCAAACACAGCTTCGACGATGAGATCGTTGAGCGAGCAAGGTACATTCAGGAATTCAATGTACCAGCAGGGTGAGGAGAAGAAAGAAAGAAAACCAACTCCCTCGCCTTTGACCGTTATCAAGGATGACTTACCGGATCAAGTTATGAAAAATGAAAAGATCAGGGTGCAGTCAGCAGTATTACAAAGTGAGATTTCTCATGTTGAGGAAGATATGTCAATTGTACAAACAATAGCAAGAGCACTATCACATGTCGAAAAGTCTCTGCTTGAAATGAATGAACTGCTTGTTTTAGTAAGTAATGAAACGGAATTCAACAGTGCTGTCAGGTTGGCTGACCAGACAGAGCTTGAACAGTTGATTAATCAAATAAACAAAGTCGCAGTTGAAACAAGTTATGGTCAGCATGCACTCTTGGACGGTAGTCACGGGGTGCGTGGAGTCGCGACTGGGAAATTTCTGGAATTTGTTGGTATGAATGCCGATTCAAAAACATCGCCGCTGAGCGGTTATCAAATATTAGTTACAGAAGTGGCTAGCAGAGCGGAACTACAAGGTGTACGTCCCTTTACTCAAGCAATGGTAGATAATGAAGAATCATTGATCTTTGAAGAAGGTGGGATAGCTAACCGCTTCGTTACTCAGAGAGGCGTAAGTGTTTCAAACACATTTAAACGTCTTTCAAGTTGGTTTTCTGAAAGAGAAATACCGCTTGAAATTATTTTAAATTCGAGTCAACTTCTGCATTTCAGACATCTGCAATATGGAAGCTCACACAGTTTTGGTGCATCAAGTTATACACCAGGGCTTATTTCTCCGGAAAGTCAGCGGATTACTCTTTCAAAACCGGGACTGGATGTTAAAGGTTTTATCAACGCTATCCCAAGTTTTGGGCACGGTCAGTTTTTAAGTGCACCTGCTGATGCAGACGGAATAGGTAAATTGACAGTCAGGTATTCAGGAACAGAGCTGCCTGCTGATAATATTGCCGGCACTGTTTCTGTGTCGCAGAACGGATTTCAATTTCAACTTGGAAATCCTGTACCGCATATAGAACAGCTGAGCCTTGGAAGTATTCACGCTGTTGAACTGGGTAGGGAAACAGAAAATGTTTCCGGTTTTCAGTCATTACAGGAAATCGATATTCGAACTGGACAGAGAGTCAAAGATGCGATGTGTGTGCTCGAAAAAAGCTTTGCAGAAGTCTCTGCCGTAAAAGACAGAGTTGAAAAGGTTTGTGGTAAAACTTTAAAAACAAGTTTGCTGCATCTGCAACAGGAACATAGCAATTTGATCGTTTCCCGGCCTAATCTGGAAAACAGCAGTAAAGCACAGGCTTTTGCAGAAATGACAAAAAAAATAATTACAGAAAATGCAGGACGTTCTTCAATGGCACAGGCACACCAAAATTCGAAAACAGTGCTTACTCTATTGAAGTAACATGCAATAACTGAAAAAGATTTAAATTCTGTCTGAGCAGCAACTGCTTTGTAATTCTTATAAGGATCTTAATAAGAATCAGACATGTGTTTATAAAAAAATGTAATAAAAAGAATATTAAAATTACAAATTGTAAATAACAATCTGACTTCATTCTTCAAACAGTGGGGTCAGGAAAGAGAATAATCATTGGTTGGTGTGGGAACCTGCTGATGAGTCGTTATTTACAACAATCAGCTGAAGTCAAAGCCAGGAAGGCTGCGATCAGGCAGATTTAGTATACGTTCATCAACAATCAAACTGAATAAGAGGAATCATGCCTTTAAGGATAAATCACAATATCGCTGCGATAAATTCGCACAGGAACCTGATAAAGAACACTGAGGTTCAAAACAAAAACTTAGAACGGCTTTCGTCAGGGTTGAAAATCAACCGCGGTGCCGATTCTCCTGCAGGCCTGATCATCTCAGAACGGATGAGGGCACAAATTGCGGGGCTTCGACAAGCCATAGACAATTCAGAAACTGGAATTACGATGTTACAAACTGCTGAAGGAGCTTTGGAAGAAGTTAACCGGACTTTGATTAATGCCCGGCAACTTGCGATTAGTTCTGCTAACGAAGCCGTGAATGATGAAGCAATGCTGGCCGCAAATCAACAGGAATTTGATGATTCTCTTCGCGCAATTGACAGAATTGCGAGTATCTCAAATTACGGAACAAAAGCTATTTTGGACGGCAGCATGGGTGCAAACGGAGTTAGCTCAGGAGATAACTTGGAATTTATCAGTGCATCTGAAAAAACAAAATCATCTCCGGTTGGTGGTTATGAGGTGGATATTAAGGTGGCAGCTACCCATTCAACAGTCACAGCTAAAGTCGCTTTGACAAAAGGCGTGATTGACTCCGGAGAACAGTTGACTTTTTCAGAAGGCGGAAAAACATTAAATTTTCAGACAATTGCAGGAGAGAGTGTTGAAACTACGATGAATCGTCTTGAAAAGGCGGTAATTGCTTCAGGTATGAAGATTAAGATGCTCCGGATGCCCGGAAGTGCGTCTACTCCGGATGCACCGCAAATTTTGAAATTCGAGCATCAAGAGTTTGGCAGTCAGCATTCATTTCAAGTCGGCAGCAAAACATCAGGTGTTTTGTCAGCTCAAGCAAATGTTCCGGACACAGTAAAAAATGGTTTAAATGTAGCGGGTTATATCGGTGGAGAACTTGGAATAGGGAAAGGTCAGGTCTTGACAGGAAGTCTGCCTTCTAAAGTTTCCGGATTGAAAATTCGCTATACCGGAGAGCAAGCTCCGCCTTTAGGAAAAAGTGCAGGTTCGGTTACTCTTTCTCAGAACTCACTGGTTTTTCATATTGGTCCAAATGTAGATCAGTCAACCAGCTTTGCTCTGCGTAGTATCAACAGTAAAAAACTTGGTAACGGTGTTTCCAATGAATCCGGTTATCGTTCACTGAATGATGTTGACCTGACTGAAGCGTCAAAAGCACAGGATGCGATTCTGATCATAGATAAAGCGATTAATGAGATAACCGCTTTCCGAGGAAAAATGGGCGCATTTCAGAAAAATGATCTGGAAAGCAATCTCAATTATTTGAGAAACGCTCACGAAAATGTAACTAATGCGGAATCAATTATTCGAGATGCGGATATGGCGGAAGAAATGACTGCTTTTGCCCGTAATCAGATCTTGGTTCAGTCCAGCACAGCGATGCTGGCGCAGGCAAATCAGACTCCAATGTCGGTGATGAAATTAATCAACGGTTAAAGGAGCTGACCCCCAATTCGCCTGACCCACAGGCGGGTTTGATGATGACGTAGCATTTCGCTGGTTTCATGGAAGAATTCAGCGAAAAGCACTTAGTGAAAAAAGTATTACGAAAGCGCCGTTATGGTGAACGCAGCCGGTGCATCCGACTGCGCTCAAGGTGACGGAACTTATGTTCTTGATTAAATAATAATCAGCAATTATTTCACAGCTGATCTTAAAACCTGGAACGGAAACCAGGTGCGCTGATTTTGATAATGACGCTTGGTTTTGCTCCATTTTGGAGCTGAAGCTGATTGTCTTTTGCAAATCACGCAGGTACGGAGTACCAGCAATAGTTTCATGGATGAAACCGTCTGCTTAACGACAGCTTAAAGACTGTTAAACAGTACAGACGCAGGAACGGATGCTGATAAACGAAGACTATAAACCGCAATGCTGCCGGTGGTGGTAATTGCAAGATGTTTAGTCAAAAAAATATTAATCAGCTTTCAGCAGCATTGACGCACTGGAAGCTAATATTGTTGAAAATGATAATGCTCTTTTCTGCAGCAGAGAACAATCCAAGGATGAATTGTTTTATCTGCAGGACGGGATGCGAATTCCGGAAATGAGCAATGACAAGTAACTCCACATGCAGGGATGCCGGGGAGAAATCTCCCTGAAACACAGGGGTTGCAGTCAAAATAATTCCTACAAAGGAGAATGTTATGAGAATCAATACAAATGCGTCCGCAATATTTGCGCACCGCAATCTATTAAGAAACACCGCTACTCAAACCAAGACACTGGAAAGACTGTCTTCCGGATTAAAAATTAACCGTGGTGCAGATGCACCGGCACAACTGCAGATTTCAGAGAATTTACGTGCGCAGACAGTTGGTTTAAAGCAGTCAATTGACAACTCTGAGATGGCGATTTCATTGATGCAGACAGGTGAAGCTGCTCTTGATGAAGTAAGCCGTTCCTTGGTTAAAGCACGTCAACTGGCGATTCACGCAGCAAACGAAGCTGTTAATGACGATACGATGCTGGAGGCAGATCAGCAGGAATTAGATCAAATTATAGGATCAATTAACCGTATAGCCAAGAATACACAGTATGGAAAAAACTATTTACTTGATGGTAGCGGTTCCGGAAACGGAGTTACTACCGGTGCAAATCTGACCTTTGTAGGTGCGGAAACTACTGGCGTAAGTTCAGGTGTTAACGGTTATGACATAGATATTACTAGAGCTGCTGCACGCTCGAAGGTTTCAGGAACTGTTGCCCTGACTCAAGAGATTATTAATGCAGGAGAACAAATCACGATTGTAGAAAGCGGACGTGCAGTGGACTTCAGAACGGTTGCCGGAACATCAGTAGAGCAAACATTAAATCAGTTGTCAAATGCCATCAATGCAGCAGGAATTAACGTTGAATTAGTCCGGCCGGATTCTTCGGTTACCTCAAATAATGCACCGCAAATGCTGACTATCAGACATACAAAATATGGAAGTGAGCCAATGTTTCAGGTTTCAAGCAACACCGGTGGATTGCTCTCAAAAGTGGCCAATGTTGCGGAGAGAGTGAAAAATGGAGCTGATATTGTTGGTGAAATTGCCGGCGAAGAAGCCGTTGGCAAAGGACAGCTTCTTACCGGGGCTGGTGGTTTTGGCAGTAAAGCGGAAGGGATTTCTGTTCGTTACAGTGGTGAAAATACTCCGCCTATGGGACAGCGTGCCGGTACGATAACTTTTACACAGAATTCACTGACCTTTCAGATTGGTGGAAATGCGAATCAAACCGCGAGGGTTTCTTTTAAGAGCGTTAAATCAAATAAATTAGGTAATGGCGTGACTAATGGTTCCGGATTTCGTTCATTTGCTGATATTCAACTGCTAGACGCAAAAGGAGCTCAGGATTCTCTTCAAATTATTGATAAAGCAATTAAAGAAGTAGCAGCAAACCGTGGTTATATGGGAGCTTTCCAGAGAAATACACTCGAGAGCAACCTGAACTATTTGAGAATTGCGCATGAGAATGTAATGAATTCTGAATCAGTCATCAGAGATGCAGATATGGCACAGGAGATGACAAAATTCACTAGAAATCAAATTATGATGGAATCCAGCACAGCAATGTTAGCCCAGGCTAATCAAATGCCTAAGTCTATTTTAAAACTCTTGGGTTAATTAGTTGTTTATTAGTACTTAAGCGATAAATGACGGGACGGCTGCAAAAGCAGTTTGTCTCGTCAATTGTTGAGCCTGTAAATGATTTTAGCTTTAAATTGTACGGACACAGACAATTGCCGTAAATATTTGAGACAGAGAACACAGATGAAGTTGTGTTCTGTTTCTTGAGTATTTGTTGTTCAGAAAAATAACAGTGAGATTCAAGTTTAAGTTCCGATTGGAAATGTCGGCTTTGCTAAAAAAATAGCTAACTAAATAAATATTAAGAGAAATTAACATAAATTCTTTTATTAGAAAGTTTGTATGAAGCTTCTAAAGCTTTTTACTCTGCCGGATGGAGAATGGTCTCCATCGGCTTAAAACTCCTCGTAATTATAGACGGGGTTTCCTTAGAGAAAGTACATGGAAGTATGGTTTCTAAGGTATAAATTGATTTTCACTACTGAAAATCATTAAACATGTATCAAGGAGGACACTATGTCTTTAAGAGTAAATACTAATATGAGTGCGATGAACACTCATCGTAACGTTATTAACAATGCCAACGCTCAAGCAAAAACTATGGAGAAACTTTCTTCAGGTTTAAAAATTAATCGTGCCGCCGACAGTCCTGCTCAATTGCAGATTTCAGAAAATCTTCGCGCACAATCAGCTGGATTGAGCCAGGCAATTGACAATTCAGAGATGGCCGTTTCTCTACTGCAAACAGCAGAAGGAGCTCTAGAGGAAGTCAGTCGCTCACTTGTTCAGGCACGTCAGTTGGCAGTACATGCTGGTAACGAAGGCGCAAATGATCCAAATATGCTTCAGGCAGATCAAGCAGAATTTGACAATGTTTTACAGCAAATCAATCGTATTGCTTCAAGTACGCAGTATGGTCATAACTTTTTGCTTGATGGAAGTCGTGCCGGAAACGGAGTGACTACCGGAGATAACTTAGAGTTTATAGATGCCGGAGTTACAGCAAACTCATCCGGTCCTGGTGGTTATGCGGTGGATATTCAGCAAGCGGCAACGCGATCTATTCACAGCGGTAGCGTGGCCTTGACTCAGGGAATTATCGATTCCGGAGAGCAAATTACTGTTTCTGAAGGAGGTAAGACTGTTAACTTTTTAACAGAAAAAGGGAAAACAGTTGAACAGACTCTGAATGATCTGGATTCTGCAATTAATGATGCCGGACTGTCGCTGGAATTGATTCGTCCATTTCCTCCACAAACTGATGGGAGTACGCCGCTAAATATTACTTTAAGGCACAAGGAATTTGGAAGTGAACATACCTTCCAGGTTGCCAGCAACACGGCTGGACTTGTTTCAAACGTCGCAAATGTGAGTGTCGCTGTTGAAAACGGACTGGATGTAAAGGGCGTAATCGGTGGTGAAGAAACATACGGCAAGGGTCAAGTACTGACAGGTGCTGAAGGTGCCGGAACAACTGAAGGTATTCGTGTTAGATACACCGGTGAATCAGTTCCGTTGGGCGGAAATGCCGGTACTCTAACTTTTTCACAAAATTCGTTGACATTCCAGGTTGGTGCAAATGCTAACCAGTTTTCGGAGATATCTTTACGTAGCATTAAATCATCAGATTTAGGCAAAGGAGAGTTAAACGATTCTAAATTTAGTTCTCTATCAGATGTCAAAATGCTGAGTGCTGAAGAGGCACAAGATGCAATTCGGATCATTGATAAAGCAATTGAAGAGGTAAACGCCAGCCGTGGTGAAATGGGGGCGTTCCAGAAAAACAACCTGGAAAGTAACCTGAATTACTTGAGGATTGCTCATGAAAATACCGTGAGTTCAGAATCAGTAATTCGAGATGCGGACATTGCCTCCGAAATGGCCAGTTTTACACGTGATCAAATCATGATGGAAGCTAGTACAGCTATGCTGGCACAAGCGAATCAGAGTTCGATGAGCGTCATGAAGTTGCTGGGATAATACTTTCGGTGATCAAATTAGAACAGGCTTTCCGGAGAATCTACTGGAAAGCCTTTCTTAACACTGCAGTCTGCTTCTTGACTTAATCAATCTTGGTGCAGCTCAAAGCAGCTCAAAGTAAAGCTAAAAGTAAGCTGCAGGCATTCAGTATTTAAGACAAAGGACAAAAAAAGAAATTGTCCTTTGTTTTAAGTATTAAAGCTGAAGATAGCACTTTGTAAAAAGTCCTTAATTCATAATT
>Ga0233433_10002154_pt1 | contig 17661 bp, 12 predicted proteins | sample SI_122_August201_5_FD_179868 | JGI IMG/M metagenome (GOLD analysis project Ga0233433, IMG submission 179868) | Seawater microbial communities from Saanich Inlet, British Columbia, Canada - SI_122_August2016_100_MG | ecosystem: Environmental > Aquatic > Marine > Inlet | place: Canada: British...
ACAAGGCTTTCCTCCGCCTCGCACGACGGACAGGCATCAGGCGGGTAAGCATTAAATCCACAGTGATGGCATTGCAAACGGCCCGCCAGGCGGTGTTCAACCAGCCACGCGGTGCAACGCGGGCACTGAAACCGGTGGCCGCAACGCCGACACAGCGTCAAGGGCGCATAACCCCGCCGGTTCAAGAACAGCAAAGCCTGTTCGCCATTGGCCAATGTTTTCTCCACCGCGTCGCGCAATGGCGGTGAAATCCAATCGCCACGGGGAGGTGGGGTCTTCAGCATATCAACGACACCGATTTCGGGCAGGGCCGCGCCAGCATGGCGCAATGGCAGGTGCAGGCTGGTATAACGCCCGCTTTCGGCATTAACGATGGTTTCCAGTGATGGCGTCGCCGAGACCAATGTGATCGGCAAGTCACCCAGCTGGGCACGGACTACGGCCATGTCGCGGCCATTGTAAATGACGCCTTCTTCTTGCTTGAAGGCGCTTTCGTGTTCTTCATCGACGATGATCAGGCCAAGGTCGGCAAAGGGAAGAAACAGGGCCGAACGGGCGCCGACGATCACCGGCGTGCGGCCTTCGCTGACAGCCCGCCACGTCGCGCGGCGCTGAGCATGGGTAAGATCGGAGTGCCATTCCGCCGGCAGTGCGCCGAAACGGCGACGAAAGCGTTCCAGCCACTGTGCGCTTAAGGCAATTTCCGGTAGCAGGACCAATACCTGCTGACCTTTCTTTAAGGTCTCGGCGACGGCCTGGAAGTAAACTTCCGTCTTCCCAGCACCCGGCACGCCGTCCAATAAGGTCACACCGAAGCCGCCTGCGGCTGCATCGGCGGACAGGGTCTCGGCGGCCTCGGCCTGCTCGGTTGAAAGCTTGGGGCCGGCGTGTTCTGGATCCGGGGCGGGCGGCAATTTGAACACCGGCACGGACACCATTGTGACGGCGCCGGCGTCGGCCAATCCTTTGATGACACTGGTGCTGACACCGGCCTCGCGGGCCAGTTCGGTAAGGCCGCGTGGTGGGCCGTCGGCTGTGCACGCCAGCACCCGTTGGCGGGCCGGCGTCATGCGTATACCTCCCCCGACCGTGCCCTTGGTGTAGGCGGTCTGCGGTTTCGGCGGGTCCAGGGCATCGCTGACGCTCATCGCCATTTTCAACACCGCGCCGGGTGACGCCAGGGTATATCGGGCGACCCAATCAACGAACCGGCGGCTGGCATCGGGCAGCGCGCGGCAATCGTGAAGGCCGATAACCTCTTTTACTTTTGCCGCGTCAATGTCGCCCTTGCCCGGGCCCCAAACTACGCCGGAGGCCGTTCTGGGGCCTAAGGGAACGCGGACAAAGTCGCCGACAGCCAAGCGCATGCCGTTGGGCACGCGGTAATCGTAGGCGCTGCCCAAGGGTAGCGGCAGAAGAATGCTGACCTGGGTGCCGGCGGTAAATGTTTCAGCTGTGTCGGCGCTCATGATGGCGGGTCGGGCTTTTGGTATTTGTTAATCCGATCAAGGTCTATAATAGAGCGATTCGCGGCTCTGGCGAGAACTTGAGGAAATATCATGACGCAACCCCAAGACCGACATCAAACAGGTGGCGCCGAGGCCGGCGAAGCTGCCCCATTGAGCGACGATCAGGTGATTGATTTTTTACGCGAATCGCCAGATTTTCTGGTCCGTAATCCCGATATTTTCGATGACATGGAGGCGCCCGCGCGGTGGTCGGTGGATGGCGTTGTCGATATGCAGCACTATTTGATCAGCCGCAACCGCACGGAAATGGATGAATTGCGCGATTGCGCCCAGGATGTCATTGAGACTTCGCGTTCCAACATGTCCACGCAGACCCGGTCCCATGCCGCCGTGCTGTCATTGATGGCGGCGCGCGAATGGGGCGATATTGTGCATGTTGTCAGCCATGACTGGCCACTTTTGCTCGACGTTGATGTCGTTGCTATGGCCTTTGAGCCGCCGGATCGGCCCAGCCCGCTGTTGGCGGGCAGCGATATTGGAAAATTGGCCGCCGGGAGCGTCGATCTACTGATCGGCGACGACCAGGACGCCCGATTGCTGCGCGAAGCCCAAGACGACGGCACGCTGTTTGGATCGGGGGCTGGTTTGGTAAAATCGGCGGCATTGATGCGTATGCGCCCCGGTGCGGGTCTGCCGCCGGGCATTCTGGCCTTGGGCGCGCGCAGCGTGACCTTCCATCCTGGACAAGGCACCGAATTGCTTGGGTTCTTGTGCCGGGTTTTGGAATCATGCATCGCGCGCAGCTTCGAAGCCCCGGAGGGCAGCGCCGGTTGACCGCATTTTCCGCCGAGCCCAGTGTCATCGCCGCCATTCAGGAATGGCAAGACTGGTTGCGCCATGAACGCCGCGCTTCGGAACACACGCTCACCGGATACGCCCACGACCTCAGTGCTTTTTTGGCTTTCCTGGGCGAACACCTGGGCTATGCGCCGGGATTAAAGGAATTGGCCGGCCTGTCGGCGATCGATTTCCGCGGCTACTTGGCGCGGCGCAACAATGACGGTCTGTCGCGCACGTCGACGGCGCGAGCCGTGTCGACCTTGAAAAGTTTTTTCCGGCTGTTGGAGCGCCGCGGCTTGGCTGAGAACGCAGCGATCTTGGCGCTTAGGCCGCCCCGCCCGCACAAATCCATTCCCAAGGCGTTGAGCGCCGAAGACGCACTCGAGGCCATTGAGACCATTGAAGAGCTGAGCGATGAGCCTTGGGTCGGCAAGCGCGATCGGGCGTTCCTGGCTTTGTTGTACGGCTGCGGGTTGCGGATCGGCGAAGCCTTGGGCTTGAACCGAGGGCAATTGCCGCCGCCGGGCGCCGGCGCTGATTCCATCCGGGTCACCGGCAAGGGCAATAAGCAGCGTCTGGTGCCGATGTTGCCGGTGGTCCTCAGTGGCCTTCACGATTATCTGGACGCATGCCCATTCGACCTGGGTCCTGATGATCCGGTATTTGTCGGCGTGCGTGGTAAACGCCTCAATCCCGGTGTCGCGCAAAAACGTGTCCGCATGGTCCGCCAATTGCTGCGCCTGCCCGAGACGGCGACGCCCCACGCCATGCGTCATAGCTTTGCGACGCATCTGATGGCCGGCGGGGGTGATCTCAGGACCATTCAGGAACTGTTGGGCCACGCGTCCTTATCCACGACCCAGCGCTACACCGATGTTGATGCGGCGCGGCTGCAATCGGTTCACGCCGCCGCACATCCACGCGCCCGGCGCTCCGGCAGTTAGATTCCGATCGGCTGGGCTTTGTCCCTCAGCACATAAAGAAACACCGGCCCCGATGCGGCGATCAACCCGATGCCCGCGAAGGCCCATCCCCAAGCGGTGACACCGGCTTCAATGGTGCCGGTGGGCGTCGCCAAATCGAGCAATAGCCCGAACACCACGGGGCCCAGAAATGAGCCGGTAAACCCGATGCACGAATGCACCGCCATGGTGGCACCTCGGTAACCTTGCGGTGCCGCTGCCATGGCGCCAGCGGTGATTGAGGCCGAATCGGAGACCTGCGCGATGCAATAAATCATCGCCAGTCCGGCGACCAATGTGTAGGACTGATCGGCGATAAACCCGATGACCAACGCCATGGCGCTGGCGGTTAACATCATAAATGTGATCGCAATGCGGCGCCCGATCCGGCGTGACAATTCATTGCCCAATACACTGCCCAGAGGCCCAAATAGAATGGCGCCGGCGATGATGGTGGCGGGCGACACGCCCCACACGGGGCCGCCGCCGGTGCCGCCGGCGAACACCAGATACGCCACCGCCCAAGACCGAAACGCGAACAGCTCAAAATTATGCACAGCATAGGCCATGACGAAGGCCATGGCGTTGCGGCATCGCAGAACCGGGCGGAAATCCAACAGGTGTGTACTCGGCGCCACGGCCGTTCTGGGATCTGGCCCGCGAACAGCGAAGTGTAATACCGTGATCGAGAACACAGGGCCCAGCGCCGTCACGACGAAAGCCCAATGCCAGCTCCAATTGTCGGCAATGACGCCGCTCAGGAAGAACGACAGGGACAGACCCAATCCGAAGCCCGACACATAAAATGCCACGCCGCGGCTGTGATCATAGTCCGGTGCGCGGACCTCCAGGTGATCGCTCAGCAGTTTCAGGCCTGGCATGTAGGTGCCGGCGACGCCGATCCCGCCCAGCAATCGAAACAACATGGCCGTCCAAAATCCGTCCGCCCAAAGGGTGAATCCCATGCCGGCGAGGATGGTTACAGTGGCGCAGAGGTAATAAATTCGGCGCGGCGGCACCCGATCGGTGAGGCTGACCAGGAACGGCACGGCGCCCAGATAGCCGACGAAGTAAATGCCGTTGATCCAACCGGCGTCGGTCTTGCTGAGCGACCAGATATCGATGAAGTCTGGTAGTAGGGCGGCGAAGGTGCCTGAGCCCAGCATGGCGCCAACCTGGGCGGCTACGCAGGCTGCGATCAAGGGCATGGTTGAGGGCTTGGCCGAGCCGGAAGGCGTCGCCGGCATGTGTTTATGTCCTAGGTGGCTTTCCAGGCGTGCATTTGCTTTGCGAGTCTAGCCCGCGTAGAGCTGGAAGAGCAAACCGGCCGCCAAGGCGCCACCAAGCGACAAGACGATGTACCAGGCGAACAGTGGTGCCCGGACTAGGGCGAATACGGCGATGGCGGCGGGGATAGAGGTCACCGCACCGGCGACTAAAAACGCCATGCCAGCGCCGGGCATGACACCCATTTCCAGCAATCCCTGGATCAACGGCAGGGCAGCAAATCCATTGAGGTAGGCGGGAACGCCGGTAATCGCCGCTAAGGGAATGGCCCAGGTGCTGCCAGCGCCGAGGAATTCGGCAATGGCGTCGGCCGGAATGAAGGCGATCATCAGGCTTTCCAGCAGGAACGCCAGCGTTAGCCACTTCAGTAAAAACAGTGTGGTCTGGATGCCTTCCTTGGTAAACGCTTGGCGCCGGGCGGGCTCGCGCCACATGGCCCACATCACCGGCTTTTCGGTGCGGACAACGCCGCCACCGCAGCCACCGTTGCCGACATCATCGCGCAGTGGGTTTGCGAAGGCACCTTGCGCCATGACCAAACGGGTCGCGAAGCCGCCCATCAGGCCGAGGCCGACCGCAGCCATGGTCAATGCAACGGCGAAATCAAAACCCAGTGTGCCGGTTGCCAAAATAAACTTTGATGGATCCATCAAGGGCGAGGCCAGCCAGAATGCCATCACGGCGGGGACGGGTACACCCATAGACAACAGCGCGGCAATCAGCGGAATGACGCCGCACGAACAGAACGGCGACAGCCCGCCGAACACAGCCGCCATGACAATCATCACCGACATCCGGCCCTGAAAAGCGCGTGCGATCAAACCATCACCCCCCGTCGCCTTGGCATAGGCAGCGATGGCGATGGCGAACAGCAGATAAGGCGCGATGCCGATCAAGGCCTCGACCGTGAACCGCGCACTGACAGGCGCTTGATCCGGCGCAAGCACCACGACGAGCGCAAATATGATCGCTGTCGCCAACCAGGCGCGGTCGATGGTGCCGATACGTTTACCGAGGTCAGTGGCCGCGAGAACCAGATTGGTCATGTGTGTCTCCTGTACATTCTATATAACTGGAAATATGGAAATGTCAAATATCGACATAAGAACTAATTGATTTCGAGATGTCGGGGCATTGATCGGGCCGATGGCGGTATCTAAGGTGCCGAACGGGGGAATTCGATGACGGAAATGAACGACGCCGACAAAACAGTTTCGGAACTGGAACAACGGTTTCTAAAGATCGCGGGTGAAGACGGCGTTATTGATGGCGACGAGTTCCGCACTGCACTGGGGCTCAAGGACGACTATCTGACCAGCCGCCTGTTCGCCATGGTCGATGACGACGCCAGCGGTGAAATTGAACTCGGCGAATTTCTGGCCTTTGTCCGCACCTTGCTCGACGGTGACGAAGAGGCGCAGCTTCGCTTCGCTTTTCGATTACATGACCCCGACGACAGTGGTGAGATCGACCAGGGCGAATTGCGCCAATTGATCGCCGGTAGTGTTGCCCAGCACGGCCTTGAGATACCTGAAGGCGCGGTGAACGGCTTGACCGAGGCCTTGTTCCGGCGCACCGATACCGACGAAAGCGGTGAAATCAGTTTCGATGAATTCCGCGACGTCCTGGATGCTTATCCCACACTGAAGGCACAGATGACATTTTCGGGGGCGCGCTGGCTGAAGCCGCCGACACCCCCTCGACCCCGCGCTGGACCTACTGTTGGCGAACGTCTCCGTGAGTTCGGAAGACTGATCGCCAACAACAAGCCGACGAGTGTTTTTTTGATCTTGTTTGCGGCGGTCAATGTGGCGCTGTTTGTGAATGCGGTGGAAACCTACGCCGCCCAAGGCGCCAACGGTTACGTGCAAATTGCGCGGGGCTGCGCTGAATTTCAACGGTGCGCTGATCCTCGTGCCCATGCTGCGCCATCTGTTGGGCATCATTCGCCAATCCACCATCGGCGGCCTGGTGCCGGTTGATGAGGCCATCGCATTCCACAAATTGGTTGGGCATGCGTTGATGGGCTTTGCAGCCGTGCACACCGTTGCTCATCTTCTGAATTACACCACCCTGCCCGAGGCCATGACGTTCTATTTGTTCCAAACCCATGCCGGGCTGACAGGGGTCTTGCTTCTCGTGGTGTTTCTCGTCATGTGGGTCTGCGCGCTGGAATTCGTCCGCCGGTCGGGGCGGTTCGAGCTTTTTTACTTCACCCATTTCGGTTTCGTCTTGTGGTTCATTCTGGCGCTCATGCATGGGCCGGTATTTTGGCAATGGGTGTTGTTGCCGGTCCTGGGCTACGTCCTCGAACGCCTGATCCGGTTCCGCCGGACCCACCGCGCTATGCCGATCAACGCGATGGCACCGTTAGCATCGGGGGTGACGCGGCTGGAACTCGAGATTCCCGAAACCCTCCGCTATCAGCCCGGAGACTATGTATTCGTCAAGTGTCCGGCGGTTTCGCGCCACGAATGGCATCCGTTCACGGTGACCACGGCACCCGAGGAGAGCGGCCGGTTGTCGGTGCACGTGCGCGGCCTCGGCAATTGGACGCGCAAGCTCAATGCCGTCGCCAAGGCGCGCGCAGCGGACCCGGCGGCGCCGGCCGGAGTGGCTTATCTCGATGGGCCCTACGGCACGCCGAGCACGCACATCTTTGCGTCAAAAGTCGCCGTGCTGATCGGCGCTGGGATTGGGGTCACGCCATTCGCTGCCATCCTGAAAAGCATCTTTCTTCGACGGGAGGCCGGCATTGAGACGCCGACTGTGGAGAAGGTGCATTTCATTTGGATGAACCGTGATCAGTTCTCCTTCGAGTGGTTTTCCGACATGCTCGGCGATTTGGAACGCCAGGACCCGGACGGGGATCTTCTCGACACTCAGGTCTACTTGACCGGCGTCAAACTCGATATGACGTCCGCCATGCTCGACGTCGCCATGGATGTCTATCAGGCCGAAACGAAGCGTGATCTATTTACGGGCTTAAGAAATAGGACCAATCTGGACCGGCCGCGGTGGCCGGAAATTTTCAAGGGCTTGGCCCGAGAACATGACGGCAAGCAGGTTGATATCTACTTTTGTGGGCCGCCGGCGCTTGCAGCACAACTCAGCCGGCTGGCCGCCCAAAACGGGTTTGGTTTCCGAAAAGAAAACTTTTAAAGAGTGCGTGGCGCGGATTGGCGATTGCCGCCCAGGGCGGCAGCCTTCGACGCTGAGAAATTCAAGGTTTACGCCGAAGGCCTCTAGATATGAATCGCTCGGCCACCGGCGGCCATTGCCGCTTCCTTGACCGCTTCGGGCAGGCCCGGATGGCCATGGCAGATCCGCGCGATATCTTCCGCCGAACCGCCGAATTCCATCACGTTGACGACCTCTTGAATCAGATCACCGGCCTGCGGGCCGATGATGTGGCATCCCAATAGACGGTCGGTTGCTTTGTCGGACAAGATTTTCACAAACCCATCGGCATCTGCGTTGCACCGCGCGCGTGAATTTGCCGAGAACGGGAACTTGCCGGAATTATACTCGATACCGGCTTCCTTCAGTTGTTCCTCGGTTTTGCCGGCGGCGGCGACTTCCGGGTGGGTATAGACGATGCCGGGAATGGAATCGTAATCGATATGCCCGGTCTCACCGGACAATATTTCAGCGCAGACGGCTCCTTCGTCTTCGGCCTTGTGAGCCAGCATGGCGCCGCCGATGACATCGCCGATGGCATAGATGCCGGGCACATTCGTCTGGAAATCTTCATCGACGGGAATGAAGCCACGTTCATCGACTGTGACGCCGGCTTTATCGAGGCCCAGCTTGTCGGTGAACGGCCGGCGTCCGATGGCGACCAGCACTACGTCGGCCTTCATGGTTTCCTTTTTCTTATCGTCGCGGCCTTGCATCGTCAGGGTGACGCCGCCCCTGGCGGGCTTCGCGCCGGTGACCATGGTCTTCATCTTGAAGTTCATGCCCTGCTTTTTAAGAATGCGCTGCATATTCTTGGAAACTTCGGCGTCCATGCCGGGCAGGGCAACGTCGAGGAATTCCACGACCGTCACATTGGCGCCCAAGCGCCGCCAGACGGAACCTAACTCGAGGCCAATCACGCCGGCGCCGATAACGACCATTTCCTTCGGCACTTTGATGAGGCTAAGCGCCCCCGTCGACGAGACAATCTGTTTTTCGTCAATCTTCACGCCCTTCAGGGGCGTTACTTCCGAGCCCGTGGCGATTATGATATTTTCGGTTTCCAGGACCTGCTTCTTTTTGCCTTTACCCGGCGAGACGGAAACCTTGCCCGCCTCGATGATTTCGCCGGCACCGACGATATAGTCGATCTTGTTCTTCTTCATCAGGAATTCGATGCCCTTTGTCAGGTCATCGACGACTTTTTCCTTGCGGCCCAGCATGGTCTTCAAGTTCAGCTTCAGGCCGGAAACGTCGACGCCGTGATGCTCAAACTCTTTATCAGCCATCTCGAAATGATGCGACGATTGCAAAAGCGCTTTCGAAGGAATGCAGCCGACGTTCAAACACGTACCGCCCAGGGTGCCGCGCATTTCCACGATGGCTGTTTTCAGGCCCAATTGGGCGGCGCGGATGGCACCGACGTAGCCGCCGGGGCCGCCGCCGATGACGACCAGATCGTACTTGTCGCTCATGATCTAAATTCCTTTTCTTAGGCCAAATCCGGGGCCAACCTTAGACGTCCAACATGATCCGCTGCGGGTCCTCGATGCATTGTTTCATGCGCACTAGGAAGGATACCGCCTCGCGGCCATCGACGATCCGATGGTCATAGCTGAGTGCCAGATACATCATCGGGCGGATGACAACCTCATTGTCCACGGCGACGGGGCGTTTTTGGATGGTGTGCATGCCCAAGATCGCCGATTGCGGGACGTTCAAGATCGGCATTGAGTTCAGCGAACCAAAAACGCCGCCGTTGGAAATGGTGAACGTGCCGCCCATCATTTCATCCATGCCAAGCTTACCGTCGCGGGCCCGATGGCCGAAATCGGAAATCGTGCCTTCGATTTCCGAAAACCGCATTTCATCGGCTTCCTTGATCACCGGCACGACCAGACCTTGCGGCGTGCCGACGGCGACGCCGATGTTGTAGTAGTTTTTGTAGATCAGTTCATCGCCGTAAACCTCGGCGTTAACCGCCGGCCATTCCTTCAAGGCGATACACGCGGCCCGAACAAAGAACGACATGAAGCCCAACCGCACGCCATGTTTCTTCTCGAAGCCGTCCTTGTATTCCGCCCGTAACGCCATGGCGGCGCCCATGTCGAGCTCGTTCCATGTGGTTAGCATAGCGGCCGTGTTTTGAGCTTCCTTGAGGCGAGTCGCAATGATCTTCCGCAACTTCGTCATGCGGACTCTTTCTTCGCGCGGATTGTCCGGGCGTGGCGGCAGTTCGCCGCTTGGGATGAATTGAGCAACAGCGCCGCCGCCTCCGCCACCACGGGTGACTTTTGCCGTGCCGGCATCAATGGCGGCCATAACGTCGGCCTTGGTCAACCGGCCGTCCTTGCCGGTGCCTCTGATCTTTGCCGGGTCGAGATCGTTGCCGTCGACCAACTTCCGGACCGCCGGCGACATCGGTAAGGATGGCGCTGCCGGAGCAGGAGCAGGGGCCGCCGCCGGAGCTGGTGCCGGCGCGGGCGCTGGCGCAGCAGCAGGTGCGGGGGCTGGAGCCGGAGCCGGAGCCGGAGCCGGAGTTGGAGCGGGGGCAGGTTCGGCCGCCGCTGGGGCCGCCGTAGCGCCAGCGGCGCCTTCGTCAATAGCGCCGAGCACCGCGCCAACGGCCACGTCTGTACCTTCGGTGACGGCAATACTGCTCAGCGCGCCGGCAGTTGTGGCATTGACTTCGATGGTGACTTTGTCCGTTTCCAGCTCGACCAATGGTTCGTCCACGGCGACGGCATCGCCGACGGCCTTGAACCATTTGGCCACGGTGGCTTCGGTTACGGATTCCCCTAATGTCGGGACGACGATATCAACGGCCATGATTTACCTCGGCTTTGTGTCGTTGGTACGATTGGCTTTGGAAGCTCATTTCTTCTTCGCCCGGCCGGCCGTCTTTTTGGCCGGCATTTTCTTTGGCGGTGCTTTGGTTGAAACCTTGCGTCTGGCCGGTGTCGCTTTTGCTTTCGGCACGGTCAGTGCTTCGTCCAATAATTTCTGTTGTTGCATGACGTGTTTGGCCATCAAGCCGGTGGCCGGCGATGCGGATGCGGGCCGGCCGACGTAGGCGGGGCGCGTCTCTTTGTGATTGATCGCCTCGAGCACCTCTTCCAGCGGATCGCGGATAAAGGCCCACGAGCCGCTATTTTTGGGCTCTTCCTGGCACCAGACCATCTCGGCGTTCGGGAACCGTTGAAGGTCATTGGTCAAGGCCACGTCCGGGAACGGATAAATTTGCTCGACCCGCATCAGGTAGACGTCCTTGATCTTACGCTTCTGGCGCTCTTCGAAGAGATCGTAATAGACCTTGCCCGAGCACAGGACGACACGCTTGATCTTGTCGTCGGCGACAAGCGAGCGCTTCGAATCATCAAACGGATCCTCATCATCCCAGAGAATGCGATGGAAGGTCGTGCCGTCGGCCATTTCTTCCAAGTTCGAGACGCAGAGTTTGTGCCGTAATAGAGATTTCGGCGTCATCAAGATCAGCGGTTTGCGAAAATCGCGATGAATTTGGCGCCGCAGAACATGGAAATAGTTCGACGGCGTCGTGCAATTGCAAACCTGAATGTTATCTTCAGCGCAAAGCTGAAGGTAACGTTCCAGGCGTGCCGATGAGTGTTCCGAGCCCTGGCCTTCGTAGCCGTGCGGCAACAACATCACCAAACCGCACATGCGCAGCCACTTGACCTCGCCGGCGGCGATAAATTGATCAATAATGACTTGGGCGCCGTTGGCGAAATCACCGAATTGGGCTTCCCAAAGAACCAGCATCTGGGGCTCGGCAAGACTGTAGCCGTATTCGAAGCCAAGCACACCGGCTTCCGAAAGCGGGCTGTTGATCACCTCATAAGGGGCTTGGCCGAACCGGATATTGTTCAGCGGCGTGAATTTTTCATCGTTTTCTTGATCGGTGAGGACGGAATGGCGTTGTGAGAATGTGCCACGTTCCGAATCCTGACCGGAAAGGCGAACCGCATTGCCTTCCAACAGAAGCGTGCCATAGGCCAAGGCTTCGGCTGTCGCCCAGTCGATGCCTTCACCGGTTTCGAACATCTTTTCTTTGGCTTCCAACTGACGCGCAATACGGCGATGGATATGGAAGTTATCGGGATAGCTGGTCAGGCCCCTGCCGACTTCTTTCAAGCGTTCAATCGGTGAGCCCGTATTGCCGCGCCGGGCATCGCCCGATGCGACCGACATGCCGGTCCAAGCGCCGTCAAACCAATCGGCCTTGTTGGCCTTGTAGCTCGTCGCAGCTTCGAAGGCGTCGTCCAGGTGTTTGGCGAAATCGGCAAACTGCTGATCGACCTGTTCTTGGGTCATGACATTTTCGCGTACCAGTCTCTCTGCATAGATTTGCAAGGTTGTCGGGTGTTCGGCGATCTTTTTATACATCAACGGCTGGGTGAACATGGGCTCGTCGCCCTCGTTGTGCCCGTGCCGGCGATAGCAGATCATGTCGATGACCGTGTCTTTCTTGAACCGCTGGCGGTACTCGATGGCAATGCGTGCGCAGTGCACGACGGCTTCGACGTCATCGGCGTTGACGTGGAAAATCGGCGCATCGACGGCTTTCGCGATATCCGACGAATAGTGTGAGGTGCGCGAATTGCGCGGCGCCGTGGTAAAGCCAATTTGGTTATTGATGATGATGTGGATGGTGCCGCCGGTCTTGTAGCCGATCAAATTCGACAGATCCAAGGTCTCCGGCACCAACCCCTGGCCGGCGAACGCCGCGTCGCCGTGCAACAGCATGCACATGACTTTTTCGCGTTCCGGATCATTGAGCTGCTTCTGCTTGGCCCGCACTTTGCCCAGGCAAACCGTGTTGGCGGCTTCCAGATGCGACGGGTTGGCGGTCAATGACAGATGCACGGACTTGCCGTCGAATACGCGGTCCGATGATGAACCTAAATGGTATTTTACGTCGCCCGAGCCGCCAATTTCCTCCGGCCGGGACGAGCCGCCCTGGAATTCATGGAAGATGGCCTGAAACGGCTTGCCCATGACATTGGCAAGCACATTCAGGCGGCCGCGGTGCGCCATGCCCAAGACGATTTCTTGAATGCCTAATTGACTGCCACGCTTGAATATTTGCTCCATGGCCGGAACAAGGCTTTCGCCGCCGTCGAGGCCGAAGCGCTTGGTGCCGGTGAATTTCTTATCCAGGTATTTCTCAAAACCCTCGGTTTCCACCAAGCGATTGAGGATCGCCTGTTTGCCCCGGTCGGTGAAGTCCGGTTGATTTCGGATGCGTTCAATACGCTCTTGAATCCAGGCTTTCTCGTCGGGGGCCTGAATGTGGGTGTACTCGATACCGATGGAGGCGCAATAGGTCTCTTTCAGGACTGAAAGAATTTCTCGAACCGTCGCCGATTCGAGGCCAAGGACGTAATTGATGAAAATCTCGCGATCCATGTCCTTGTCACCGAACCCATAGGTCTTCGGATCAAGCTCAGGATGTTCTTCGGGGATTTCCAGCCCGAGAGGATCCAAATCCGCATGCAGATGGCCACGGACCCGGTAGGCGCGGATCATCATCAGGGCGCGAATTGAATCGAGCGTCGCCTCGCGAACTTTCAAGGCGCTGGTGTGTTGAACCGAGGCCTGGATGTGCGGCATCGGTGTGTCGGCCTCGTGGCCGCGTGTCATTTGTTCGGACAAGGTTGCCAGATCGCCTTGGCCAATGACCCCGGCGTCTGCCGGTGCCCATGAAGCACCCCGGCGCTCCTGGGTCAGATCCTTGGCTTCGTCCTCGAGATCAGAAAAAAACTCATGCCATCGATGATCCACGGAATGTGGGTCATCCAAGAACCGCTCATACATCTCGGCGATATAGACTTGGTTTCCCGTGAACAGGAATGCAGTGGGATCAACTTCCGTCATCGCAGTGCCGCGCGCCCTTGGCACGCCCTCCCTAAGTCAATGATCCGGCCGGAAACGTCGCTATCTCTTCAACGCCTCCAGCATGGTTTCTCCCAGCATGGCTGGGCTTGCCGACACGTGAACGCCAGCCGATTGCATGGCTTCGATCTTGGCTTCCGCCGTACCTTTGCCGCCTGAAATGATGGCGCCGGCATGGCCCATGCGCTTGCCCGGCGGTGCGGTGACGCCGGCAATAAAGCCGACGACCGGTTTTTTAGTGCCCGAATCCTTGATCAACTGAGCGCCGTCTTCTTCCGCCGACCCGCCGATCTCACCGATCATGACGATACTTTCGGTCTCGTCATCAGCGATGAACATCTCCAGGCAATCGACGAAATTGGTGCCGTTGACCGGATCGCCGCCGATGCCGATGCAGGTGGTCTGGCCAAGGCCCGCCGCCGTGGTCTGATGCACGGCTTCGTAGGTGAGCGTACCCGACCGCGAGACAATGCCGACGCTTCCGCGTTGGTGAATATGACCCGGCATGATGCCGATCTTACATTCGTCAGGGGTAATGACGCCTGGGCAGTTGGGGCCGATGAGCCGCGTTCCCGACCCTTCCAGCGCGCGCTTCACGGTGACCATATCCATCACCGGAATGCCTTCGGTGATGCAAACCACCAGCGGAATTCCCGCGTCGATGGCTTCCAAGATCGCGTCCGCGGCAAATGGTGGCGGTACGTAAATGACACTGGCGTTGGCGCCTGTGGTGTCGACGGCTTCCTGCACGGTATCGAACACCGGCAGATCAAGATGCATGGTGCCGCCCTTACCCGGCGTCACGCCGCCGACCATCTGGGTGCCGTAGGCAATGGCTTGTTCCGAATGGAATGTGCCTTGCGCGCCTGTGTAGCCCTGGCAAATGACCTTGGTGTTTTTATCAACGAGTACGGCCATGATCAGGCTCCCTTCACCGCGGCGACGACCTTGCGGGCAGCGTCGCCCAGGTCATCGGCGGATGTGATCGGCAGCCCTGAGCCCGCCATGATTTGTTTGCCTTTCTCGACATTGGTGCCTTCCAGCCGGACCACCAAGGGAACGTCCAAACTGACTTCCTTGGCCGCCGCGACGACACCTTCGGCGATCACATCACAACGCATGATGCCGCCGAAGATATTGACCAAAATCCCTTTCACGTTGGGATCGGAAAGAATGATTTTAAAGGCCGCCGTGACCCGTTCCGCCGTGGCGCCGCCACCGACGTCAAGGAAGTTGGCGGGCTCGGAGCCTTCCAGCTTGATGATATCCATGGTTGCCATGGCGAGGCCCGCGCCGTTGACCATGCAACCGATTTCACCGTCCAATTTGACGTAATTCAGCTCCCACTTGCTGGCTTCCAGCTCCGCCGCTTCCTCTTCTTCCTCATCGCGCATTTCCTCCACATCTTTGTGGCGGAACAGCGCGTTGTCATCGAAGCCGACTTTTGCGTCTAGGGCCATGACATCACCAGCACCGGTGACGACCAGCGGATTAATCTCAACCATCGAGCAGTCGAGATCCTTAAAAGCACCGAACAGCGACATGATCAGTTTAACGCCGGATTTCACCTGCGCACCTTCAAGGCCCAGGCCGAAGGCCAACTGGCGGGCATGAAAGGCTTGAATGCCGGTCGCCGGATCAACGGTGATCTTGAGAATTTTCTCGGGCGTTTTCTCAGCGACTTCTTCGATCTCCATGCCGCCTTCCGTCGACGCCATGATGATCAGGCGCGAAGATTCGCGATCCAGCAGCATGCCCATATACAGTTCGCGGGCAATGTCGCAGCCTTCTTCTATATAAAGGCGCTTAACTTCTTTGCCGTCCGGCCCCGTCTGTTTGGTGACCAGGGTGTGGTTCAGCATTTCGGATGCGCTTTCGCGAACCTCATCGACGGATTTGACGACGCGGACGCCGCCCTTGCCATCGGGGTTGTCTTTGAAGCGTCCAGCGCCGCGGCCGCCGGCGTGAATTTGTGATTTGACGACAAACACCGGGCCGCCCAAATCCTCGGCGGCCTTGACGGCTTCATCGACGGTGAAGGCGACATGGCCCCGGGGGACGGCGACGCCGTATTTGGCCAGCACTTGCTTGCCTTGATATTCATGAATGTTCATGGGACCCCCTCGGTTCCAATGTTACGGCGGCATTAAGCGCCACCTTTATCCGTTAGCCCTGGCTTTATTTACGGCCCTTGGCTGATTTCTTCCTGACGGCTTTTTTCTTTGCCGGTGCTTTTTTACGGCATCCTTTTCACGGGCGCCTTTTTCGTTGCAACTTTCTTGGGCGCCGCTTTTTTGGCCACTGCCCTTTTAGCTACGGCTTTTTTAGCAGGAGCTTTCTTAGCCGCGACTTTCTTTTTGGCCGGCGCTTTTTTCTTTACCGGTGCCTTTTTCGCTGCGGCGGCTTTCGCCTTGGCCGTTTTGTCCTGTAGCTTCTTGGTAAGCCTGACTAGGCCCTTCACGGCGTTGACGGATTTGCGGAACATCGCACGTTCGGTCGCATCCAGTTGGATCTCAACAATCCGCTCGACGCCCTTGGCGCCGATCACCACCGGCACACCGACGTAGATACCCTTGACGCCATATTCGCCCTTCAAGTAGGCGGCGCACGGCAGCACGCGCTTTTTATCTTTCAAATAACTGTCGGCCATGGCGATGGCGGATGAGGCCGGCGCGTAGAAGGCGGAACCGGTTTTCAGCAAACCGACAATCTCGCCGCCGCCCATGCGCGTACGCTGGACAATTTCTTCAATGCGTTTGGCCGTCGTCCATTTCATTTTCACCAGATCGGGCAGCGGAATACCGGCAACTGTTGAATAACGGATTGACGGCACCATGGTGTCGCCGTGACCACCCAGGACAAAGGCGGTGACGTCTTCCACGGAAACCTTGAACTCTTCCGCCAGGAAATATTGAAAGCGTGCGGAATCCAAAACGCCCGCCATGCCGACCACCCGGCTGTGGGGCAGGCCGCAGGCGTCGCGCAGGACTTGGACCATGGCGTCCAGGGGATTGGTGATACAGATCACAAATGCACCCGGCGCATATTGCTTGATGCCGGCACCGACCTGTTCCATCACGGAAGTGTTGATACCAATCAAGTCATCGCGGCTCATGCCCGGCTTGCGGGCGACGCCGGCGGTCACAATTATGACGTCGGCGCCACGGATCGCCGCATAGGACTTAGCGCCCGACATCCGGCTGTCAAAACCTTCGACCGGCGATGATTCAGCGATATCCAAAGCCTTGCCCTGCGGAATGCCGTCGACCACGTCAAACAAGACGACGTCGCCCAATTCTTTCAATCCGGCGAGGTGCGCCAAGGTGCCGCCGATATTGCCGGCGCCGATTAATGCGATTTTATTGCGTGCCATGAATATTCCCAAGTAAACCTGATAATTGATAAAAAAATGACGAGGCTCAATTGTTTGCTGCCATATCCTCTATTTGTCGTACCTTGATTTTCAGAACGGCGCAAGAAAATCACCGTGATTTTTCAGCAATTTCGGACTGATCAGTCCATATAAAGATTGGAATTTATCGAATATCGAACAAGCCGTCTCGGGATGTGGAATTAAGCGGCCGTACCGGCAGTCCTTTGGCCAGGATCGTCGAATTGCCTAAGTTTCGAGATCAAGCCCGATATCAACCGGCGTCAGATACTGCGTGATAGCGCCGACCGAGGCGAAGTCGACGCCGGTTTCGGCGATGGCGCGGATGGTGTCTAGGCGGACCCCGCCCGAGGCTTCCAAGGGAACACGTCCAGCCGTGATATCGACGGCCCGGCGCAGCGTGTCTGTGTCCATATTATCGAGCAACAAGCTGTCGGCGCCGGCCGCGATGGCGTCACGAACCTGATCCAAGGTGTCGCACTCGGCTTGTACCTTGAGGCCCGTATCGGCGGCTATTGCTTGGGTAATGGCCTGGCTGATGCCGCCGGCGACGGCGATGTGGTTGTCCTTGATCAAGATGGCGTCATCAAGGCGCATGCGGTGATTGGTGCCGCCGCCG
>Ga0233433_10002159_pt1 | contig 17624 bp, 18 predicted proteins | sample SI_122_August201_5_FD_179868 | JGI IMG/M metagenome (GOLD analysis project Ga0233433, IMG submission 179868) | Seawater microbial communities from Saanich Inlet, British Columbia, Canada - SI_122_August2016_100_MG | ecosystem: Environmental > Aquatic > Marine > Inlet | place: Canada: British...
AGAGGTCTCGCATCGTGCGGGACGACCCTTGGAACCTGATCCGGTTAACACCGGCGGAGGGACGTGGATTTGACTGCCGCCGACCCGAACAATCTTACGCCCGCAGAAATGCTGGGGCTGGATGTACGCAACGCCCGGCTCGCCTGGGGCGAGACCGTTCTGCTGGACGATTTTTCGTTTTCCGCATCGGCCGGCTCATGGACCTGCCTGCTGGGCGAAAGCGGCGTCGGGAAATCAACGCTGCTGCGTACTATCGCAGGGCTCATCGACTCGGTTGGAGCGACGGAAATCCAAGCACATGACGGGACAAAACTCGACGCACGGGTCGCCTACATGGCGCAGCAGGATCTGTTGCTGCCCTGGCTCAGCGCGATCGAGAATGTCGCGTTGGGCGCGCGATTGCGCGGTGAACGCGCGGATCGAGAGCGCGCTCTGGATATCCTGGCGCGCGCCGGCGTGGCCGAGCGGGCGCACGCGCTGCCATCGGAGCTCTCGGGCGGCGAACGCCAGCGTGTGGCCCTGGCGCGGACCCTGATGGAACAGCGGCCGATCGTACTGATGGACGAGCCCTTCTCCGCACTGGATGCCATCACGCGCACGCGCCTGCAGGATCTTGCAGTAGAGCTTCTTGCCAACCGCACCGTGCTGATGGTCACCCATGATCCGTTCGAGGCCCTGCGCCTGGCCGATACCATCTTCGTGCTGACCGCCGGCGCACAACAAACCGACGGGCCAACCGATGCGCCCATCGTTCCCCCCGGCCCGACGCCGCGGGACCCGACAGACCCGGAACTGCGGGGCTCACACCGCGCAATCATGCGGCGTTTGACCGATGGCGCAGCCCAGGCATCGGGTGGCACGCCGTGAATTTTCTGCGCCCGATCATCGTCTTCGTGGGAATTTTGGCGGCCTGGCAGGCCATCGTCAGCGGATTTTCGATCGCGCCGTTTATCCTGCCGGGGCCGCTTGCCGTGTTCGACATCGCTGTCGAACGCGCCGATACACTCGCCGGTCATGCCATGGTGACCGTGAGCGAGATTCTTCTGGGGCTCTTGTTCGGGACGATCATGGGCACAGTCAGCGCGCTTGTGATGGCTTATTTCCGGAGCGCGCGTGCCTGGGTCCTGCCCGTACTCGTGGTCTCCCAGGCGGTGCCCGTCTTCGCGCTCGCCCCTGTTCTGGTGCTGTGGTTCGGCTACGGCATCGTGCCCAAGGTCGCCATGGCCACCCTGATCATCTATTTCCCGGTCACCGCGGCGTTCTATGACGGCCTGCGGCGGACCGAGCCAGGCTGGATTGATCTGGCGCGGACCATGGGCGCGTCCAAGGCTGCGATCCTGCGAAAAATCCGGATTCCCGCGGCATTACCTGCCTTTGCGTCAGGCCTGCGTGTCGCGGCCGCCGTGGCCCCCATCGGCGCGGTTGTGGGCGAATGGGTCGGCTCCTCGGCCGGGCTTGGCTACTACATGCTGCTGATGAACGGCCGTGTCCAGACCGACGCCATGTTCGCCGCCCTCCTCGTCCTCGCGCTGCTTGCCGTCGCGATCTACTTCATCATCGACGCGGCCCTGCGCCGGCTTGTCTCCTGGCAAGCCGACATGGACCCCGCGTCACACAACTAGTTTCAGCGCACTCAAACACACGGAAGATCATGAAACGCCTTATCTCGATTGCACTTTTCGCCCTGTTTGCAGCCCTCACAACACCTGCGGTGGCTGCCGACAAGATCACGGTCATGCTCGACTGGTTCGTCAATCCCGACCACGGGCCGCTGTTCGTCGCACTCGAGCGTGGCGAATTCGAAAAACGCGGGCTTGAGGTCGAACTGATCGCACCGGCGGATCCCAACAACCCGCCAAAACTGGTCGCGGCAGGTCGCGCCGACATGGCGATCACCTATCAGCCCCAGCTTCACCTGCAAGTCGCCCAGGGGCTGCCGTTGACGCGGATCGGCACCCTCGTCGCCACCCCACTCGCCTCGCTGGTCGTCCTCGCGGACGGTCCGATCACATCGATCGCCGACCTCAAGGGCAAGAAGGTCGGATTCTCCGTCGGTGGCTTCGAAGACGCGCTGCTGGGTGCGATGCTCGAGAAACACGGGCTCAGCCTCGATGATGTCGAGCTGGTGAACGTCAATTTCTCGCTCTCGCCGTCGCTGATGAGCGGCCAGGTCGACGCGGTGATCGGTGCCTACCGCAATTTCGAGCTCAACCAGATGGACATCAACGGTCGGCCGGGCCGGGCCTTCTTCCTCGAAGAAGAAGGCGTGCCCGCCTATGACGAGTTGATCATCGTCGCCAAGAATGACCGCCTGTCGGAGCCGGCGTTCGCGGCCTTCCTGGACGCGATCGAGGCTGCCACCCAGTTCATGATCAACCGGCCGGACGAGGCCTGGGAGCTGTTCATCAAGGGGCGCAAGGACCTGGATGACGAGCTCAACCGCCGGGCCTGGCGCGACACCCTGCCCCGCTTCGCACTGCGGCCGGCCGCGCTGGACCGGGGCCGGTATGACCGGTTTGCCGAATTCCTCAAGGGTCGCGGCCTGATCGAGACCATCCCGCCCGTCGACAGTTACGCAGTCGAACTGCGGTAGAAGCGCTGCGTTAGCGCTATTTCGCCGGTGCGGGAATGAAGACGCCGTCGGCCAGGTCTGCCGCGGTCTCTTCTTCCCGCAGCGCAGCGGCCTGCTGGCGGCGCCACAGCTCGGCATAGGCGCCGTCCTGGGCCAACAGATCATCATGGCGCCCGCGCTCGATGATTGTGCCGTCGTCCAACACGATGATCTCGTCCGCATTGACCACGGTCGAGAGACGGTGGGCGATGACCAGCGCCGTCCGGTCCGCCGAAACCAGTTCCAGCGCCGCCTGTATTTCCCGCTCGGTATGGGTGTCGAGCGCCGAGGTGGCCTCGTCGAACAACAGTATCTTCGGGCTTTTCAGGATCGTGCGGGCAATGGCGACGCGTTGCTTCTCACCGCCGGACAGCTTGAGCCCGCGCTCGCCAACCCGCGTGTTGTAGCCATCGGGCAGGCTCATCACGAAGTCATGGACCTGGGCCAGCCGCGCGGCCTCCTCGACTTCTGCCGGGCTTGCCGCCGGGCGGCCATACTGAATGTTGTAGAAAACGGAATCGTTAAACAGCACCGTGTCCTGGGGCACGATCCCGATCGCGGCGCGCAGACTTGCCTGGGTGACGGCGCGGATATCCTGGCCGTCGATGGTGATCGCGCCGGCCTCCACATCGTAGAACCGGAACAGGAGCCGTGAGATCGTCGATTTCCCCGCCCCCGACGCGCCGACGATCGCCACCGTGTTGCCCGCCGGCACTTCGAAACTCACATCCTTGAGAACCGAACGTCGCGGGTCATAGCGGAATGAAACATGCTCGAAGCGGACAACCCCGTCCCGGGCAATCAGGGGCTTGGCATCGGGCTCGTCCTCGACCTCGCGGTTCTCCTCCAACAGGCCGAACATCTGCTCCATATCCACGAGAGACTGCTTGATTTCCCGGTAAACAAATCCAAGAAAATTAAGCGGTTGGAACAATTGCATCATGTAGAGGTTGACCGCGGTGAAGGCGCCGATGGTCATGACTCCATCCGCCACCTGGAACCCCGACAACACCAGAAGGATCGTCATCCCAAGCGCCATGATCAGGCCCTGCCCGACATTGAGTATCGACAGGGTCGTCAGGCTTTTGACGGCCGCCTTTTCGTAGCGTTCCATCGAGACGTCGTAGCGTTGCGCCTCATGTTCCTCGTTGCCGAAATACTTGACCGTTTCGAAGTTCAGCAGGCTGTCGATCGCCTTGGTGTTGGCCTCGCTGTCGCTGTCATTCATGGCGCGCCGGTATTTCAGGCGCCATTCGGTGAAGGAAAGCGTGAAGATGATGTAGATCACCACCGTCACGAAGGTGATCGCGCTGAATATGAATCCGAACAGCGACCACAGAATGCCGCACACCAGGCCGATTTCGACCAGGGTCGGCAGAATGCTGAACAGCATGAACCGCATCAGGAAATCGATGCCCTTGATGCCACGTTCGATGGCGCGGCTCAGGCCACCGGTCTGACGGTCCATGTGAAAACGCAGCGCCAGGGCGTGTAAATGCTTGAAGACCCGAAGCGCAATCGAGCGAATGGCGCGTTGGCCGACCTTCGCGAAGACGAAATCGCGCAGTTCGGCAAAGGCTTGCTGGCCGACCCGCAGCAGGCCGTAACCGACCAGCAATGAGACGGGCACCGCGATGGCCGCACCGGTCGCATCCGCTTCCAGTGCATCCACCGCCTTGCCGAAGACCGCCGGCACCGCGACGGTGGCGACCTTGGCGGCCACCAGAAGCACCACCGCGATCGCCACACGGACACGCATCTCGAGCTGTCCCTTCGGCCACATGTAGGGCGCCAATGCGCGAATAGCGCGCATTTCAGCGCCCGAACGGCGTTCGGGTGTCTCGATCATTGGTTCAGAAGTGCGTCTGTGGCCTGACATGAGGCGATGATTTAAGCCTAGAACGCTGCAAAGACCAGGTCAGTGGTGCCTTTGGGCCTAGAAAATATCGAGGAAGTACAGGAACAGATAGGCAAACAGCAGCAACGCCACCCACAACACCATGCTGCCGGTTGGCCAGGTTCGTGCCAGCACGCCCTGGGGGCCGTGATGGCGATAGAGTTGCAGCAGGAAGCGCTGGCCCCGCCGGTTCAATGCGCCATAGAAGCGGGCCTGGACCGCCCCGGCTGCACTCGTGATCCGAACCAACAATCTGCGCCCCAGGCGCCGGTAGAGCCAGTCCGTGTCCAGATTTGTGCACCGCAACTCCGGCGGGTACAGCCCCGTGCGTATCAGCACCGTAAAGGCCAGCGCCGAGAAGAACAGCAGCTGGACCTGCGCCAGGACATGGGAATCCGTGTAGGGACGGAAATCGACATCGAACGGCAGGATCGCATACAGCGCGGACGGCCAAACGCCGATGCCGATGCACAGGATCGACGCGAGCCCCATGGCGATGAGCATGTTGAGCGGCGCTTCCTTCGGGCGTTTGCCGGAATCATGGGCAAAGAACGCGAAGAACGGGATCTTGATGCCCGAATGATGGAACACACCCGCGGACGCAAAGAGGAGCACCAGCCAGGTGAAGTAATATTCCTCATGGGCCGCTGCCGACAGGATCATCGATTTGCTGACGAAGCCGCTGAACAGCGGAAAGGCGGAAATCGACGCGCCGCCGATGATGCAGAAGACCGTCGTGAACGGCATCGACTTGTAGAGCCCGCCCAGTTCGGTCGCGAGGACCGTACCGGTCCGGTGCAACACCGCCCCCATCGACATAAACAGAAGCGATTTGTAGATGATGTGGGTGAAGGCGTGCGCGGCGGCACCGTTGAGCGCCAGCTCGGTCCCGATCCCCACGCCGACGACCATGAAGCCCAGCTGGTTGTTCAGGCTGTAGGCCAGCACCTTGCGCAGGTCGTTCTCGATCACCGCGAAGAAGATCGGGAACGCCGTCATCGTCACACCGATCCAGATCAGCTCTTCGGTGCCCGCATAACCGCGCGCCAGCGCATAGATCGCCAGTTTGGTGGTGAAGGCCGACAGCAGCACGGTGCCGGTCGGTGTCGCCTGGGGATAGGCGTCCTGCAGCCAGTTGTGGAGCAGCGGGAACGCCGCCTTGATGCCGAAGGCCAGCAGGATCAGCACGCCGCCGGCCCCGTCGATGCCGATATGCCCGAACTCGATCGAGCCGGTCTCGTGCCAGCGCACGATCAACCCGGCCAGCAGGAGCACGCCAGAGCCGACCTGGATGATCAGGTAACGCATGCTGGCCGCCAGCGCCTCGGGTGTGCGCCGCGCCAGGATCAGGAAGACCGAGGCAATGGCCGTCAGCTCCCAGTAGACGAACAGTGAGACCAGATCGCCGACAAAGACCGCACCGATCGCCGCACCGGCGTAGATGAGCCCGGAGACATGCTCCTCCACCGCGCGCACATGGAGCGAATAGATCACGCCCAGGAATATGGCGATGATGAACACATAGCCGAACACTCTGGACAGGGCGTCCACACGCAGAAGTTCGAGCTCCTGGCCGAAGGCGGAGATCGGGAAATGATTGCCGTCCGGCAGGCTGTAGAGCAAAGCGAAGGCCGCGACGGGCAGCGCCAGCATCCAGATTCCGCGCAGCGGGCCGCGCAGGAACGGCACCGGCAGGGCACCGAGAATCAGCAGAAGGCCCGGCGGGAACTCAATCATCGTAATAGTCCTCGGGCCGCTTCACGATGCGACGCAGGATATTCTTGGCCACAAGCACCAACATAACGCTGCCAATGAACCCGTACGCGCCGTAGAACCCGAAATTGCCGTCAAAACTGGTGTCCGCGTGCCGATGGATCGGGAAATCGAGCAGGATCACGACCGCGCATACGATGTACAGCGCCCACGCCACCTTGGTGACGTTCGCCTTGCGGTCGAGCCACCTTGGTGCCTCGTCCGGCGCGGCCATCGGGACCTCTGTTTCATGATGATCGGTCATCGCGGCACCTCCAGCATGCCCTGCAGCAACCCTTCGATTGCATCCGGCGCGAAGAACAGAATGAAACAGGCAAACGCCGTAAACATCAGCGGCACGACACAGAGCCAGGGCGCCTCTTTCATCCGGGACCGCAGGCTACCCGTTTCCGGGACTGGCGCCGCATCTCCATGTGCATCACCGTGCCCATGATCGTCGGGATCCGGTGGCCGGAAGAAGGCACGAACCACGACGGGCATCAGATAGGCAACATTGAGCACGGAGCTGATCATCAGCGCGGCGACCACGAACCAGTATTCACCGTCCATGCCGCCCAACGCGATGTAGAGCTTGGACCACGCGCCACCGAGTGGCGGCAGCCCGATGATCGACAATGCCCCGATGAAGAACGCCCCCATCGTGAATGGCATCACGCGGCCAATCCCGTTGAGCTGGCTGATCTCGGTCTTGTGGGTCGCGGTGTGGATCGCGCCGGCGACGAAGAACAGCGTGATCTTGCCGAAGGCGTGCATGAGGATGTGCATGCCCGCACCGATCAACGCGAGCGGGGTCGCGATCGCGGCACCGAGCACGATGTAGCCGAGCTGGCTGACCGTCGAATAGGCAAGCCGGGCCTTCAGATTGTCCTTGGTGAGCGCGATCACAGAGGCGGCCAGAAGCGAGAATGTCGCGAGATAGACCAGCCACTCCGACGCGCCGGTTGCCAGCAAATGGTCGGAGCCGAAGATGTAGACCGACACCTTGAGGATCGTGAACACACCCGCTTTGACGACGGCCACGGCATGGAGCAGCGCACTCACCGGCGTCGGCGCCACCATGGCGTTGGGCAGCCATTTGTGGACCGGCATCAAAGCTGCCTTGCCGATACCAAAGGCAAACAGCGCGAGCAGCAAACCGGTGGTCAGGCCGCTCGCCTTGCCCGCGAGGATACCGCCGGGGGTGAAGTCGAGAGTGCCCGCGATTGCCAGCGTCCAGACCAATGCCGGAATGAAGAAGACGATGGACGTGCCCAACAGGATCATCAGATAGATCCGTGCGCCACGCCGTGCCTTTGCATCGCCGTGATGTGCGACCAGCGGATAGGTGCTCAGCGTCAGGATTTCGTAGAACAGGAACAGCGTGAACAGGTTTGCGGAGAATGCGATTCCCAGCGCCGATGCCAGGGCGACCGCGAACGCCACATAGAACTGGGTCTGACGCGGTTCCTTGTTCCCCCGCATGTAGCCGATCGAATAGAAGGAATTCACGATCCACAGGAACGAGGCGATCAGTCCGAAGAGGATCCCGAGCGGCTCGACCTGGAACGCAACCTCCAGCCCCGGCGTGACCTCGAAACCAGACAATTCCGGGCGCCCACCCGCCAGCACGACCGGCAGCAATTGCAGCACGTTCACGAACAGCAGGCCGGCTGTCGCGAGGGTGACCGCCTCACGCAAGTTCGGGTTGCGACGCGTCAATACGATGAGCAACGCCCCCACCGTGGGGATCAGCATCGCGAGCAGAATGTGATCAGCGGGTTCCAACGTCCAAACCTCAGTAAATTCCGGCCAAAAGGTCGGCCGCAGCGCGTTGCGCCAGACCAACCGACCACTGCGTGTCGAGCCCGAAATAAATCGTTGCGATGACCAAGACATAGGCCGGGATCAACATCGCCAGCGGTGCCTCGCGAACATCCGCCGCCTTCGCACTCGGTTCGCGGAAATACGCGACCTCTACGATCCGGCCGACGTAAAGCATGGTGATCAGCGAGGCGAGCAGGATGAGCGCAACCAGCCACCACTGATCCTTCTCCAGCGCCGCCAGTACAATCCACCATTTCGAGATGAATCCCGACGTGCCGGGCGTGCCGATCAGCGCAAGCCCGAGGATCACGATCCCGGCCATCGTGAACGGCATCTTCCGGCCGATGCCGGCCATGTCTTCAAGCTTGACCGAGGCCATGCGGAACATGACTCCACCCAGCAACATGAAGATACCGGCCTTGATGATCGCGTGGTTGAACAGATGGGTCATCGCGCCGGTCAGGCCGGTCTCGGACACATAGCTGATGCCGAGCGTGATCAGGCCGATTTGGGCGACGCTCGAATAGGCAAACATGCGCTTCACATCGTCCTGGAATACAGCAACGGTCGACGCTGCGAACATCGCCACGACCGACAAGACCAGGAACATCTCCGGCAACGGCGTCGATTCGAAGAATCCACCGCCACCGAACACCGTGTAGAAAAACCGCAGGAACAGATAGATCGCCACCTTCGTCGCCGTCCCGGCGAGAAATGCGCTCGTCACAGCCGGCGCATACGCATACGCGTTCGGCAGCCAGAGATGCAGCGGGAACAGGGCCAGCTTCAGCGAAATTCCAACCGTCAGGAAGGCCAGCGCCGCAAGCACCGGGCGCGTGTCGTTGATTTCCGGAATCCGCTGGGCCAGGTCGGCCAGGTTCAGCGTGCCCGTCATGGCCCAGAGCAAACCGATCCCGATCACGATGAAGGTCGCGCCGACCGTGCCCATGATCAGATACTGGTAGGCCGCCGTCAGGGCGCGGCGATCGCGGCCCATGGCGATCATCACATAGCTGGCAAGCGAGGATATCTCGAGGAACACGAAGATGTTGAACGCATCGCCCGTGATCGTGACGCCGAGCAACCCCGTCAGCGCCAGGAGATACATGGCGTAGAACCAGGCCTGATCCGTATCGTTGAAGCGCGCCGCCGTGCCGGTCCGCGCGAAGGGGATAATCACGGACCCCACGCCCGAGACCACGACCAACACGAACACGTTGATCAGGTCGACCCGATACTCGATGCCGATCGGCGGCGCCCAGCCGCCCATGGCATAGGAGATCACGCCCTCATTGAGAACCCTGAACAGGAGGCCGATAGCAGCCGCGAAGGCCAGCCACGTCGCGGCGACCGCAATCAACCAGCCAATGAATCCGCGCCGGAACAACGCGCATAGCGGCGCGGCCAGCAGCGGGATAACGACCTGGAGGGCGGGCAAATGCTGTGCGAGCATCAGTCGGCCTCCATCTCTTGGACTTCGTCATCCTCGATCGTGCCATAGGCCTCGTGGATCCGGACAACGAGCGCGAGCCCGAGCGCGATGGTCGCGACACCGACCACGATCGCGGTGAGAATCAGAACATGGGGCAGCGGGTTCGAATAGAGTTCAAATCCCGGCGCGATGATCGGTGCCGTGCCGCCGAGGACCTTGCCTGGCGAGAGAAACAGCAGATAGACCGACGTCTGGAAAATCCCCAGGCCAACCAGCTTTTTGATCATGTTGCCGTGGGCCGTGATGATGTAGAGGCCGCCGATCATCAGGAAGATCGTGACCCAGTAATTCAGGTCCGCGAGGATTTCGGTCATCCCTCGCCTCCCTTTTCGTCGGCTTCATCTGCGCGGCCGCCGAACACATAGAAAATTGCCAGCATGGTCGATGCAACCGTGATGAAAACGCCCGCCTCAACGATCAGAATTCCGAGATGCTGGCCCTTCACCGGCTTGCTGCCGAGGGGTGAATAGTCGAGGTAATTCTCGCCGAGCAAAAGGCTCGCAACACCGGTGCCCGCGAAGATCAATACGCCGAGCGGAATCATCGTGTTGACGATCCGCCGCGGCACCACCTTCTTGGCCTCGTCGATGCCGAACACCATGCCGTACAGGATGATCGCCGCAGCTGCGGCCACGCCGGCCTGGAAGCCGCCGCCGGGGCCGTAGTCCCCATGGAACTGGACATAGAGCGCAAAAATCAGGATCGCCGGCAGGAGCAGCTTCACGACGACGCGCAGGATGACGGTGTCACGCATCATGTTTTGAGCGCCCCTCGTCCACAACGATCATTTCGCGCCGTCGGCGGCGCGAGAGCAGGATCAGCACGCCGATCCCGGCGGTGAAAATAACCGTCACCTCACCCAGCGTATCAAAGCCGCGATAGCTGGCCAGGACCGCCGTCACGACGTTCGGAGACTTGGTCTCTTTCTCAGCGTTGTCCAAATAATACGGCGCGACATGCTGGTTCTGCGGATTGTCGGCCAGACCGAATGGCGGCAAGTCGACAGTGGCGTAAACCAGGGCGCTGCCGGTCAGCAGGCAAACCAGCAACGGGATCGCCGGCGCATGGCGCAGCGGCGCTTCGCGCGTCCGGGTCAGATGCAGAACGGCCAGCAACAGGACCGTCGACATACCGGCACCAACCGCGGCCTCGGTCATCGCCACGTCGACCGCATCGAGGACCACCATGACGGTGGCCAGCAGGAAGCTGTAGGCACCGCCCAGGATCACCACGGAAAACAAATTGTGCGCACGGATGATCCCGATCACGACGACGACCATGAACAGCAACAGAACCGTGTTCATCACGAGTTCGATGACGCGTCCTCCCCGGCGATATGACCACCCGTCTCGTCATGGTCGAGCTTCGGGCGTAGCCCGGCGTGCAAAGCGGCCTGCGCCAACGCGTGGGTCGCAACCGGCGACGTCAGCAAAATCAGGGCCGCGATAATGATCAGCTTGGCGGCGACCAGCGTGAACCCGGCTTGCAGCACCATGCCGACAATGAGAAAGCCCATGCCCAGCGTGTCGACGATCGACGCGGCATGCAGGCGGGTAAACATATCGGGCATGCGCATCATGCCCACGGTCCCGATGACGCAGAACAATCCGCCCGCGATCAGAAAAACCCAGCTCACGATGTCGATGATCTGTTCCATTGCCTACTCCTCGGGCGCCGCCGGGACGACCGGCTCGCTCAGCTTGAAGTAGCGCAACACAGCGATCGTCCCGATCAGATTCAGGAGCGTGTAGAGAATCGCGATATCAAGAAATTCGGGACGGCCGGTCACAAAACCGATCAGGGCCAGGGTCAGCACTGCAAGCGTGCCGATGGTGTTGCCCGCCAGAACCCTGTCGAACAGCGTCGGGCCAAGCAAGGCCCGCACCAGCGCCAGCCCGAGGCTGACCAGGACGGCAATCGTTGCGGCAAAGAACATCATTGCGCGCGCCTCCCGCCTTCGAACCGCGAGACCGTCCGGTCCATATCGCCTTCGGCAAGATCCTGGGCGCCGGCATATGTAATTGCGTGAACAGTAATCTCGTCGCCCTCAACCTCAACCGAAACGGTGCCCGGCGTCAGCGTGATCGAGTTGGCATAGGTCACCAGGCCGACAGCGGATTTCTGGGTTGCACGGACGTTGATCAGCGTCGGGCTGATCGGCAAGGACGGGGAAAGAATGATCCGCGAGACATCGATGCCGGATTTCACGATCTGCCAGACCAGCCAGGGCCAAAACCAGATCGCGCGCCCGACGAGATCAATCGGATGTCCCTCACGATCGACCACGGCCATGCGCGACGCCAGCATCACGACAAGCAGCGAGCTCACCGCGCCAATGACCATCAGCAACAGCGTGTAGTGGCCCGACAGGACCAGCCAAAAAAAATAGGTAATGATGACTGCGCTTGCGAAGTACAGCACCTGACGCCCCTCAAACCTCCTCGAAAGCGTCCGGTGGTTCACACCAGACAGGATCGGGTTGGTCCCAATTCCTGCGTCCGCTTCCCTTATGGTAAGCGGTCATACTATTACCGTCTTGGCCGTGCAAGACACCCGCCGTCACAATCGAATGTGAGACGGCCAAACCCTTTCGGGACGCCCCGCCTTAAGTGTAAGGAACGGTTATGTCCGCCCGCCTGATCATCACCACAATGTTCGCTGCCCATGTGGTCAGCATGACCGGTTTTGCGGCATTTCCAGCCCTTCTGATTCCGCTTCAGGACAGCTGGGCATTGACGAACACACAGGCCGGCTGGATCGGCGGCATCTATTTCGCGGGCTACGTCGCCGCGGTCGGCGTCATTGTGCCGTGGACCGACAGGATCGATTCGCGACGAATCTATCTGGCCTGCCTTCTGATATCTGCATCGGGCCTGGCCGGATTCGCGCTGCTTGCCGACGGTTTCTGGTCGGCCCTGTTCTGGAATGCCATTCAGGGTGCAGGTGTCGGCGGTACCTACATGACCGGCCTCAAGGTTTTGACCGACCGCCTCCCCGCGCCCGTGCCGTCGCGCGGCATTGCGATCTACACCGCCGGGTTTTCAGTCGGCGCGGCCCTGTCTTTTGCAATGAACGGCGTGATCGGGGCGGTGTTCGGCTGGCCATGGGCGTTCTCGGTCGCTGCGATCGGACCGATCCTGGGTGCGGTCATCGTCCTTACATTATTGAGTCCGCGCCCCCCGCTTGACGAGGAACGCCCGCCGACCCGCACGTTCGATTTTCGCCCGGTGCTGCGCAACCGGGAGGCGATGGCCTACGTCCTCGGCTACGCGGGTCACTCCTGGGAGCTGTTTGCGCTGCGAGGCTGGATCGTCGCCTTCCTCGTCTTCGCCAGCGAGAAAAGCGGCGGCGCGGCGAACGCAGAGGCGGCGGTCATTGCCGCGCTGGCCAATCTCGCCGCCGTTGCCGCCAGTCTGGGCGGGAATGAGCTGTGCGAGCGGTATGGACGCCGCCGGGTCGTCCGACTGGCCATGCTGTCGTCATTTTTAGCCGCGCTCCTGATGGGCCTGAGCCCGGGCCTGCCCTTCCCGGTCGTGGTTGTCCTGTTCTTTGTCTATAGCGGCCTGATCATGGGCGACTCCGGATCGCTCACCGCCGGTGCGACACAAGCCGCCGAGCCCGGCTATCGAGGGTTGACCCTGGCGGTGCATTCCCTGTTCGGCTTCACCGCGGGCTTTCTGGGTCCACTCGCGGTCGGATTGACGCTGGACGCTGCCGGCGGACAAACATCGCAGACGGCCTGGTTTTTGGGGTTCGCAACGATCGGTGTCGGTTCCCTTGCCGGTGCCGCGGCCATGACCCTCATCGGGCGCCGCATGTTGCGCGATGCGCGCGGGCAATTTGGACAATAACAGATCACCGCTTGTCCCAAGGACGGCCGAGGACTATTTTTTGGTCAAATTCATCCCAGCCGATAAGGATCACCGCCATGGAAATGTCTGGCGAATACAAAATCAACGCAACACGCGAGAAGGTCTGGGCCGGATTGAACGATCCGGAAATTCTGAAACAGTCTATTCCCGGCTGTGAGGAAATCGACCAGACATCCGACACGTCATTCACAGCAAAAGTCACGGCGAAAGTCGGGCCGGTGAAGGCCAAGTTCGCCGGCTCCGTGCAGCTGACCGATATCGACGCACCCAACGGCTATCGCATTTCAGGCGAAGGCAAAGGCGGCGCTGCCGGCTTTGCCAAGGGCGGCGCCAACGTCCAACTCGAGGATGACGGCGACGGCACCCTCCTCAAATACGAGGTCGACGCCCAGGTCGGCGGCAAGCTGGCGCAGCTCGGGGCCCGCCTGATCGACGGCACGGCAAAGAAAATGGCCTCGCAGTTTTTCGAGAACTTCGCGGAAGCGGTGACGGAGGGTGAAGACGGCGCAACGGATGCGCCCGCTGCAGCAGCGCCGGCGCCTGCATCAGCGGCGGCCGGACAGGTCACGGCCATGTCACAGGTCGGGGCCGGCACGTGGGTCAGTGGGCTCGTCGTTGCCGCAATCGTACTGTTCGCGCTGTTCGGCTAGGCGTCAACGCACCAATCTTGGTAATTTCTGCGGAATTTGGTGCGCTGCGGCTTGACGCAACGCGCCCTGCGGAAGAAACTCTGACGAAGTAATAATCGGATCAGCACGCGGGGCACCGCGTGGTGGCCATTGGGGGCAACCCAAAACTGGGAGGAGCGTTATGCCCACCGTATCAATGACGGTGAACGGAAAGTCCGTATCGGCTGAAGTCGAACCACGGACTCTACTCGTTCAATATCTTCGCGAGAGTCTGGGAATGACCGGCACGCATGTCGGTTGCGACACGAGCCAGTGCGGCGCGTGCGTTGTCCATGTGAATGGCGAATCCCTGAAATCCTGCACGATGCTGGCGGCCCAGGCCGAAGGCGCCGACGTGGCCACGATCGAGGGGCTCGCGAATGGCGACGAACTGCATCCGATGCAGGAAGCATTCCGTGAAAATCATGGCCTCCAGTGCGGTTTCTGCACGCCGGGCATGGTGATGAGTGCTCTCGACCTGGTTCAGAAGAACCCGGATCCAAGCGAACAGGAAGTCCGCGAATGGCTCGAGGGAAACCTCTGCCGCTGCACCGGCTACCACAACATTGTTAAATCCATTCTCGCCGGCGCCGAAGCCCTGAGGGGATAGCGCGATGACCGGCACGGGGATTGGTGCTTCCGTCAAGCGGGTCGAGGACCAGCGTTTCCTCACCGGCAATGGCAACTACACGGACGACATTAATCGTCCCGGGCAGAGCCATGCGTGGATTCTACGCTCGCCGCATGCCCATGCGACCCTGAATTCGGTCGACATCTCGAAGGCCGTAAAGGCCGAAGGTGTCATCGCTGTCTTCACGGGTGCCGATATGGCGGCTGATGGTGTCGGGAGCATTCCCTGCGGCTGGCAAATCCACAACAAGGATGGCTCGCCGATGATGGAGCCGGGGCACCCGCCCCTGGCGCACGAGAAAGTGCGCTATGTCGGCGATCAGGTGGCCATCGTCATCGCCGCCACACGCGATGCCGCGCGCGATGCCGCTGAACTCATTGAAGTCGACTACGGCGTGTTGCCTGCTGTCGTCGATATGGACTCGGCCCTCGCCGGTGGCACGCTCGTGCATGACGACGTGCCGAACAATCGCTGCTTCGATTGGGAGATCGGCGAGAAGGATGCCGTCGACGAGGCCTTCGCCAAGGCGGACCATGTCGTGTCCATCGATCTGGTGAACAACCGATTGATCCCCAATGCGATGGAGCCCCGCGCGGCAATATCGGATTTCGACCGCTCGACGAGCCAGTACACGCTCTTCACCACATCCCAGAACCCGCATGTCATCCGCCTGTTGATGGGCGCCTTCGTGCTGCAGATTCCCGAGCACAAGCTTCGGGTTGTCGCACCGGATGTGGGTGGCGGGTTCGGCTCCAAGATTTTCCATTACGCCGAGGAAGCGATCCTTACCTGGGCCGCGGCCAAGGTCCATCAGCCGATCAAGTGGACGGCCGAACGATCTGAATCCTTCGCGACCGACGCCCATGGGCGTGACCACGAATCCCATGCGGAACTCGCGCTCGACAAATCGGGCAAGTTCCTCGGGCTACGGGTCGCGACGAAAGCCAATATCGGCGCCTATCTGTCGACCTTCGGCTCCAGCGTTCCGACATATCTGTACGCGACGCTTATGGCCGGTGTGTACACGACACCCGCGATCTATGCCGAAGTGCAGACGGTGTTCACCAACACCGTCCCCGTCGACGCCTATCGCGGCGCCGGACGACCGGAATGCACATATCTGCTCGAGCGGCTGGTCACCAAGGCCGCACGCGACATCGGGATCGACCCCGTCGAACTGCGCAAGATGAACATGATCCAGCCGGATCAATACCCGTATCAGACCCCGGTCGCGCTGCAGTATGACTGCGGTGACAGCCCGGCGACGTTCGAAAGCGCACTCAAGGCGTCGGACTATGCCGGATTTGAGAAACGCCGCACGGATGCCGAAAAGTCCGGCAAGCTGCGCGGGATCGGCATCTCGACCTATATCGAGGCCTGCGGGATCGCACCTTCAGCGGTTGCCGGTGCGCTCGGCGCGCGTGCGGGGCTCTATGAATCAGCCCAGGTCCGGGTCCACCCGACCGGTTCGGTGACGGTCTATACCGGCACCCACAGCCATGGTCAGGGCCATGAGACGACCTTCGCCCAGCTCGTATCTGAATCCTTCGGCATTCCGATTGACCAGATCGAAATCAGCCACGGCGATACCGACCAGGTACAGTTCGGCATGGGCACCTACGGTTCACGCTCGCTGGCCGTCGGCGGCCCTGCGATCCTGAATGCCTGCAACAAGGTGATCGACAAGGCCAAAAAGATCGCGGCCCACATCATGGAAGCCGACGTATCCGACATCGAGTTCGCCGACGGGAAGTTCACCGTCGCCGGCACTGACAAGGAAATGGCGTTCGCTGAAATTTCACTCGCCGCCTATGTGCCGCACAATTATCCCATCGAGGAGATCGAGCCCGGCCTGGACGAAAATGCGTTCTACGACCCGCTCAACTTCAGCTTCCCGGGCGGCGCGCATATCTGCGAGGTCGAGATTGATCCCGAGACCGGTGACGTCGAGGTCATCAGCTTCACCGCCGTCGACGATGTCGGGCGTGTGGTCAATCCGATGATCGTTGAAGGCCAGGTCCATGGCGGCCTCGCCCAGGGGCTAGGACAGGCGATGCTCGAAGGTTGTGTCTACGACGATGACGGCCAGCTCCTGACCGGGTCTTACATGGACTACACCATGCCCCGGGCAGACGATCTGCCGAACTTCTCGGTCGCAACCCAGGGCGTGATGGGGGCTTCGAACCCACTGGAAGTGAAAGGCGTCGGCGAAGTCGGCGCGATTGGCTCACCGCCCGCGGTGATCAATGCCATTCTCGATGCATTGGCGCCGCTCGGCGTCGATGACATTTCAATGCCCGCGACATCACAAAAGGTGTGGCAGGCCATTCAGGAATCCAATGTCCGCCAGGCGGCGGAATAACGTCTGGTTAGGGAGATAGACCATGTACCAGTTCAATTACCAAAAGGCGGGTTCCGCCGACGAAGCCACAAGCGCCGTAGCAGCCGCAGATGACGGGCGTTTCCTGGCCGGGGGCATGACCCTCATTCCGACGCTCAAACAGCGCCTGGCGCAACCATCGGATCTGGTCGATCTGGCAGACATCGGCGATCTCGTCGGTATCGAAGATGGCGGAGACTCCGTCACGATCAAGGCCATGACGCGTCATGTCGATGTCGCGAACTCCGACGTCGTGCAGTCCAAGATCCCTGCTCTCGCAGGCCTCGCCGACAATATCGGCGACCCGCAGGTCCGCAACCGCGGCACCATTGGCGGATCGGTTGCGAACAACGACCCGGCAGCAGACTACCCGGCTGCTGTCCTCGCTCTGAACGCAACCGTGATCACGAACCAGCGTGAAATTGCGGCCGAGAGTTTTTTCGACGGCATGTTCACAACGGTGCTCGAAGAAGGCGAACTGATCACGGCCGTGCGCT
>Ga0233433_10002175_pt1 | contig 17506 bp, 17 predicted proteins | sample SI_122_August201_5_FD_179868 | JGI IMG/M metagenome (GOLD analysis project Ga0233433, IMG submission 179868) | Seawater microbial communities from Saanich Inlet, British Columbia, Canada - SI_122_August2016_100_MG | ecosystem: Environmental > Aquatic > Marine > Inlet | place: Canada: British...
TTGAACAAATACCTTGCGTTGATGCAACGCTGGAATAAGCGTTTTAATCTTACCGCCATCAAGACTCTTGATGAGATGGTTGGTAAACATCTGCTGGACTCGCTTGCGCTTGCACCCTACGTGACGGGTTCAAAGGTGATTGATGTGGGTAGCGGGGCCGGTTTACCGGGAATTCCGCTGGCTTTAAACTTTCCTGAAAAACATTTTGTGCTGCTGGATTCGAACGGGAAAAAGACTCGATTTATGACTCAAGTGAAAATAGAGTTAGGGTTAGACAACGTAGAGATTCTGCAATGTCGAGCCGAGTCTTTGCAGGATAGGAAGTTTGACCAGGTTGTTTGCAGGGCGTTCAAACAACCATTGGAAATATATCCGGCACTGGATCACTTGCTTAATCCATCTGGTAGTATCCTCGCGATGGTGAGTGGCTTCAATAAAGATCTCGACAACGGTCTGTCTGCATTTGATTGTAAATTTAGGTATCAGCCCTTAAAGGTACCTTTTGTTAGTTCCGATAGAGGCTTGTTGATTCTAGAAAGTTCGATTGCGGCCGGTTGTGCCGACGATGACTTAGATTCAAACTAAGTCGATTCAGCATGACAATGCAAACGAACGGCAATACGTGGCACCGATGATAGAGAGTAGCGGTTTATGAAAATAATTGCTGTGGCTAATCAAAAAGGTGGCGTTGGTAAAACGACCACCTCAGTTAATTTAGCGGCATCGTTGGCCACAATGCGTCGCCGGGTTTTATTGATTGATCTTGACCCACAAGGCAACGCTACCATGGGCAGCGGTGTCAGCAAGGATGAATTGACTGAATCTGTTTATGATGTGCTGGTATTTGACGAACCTATTAGAGATATAGCCCAAAAAAATGATGACACTGGGTTTTTTCTGCTGGGTTCCAATTCTGATTTGACTGCAGCTGAAATTGAATTATTGGATATGGACAATCGAGAGAGTCGATTAAAAGACGCTTTGGCTGGTCTTGAATCTGAATTTGACTATGTGTTCATTGATTGCCCGCCTTCATTGAATTTATTGACTTTAAATGCATTGGTTGCAGCTCAGGGTGTGATTATACCGATGCAGTGCGAATATTATGCTCTGGAAGGTTTAACAGCATTAATGGGTACGGTGACTAGGGTTAAAGAACAACTCAATCCTAACTTAAGAATAGAGGGAATTATTCGCACCATGTATGATTCCCGCAATAGCCTGACAAAAGATGTATCTGCTCAATTGAGTGAATATTTTGGTGACAGGCTTTATCGGACTGTCGTACCTAGAAACGTGCGACTGGCGGAAGCGCCAAGTTACGGCTTACCCGTGTATTACTATGATTCGAGATCCTCGGGATCACAGGCTTACCTGGCTCTGGCAGGAGAAGTGTTAAGAAGGTTGGAACCGACCCAGGTCAGCTTGGGTGATGATTAAATGATTTGTCTGATGCTGGAGATTCACCAGGCAGTTATCAGTGATTAGTGGGTGACTCGTTAGCGAACTGGCAACGGGTTAAAACACCGCAAGAGAGTTAAAAAAATGGCAGAGAAAAAAAGGGGTTTAGGCAGAGGTTTAGATGCGTTGCTTGGCCCGAGTCAAGTTCGATCAGATAAGGCCAGCCGCCTTGCAGGTGGGCCGGAGGGCGACAATCATACCGGAGATTTATCAGCTTTGGGGCTCAAGCAGCTTCCGGTGGAGTGGATCAAACCCGGGCGGTTTCAACCCCGTACTCAGTTTGATGAGGAAAAACTACAGGAACTGGCGACCTCTATTGGCGTGCACGGCGTAATGCAGCCAATCATAGTAACGGCAACTGGCAAAAATTCATTTGAGATAGTGGCTGGTGAACGTCGTTGGCGTGCCTCCCAGTTGGCTGGTAAGCAAGAGATTCCGGCTATTGTCAGGAAGGTTGACGAGCAGTCCCAGTTAGCTGTATCGCTGATAGAAAATATTCAGCGGGAAAATTTAAACGCCATGGAAGAAGCATTAGCCTTGCAGCGATTAATAATGGAATTTGATTTAACCCATCAGCAAGCTGCAGAGGCGGTAGGTAAAAGTCGAGCTGCGGTCAGCAATTCAGTCAGGCTGGCTGGATTGGGTCAGCTTGCTGCCGAGTTTTTGTTGACGGAACAGATTGATATGGGGCATGCAAGGGCATTACTGGGTCTGGAGCAGGAATTGCAGGCGCAAGCAGCGCGTCAGATCGTCGCTAAACGATTATCTGTGCGGCAGGCAGAAGCGCTGGTTAAGCAGTTAAACTACCCAGAGAAATCCAAGCCAGAACAAAGCCCAGCCAAATCCGCTGATATCCGACATTTGGAAGATCAGTTATCGCAGAAATTGGGCCAGGGAGTTTCCTTAAAGCAGCGGAAAAATGGTGCTGGTCAGTTAGTAATCGATTACAACAGTCTTGATGAACTTGATGGAATACTGTCTCGTTTTGGTCCTCTGGACGGTTAGATATCGCTCAGAGCCTGTAAAAAAAAGCCATAACTACAAAAAAATCCATGGAATGAACCGATTTTCTTCCCGACTGAGTTGAATGGCTAATCGTTAGTCTCTATACTTGCCATCGCTCGAAGACGGCCGGTTTTAAAGTGAAGCGCAAAATTCGGAGTGATTCCAGGAATGAGCATTTGGCCACTAAAGTAAGCTTGGCACAATGTGGGGTTTTAGGATCGATTGCCCTGGGTATTGCAGTCTATGACTATGATTCAGGCATGTTTTTTAGTTTGGGTGTGCTGATAGCGGTATTGCCGTATTACTGGCAAATGTACAAGCTTGAGAAAGCAGGTTTGTTAGTCAGTGAAGCGCTTCTCAGGAACACTGAAATTATCAAATTCCTGGTCACTGGAATGTTGTTTGTGCTGGTGTTCTGGGTTTTTACTCAGGTTTTGCTTGGATGGTTATTCTCAGGCGCGGTATTGGGTTATTTGAGTTGGTTAGGTCTGCTCCAGGTACAATCACCGGAAGCAGGCGAATAGGGTATAGGGATGCGTCACTGCCGGTGTGAAGTGTCAGCCACAATTAAGGTGAAAGAAGGAATATAGAAAGAACGATGGCAACCAGCGAGACCATTACATCCCAGGAATATATTCAGCACCACTTAACAAACCTGACTTACGGTCAGTTTGCCGATGGTCACTGGGGTTTTGCCCATGGGCCGGCTGATATAGCCGAGATGGGCTTTATGGCAATTCATGTCGATACCCTTATATGGTCAGTTGGCTTGGGCATACTTTTTATAGCCCTGTTTGCTTTTGCTGCCAGAAAGGCAACTACTGGTGTCCCCGGAGGTTTGCAGAATCTTTGCGAGATGGCTGTGGAATTTGTTGAAGATACCGTCACTGAGGTATTTGGATCGCAACCCAATGCGCTGATTGGCCCATTGGCTTTGACCATTTTGGTCTGGGTGTTTTTCATGAATTTCATGGATTTAATTCCTGTCGACTTAATTCCCCAGGCAGCTCATCTTGCCGGGGTGGAATATTTCAAGGTGGTTTCAACGACAGATCCCAACGCCACCATGGGCATGTCTCTGGGTGTATTTATATTGGTTATTTACTACAATTTTAAGATGAAAGGACCTATCGGTTTTGGTAAGGGATTGATCACTCACCCTATTCCTCACTGGTCCATGTACTGGTTTAATTTTATTTTAGAGGTCGTCGACCTGCTTGCCAAGCCGTTATCTCATGGGCTGAGATTATTCGGCAATATGTATGCTGGAGAAATGATCTTTATCCTGATTGCCCTGTTACCTGCTACGGTTCAGTTTACCCTGTCAGTTCCTTGGGCGATTTTTCATATTCTGATTATTTCGTTACAAGCATTTATCTTCATGATTCTAACTATCGTCTATCTCACTCAAGCCAGTGAGACGGCAGAACATTAATTTTAACTAGCTAAAAGGTAAAAAAATGGAAACATCTTTGGTGTACATGGCGGGCGCGATAATGATGGGCCTCGGCGCCATTGGCAGTGGCGTTGGTATCGGTTCTCTGGGAGGAAAATTCCTGGAAGGCGTTGCCAGACAGCCGGAATTGCTGCCGATGTTAAGGATTCAGCTCTTTATTGTATTGGCATTAATTGAAGCCATTCCTATTATTTGTTTGGGTATTGGTCTTTACCTCATTTTTACAGGCGGCCCTTTATAATAACGGACTGTGAATCCTGAGAGGTGATGCATGAACATTAATTTAACAATGATTGGCCAGATGGTCTCATTCGTAATCTTCGTCTGGTTTTGTATGAAGTATGTTTGGCCACCCCTGACCCAGGTCCTCAGAGATCGTCAAAAGCTGATAGCAGCCGGATTGGAAAATGCCTCAAAGGCCGAGCAGCAGTTGCAGCAGGCAAATGAAGCAGTTGGTAATGAGCTGGAAGCAGCAAAATTGGAAGCTAACGATCTGATCAATCAGGCTCGAAACAGAGCAAATCAGATTGTTGAGGAAGCAAAGACTCAGGCTAAAGAAGAGGCCGAAAAAATTGTTCAGGGTGCCCAGAGTGATATTGACCTGGAAATCAACCGAGCAAGGGAAGAATTGCGCCAGAAAGTCAGTGAACTGGCCTTAACAGGCGCGGAAAAGATTCTTCAAAGCAGCATTGATCGCAGCCAACATGATGCCATGCTGACTAAACTGGCGGCTGAGCTCTAGGAGACTGATATGGCTGAAGCGGAGCTCGCAACCATAGCTCGTCCCTACGCTAGAGCGGCTTTTTCCTGCGCTCTGGATGTGGAAGGTGGTTTACAGAAATGGTCGCGTATGTTGGGTTTACTGGCTGGCGTTAGTTCAGAACCCGTGATGAGTGCCTGTTTGGATAATCCGGTGCTATCGGCAACCGATGAGGCTGCTTTGTTAATCGACTTCCTGGATGAGGAACTCGATCAGGCTGGGCAGAATTTTGTATTGGCGCTTTCCGACTATGATCGGATTGCCCTTTTGCCATCCATAGCTGAGTTGTTTGAGTTGTTAAAGGCAAATCACGAAAAGACCATGGACGTGAAAATAAGTAGTGCGTTTGAGGTTTCCGAGGAACAGCAAGCAATGATTTCTAGTGCGCTTGCCCGGAAGTTACAACGGCAAGTGGTATTAGAAACCGAGTTGGAAACCGAATTGCTTGGCGGTATTGTCATCCGGGCTGAAGATACGGTTATCGATGATTCGGTGCGAGGCAAGTTACAGAAACTAGCAGGCTTGCTCAATTAAAATTGAAAATTTGAGGTACAGAAAATGCAACAACTGAACCCTTCTGAAATCAGTGACATTATTAAGCAACGTATTACGCGTCTTGATGTGACCTCTGAAGCAACCAACGAAGGAACCATCGTCAGTGTGTCAGACGGTATTGTTCGTATCCATGGCCTGGCTGATGTGCAGAACGGTGAGATGATCGAATTTCCGGGAAACTTATTTGGATTTGCGCTGAACCTGGAAAGAGATTCGGTCGGGGCGGTGGTCCTGGGTGATTATAAATCTCTTAAAGAAGGTCAGACCGCGCGCTGTACTGGCCGGATTCTAGAGGTGCCTACTGGACCTGAGTTATTGGGTAGAGTGGTTGATGCGCTCGGAAACCCCATCGACGGTAAAGGACCGATTAATGCTTCCCAGACAGCGCCTGTTGAAAAGGTAGCGCCGGGTGTTATTGATAGACAACACGTTAATCAACCGGTCCAGACGGGTCTGAAATGCATCGACTCGATGATTCCGGTTGGCCGGGGTCAGCGAGAACTTATTATTGGTGACCGCCAGACCGGTAAAACGGCCATCGCCATTGATACTATTATCAATCAGCAGAAATCGGGCATTAAATGTGTTTATGTGGCTATCGGTCAGAAGCTGTCATCGATTGCCAATGTCGTGCGCACCCTGGAAGAACACGATGCAATGGCGAATACCATCGTAGTGGCAGCAGGAGCGGCGGACCCAGCGACCATGCAGTATATTGCACCCTATTCGGGCTGCACCATGGGCGAGTATTTCCGTGATACGGGTGAAGATGCGTTGATTATTTATGATGATTTGACCAAGCAGGCCTGGGCTTATCGGCAGATATCATTGCTGTTGCGCCGGCCGCCAGGACGAGAAGCCTATCCGGGTGACGTTTTCTACCTGCACTCAAGATTGCTTGAGCGAGCAGCTAGAGTGAACGAAGCTTATGTTGAGGAATACACCAATGGTGCTGTTAAGGGTAAAACCGGTTCATTGACAGCCTTACCGATCATTGAAACGCAGGCGGGTGATGTTTCGGCATTTGTTCCTACCAACGTTATTTCAATTACCGATGGCCAGATTTTCCTCGAGTCAGATAAATTTAATGCCGGCGAACGTCCTGCTATGAATCCAGGAATTTCAGTTTCCCGGGTAGGGGGTAACGCCCAGGTTAAGTTTATGTCGAAGATTTCCGGTGGTATTAAGCTGGCTCTAGCGCAGTATCGGGACTTGGCGGCATTCTCACAGTTTGCGTCTGACCTTGATGAGGCAACTCGCAGGCAGTTAGAACATGGTGAGCGTATTAATGAGTTGATGAAGCAGAAACAATATTCGCCGATGACTGTTGCCGAAATGGGTATGGTGTTATTTGCTGCAAATGAGCGCTATTTGGCAGATGTGCCGGTAGAAAAAGTGCTCGAATTTGAATCTGCTTTGCTGAGTTTTATGAAGGCGGAATACAACGACTTTATGGAGCAGGTGAATCTGGAGGGTGTTTATAGCGATGAGGTGGTCGAGACCATGCGCAGCGCATTGGAAGCCTTTAAGAAAACACAATCCTGGTAAATATCTCCCCGTTCAAGATTAACTGAGGCCAGCATGGCAAACGCCAAAGAACTTCGTAAACAGATAGGCAGTATTAAGAATACGCAGAAAATTACCAGCGCTATGCAGATGGTGGCGGCCAGTAAAATGCGTAAGGCTCAGGACAGAATGTCCCGAGGACGCCCCTATTCTGAACAAATAAGAGCGGTGATTAGCCATATTGCCAATGCCGCTGCCGAATATCGGCATCAGTTTATGGTGGAGCGAGAAGTGAAAAGGGTCGGTTACATTGTAGTGAGCACCGATAAAGGCCTGTGTGGTGGATTGAACGTGAACCTGCTTAAGGCCACCGTTCTTGATATGAAGCGATGGTCTGAGCAGGGTGTTGAAGCAGACCTTTGTTTGATTGGTAAGAAGGGTATTCAGTTTTTTAGGAACTACGGTGGTAATGTTCTTGCCGCGACCCAGGATATTAGCGAGGCGCCGGCGGTAGAAGACCTGGTAGGTAGTATCAAGGTCATGCTGGATGCCTTTGATGCGGGTAAAGTGGATAAGATTTTCCTGTCGAATAACGTATTTGTTAATACCATGACCCAGACGCCGACCATAGAGCAGTTGGTACCGCTTGATCCTTCACAGGATGAAAGTCTGGGGCACCGTTGGGATTACATCTATGAGCCAGACGCACGGCAGCTCATTGAAGGTTTGATAACCCGTTATCTTGAATCGCAGGTTTATCAGGCCGTAGTTGAAAATGTTGCCTGTGAACAGGCTGCGAAAATGATAGCAATGAAAAGTGCGACCGATAATGCCGGTGAACTGATCGATGAACTTGAGCTGATTATGAATAATGCCAGACAAGCTGCGATCACACAGGAAATTTCAGAAATCGTTAGTGGCGCAGCAGCGGTCTAAGCTAAGCGCAGCAGAAAGAGAGGATATAATAATGGGTAGTGGACGAATTGTTCAGATAATCGGTGCGGTAATCGATGTGGAGTTCCCACGGGATGAGGTACCAAGTATTTATGAGGCCTTGATTGTTCCCAGCCGAGACCTGACATTGGAGGTCCAGCAGCAACTCGGTGATGGTGTGGTCAGAACCATTGCCATGGGTAGTTCTGATGGCGTCAGCCGCGGCCTGGAGGTGAACAATACTAATGCACCCATATCGGTACCGGTTGGTGAAGAGACCCTGGGCCGGATTATGGATGTTCTTGGTAATCCCATTGACAGAAAGGGCCCTATTGGTGAGAAGGAGCGGCTGCCGATTCATCGGGACCCGCCATCGTACGAAGAACAGGCGGGTAGTCGGGATCTGTTGGAAACGGGTGTGAAGGTGATTGACCTCATTTGTCCGTTTGCCAAAGGCGGTAAGGTTGGCTTGTTTGGGGGTGCTGGTGTGGGTAAAACCGTGACCATGCTTGAGCTAATTAATAATATTGCTAAAGAGCATAGCGGCCTGTCTGTATTCGCCGGTGTCGGTGAAAGAACTCGTGAAGGTAATGATTTTTATCACGAAATGCAGGATGCCGGAGTGTTGGATAAAATTTCCATGGTGTTCGGTCAGATGAACGAGCCTCCCGGAAATCGGCTTCGAGTTGCTTTGTCCGGTCTGACTATGGCTGAGAAATTTCGCGACGATGGTAAAGATGTTTTACTTTTCATTGACAATATTTATCGTTACACGCTGGCAGGAACTGAGGTATCAGCTCTACTGGGCCGGATGCCTTCTGCTGTCGGTTATCAGCCCACGCTTGCTGAAGAAATGGGCGTGCTGCAGGAACGTATCACCACCACCAAGGATGGCTCGATCACGTCTGTACAGGCAGTTTATGTGCCAGCAGATGATTTGACTGACCCTTCTCCTGCAACGACCTTTGCTCACTTGGATTCAACCGTGACACTGTCTCGGGATATCGCCTCCTTGGGTATTTACCCAGCGGTTGACCCACTGGATTCTACTTCCCGTCAGCTTGATCCATTGGTTGTCGGTGAAGAACATTATAATGTAGCCCAGGGTGTACAGGGCGTGCTGCAGAAATATAAGGAACTTAAAGATATTATCGCTATCTTAGGCATGGACGAATTGACCGAAGAAGATAAGTTAACGGTTTATCGTGCCAGGAAAATTAGCCAATTCTTTTCCCAGCCGATGCACGTGGCGGAAGTCTTTACCGGCCAGCCCGGTGTTTATGTGTCTCTTTCAGACACCATTCGCAGCTTTAAAGGTATTCTAGAAGGCGATTATGATGATCTTCCAGAAGCGGCCTTCAGTATGGTCGGCAATATTGAACAGGCCATAGAAAAAGCCAAGACACTATAAGGAAGAACTATGGCATCTACCATATTGTGTAGTATTGTCAGTGCTGAACAGGAAATATTTTCAGGCCTGGTAGAACGAATCTCTGCCACTGGAACTATTGGTGAGCTGGGTATTTACCCTGGTCATGCGCCGTTATTGACGGGTGTGAAACGCGGTCCTGTCCGGTTGGTACTTGAAGGCGGTGAAGAAGAGATTTTCTTTGCTTCCGGCGGCTATATAGAAATCCAGCCGACCCAGATTACTATCCTGGCCGATACCGCAATACGAGCTGATGATATCGATGAGCTTGCTGCTGCTGAAGCGGAAAAAAAGGCCCAGCAGGCATTGGGAGATCAAAAGTCCGAGGTTGATTTTGCTCGGGTGACTGCTGACCTGCAGGAACAGGCTGCCATGCTTCGCACGGTACGTAAATACCGCGAGCAGAAGAATCGAAGTTAAGGGTCTAATTTATTGATAAAAAACGGCTTCAGCCGTTTTTTTTTGGCCTGCTTAGTTAACTGCGTCAAACTGATATTAATCCTTGAGAATTATCTCGTCGTTTCGTTTATAGGGTAGACTCTGCGTTATGCTTAAACCGCTCGAAATCTGTATTCTTGCCGCGGGCAAGGGGACTCGAATGAAATCGAGTCAATCCAAAGTGCTCCAGACTCTGGCAGGCAAACCCCTGCTTGGGCATATCCTGGATACGGCTGAGGCCTTGCAACCCCAGCAGATTCATGTCGTCGTCGGGCCGGAAGGCACCCAGCTTCAGGATGCTTTTGCTGACAGGGATAACATTAACTGGGTCGTTCAATCTGACCGGTTCGGTACTGGCCACGCCGTGATGCAGGCTGCACCGTTTTTCTCCGGAGATGCTCCCGTGCTGATCCTGTTAGGTGACGCGCCATTGATAAGGGCGGCAACCCTTTCTGAGATGGTGACAACAGAGGCTGATCTCCTGGTCCTGACGGTGAAGATGGATGATCCGACCGGCTATGGTCGAATCCAGCGCAACAATAAAGGTCAGGTAACCGCGATTGTTGAAGACAAAGATGCCGACGCAGCGACCCGTGAAATTCAGGAAATTAATTCCGGCGTCATGCTTTGCGCAGCTGGGTTGATAGAACCCTGGTTGGAGCAACTGGATAATAAAAATCAGCAGCAGGAATATCTGTTAACGGATATGATCCGAATCGCTGCAGAGCAGGACTTTAAAGTAGAGACGCTCATGGCCAATGATAAAGTGGAAGTCACCGGAGTGAATGATTTTGTGCAGCTGGCTAAGCTGGAAAGATCTTTTCAGCAGTCCCAGGCGGAAGTATTTATGGCTGAAGGGGTTCATATCATGGACCCTGCGCGGTTCGATGTACGTGGCGAAGTCAGCTTTGGCCGGGATGTCAGGGTTGATATCAATGTGTTATTTGAGGGAGAAGTGGTCATTGGTGATGCCGTGCAGATTGGCCCGAACTGTATTATCAAGGACAGCCAGATCGGTAACGGAACGGTTATTAAAGCCAATTCAGTTATTGATGGCGCAGTGGTATCGCAAGACTGCAGCGTTGGACCCTTCGCTCGCCTGAGACCGGGTGCGTTGATGCACAATGCCGCTGCAGTAGGTAATTTTGTTGAGATGAAAAAGTCGACGCTAGGGCCGGGTAGCAAGGCATCGCACCTGAGTTATCTCGGTGATAGCCTTATTGGCGAAAATGTGAACATTGGCGCCGGTACCATTACCTGTAATTATGATGGCGTTAACAAATGGCAGACGAAAATAGGTGATGGTGTTTTTGTCGGTTCAAATACGGCCCTGGTGGCACCGGTTAATCTGGCTGATGGCGTGACTATTGCGGCTGGGTCAACGATTACCTCTGATGTGTCCGCTGATCACCTGGCTGTTGCCCGTGGTCGACAGAGGAATATCCCTGACTGGCAGAGACCTAAGACGAAGTCTGATATTAAATCTGATAAAAAGCCTGACTAAAACCTGAAAAAATCCAAAGGAAGACTGAGTTATGTGTGGAATTGTTGGTGCAGCGACCCAGCGCAATGTGCTGGATATCTTGCTGGAAGGCCTGCAGCGGTTAGAGTATCGCGGCTATGATTCCGCCGGGTTATCACTACTTGATGCCAAGGGCAGCCTGATTCGATTTAGAAGCTGCGGTAAGGTAAGGGCGTTGGCAGATCTTTGCCATGCAGGCCAGCCCCAGGGCAATATCGGTATCGCGCATACCCGCTGGGCGACCCACGGTAAACCCACTGAAACCAATGCCCATCCGCATACGTCGGGTGATACGGTATCCTTGGTCCATAATGGCATCATAGAAAACCACGAAACCCTGCGCAGTCAATTGGCCCAGGATGGTTACCAGTTCACTTCGGAAACCGATACGGAAGTGCTTGTTCACCTGATTGCCAGGGAAGTCGATCGCGCTGAAAACTTCAGGGAAGGCGTGGTGAATGCTTTATCCCAGGTTGAAGGCGCTTATGCCATCGCAGTGCAGCACCTGGATTACCCGGATCGTTTAGTGGGAGCCCGATCAGGCAGTCCGCTGGTAGTCGGTGTGGGTATCGGCGAGAATTTTCTGGCCTCAGACCCCCAGGCACTCAGGCCAGTCACGGACCGGTTTATTTATCTACTGGAAGGAGAAATTGTTGAATTGTCAGCATCAGAGATCTCTATCTTCGGGCAGAGCGAACAATCCGTCGCCAGCCGTACGGTTAAATTAGATGATCGAATTGATGCCACCGAAAAAGGCGAATTCCGTCATTACATGTTGAAGGAGATCTATGAACAGCCGGCTGCTATTGTGCAGACGCTGCAGGGCCGGTTAGGTGAAGACCGTATTCTACCGAATATCTTTGGTGTTGATGAGGCGACGTTATTCTCCCAAGTCCGGGCTGTGCAGATTGTTGCCTGTGGTACCAGTTATTACAGTGGCCTGGTGGCGCGTTACTGGATCGAGGAAATTGCCGGTATTCCCTGCCAGGTGGAGATAGCCAGCGAGATTCGTTATCGAAAGGTCGCGCTGATGGACAATACCCTGTTCGTTAGTCTTTCCCAATCGGGTGAGACCGCCGACACCCTGGCAGCTCTGCGCCAGGCTAATGACCTTAACTACCTGGCCAGCCTGTGTATTTGTAACGTGCCCAATAGTTCTATTGTCAGGGAATCGGACCTCACGTTGATGACCAAGGCGGGTACAGAGATTGGTGTGGCCTCCACCAAGGCGTTTACCACGCAACTAGTTGATCTGTTGATGCTGGCGATTACCCTGGCAAAAAATCAGCCTGCTGGATTGGCTAATGAGGGCCAACTGGTCCGGCACCTGCACAGTTTACCTGCCACTGTGGAGAAGGTCCTGACGGTTGAACCCGTTCTGAAAAAGCTAGCCGAATTTTTTGTTGATAAAGACCACGCTCTGTTTTTGGGTCGAGGCGCCCATTACCCGATTGCGATGGAAGGTGCCTTGAAGCTTAAGGAAATCTCTTACATCCACGCCGAAGGTTATCCGGCTGGCGAGCTTAAACATGGTCCGCTGGCGCTGGTGGATGAGCAGATGCCGGTGGTCTGTGTCGCGCCTAGCGATGATTTACTGGAAAAGGTGAAGTCTAATCTTCAGGAAGTCAGGGCCCGTGGTGGCAGGTTGTTTGTAATTACCGACCGGCAAGCAGCCTTCAGTGAATCCGACGATTTACGCATCGTCCATTTACCGGAGCTGGATCCTGTCATCGCGCCAATTGCCTATGTCGTTCCCCTGCAATTGCTCGCTTATCATGTGGCGGTGCTGCGAGGAACGGATGTAGATCAGCCTCGTAACTTGGCTAAGTCCGTCACAGTGGAGTAGGTTTGGATGTAACAGGCGTGACTATGGCCTAACTCAGAATAATGCCGTCTTCTATCTGGAAATACCGGCAACATGAAGTTTTGGTTTTGTTCTAATCGCACCTACCCACACCTACACGCACCATAGCCTCAATAGGATCATAAGAAAGGAATCACAAGTACACTAAGACCGATTAATCCCATTATGATTGGCGAGGTCAGGATGCCGATAATTGCAAAAATGATGGCAAAGAGACTAGAAAATATCTGCAGCCTGAAAATGCCGATCAGGCCTAAAATAATTGCTATTGGGGAAAGGATAGGGGAGAGAAAGAAAATGCCTATCAATCCAATCAAGCAACCCCACAAGCCGTAACGGGTGGGACGTTCGACAATAACAACCGGATCATCCGTCATAAAATTATCCATTGGTAAACAAGGTAATTATCCTGACATGGCTTAAAAGCGGATACAACGATTGACTAACAGGACTTAGTAATTTTTTTTGGTTCGCACAGAACCGGCCGGGTTTCAAACCTGTTTTGCCTTCAGACCTTGATTACTTGAATGAAGCTGCTATTGATCAGACAATACAGAGGCGGTGAAGAAGTCAATATTTGTCCATCGGAGTGATTATAGTGACCCAGCGGTTAACTGTTTTGCTGAATGTTGAAGACGTTACCAGAAGTATTGCTTTTTATGTCGGTGCAATGGGTTTTACGGTTGTTGATTCATGGCAGTATGAAGGTCGCATTCGCTGGGCCAAGCTGGCCGTAGGAGGTATCGAGCTGATGTTAAATGAACATGGGGAAAATTCTCCGGCAAGAAGACAAAAACATCATGGTCATCGTGATGTTGTGTTGTACTTTGATGTTGATGGACTCGATAGTCTTTGGATACAACTTAACCAGGATGGTTTAAAACCTGGTGTCATTCGAACGGAGGACTATGGTACCCGACAGTTTGCCTTAATTGATCCGGATGGTTACGAAATCGCTGTAACCGGTCAGTGAATACTGTCAAAGTCTATGGTCTCAGGGTCAGGTAACGCTTAATAAAATGGATGTTTCTCATATACTCGATTCCTTGAATCCGGCGCAACGTGAAGCCGTGACGGCCCCGCTTGGCAGTGGACTGGTACTGGCAGGGGCAGGTAGCGGAAAAACCCGGGTGCTGACTCATCGTATAGCCTGGTTGATTCAAACGCAGGGTTTATCCCCCTTTAGTATTCTGGCGGTTACCTTCACCAACAAAGCGGCTGCAGAGATGCGCGCTCGTATTGAATCTCTGCTACATACACCGTTGCGCGGCATGTGGGTAGGTACCTTCCATAGTCTGGCACACCGCTTCCTTCGAGCGCATTGGCGAGAAGCTGATCTAGATCAGAATTTCCAGATTATTGATGCTGATGACCAGCTCAGGTTGGTAAAACGGGTCATGGCTGGATTGAACCTGGATGATAAGAAGTGGCCAGCGCGTCAGGCTGTCTGGTGGATTAATGCCCAGAAAGACGAAGGCCTGAGGCCCAAGCACATTGAAGATTTCGGTGATCTGTACGTGAGAACCCAGTTAAGCGTTTATCAGGTGTATGAAGAAGCCTGCCAGCGAGGCGGTATGGTTGATTTTGCCGAATTACTTTTGCGTACTCACGAAACCCTACTCAACCAGCCAGCGCTACTAAAACATTACCAGGAACGCTTTGCAGCGTTATTAGTAGATGAGTTCCAGGATACTAATGGCATTCAATACGCGTGGTTAAGAATTCTCGCTGGTGAGCAAAATAACCTCATGGTCGTGGGAGATGATGACCAATCCATCTATGGTTGGCGGGGTGCCAAGATCGAAAATATCCAGCGATTTCAGGATGATTTTCCAGCTTGCCTGGTGGTCCGTCTGGAACAGAATTATCGTTCCACCAATACTATTTTAGGGGCAGCAAACAGCCTGATTACCCATAATTCGGACCGTCTCGGTAAGCAGTTGTGGACGGAAGACGGTGAGGGTGATGCGATCTCATTGTATGCGGCCTATAACGAAATTGATGAGGCTCGTTACATAGTTGAGCGAATCAAACAGTGGGTGGGTGAAGGTAACAGCCATAGTGAAAATGCAATTTTGTATCGTTCTAATGCCCAGTCCCGAGTTCTGGAAGAGGCCCTGCTTAGATCGCAGATGCCCTATCGGATCTATGGCGGTCAACGCTTTTTTGAACGAGCTGAAATACGAACCGCGCTGGCCTATATTAGGCTTGTGAATCAGCGAGATGCTGACGCCGCCTTCGAGCGAGTGGTTAATCTGCCAACCAGAGGTATCGGTGGAAAGACGCTGGAACAGATTCGTAGCCATGCCAGGCAACAAGCAGTCTCTCTCTGGCAGGCTGCTGTCCAACTTTGTAAAGCGGCAGCAGTTAGTAACCGATCCAAGACAGCTATTGAAGGTTTTCTTAATTTAATCAATGACCTGGATGAAGCCACAACCGAAATGGACCTGCCGTTACTGGTTGAGGCCATAATTCAGCAGGCTGGCCTGAAGGCCCATTACGAACGTGAAGGTGGAGAAAAGGGCCAGGCTAGATTAGAAAATCTCGCGGAACTGGTTTCCGCTGCTAGAACTTTTGATCCGGATGACAATATTATGTTTGATCCGGACAATCAGGTTGAAATGAGCCTGATCGATGAGTTTCTCGGTCATGCCGCGCTTGAGGCGGGCGAAGGCCAGGGGAAGGCTAACGAAGATTGTGTGCAACTGATGACCATGCATAGCGCCAAGGGGTTGGAATTTCCAGTCGTGTTTCTGGCTGGGCTTGAAGAAGGACTGTTTCCGCACAATATGTCTCTGGAGGAACCTGGCCGGTTAGAAGAAGAACGTCGGCTTTGTTATGTTGGGATCACTCGGGCGATGCGTAAATTGTACATTACTTATGCTGAATCGCGGCGTTTAAATGGTAGCGAAAACTATAACCGTCAGTCGCGGTTTATAACTGAAATACCCGCTGAGCTGATTCAGGAGGTCCGGTTTAAGGAGACCATAGTTCGTCCAGCCTATCAGACCTCCCATACGGTGAAGCGCGTATCCAGTGAGGTAGAAGGCACTGATTTTGCGCTCGGGCAGAGAGTTATGCATGCTAAATTTGGTGAAGGTGTGATATTAAATTATGAAGGTGCAGGCCAGCAGGCCAGACTCCAGGTCAAGTTTGATGAGGTCGGTAGCAAGTGGCTTATGCTCAGTTTTGCTAAATTACAGGCGGTTGGTTAATAAAGGGGATACGATGATTTTTAGAATATGGGTGGTCATCTTTTGGGTGGGCCTGCTGATGGGTTGTAGTGAACCGACAAAAAATGAGTCTGCAGGGAAGATGGTCCAGCCTGAAAAAGTCTATCGTTGGCGGCTGGTCACTGCCTGGCCAAAGAATTTCCCGGGTATGGGAATGGCACCAGAGCATATTGCTGATGCGGTCAGGGAAATGAGTAATGGACGTCTTGATATCAAGGTCTATGGAGCCGGGGAGATAGTCCCTGCATTGGAGGTTTTTGAAGCAGTATCGCAGGGTACGGTACAGATGGGCCATAGCTCAGCTTATTACTGGCGCGGCAGTGTGCCCGCTGCCCAGTTTTTCACCGCGGTACCTTTCGGGTTAACTGCTCAGGAAATGAATGGCTGGCTTCTACACGGGGGTGGTTTGGCGTTGTGGGAAGAACTTTATGCGCGCTATGACCTGTTACCCATACCTGGCGGGAATACTGGCGTTCAGATGGCAGGGTGGTTTAACAAGGAAATTAATTCCCTAGCAGATTTAAAGGGTATTAAGATGCGCATACCGGGCCTGGGAGGCGAAGTCTTTGAAGCAGCCGGAGGCACCGCGGTTACTATTCCGGGTGGTGAGATCTTCACCAGTCTTCAGACCGGGGTGATTGATGCTGCCGAGTGGGTCGGTCCGTATAATGATCTTTCCATTGGTTTTCATCAGGTGGCTAAATATTATTATTATCCGGGTTGGCAGGAGCCAGGCCCCAACCTTGAATTGATCATTAATAAACAGGCTTGGGAATCTCTCCCAGCTGATTTGCAGGCTATTCTCAGGACAGCTTCACTGGCTGTTAATAATGATGTCTTAGCGCAGTACACCGCTCGTAACAATAAGGCCCTCAAGGAATTGGTAGAGCAGCACGGTGTCGAGGTGCGGCGATTACCCGATGACGTTCTCGCCCAGCTGAAATTGATCTCCGATGAACGCGTCGCTGAGCTTGTCGGTGAGGACGAATTGAGTAAGCGAATTTATCAATCTTATGAAACGTTTCGTAAAGAGATGACCGCCTATAACGAATATTCTGAGCGGGCGTTTATGAAAGTCAGGGCAGCATTGGAAGGTTACTAATTGTAGAGTTGGCTGGGCAACCAGGTCGCCATCCACGGTTGCCAGGCGAGAAATATCAGCAGCAGTAGCTGGATCATAATAAAAGGGATCACGCCTACATAGATATCGGTTGTTCTGACCTGATCACTGGCAACACCCCTTAGGTAAAATAGTGCAAACCCGAACGGGGGCGTGAGGAAAGAAGTCTGCAGGTTAATCGCAATCATAATACCCAGCCAGATAGGATCCACTCCCATTGCCAT
>Ga0233433_10002186_pt1 | contig 17439 bp, 14 predicted proteins | sample SI_122_August201_5_FD_179868 | JGI IMG/M metagenome (GOLD analysis project Ga0233433, IMG submission 179868) | Seawater microbial communities from Saanich Inlet, British Columbia, Canada - SI_122_August2016_100_MG | ecosystem: Environmental > Aquatic > Marine > Inlet | place: Canada: British...
TTTTCTGATATTCAACGCCTCGCCCTCGGCGATCATCGTACCGCGCCAATCGACGACGGTGCCGTAGGTATCGAAAACCAAGGCTTGGACGTTTGAGAAATCCATCACTGTATCTTTCTATCTATTGCCCGAGGTGGGTGTCCAGGAACACCGCGACATTGCGCAATGCCGCGTCCCGGGCCGCATGATTGCTGCCCACATGGACTTGTTTCTCGCCGGATTTGTATACGCTGTTGCGGGTGGTGACGGTGCGGACCTTCGACGAGGGATGATCAAATCCGTGGTAGGCGCCGTCATGGACATCCGCCGTTATCGATGAGCCGTTTCGCACCGCCTGTTTGACCAACTTCAGACAAGGCTTGGGTCGTGTCCAGTCGTCAGAACCGCCCAATTGCAGCAATGTTGGTACCCAGGTCACGTAATCGGATTTGTACAATTTCACGCAGCCCGGATAAAAAGCGATGGCGGCGCGGAAATCGTGAGCCAAGCCATCGGGCCGCTGTTGGGCGCCGGCGCGAATGGTCCAGAGCGCCGTCATGGCGCCGTTCGACCAACCCATCAGCACGATCTGATCGGGCCTGACGTCGTCACGGGCTTGCAGATAGGTCAGCGCCCCGTAAGCATCGAAGGGGCGTTCTCGGTAGGGCTGGACCGGCCGCTTTTCGAGCTTGCAAATGGACCGGAAGCCGCGTGGGTTAAAGCTGTCCGCTAACAACACCAGATGCTCGCGCGCCACCAACCAATTCGCCCAAAACTTCTCGCGCTTTTTCAAATACCCCTTCTTCGGTGTCAGCATGCCACCGCAGCCGTGCAACATCACGATGGCGGTAAACGGTCCGTCGCCTTTGGGGCGATACAAATGGCCGCTGAGCTCGGTCTTTTCAGGATTGGCACTGGCGAATAGAATTTTTTCCGACTTCGGCGATTTCGCCAGGGCCGGCGGTGTCGTGAGAGCAAACGCAAGGAGGCTCGCCGCCGCAATTAAATTGACGGTGGCGACGGGGCTCATCCGCTCAACGCCTGACACGCCCCCTGAATACGCCGGCAGGCTTCCTCCAGCTCTTCAGTGGACGCCGCGAACGACAGGCGGAAATGTGGGCTCAGGCCGTAGGCGGCACCGTGGACGGCGGCGATGCCGTGTTCTTCCATCAAATAGATGACGAAATCCTGGTCGGTCTCAATAACCTTCCCTGACGTTGTCTTTTTGCCGATGACGCCGGCGCAGCTGGGGTACACATAAAACGCGCCGCCGGGTTTTATGCAGCTCAGGCCCGGGCAGTTGTTCAAACGATCCAGCATCAAATCGCGGCGTTCCTGAAATGCGGCCGAGCGCTCGGCCAGGATATCCTGAGGCCCGCTCAGGGCTTCGATGACGGCGGCCTGGGTAATGGAACAGGGATTGCCGGTGCTTTGGTTCTGCAATTTGTGCATGGTCTTGATCAGCGGCTCCGGACCGCCCGCGTAGCCCATGCGCCAACCGGTCATGGCGTAGGCCTTGGAAACCCCGTTGACGGTTAGGGTGCGCTCAAAAAGCCTGGGATCGGCGGCGGCCGGCGACGCAAACTCGGCACCATCGAATAAGATGTGTTCATAAATATCGTCGCTCATCAGCATGCAGTTGGGATAATTCATTAAGACGTCGCCGAGCGCCCGATAATCATCCGCTGAGTAGACGGCGCCGGTCGGGTTGTTCGGCGAATTCAGCGCCAACCAACGGGCCTTGTCGGTGAGCAGGGTTTCCAATTCCTGAGGCGTCACCTTGAAATCGTTCTCTTCCTTGCATTCGTGGATCACCGGGATGCCTTCGGCGAACTTGGTCATTTCCGGGTATGACACCCAATAGGGTGCGACGACGACGACCTCGTCGCCGGGCTCAACCGAAGACATGATGGCGTTGTAGATAACCTGCTTGCCACCGTTCGACGCGATGATCTGGTCGTGGCTGTACTCCAGGCCGTTTTCGCGGCGGAATTTTTCGGCGATGGCGTCTTTTAACGCCGGCGTGCCGCCGACCGGCGTGTAGGCGGTCTCATCGCGCTCCATGGCGGCAATGGCGGCCTGCTTGACGTTGTCGGGCGTCGGAAAATCGGGCTGACCCTGGGTCAGGGAAATAATATCGTGGCCCTCGGCGCGTAACGCGCGTGCCTTTTGGGTGGCGACGGAACTGGCGGAAGTTTCAATGCGGGTCGTGCGTTCGGCAATATGCGTCATGGTTCAGGCCTTCGTTGTCGGAGCTTTCGATGCAGTGAAAGTTGTCTCAGTTAGGTAGCAGGATGAGGCAAGGTTTGAAAGTCGCCGTGATGCTTCAGATAGGGCACCAACCCGCCGGCGTCGACAATGGCGCGCACCGCGTCGGGCAAGGGGGATGCGGGGATTTCATTGCCGCCGGCAATTACAACGAGCCCGTTCGTCGATGCGGCGACCTCAATGTCGGCGCCGTCGCTGATCGCATCGGTGTCGCAGATTACCGGCAACAGGCTGTTGTTGATGGCATTGCGGAAGTAAGTCCGGGCAAAGCTCTTGGCGACGATGGCCCGGATGCCGGCGCCCAGGACAACCGTCACGGCAACCTCCATGGCCGAGCCGCAGCCGAAGTTCTTGCCGGCAACTAAGATGTCACCGTCCCGAACTGTCGCGGCGAAATTCGGGTCCCATGATTCCAGTAAGAAATTCCTCAGCACTAAAGGATCGAGTGTCTCGCGTTTACGCTGCGATTGGATGATCGTGTCGGTGTCAATGTCGTCGCCCAACTTCCGGGCCCGGCCCGTGGACAATGTGCTCATGATAATACTTCTCTCGGGTCCGCAATCACGCCGCGCGCCGCCGCCATGGCGCAACTGGCCGGCGAGGCCAGCCAGATCTCGGCGTTCGGGTTGCCCATGCGGCCCTTGAAGTTCCGATTGGCGGTGGAGATGACTGTCATGCCATCGGCGACGACCGAGCCGCAGGTGCCGCAGCACGACCCACACCCCGGCGTTTGAATGATCGCCCCCATTTCGGCGAAACCGGCCAATGTGCCATCGGCCAAAAGTGCCATGTGCACTTCGCGGGACGCCGGCGTAATCACCAAGTTCACGCCAGGGGCTGTGCCGCCGGCAGCCTCCAAAACACGGAGAGCATCATGGAAGTCCGACGCCCGCCCGCCGGTGCACGTACCCAAATAGACCATATCCACAACCTGGCCCAAGCCGGCCTCGATACCGACGACGTTGTCGACGTGATGCGGTTCAGCCAGCTGTGGTGCCAAGTTGGAAAGATCAAGATTGATGGTCTCGGCGTAGACCGCATCGATATCGGCGCTGACCGGCGCGTAAGCCTCGATGGTGCGGCCGGACAGGTAGGCGTCGGTTTTGGCATCGGCATCTAACAGGCCCGCCTTGGCGCCGCATTCCATCGACATATTGGCGAGCACGAAGCGATCGTCCATGGACAACTCCGCGGCACCAACGTCCGAAAATTCCAGTGCTTTGTAGGCCGCACCATCGGCGCCTAATTCCCCGATCAAGGCCAACGCCGCGTCCTTCGCCGAAACCCCCGGCGACAGGCAGCCTTCCAAATTGACGCGGATGGTTTCCGGTATCCGCAACCAGACCTTCGAGGTCAGCATGGCGCCGGCCAAGTCCGACGATCCAATACCGGTGCCGAAGCAATTCAGCGCCCCATAGGTCACCGCATGGCTGTCGGCGCCGACGACCAGGGCGCCCGGCCGGGCGCGGCCGGTCTCTAATATGAGTTGATGGCCGATACCTTCGCCGATCTCGTGCACGGCGATATTCTGTGCGGCGCAAAATTCACGGACGGTTTTCAGATGCCCAGCGGCTTTTTGGGTCGGTGGCGGGGCATAATGGTCGAGGGCGAACACCAGCCGCGCTGGGTCTTTGACCGCGTCGCCGCCCATCTGGCGAAAATAGTCTATGGCCATGGGCCCTGAGGCGTCGGTGCCCAACGCCGCGTCAACGGTGCAGATAACCGTGTCGCCGGCGCGCGCCTCGGTGCCGGACTTGGCGGCTAAGATCTTCTCCGCGATGGTCCGCCCTTGGCCCAAAATAATTACCCGAGTTCTTCGTCCAGCGCCTGGAATACGCGCCCAATATCCGCAACATCACTGAACAGGTGCGGGCTGAGGCGCAGCGAGGTTGAGCCGCGCAGGCTGATGTGAATGCCCCGTGTCTTTAACCTGGCTCCGATGTCGCTTGGTGGCGTTTGAGGCGGCCGCACGCCGATGAAATGGCCGACCCGATGGGCGTCGTCGGCCACTTGCCAGCCGCGTTCACGCGCCATGCCCGCCGCCGCCGCCGTCAGTTTGCTCAGCGTTTCCTGGATCGCCGCCGGCGTCCAAGCGGTCAATTGTTCCAGGGATTTAATCGACATCGGCAGATTGACGAAATTATTGCGCTCACCCATGTCGTAGCGCCGGGCGCCGGTGTTGAAATCGTCCGGGTATTCGACGGCGATGGCATCTGGCGCCGGTTCGGCCATGTTCCAGCGGTGCATTTCCAATGGCGCACCATTCTGGCGGTGCGGTGCGGCATAAAGAAACGCCAATGTGTAGGGGCAGAGCAACCACTTGTAGGCCGATGCGATCAGAAAATCGGGTTGAATGGCGGCGACGTCTATGGGCATGGCGCCGGCGGCCTGGGTGGCATCGATAACCAGCGCCGCGCCAACGTCGCGGCACTTTTGTCCGATGGCCATCAAATCCAGCTTCGCACCGTCCGACCAATGACACGGTGGCAGCGCGGCGATGGCCGTATCCGCATCGATGCAATCCAACACGTTCGGCGTCCAATTGCCGTCGTCGGGCCACGCGGCGGCACGCAGCTCAGCACCACTATCCTGGGCCAATCTCCGCCAGCTGAACAAGTTCGATGGGAATTGGTCGGTGATCACCACGATGTTTTGGCCGGCGGCGGCGGGCAGGTTTTTAGCCGCCGTGGCCGCGCCGTAAGACGTTGAGTTGATGAGCGCGACGTCATCGGCTGTCGCCCCGATCAGTCCGGCGAACAAGCCGCGCAGGCGCTCGGCCTCGGCCGGCGCTTCTGAATTGTCGATGGTCCAAGGGTGATATTTCCGGCCCAATGCCTGCACGCCGGCTTCATAAGTAGTTTTCAGGTGCGGCGCATGCGAGGCGCAGTTGAGATAAGTGATTCCGTCCTCGATGTCGAACAGGTGGCGTTGATTGTCGAGCGGCATTGTCATTGTCTCTCCTTGATGGCCCGCCAGAATTATCGGCGGCTGACTATAGGCGGCTCAGGGCGTGTCTCGCAAATTTGCCTGCTTGAGCACGTGTTCTCGGTACGCGATGAACGCCGTGGCAGCGAAAATCATGATGCCGCCCAACCAGACGTAGGCGTCAGGCACTTCGCCGAAAAACACGAACCCGAAGAACGCGACGATCAGCAAGCGCGAAAAATCGATCGGCATGACGACATGCGTCGGCGCCACCTTGAGTGATTGTGCCATGGCCATCTGGCCAATCCCGCCGAGTGTCCCCAACAATGCCAGCCACCCCAGTTGTTCCCAGTTGGGCCAGGTCCAATAGAATAATGCGGGGATCAGCGATAGGGGCGCCATGACCAGCGACATCCAGGCGGTGATCGTTACACTGGAATTTGTCCGTGCCATATCCTTGATCATCAGCATGCAGATGCCCCAGCCCATGGCTGAAAACAGCACCAGAACCTGGCCCGTGCCAATGTCCTGGAAGCCCGGCCTGAGAACGACAAAGACGCCTAGGAAACCACTGAGAATCGCCAACCAGCGCCGCAACCCGATACGCTCTTTGAAGACCAGCATGGCCAGCAAGGTCGTGTAGATGGGCGCGGTGAACCCTAGTGCCGTGACCTCGGCCAGAGGTGCTATAGTGATGGCGGTAAAATAGCCCAGCATGCACAAGGTATTGACGCCACCACGCGCGATCATCATGCCCGGACGGTCTGTTTTGAGGACCGACCAGCCGAGTTTGATGAACCAGGGGCCGATGGCGATCAGCGCGAACAGGTTGCGGAAAAAGGCAATTTCAAAGGGATGCATGTCGGCTGAGACATGGCGGATGGTGACGTGCATCATCGATATGAACAGCCCATAGACCAGCATCCAAAGGATGCCTTTCATGGGGTCCATGGCGGTGAGATTACCGTTCGCCTGGTTGGTCGAATGCGTGGGGTCTGTTGACATGATGCGGCGGCGACAGTAAGCCCCGTTCGCAACGTTGACAAACCCCAGCGACAGCGTTGACAAACATGAACCGAACGCCTAAGTTCCGCGCTCCGCTGGCCAAGGGGCCACGGATACGGCCATTTTGAGTTTAAGGGCAAGTGCCATGAAAGTCAGAAATTCGCTGAAATCAGCCAAGACACGTGACAAAAACTGTCGCATCGTGCGCCGCCGTGGCCGGGTTTACGTGATCAATAAGCGCAACCCGCGTTTCAAGGTCCGCCAGGGCTGAGAATACCCTAATAAAGCCCTTGGGCGTAACGACGGGAACCGCGCTTTTTGCGCGGTTTTTTGTTGACCGTTTGGTGGGCGCGCGGCCCCCGCAACAATTGCCGCGTAACATTTATGACGTTTCGCCCGTTTCATTTTGTCCATAGGGTTAAAGGTGAATGCCGGAATGCCAACTTCGTTGGCCGGGTTCCCTAGGATAGACTGCGTCGCTGTAACATTGTCCCGACATCCCTGTTCAGGGACACAGGAGCCCCAGATGTCTACTCAAGATCAAAAGCTATCGCTGCCGATGACCATCCTTGTCGCCGGGTCCATGTGCGTGTTGATGGCGATGGGGCTGCGCGCCAGCATGGGGCTTTATTTGAAGCCCATGAGTGTCGATTTGGGCTGGGGCCGAGAGGTCTTTGCCTTGGCGATGGCCCTGCAAAATCTGCTGTGGGGCGTCTTTCAGCCGTTCGCGGCGGCTGCCGCCGACAGGTGGGGCGCCGGCCGGGTCGTTGCCGGTGGTGGCGCACTCTATTTCGTCGGCCTTTATATGATGGCCGAAGCCACCCAACCGGCAATGTTCCATCTCAGCGCCGGGTTGTTAGTCGGTATGGCGCAGTCGGGCTGCGCGCTGGCTGTTGTGTTGGGCGCCGTCGGACGCACGCTGCCCGAAGACAAACGCTCCATGGGACTTGGTGTCGTCACGGCAGCGGGTGCCGCGGGTCAATTCACCGTAGTCCCTATTGGCCAAGTTTTTCTTAGCCAATATGGTTGGTCGACATCTTGTTTTCTGCTGGCCGTCATGGCCTTGAGTATTCTTGTCTGCGCGGCGTTTTTGCGTGGCAAGCCAGCGGTTGGCACATCCGTGAACCAATCGGGCGAAGCCCCCGCCAGCATGGGTGAAATGCTGCGTGTCGCCCGGCGCCACCGGGGGTTCTGGTTGTTGACGGCAGGGTTTTTCGTTTGCGGGTTCCACGTCGCCTTCATCGGTGTCCATATGCCGGCGTTCCTTTCCGACCGCGGCCTGCCGGCGCAAGCCGGCGCATGGTCGCTGGCGCTGATTGGCCTGTTCAACGTCATCGGTTCAATGGCGGCGGGCTATCTCGGCGGGCGCTGGAGCAAGAAATATCTGCTCAGTATTCTCTATACCCTACGCTCCATTGCCATTTTATTGTTCATCGTGATGCCAATCACGCTGACCAGCGTCATGGTGTTTTCCGCTGCCATGGGGATCTTGTGGTTGAGCACGGTGCCACTCACCTCCGGCCTCGTCGCCCAAATGTTTGGCACGCGCTACATGGGGACATTGTTCGCCATCGTCTTTCTCAATCATCAAATCGGCAGTTTCCTGGGCGTTTGGCTGGGGGGATACTTTTACGACACCTACGGCACCTATGACCCTGTGTGGTGGGCCGGCATCGTCGTCGGCCTATTGGCGGCGCTTTTGCACTGGCCGATAAACGAAGAAACCGTGCCGGAAGCCGCAAATGCCTGATGACGGATCGACTATGGCGTGCGAGAATACAGCCAACGGCCTAGGTCAAAAGCACTAGAACCGTTAAAAATTGAATTGAACGTCATTTCTCACTCAGAGGCCCCGCGCTGATGCTGATGCCGAAACCCGATAGTGATGTGATTGCCCGGCGCGAGGAAATTATCGCCGCCATGCGCTCCATCGTGCCGGGTGAAGGCGTGATTATCGATGACGATGAGCTTAGGGCCTATGACTGCGACGGCCTGATGGCGTACCGCCAATTGCCGATGATCGTCGTTTTGCCGAAAACCACCCAGCAGGTCTCGGACGTTCTCAAATATTGCCATGACAACGACGTGAAAATCGTTCCTCGGGGCGCCGGCACGGGGCTATCGGGTGGCGCGTTGCCGTTGGCCGACGCGATCACACTGGGGCTTGGCAAGTTCAACAAGATTTTAGAAACCGATTTTGAAAACCGCTGCGTCGTCACCCAGCCGGGCGTCACTAATCTGGCCCTGACCCAGGAAGTTGAGCACGCTGGATTCTATTATGCGCCCGATCCGTCCAGCCAGATCGCGTGTTCCATCGGCGGCAACGTTGCGGAAAACTCCGGCGGCGTGCATTGCCTGAAGTACGGCCTGACGACCAACAACGTGCTGGGTGCCGAGATTGTGCTGATGAACGGCGATATTGTCAGGATCGGCGGCAAGCATCTGGATGCCGGTGGCTATGATGTGCTGGGCGTGATCACCGGTTCCGAAGGGCTGTTGGGGGTGATTACCGAGGTCACCGTTCGTATTTTACAAAAACCGGAAACCGCCAAGGCAGTGTTGCTGGGCTTCGACAGTAATCAAAAAGGCGGCGATTGCGTGGCTGCGATTATCGCCGACGGAATTATTCCGGGCGGCATGGAAATGATGGACACCTTCGCCATCCAGGCCGCCGAGGAATTCGTTCACGCCGGCTACCCGCAAGACGTGACGGCGTTGTTGATTGTTGAATTGGATGGGCCGGCGCCCGAGGTCGAGCATTTGATCGGCCGGGTCGAGACGATCGCGCGCCAGCAGAACGCGCGCTACGTTAAAGTCAGCGAAAGCGAAGACGAGCGCCAAAAATTTTGGTCCGGGCGGAAGGCCGCCTTTCCAGCCGTCGGTCGTTTGTCACCCGATTATCTTTGCATGGACGGCACCATCCCGCGCGGGCAACTGGCCTATGTGTTGACCCGCATGGAGGAATTGTCGGAAAAATACGGCCTCCGGGTTGCCAATGTCTTCCACGCCGGCGACGGCAATCTGCATCCGCTGATATTGTTTGATGCGAACGTGCCCGGTGAATTGGATAATGCTGAAAAATTCGGTGCCGATATTCTCAGGCTGTGTGTCGAGGTTGGCGGCGTGTTGACCGGCGAACACGGGGTTGGTATCGAAAAACGCGATTTGATGGGCGAAATGTTTACAGAAGACGATATGAAACACCAACAGCGCTTGAAATGCGCCTTCGATCCCGGCCACCTCCTGAATCCCGGCAAAGTCTATCCCATACTGCATCGCTGTGCGGAATTGGGTAAGATGCATGTCCACAACGGACAACTGCCATTCCCCGAACTCCCCAGATTTTGATGACATGACGGATATTTTAAAAGCGGAAAACGAACAACAGGTCCTCGACGCGGTCAAATCGGCAGCGTCCGATAAGATTGCCTTGGACGTCCGGGCGAACGGATCGAAAGCCGGTTTGGGCCGGGTGACCGATATTGGCCACGTGCTGGATGTATCGGGGCTTGGCGGCGTCAATTTTTATGAACCCGCCGAACTGGTGCTCAGCGCCGGTGCGGCCACGGGGGTGGCCGAAGTTGAAGACTTGCTGGCGGACAAGAGCCAGCAACTGGCATTCGAGCCACCGGATTTGGGTCCGCTTTTGGGCGGCGAGGCTGGGCAGGGGACTTTGGGCGGCCTAGTGGCGTGTAATCTGGCGGGCCCCCGGCGCGTCAAGGCCGGTGCCGCGCGCGACCATTTTCTTGGCTTCAGCGCGGTCAGCGGGCGCGGCGAAGTGTTCAAGTCTGGCGGGCGTGTGGTCAAGAACGTCACCGGATTTGATTTGTCGAAGCTTATGGCTGGATCGTACGGCACTCTGGCGGTGATGACGGAATTGACGATTAAGGTTTTGCCGGCGCCCGAAAAGATCCGCACCGTTTTGATTTCGTGGGCCAAGGACGGCATTTACGACCACGGTGGCGTCAAGGCGATGACCGACGCTATGGCCAGCCCTCATGAAGTGTCGGGCGCCGCCCATATGCCGGCAGGCATCGCCGAGCGTTCGTCAGTCAGCTATGTCGGCGATAGCGGCCGCGCGGTGACGGCGCTCCGGGTCGAGGGGCCGGAACCTTCGGTGGCGCATCGATGTGAAGCCTTGAAAAATTTGCTTGGCAAATATGGCGACATTGAGGAACTGCATACTCAAAATTCGACTGCGTTTTGGTGCGATGTTCGCGACGTGCAGTGTTTCGTCGAAAATCAGGACCGCTACATCTGGCGGGTTTCGGTGCCGCCGACGGAGGGCTCGCGCGTTGCCCTGAAAATTCTCGAAGGACGCCCCGGCGAGGCGCTTTATGATTGGAGTGGCGGATTGATCTGGCTGGCTTTGGCACCGGCCCCCGACGCCTGTGCTAATATCGTCCGCCAGCACGTGGCGGCCGTTGGCGGCCATGCCATGCTGATGCGTGCGCCGGCTGACGTGCGGGCCCGGGTTCCGGTGTTTGAACCCCAGAACGGGACGATGGCTGACATCACCCAACGCATTAAAGAAGGGTTCGACCCCCACGGCATCCTCAATCCGGGACGCATGTACGAAGGGGTTTAGAGCCCGTGCAGACGAACTTCACTCTGGCTCAATTAGCTGACCCGGATATTTCCGCCGCCAACGACATTTTAAGAAAATGCGTGCATTGCGGGTTTTGCACCGCGACGTGTCCGACCTATGTTTTGCTGGGCGATGAATTGGACAGCCCGCGCGGCCGCATCTATCAAATTCGCGAAATGTTGGAAAGCGATCAGCCAGCGAAGCCGTCCTTGGTCACCCATGTGGATCGCTGTCTGAGTTGTTTATCGTGTATGACGACATGCCCGGCGTCCGTCAATTACATGCATTTAGTCGATCACGCCCGCGCGCGGATTGAAAAAACCCATACCCGGCCGTTGGCGGAACGTTTGCTGCGAATGGTCCTCGCTGCCGTTTTGCCACATCCGAAAATCTTCCGGTTGTCGTTGATTGGGGCCTGGTTTGCGAAGCCGTTCGCCGGGCTGTTACCGGGGCGGTTGAAAGGTTTGGTGTCGATGGCGCCGGCCCGTATCGCCGGGCTTTCCGACGTCGATCGGCCGCAGGTGTTTCCAGCTATTGGGAAACGCCGGATGCGTGTCGCGTTGATGAACGGCTGTGCGCAACAAGTGCTTAAGCCGGCTATCAACGAAGCCACGGTGCGGCTGCTGACCCGGCATGGCTGTGAGGTCATTGTCTCGAAAGGTAGCGGATGCTGTGGTGCGCTGGTCCATCATATGGGTCGCGAAGGCGCCGCGCACGGGGCGGCGAAAGCCAATATCGCGGCGTGGGAAAAACTGGGTGTCGATGAAGGCGGCTTGGATGCCGTCGTGATCAATGCGTCGGGTTGCGGCACGACGGTTAAGGATTATGGTTTCATGCTACGCGACGACGCCGATTGGGCACACCGTGCGTCCTGGGTCTCGGAACGTACCCGCGACATTACAGAAGTCATGACGACGTTGGGTTTGGGTGATCGGGTGATTGATGAGGCCCCCGCCGTTGCTTATCACTCGGCGTGCTCGATGCAGCATGGCCAGCAATTGACGGCAACGCCGAAAGATCTTCTCATGGCCGCGGGCTTCGAGGTCCGCGAGCCACGGGAAGGGCATCTGTGCTGCGGATCGGCCGGGACTTACAACATCATGCAGCCGGAACTGGCCAACCAGTTGCGAGAACGAAAACTCGGCAATCTAAAAAACACCGGTGCAGATATCGTGGCAGCAGGCAACATTGGCTGCATGGAACAATTGACCGCTGACGGCGGACCGACTGTCGTCCACACGGTTGAACTTCTCGATTGGGCGACCGGCGGGCCGCGGCCGGCTGGAATTTGAGCGAACCTCCCGCATCGGCATATGCATGGTTGAAGGCGGACAAATGCGGTGCCTTTTGATATGTTTAGGTGATGATGAGGGAAACCCTGTTGAAACGCCTTGGCGTGCTGTTGATGGTCATACTGGTCCTGATGACAGGAGTGGTCACCGGCACGGTCCGCGCCGATCAAACAGATTCCAAGCTCGATGGTCTCTTCCGGCAATTGCGCGCGGCGTCCGAACCATCCGCCGCCCAGCAAGCCGAAGCGAGCATATGGCAAATTTGGGTGCACAATGGCGATCCGGAAGTGGACCGTCGTATGGCCATCGGTATTTTGTCTATTAACCACGGGCAGTTGAACCGTTCACTGGCGTCATTCGATAAGATCGTCGATATGGCGCCAAACTTCGCCGAAGGCTGGAATAAGCGCGCCACGGTGCATTATTTGATGGGGAATTATGACGCCTCGGTGAACGATATCCAAAAGACCTTAGCGTTGGAGCCTCGGCATTTCGGCGCGCTTTCCGGCATGGGGCTGATTTTCGATGCCGTCGGCAATGGTGCTGCCGCCGTCCGGGTCTGGGAGCGTGCCCTGGAAGTCCATCCGCATATGCAGGGCATTGTTCCGCGCCTCAAGGAATTGAAGCGAGAGTTGACCGGCAAGCCTACTTAATGACTATTTATGTGGCGCGGGCCGGCGGCCTGCGCTGAAGAAATGCGAGAGGACGAGCGAAGAATGACGGCGGAACCTGTCGAACTGAGTGACGATCTTCTGAGTGAGCTTCGCGGCATTGTTGAGCAGCGATTGTCGACATCCGAGGCGATCCGCGAACAACACGGTCACGACGAATCGTATCATCTCGGCCATCCGCCGGGCGCTGTTGTCTTTGCCCATTCCACCGAAGAGGTCAGTGCCGTGGTCAAGGCCTGCGCGGCGCGCGGTGTGCCGGTGATCCCGTTTGGTACGGGCACTTCATTGGAAGGCCACGTGGCGGCGTTGCACGGCGGTGTTTGCATTGACCTGTCGCAAATGGACGCGGTCATTCAGGTCAACGCCGAAGACATGGACGTCACCGTTCAACCCGGCGTTCGGCGCAAGCAGCTGAACGAATATTTGCGCGATACAGGTCTGTTTTTCCCCATTGATCCTGGCGCCGACGCGTCGCTTGGCGGCATGACGGCGACGCGCGCATCGGGGACCAATGCGGTACGCTATGGGACCATGCGCGAAAACGTCTTGGCGCTCACCGTTGTCATGGCGGATGGGCGGATTATCCGGACCGCGCGCCGGGCCCGGAAATCGGCTGCCGGCTATGATCTGACGCGGTTATTTGTGGGTTCCGAGGGGACACTGGGTGTGATCACCGAAATCACACTGAGGCTATATGGCATCCCCGAAGCCGTGTCGGCTGCCGTGGCGTCCTTTCCCGATTTGGAGGCTGCCGTGAACACGGTCATTTTGACCATCCAGTCTGGCATTCCTGTGGCCCGCGTTGAATTGCTGGATGATGTGCAGATGGACGCCGTGAACCGGTATTCGGATCTTGATTATCCGGTACAGTCGACGTTGTTTTTCGAGTTTCACGGCACGCCTTCGGGCGTCGAGGAACAGTCCGCCATGGTCCAGGACATCGCCAAGGAATTCGGCGCCGCGGATTTTCAATGGACAACCAAGGCCGAAGAACGGACCAAGCTCTGGCAGGCCCGCCATGATGCCTATTATGCCGGCTTGGCCTTGCGGCCGGGTTCCAAAGGCATGGCGACGGATGTCTGCGTGCCCCTGTCACGCCTGGCTGAATGCATCGTCGAGACACGCAAGGACATCGATCAATCGGGATTGATCGCACCCATTGTCGGCCATGTCGGGGACGGTAATTTTCACTTGGTCCTACTGATGGATCCTGATGACACTGACGAAATTGCCCGGATCAAGGCGTTGAATGAACGGATGATCATGCGGGCGATTGCCATGGATGGGACGTGCACGGGCGAGCACGGCGTGGGGTCTGGGAAAATTGACTTCCTTGTCGCTGAACACGGCGAGGCCGTCAGTGTCATGCGAGCGATGAAAATGGCGCTTGATCCGGACAACATCATGAACCCTGGCAAGATTGTTCGCATTTAATCGACTCGAATTTCACAGGACTTTTCCATGACTGACTTCGATCCCAATCAACCACAGGCCTTCCTCGACGCGCTGATGCGCGCCGCCATCGCCGCTGCTGATCCATCGAAAGCCGTACCGCCGCATTTGCCCGCACCACCGAAAGGACGCACTGTCGTCATCGGGGCTGGCAAGGCGTCCGCCGTGATGGCCAAGGCGGTCGAGGACAATTGGTCCGGCCCCATCGAAGGGCTGGTGGTCACGCGCTATGACTACGGCGCGCCGTGCAAACATATAGAGATCGTTGAAGCCGCTCATCCCGTGCCTGATCGGGCGGGACGCGATGCGGCGGGGCGGATGCTCGAAATCTGCGAAGGTCTTGGTCCTGATGGTCTGTGCATCGCGCTGATGTCCGGCGGTGCGTCGGCGTTGCTGACCCAACCGGCCAACGGCATTTCCTTCGAAGACAAACAAGAGGTCAATCGGCTGTTGTTACGCTCCGGCGCAACGATCACCGAGATGAATTGCGTCCGCAAACATCTGTCGGCCATCAAGGGTGGGTATTTGGCCCGCGCCATCGCACCGGCAAGGGTCGTTTCCTTGCTGATTTCCGATGTGCCGGGTGATGATCCGGGGGTCATCGGGTCGGGGCCGACGGTTCCGGACGCGACGACTTATGCCGAAGCGCTTGGCATCGTCGAAAAATACGCAATCGCGTTGCCGACGGCAATCCGCGCGCATCTTATCCAGGGCGCCGTCGAGACTCCTAAGCCGGGCGATCCTATATTTGCTGACGCTGAAACCCGGATCGTCGCGCGACCACAAGCTAGTCTTGAGTCGGCGGCGGACGTTGCACTGCGCGCCGGCGTGACGCCGGTTATTTTAGGTGACGCCTTGGAAGGCGAAGCCCGGGTTGTGGCCGCCGAACATGCCCGCCAAGCCATGTCTCTAAGGGTTGCTGAGGGCGTCAATCAATTGCCGATGGTTCTGCTTTCCGGCGGGGAATTGACCGTCACCATGAAGGGTGACGGGCGTGGCGGGCCCAATGCCGAGTATATGTTGGCGATGGTGCCGGCGCTCAATGCCGATCCGGGTATCCATGCGCTTGCCGTTGATACGGACGGCATCGACGGATCGGAAGACAATGCCGGCGCGATCATCGGGCCCGAGACATTGTCACGCGCTGCCCAACTTGGTGTGGATCCATCTAAATATCTAGAAAACAATGATTCTTATCATTTTTTCAAGGCCTTGGATGATTTGGTGATGACCGGCCCGACCTACACGAATGTGAACGATTTTCGGGCCGTGCTGGTGTTGTCCTAGGCGGGCAAGGACACTAGAGTCAGGCATCTGGCCCTAGGTTTCAGCCGAACTTCTGGATTGGTGACGTGAAGAAATTTCTCAGTTTATTGGGTGGATTGGTCCTCCTCGTCGTGGCGGCCGTTCTCATCGGCCCCAACTTCGTTGATTGGAACGCCTACAAAGGTCAATTGTCGCAACGCGTGATGGAAATGACGGGCCGCGAACTTCTGATCAATGGCAATGTCCGCATCGAGGTTCTGCCCGCACCAGCACTCGTGGCTGAAGATATTTCATTCTCCAATCCCGATGGCGCGGCGTCACGTCACATGGCTACCATCAAGTCGGTCGAAGTCAAGGTGGCGCTCGGCCCCTTATTGGGCGGCCAGGTTAAAGTTGAAACAATCAGAGTTATTGACCCCGTCGTTCATTTGGAACGCCTGTTTGATGGTTCGAGCAATTGGGACTTCAAGCCGGTTGAAAGGAAACCTGCGACGGCGACCGAACCGTCCTCCAACACTGCATCTAAAGAAGATTCTCCCGCATCCTTGCCGGCGATCGCCCTTGAGGACATCCAAATCAAGAATGCGACGTTGGTTTACCGTGACTCGATTACCGGCACGTCGGAACGGTTTGAGAAATTTAACGCGAAAATTGGCGCAGCCTCACTGAAGGGCCCGCTGAATACTACGGGGTCCGTCGTCATCAAAAGCGTTCCGCTGAATTTCACCGTTGGCGTCGGTGAGATTATTCACGGGCGCACCGTGCGGTTAACGGTGCAATTAAATTCGCCTGTGGGTGGGTTCGATTCTGTGCTTGGCGGCACGCTGGTCAATCTAGAGACGGAACCGAAATTCAAGGGAACTGTGCAGGTGGGGGGCACTGATTTGGCCGCCATATTGATAAAACTGGGCGGCGCGGCACAGTCCCAAATCTTGGCTCGGAATTTTGATGTGGCGGGCGAATTGAACGCAACGGCCAAAATTATTGATGTTCAGGAACTTAGCGTTGCGTTTGGTTCGGTCCGTGGCAAGGGCGATATCCGTGTTGAAATGCCGGAAAAAACCATTGTCGGCGGACACTTGGCAATCACGAAGATCGATGCGAATGAATTGCTTGCGCCTCCCGCGAAAAGCACAGAGCCGATGAAAATGGCGCCTACGGGCGCGGCACAATCTGACACCAAGTCATTAAAGATACCGGACAATACGGCTGGCGGGGCTGCGCCGCTAAAATTCAATATACCGAAAGATATTGAGGGTTCTTATACTGTTAACGTCGATGGCATTGATTACAATAACGGGCTCATACGCGATCTGTTCATCAATGTTGGCGCGAAGGCCGGTATTGTGGACATTACCCAGGTATCGGCGCAATTCCCGGGTGGTTCGGACATCACGCTAGATGGAGAATTTCAAACCCCGGATGGCGTGCCGACGTTTAACGGAAAAATTGATAGCACGGTCAGTGATCTTCGCGGTGTATTGAAATGGTTGGATGTGAAACTGCCGGGTGTGCCGGCGGACCGGTTACGGAAATTGGGCATCAAGGCCGCGATATCAAGCACGCCAAAGCTCCTGGCGTTCAAAGATATCAAAGTGAACTTCGACAGTTCGAAGTTGACCGGTGGCGTGAACATCGCAAGCTTCGATCGGCCGTCGTTTGGTGCGGCCTTGTATTTGGACCGGATTGACCTTGATGCCTATTTGCCGCGGCCTAAAGGGAATGGCAAGCCAGTACCAGCGGCCAAGAAGAAGGCTTCGGGCACGAACAAAAAAGGCACTGTGAAGGTTAAAGCCGAACCTGATAATGCCGCCAATCCGCTGGCCGCCCTCAGCGCGCTTTCCACCTTTGATGCCAATCTGATTGTTGAGGTTACAAATCTGGTATATGGCGGCAATCCGATCAAAGATTTGAAGCTCGACGCGACCCTCTATGGCAGCAATCTTGATATTGAAAATTTCAGCATTGCTAAGGCTGCGGGCGCATCGCTTAC
>Ga0233433_10002194_pt1 | contig 17418 bp, 21 predicted proteins | sample SI_122_August201_5_FD_179868 | JGI IMG/M metagenome (GOLD analysis project Ga0233433, IMG submission 179868) | Seawater microbial communities from Saanich Inlet, British Columbia, Canada - SI_122_August2016_100_MG | ecosystem: Environmental > Aquatic > Marine > Inlet | place: Canada: British...
ATTTTGGTCGAAAAACTCTATTGAAAAACTCTATTGAAAAGTTTTATCGACAAGCTCTATTGAAAAGATTGATCGAAAAACTCTATTGAAAAACTCTATTGAAAAGTTTTATCGACAAGCTCTATTGAAAAGATTGATCGAAAAACTCTATTGAAAAACTCTATTGAAAAGTTTTATCGACAAGCTCTATTGAAAAGCTTGATCGAAAAACTCTATTGAAAAACTCTATTGAAAAGTTTTATCGACAAGCTCTATTGAAAAGATTGATCGAAAAACTCTATTGAAAAACTCTATTGAAAAGTTTTATCGACAAGCTCTATTGAAAAACTTTATTAAAAAGAGCCTATTCAAAAAACTCATTTAAAACGATGCTATCGTAAGGTTCCCAGAGAAAAACAATCTTATCGATAAGGGCTCCCTGGGAAAGCACTCGTGGCAAATATCCACAACACAGCTGGTTAGGCAGGTGAAAATACCGCCAGCTTAGATTAATGTACAAACGTCAGGACCATTATGCTTTTATCGATACCAGAGCCTTGTACCATGATCTGGACGAAGGCAGCACCGTTATCTAACTTTTATTTGAGGAGTCTCCATGCAGCGTAGACAATTCCTATCGAGTCTCGCCCTGGCGACGACTGGAACCGGGCTGATATCATCAGCGATGGCAGAACCAAAGACCCTTGATAACGCTAGCATTGGAATAAAACCGATAATTCCCCGGCGCTTACAGGCCGGTATGAGCATTGGCGTAGTGGCCCCGTCGAGTAATGCCTGGGAGAATCGCGATGTTGAATATGCCCTGGCTGTGGTGCGTTCCCTCGGTTTTAACGCCATACCAGGTAAACACCTGTTCAAGCGCCATGGTTATCTTGCTGGTTCCGATGTTGAAAGAGCAGAAGATATAAACCAGATGTTTGCCAACCCTGATATCCACGGTATCTTCTGCATCCGGGGCGGATACGGCGCATCGCGTATCCTGCCCCTGCTTGACTACGGCACGATCAGCTCAAACCCCAAAGTCCTGTTAGGCTATAGTGACATCACCGCCTTGCACCTGGCTATTAATACGCTCACTGGGCTGGTCACTTTTCACGGTCCCATTGCCGGACAACAATTTACAACCTACACCTACCAAGAGTTCAAGCGCATCATGATGGAGGCTGAACATCCAACACCGCTTGCCGCTCCTCCTGAAATCGCCTATCCACCTGGGCAAGCGGAACGGCATAATCGCATAACCACCTTTGCCGGAGGCCGGGCCAGCGGCCCACTGGTAGGTGGTAACCTGAGCCTGGTAACCAGTCTAATGGGCACGCCATACCAGCCGGATTTCAGGGGTAAAATACTATTTCTTGAAGATGTCGACGAAAAACCCTATAGCGTCGACAGAATGCTCACGCAGTTGTGGCTGGCGGGTGTTTTTGAGCAGGTCAGCGGCCTGGTTTTTGGCAAATTCACTGACTACGAAGCAGATGCGCCCAGCTTCAGTATGGAAGCGGTGATGGCACAACGCTGTGCTGACCTGAGCATCCCTGTTATCCGCGGCCTGATGATTGGCCACGTCGATGACCAGAGCATCATTCCGGTAGGTGCAAGCGCTGAACTCGATGCAGACGCTGGCACCTTGACACTATTAGGACAGGCCCTGCTCTAGGTATCGCAGGCCTGGACGCTGCTGAGTCCATAGCTCGATTTATATTAATTTTTCGTGTCGGGCACTTCCCAAAGCTGCAAAGCTGTTGCTGTACACGTCCATACTCGAATCAACCGGTCCGGGCCATGCTGAATTAACCAGTTGGGTAGATCAGCTGTCTGCAGAGGACTTCTTTGACTAAGCAGGTCAGCGACTGCCACCTCAGGCAAGGATAACTGAACTATCTCATTGGTACCCCAATCACTCTGCAAATACACGTTGAGTAATTCTGGCTGGGTTTCAACTCCAGTAATAACACCAGCCACGAGTTCCACCTGGGACGCATCGCAAACCAGGTCCGGCGGCCGCTGAATTCGGGTGGCTAGCGCCTGCTGACCCATACCAGCCACCATAATGGCAATCAGCAGGCCTAAAAACCTAGCACCGCATGGTGCCATCGAGGCTTAAGGCGCGCTCAGGAAGCGGTAAGTGTTACTGAGGTCAAATGCCCGCTGCGCCTGGCCCGAGGTGAATTCAAACATACAGGAATCGTCGGTGTAATCCATAAAATTATGGATCGGGTCATCTCCGGTATCGACTTTCTTGCGACCCTTGGCCCGGCAGCTATTGCGACCAATCGGGCAGCCATAAGCAGGGCTCTGTTCAGCAGGGGTGTGCGCGACAAAATCACCGGCTGTTTCATCACAGCCCCCCTGGAAAGTATGGTAAAGACCAAGCCAGTGGCCCACTTCATGAGTCAGGGTATCTCCCTCATTGTAGTTACCTGCCGAGCCACCAGGCAGGGTCCCATTTAAAATAACCACGCCATCATCATCTGGATTGCCAGCGTACCAATTCGGGAAAGTAGCCCAGCCCAGCAGCCCCGCCCGGTGAGCTAACATAAATGTTAAGGTCGCCAGCACCGCCTTGGCGCAAAGCAGTTTTCATCTGTATTTCTGCTGTAGTATCAGGGCCCGCCGTATACCAGCTATTATTTGCTGTTCGAGACGTGCTAACCAGATTGAAGGTGTAGGGCGTGGTATAACTGCCATTACCTCCATAAGCCTCGTTAATCACGAAAATCTGCTCGGCTATCGTGGCATCATCGACATTACCGTTTCCGTTCGAATCAGTAATTACATGGAAATAGACATTAACCGGAATAGTGCCCGGGCCCAGGGTAAGTTGGAGGAGGCGGAGGTGGTCGTTCACCGCCGCCACCACCGCCGCCATTTCCGTTACCGTTACCGCCGCCGGGATTAGTAGGGTTTTTACCCCCCAGCAGCGCCTTGCGCTCAACGTATTTCTGATGCCAGTTTCTGGCTTCAGCCGCAGAAGGATGTTTTGTACCACAACGCAGAAAACTTGCGTTAGCATTGGCATTGTCAAATGCCCTCTGACTCGCCGCATCAACCTGTAATGGCAACAGCAGCAAGTTAAATAACCCAATTATCAGCGTGAATACAAAAGTCTTTCCCATAAATTATCTCCTTTGATTACGATAATCCTGACTTACCTCTAAACCACAATATGAATCTATTCATATAGACTTTAAACCTATTCAAAAATAGTCAACCCTCCCAAAAATTACCGGCCAGTAAAGCTATTTCCTAACCGGTTCAGCTGCCTTGATTACTGCTGTTTAGGCCTATATCCAAACCTTTCTCTTGGCTTTATGTCAGGATAATCCTGCAGTAAGCCTTGCCGTTTGTACCATAGCAAACCTTTGTAGTTACGCTTCAGTACTAGCATTTCAGTATTGTATTTCAGTATTTACCTATCAGTTCATGGGTTTCAGTGCATGGGTTTCGGTAATCGTATCTTTAAAAAGCAGCGATCTTTGCAGTAATCTGACGCCGGCATGTCGGTCAAATTCAATGACACCCCTCAGGATTAATGGGATCATCCCGTGCATTGAAGCCATACTCTGCTATATAAAACAAACCGGCAGACCGGTTGTGCTATTGATTTAGTCTCAATAGGCATTACAATTAGTCACTCAACATTTAAGATTTAATTTTCAGGAGTACTCTTATGGCAGATGCACAGTTTGGTAAACAAACGGGCTCAACGGTACGGTATGGTCAACAAACGGGCTCAACGAGCACTATTTCAGGGCATAAAGTTCTTCGCCAGACTTACACTCTACTGGCCATAACTCTCATCTGGAGCGCTTTTGCGGCAGTTACATCGATGCTGCTTAATCCGCCTCACATGGTTGCACTCATGTGTATGCTTGGCGGCTTTGGCATGCTGTTTTTCCTTAACAAAGTCGCTAACAGCGCAAAAGCACTTTATTGGGTATTTGCCTTTACCGGCCTGATGGGTTTTGCCCTGGGACCAATGCTGAATAGCTATGTCATGAGTTCGGCATCAGGGACATTCCATATCTTTCAGGCACTATCAACAACAGGTGCTATCTTCCTGTCGTTATCCGGTTACACGCTGATTTCCAAAAAGGATTTTTCCTTTATGGGCGGCTTCCTCATGGTTGGTTTATGGGTTGTTATTGGTGCCATCGTTTTCAATCTGATCGCCAGTCTTATGGGCTACCCTATTTCCGGATTCCACATGGCTATTTCCTCCATGGTGGTTTTCCTGATGTCTGGTTTGATCATGTTTGATACCAGCCGAATACTTCACGGCGGCGAAACCAACTATGTCAGGGCGACGGTTAGCCTTTATCTGAGTATCTACAACCTGTTTATTCACTTGCTGGCAATATTCGGCTTCGCTAACGACTAATCGCTAGCGAACCGAAAAACCCAGTCACCACGAGTCTGGGCTGAATGCAAGGCAGTGGTCTGTATTTGATACTAGCCAGACTCTAGGAATTGAGCACTGATGAAATTCATGCTGGCTGTACTTGGCGATCCCAATCACTGCCCCGCCCCTATGAGTGCCTATCGATTCGCCGATGCGGTTCTCACTGCCGGACATGAAATCCACCGGGTATTTTTTTATCATGGTGGCGTGCTGGTCGCTAATGCACTGGCTGAACCACCCCAGGACGAACCTTCTATCGCTCAGTTGTGGCAGAAATTCGGCAACGAAAATAATATCGAGCTAATTGCCTGTATTGCCTCAGCCAGTCGACGCGGCATTTTCGATGACAGTGAAGCACAACGCTATGGCAAGCCCGCCAGTTCCATCCTGCCCGGTTTCATTCTCGGGGGGCTCGGGCAATTGATAGAGGGTACCTTGGTCAGCGATCGCACTGTGACATTCGGTTCCTGAAATGGACAAACTACTGGTCCTGATAAGCAAGAAACCCTACCGTTCTATCGATGCAAAGGAAAACTTCGATGTCATTCTAGCCGCCTCAGCCTTCTGTCAGTGCAGTGTGTTATTTCTCGGACAAGGTTTACTGCAGTTAATATCAGGACAACGAGCCACCGACCCTGAAGTCAAAGTCTTTACCCGGGGCTACGCTGCCCTGCCTGATTACGGCATCGACAAGTACTACTGTGAATCAACTGATATGGAAAAATGGTCCCTGGATAGCAAACAACTTATTATAGAACCGATTGCCCTGTCGCCATCAGAAACAGATGAGTTGATCCGGAGCTTCGATAAAGTGCTCAATCTATAATGCTTTTACACACATTCAATAGCCCCGAGGCACTCCTCAAGTTTAGCCATAGAATCAACCCGGAAGACAATATCTTACTGATAGAAGATGGCGTCTACTGCCTTAACAAATCAATGGAAATTGATTGCCGGCGATTCATGGCGCTGCAACAAGACTGTGAATTACGCGGCATAGAACCTCCGACTTCAGTTGAACTAATCAGCTACCACGATTGGGTGCAGATCTGTACCGAAGCAGACAATCATCTCAGCTGGTATTAAGCCATGACCGCCTTACGGGATGCGGAGGGATTCCTAACCAGACTCGATGACTGGAACGAGAAAACCGCCCAAGCTATTGCCGATGACTATGCCATTACGCTGACCTCAGCGCATTGGCATGTGATCACCCTGGTCCGCAACTATTTTAAAAAGTATGGCTTGTCCCCTACATCGAGGGTCACCATTGGCCTGCTTAAACAGTCTCTGGGTAAACAAGCTTCTAGTATTTATCTAATGCAACTGTTTGGTGGTCGAGCCAGAAGAGTGCTCGCCCAGGTTTCCGGCTTACCTAAACCCACCGACTGTGACTGAACAACAAACGTTATTGAACAACACCCTGTAATCGACTTGGAGCGGACACTACCTGACCCACGATAATTAGAGTAGGTGAAACCAGCTGCGCTTTTAGAACCCTTTCAGCAATGCTGCCAAGAGACCCTGTGACCATTTTTTGTTCCGGCGTGGTTCCCTTTGATATCACGGCTACCGGTGTTTCAGGCGATTGGCCATGAGCGATAAGCTTCTTACAGATATCAGGGAGTCCTGCCAAACCCATATAAAATACCAGGGTCTGACCAGGCGACACGAACTCATGCCACGGCAATTGTACCTTACTGTTTTTAGGATGCCCTGTAATGAATCGGACCGACTGGGCATAATCGCGATGAGTCAATGGTATACCCGCGTAAGCTGCACAACCTGATGCCGCCGTTATACCCGGGATGACCTGGAAGGGAATACCGGCTTCAATGAGCTGTTCAAGTTCTTCACCGCCTCGGCCAAAGATAAAGGGATCACCGCCTTTTAAGCGCAGCACACTTTTGCCGGACTTAGCCAGGCGGACCAGGAGCGCATTAATCGATTCCTGACTTGCCGACAGATAACCACTGCGCTTACCGACAAATTCGTATTGCGCATCTCGACGTGCGCGGCTGAGAATCGCCTCAGAAACAAGATTGTCATAAAGGATAACATCCGCTTTCTGCATCAGTTGAAGCGCCTTCAGAGTCAATAAATCAGGGTCCCCTGGTCCGGCCCCAACGAGATAGACCTCTCCGCTAATCACCCCATCCTCAGGATCGTACAGATATCTCTCAGCAGCTGCATAATCACCTTGCTGGGCCAGTTCCTGGCCAGGGCCGACCATAAACTTCTCAACTGCTTTACGGCGTAACTGTATATCAGAGAAACGTTTCTTTAGTACAGGCCGGGTTTCTCTTAAAAACTGGCCCAACCTTCCCAGGCCTTCCGGGAGATAACCTTCGATCATTTCTCTGATGCTCCGAGCCAGCACAGGAGAGGCGCCACCGGTGCCGACGGAAACCAGCACGGGGCTGCGATCGATAATAGCAGGGAATATAACAGTACAGAGATCAGGCGAGTCGACGACGTTGACTGGTGTCCCTTTTAAATTGGCTGCCGCTGCTACTGCCGCATTTAATGCGGCATTATCCGTGGCTGCAACAACCAGGGATACGCCGTCAAGGTGAGCAGGCTCAAATTCGCCCGTCTGATAGTCATGGGCATCACCTAAGGCAAGTATCTGGCTGCTTATCTGCGGCGCTACGAAAAGTATCCGGGCTCCAGCTCTAACCAGGAGGGCCGCTTTATTAGAGGCTTGGCTACCACCACCAACCACGAGTACCCTGCTGCCATCTAACTTGAAATGCAGGGGCAGATACTCCATCAAGAATCACTAAACAGCAGGGTTTTCCCGCCCATATAAGGCTGCAGTACAGCCGGAACCGCAATGCTACCACCCTGCTGCTGGTAATTTTCCATCACGGCGATCAGGGCCCGACCGACCGCAACGCCCGAACCATTAAGGGAGTGAAGTAATTCTGGCTTACCGGTCGCATTGTTTCGCCATCGTGCCTGCATTCTCCTTGCCTGGAAATCAAGAAAGTTGCTACAGGAAGATATTTCCCGATAAGCTGCCTGGCCGGGTAACCATACCTCCAGATCATAGGTCATTGCTGAAGCGAACCCTAAGTCTCCGCCACAGAGATTGACCAGGCGATACGGCAGGTCCAGTTTTTGTAACACGACTTCAGCATGATGGGTCAAGGCTTCGTGGGCTGCATGGCTATCCTGCGCCCGGAGTAACTGCACGAGCTCGACTTTTTCGAACTGATGCTGGCGAATCATGCCTCGAGTATCCCTTCCATAACTGCCCGCTTCACTACGAAAACAGGGTGTATGGCAAACAAATTTAAGTGGCAACTGCTCCTCTGAAACAATGGCATCACGAAGCAGGTTAGTCACGGGCACTTCTGCAGTCGGAATAAGGTAATAGTCTTTATCACCTTCCAGTTTGAATAGATCCTCACCAAATTTGGGTAACTGACCGGTCCCCTGCAGTGATTCAGCGTTGACGATGTAGGGTACATAGACCTCTTGGTAGCCGTGCTCATTAACATGTAGATCCAACATGAACTGGGTCAGTGCCCGATGCAACTGAGCAAGTTCACCATGCAAGGTTACGAACCGGGAACCCGTTATCTTCGCCGCCACTTCAAAATCCATAGCATTACCATGCTCACCTAAATCAACGTGGTCTAGTGCAGTAAAGTTAAATTCACGAGGTGTTCCCCTCTGCCTGATCTCAATATTATCTGTTTCAGATTTACCAGCAGGCACCCGTTCGTCTGGAATATTGGGAATCGACAGCAGCAGGCTTTGAAATTGCTCAGATACCACATCAAACTGGCTCTTTGCCGCATCTAGGCGATCTCCAAGGTCGGCAACCTCAGCTAACAAAGGCTCAACATCCTGGCCTTTCGCCTTGGCCTGGCCAATCACTTTCGATCGTTTGTTTCGTTCTGCTTGAAGTTCTTCTACCGCCACCTGTGCGGATTTTCGTTTAGCATCCAGCGATTCGAATTGACGGATATCAAGATCAAAGTTTTTTGTCCCAAGTCGCACGGCAACATCGTTCAACTCTGTTCTTAACAATTTTGGATCTAGCATTTTAAAACCCTGATATTTGGCGCGAGTAGCTTACCTAAACCAACAAAGAAAGTCAGTGATTAATCAATTGCCTGCTCAGAAATACGCCCACAAAGACAGCTAACAGGCAGACCAGAACGCTAGCTAATACATAGCCCAGGGCCATTACCCAGCGACCGTTGGTGATCAGTTCGTAGGCCTGCATAGAGAAGGTAGAAAAGGTCGTGAAAGCACCCAGTAATCCGACCAGGGCAAAATCACGCCAAGGATCACCGAGCATTTGCCGCTGGACCAGCACCACGTAAAAGACCCCCATTAGCAAGCTACCGACAACGTTGACCGTAAATATACCCAGGGGAAATTCAGTTTTAGACTCGGCCGTGATCATTGCGGCCAGGGCATGTCGCAATACAGCCCCTAAGGCGCCACCGAGAGCAACCGCCAACCATTCCATTCTCATTCTTCTCCCGAAGTATATCTTTTCATTTTACTGCCATCGTTCTGACTACGAAGGTAACTGAGTTTTGCTCCAATCTTGACTTCCAAGCCTCTATCAACAGGAAAGTAATACTGCTGTCCACTTAAAGACTCAGGAAAATAATCTTCTCCGGCAACAAAGGCATCCTCGTGATCATGTGCATACTGATATTCTTCTCCATAGCCCATGTCTGTCATCATCTGAGTTGGAGCATTACGCAGATGCATGGGAACTTCCAGCGACCCTAGTTTAATGACATCCTCTTTTGCCTGCTTTAGAGCCAGATAAACAGCGTTGCTCTTGGCTGCCACAGACAGGTAAACAATTGCCTGGGCAATGGCCAGCTCCCCTTCAGGACTGCCCAAGCGTCGCTGCACATCCCAACTGTTCAAGGCGACCTGTAAAGCCCTTGGATCCGCATTACCGATATCCTCAGTGGCCATACGAACGACTCTGCGAGCGATATAGAGTGGATCGCAGCCACCATCGAGCATGCGCGCGAACCAATAAAGCGCCGCATCTGGCGCTGAACCGCGAACTGCTTTATGCAGGGCCGAGATCTGCTCGTAGAACAGGTCTCCTCCTTGATCAAAGCGGCGCGCACTTTCACCTAGGATGGGCCCAAGTTGATCCAGTTTGATGGTATCGTCAACGGCGGAATCAGCGGCGATTTCAAGTAAGTTCAGGGCCAGCCGTGCATCACCTTGCGCGCTGGTCGTGATCGCTTTGAGCACGCCAATATCTGCCTTAATACCAGTCTCGCCTATGCCCGGCATAACACGTTGCAGTAGACCGAGCATGTCTTCTTCATCAATGGAATGTAAACGATATACACGAGCCCGTGATAGCAATGCATTATTTAACTCAAAAGACGGGTTTTCCGTCGTAGCACCCACTAGAATAATCGTGCCCTCCTCCACATGAGGGAGAAAAGCATCCTGTTGGCCTTTATTGAAACGGTGCACTTCATCAACAAATAAGATGGTCTTGCGGCCGTGGCCGGCGACCTGCTTGGCCATAGCGACGATATTTCTGATTTCTTTAACGCCGCTTAGAACAGCCGATATTGACACGAATTCCGCTTCAGCATAATGCGCCAGGAGCCTGGCTAGGCTGGTCTTCCCGGTGCCCGGAGGACCCCAGAAGATCATTGAATGTAACTGGCCATTTTCAATTGCTTGCCTGAGTGGTTTCCCTGGCGCCAATAAATGCGCCTGGCCAACAAAATCTGCAAGCGACTCTGGCCTGAGTCTCGCAGCTAAAGGCTGAAATTGATTCTCAGGCTCAAATAAACTCATTGCCGGTAGTCGATGATGTCCACACCATCAGGGGCATCAAATTGGAACAAAGAAACTGGAAACGCGCCGGGGTGTTCTATTACCTCGATGTCCATTTCCAAATATTGCCCAGACACTACAAAAACACCAATCCGAACCGGTAGTCCATCTCGAAAATGCAGACTCAAATTTCGGAAAAACGCATCCTCACGGAGCGGCGATAGAGCGAACACTTCCTCCAGGTCATCCCGATAGAGCGCAACCTCGTAGTGAGCCTCCAGATCCAATTCAGGGTCAGCTAACAACAATACAGGCGACACAGTCGGGTCCAAACTAACCGGTTGAACCACAACTTGCTCCAACAGGGCATCAAACTCCCATAGGTCAATCCCATCCGAAACCAGCAGCGGACTCATATCATCCGCTGGTTGGATACGAAATTGACCAGGCTGCCTGAGCCAGAACCTGCCATGCTGGTGACTGACCCTATCGTCGTCCGTCTTTTGACTATAAAAGGCTTCCAGTTCCTCAATCAAGCTTAGATGGTGCATCAACAGGTCTGCTGGACGCTCTTGACTGACCCCATCAGCCGCGGCAGGAAAAATAGCCAGCAGCCCCAACCCTATAATCAGACTAGTCAGGTGGGGCATGGGCCAGGACCTCTCGCGAACCATTGGTGTTCATTGGACTGACAACACCGGCCTGCTCCATTTCCTCGACCATTCTGGCCGCTCGGTTATAGCCTATACGAAGTTTCCTTTGTACAGAGGAGATTGATACGCGACCGGCTGAGGTTACAAATGCAACCGCTTCATCATAAAGCGGATCCGCCTCGCCCTGCTGATCTTCTTTACCACCGCCACTACCCGGTAAAAGCTCCGCATCGGTTCGAGTGTCTAGAATGCTATCAAGATAATTGGGTTCAGCCAGTGACTTCCAGCTTTCTACGACTCGATGGACTTCATCATCATCAACAAATGCGCCGTGTACTCGTACCGGGATGGGTGTTCCTCCTGGCATATACAGCATATCTCCATGGCCTAGCAATTGTTCAGCTCCGCCTTGATCCAGAATCGTCCTCGAATCGACCTTGCTCGAGACCTGAAAACCAATCCGGGTTGGTACATTAGCCTTGATTAGGCCAGTAATTACATCGACCGAAGGTCGCTGGGTAGCCAGAATCAAATGTATGCCCGCGGCCCTTGCTTTCTGCGCGATACGGGCAATAAGTTCTTCTACCTTTTTACCCACTATCATCATCAGATCAGCAAATTCGTCAATGACAACAACGATAAACGGCAGCGTTTCCAGGTCGCTGGCCAGCTGGATTTCCTCATCGGATAGCGGATCGATCTCCCAGAACGGATCCTTTAACGGATTGCCTGCCTTTTCTGCATCAGTCACCTTACGATTAAAACCACCAATGTTGCGGACGCCCAGTGATGCCATTAGTTTATAGCGACGTTCCATTTCTGCGACACACCACCGCAGCGCGTTAGCGGCATCTTTCATATCGGTTACCACGGGTGTCAATAAGTGCGGGATGCCTTCGTAAACTGCCAGTTCAAGCATTTTCGGATCGACCATAATCAAGCGCACATCTTCTGGCGATGATTTAAACAGAATCGACAGAATCATGGCATTCAGGCCAACTGACTTCCCGGATCCGGTTGTACCCGCAACCAGTAAATGGGGCATTCTTGCCAGGTCCACAACGACTGGCTCGCCTGCAATATCATGGCCTAATGCCAGCGACAATGGTGATAGCGACAGATCATAAGCTTTTGAGGACAATACCTGGCTCAGTAGAACAATCTGCCTGTCTTCATTGGGGATTTCTATACCTACCACGGGTTTACCCGGTATTACCTCGACAACGCGCACGCTGATGACCGCCAGCGATCGAGCCAGGTCCTTAGCGAGACCGGAGATCCGGCTCACTTTTACTCCTGCTGCGGGTTGAATCTCAAAGCGGGTTATCACGGGTCCTGGAAATACCGCCACGACAGTGGCTTCAACACCATAATCACGCAGCTTTAACTCCAGCAATCTGGACATGGCTTCCAAATCCTGCGAGGAGTATCCACGCTGGCTGCTACTATCATTAACATCTAGCAGGCTCAATGCCGGCAGGCCCTCGACGGTCTGCATAGTAAAAAGATTACCCTGTTTCTCCCGGGCAGCACGGGCACTGATCTCAGGTTCCTTTGTTTCAGGAGACTGAATAAGCAGGGGTATTCTTGCCTGCTCCTGTTCGACATGCTTTTCGAGGGCAACCCGCCTCGCTTTGGTCGTCTTTAAGGCTTTAGACACTTCCATACGATGATTTCTGAACCGGTTCCATCGATCCCGCAGGACATCATAGACCTGCAAACTTAGCCTGCCCGTTGTATCCAGGACCGATATCCAGGAAATGTCCATGAGCAAAGTCAGACCGATAAGAAAGAACAGAACCAGGGTAAGGGTGGTACCTACATAGCTAAGCAGCGGTACAAGTAACTCTCCCGCCTGCATACCAACTAATCCGCCACTACCTTCGCGTAGATCGAGGCCTACCCCATAAAAATGTAAATGACAGAGGGCGGCGCCGCTAATAACACCGAATATCAGACCAATGCCCTGCACAACGAACAAGGCGGGGTCAAAGCCGGGAGTTCTATTCTTGGACAAGGCTGTTCTCAAAACGTGAACTGCCAGAATCAGCGGGAAAACAAACGCCATGAAGCCAAAAATTGCCAAAGCCACATCGGCGAACCAGGCACCCGTAGAGCCCATAATGTTGCTTACCTGAGAACTACTGCCTGTGAAGGTAAATCCTGGATCGGCAGAATCAAAACTAAGTAGCGCGCAGGCCAGATAAATACAAATGGCTATCTCAACTAGAATCAATCCTTCTCGTAATCGAGGTAGCAGCAAATCCCAGACCCTGTTCTGTCCTGGTGAAGTGGGACTTCTCTTTACCTTTGGTGGTGCCACAATCTCTCCCCACGCTCAGAATCGGGTCCTTATCGGGCCAATATCCGGATTGGAATATCTATAAATTTCATAACGTTAGATCATATCTCGAGTGCCAAAGGATTGTAATCAAAACTTTATAATTTTCAGTTGCAACTACAACCTGGCTTTCGAATGAAGTACCATAGCCTACTTTAGTTAAACGAGAGTAGCATGGCTGTATCAACCCATGCCTGGACAACAGATCGGTCCCGGAGTAACAGAAACTTACCCACTTGTTCAGCTATTACTCCGCAAGGACTGATTCAAGCCAATCTGGTATCACTGCCGTGTGCCAACTTGTTTTATACTGCATCGCCATATAACGCTGGCACAGCAAGGCTTGCAGCCAATTGCCTATGTCGATCTGGTCTAGCCAAGCACAAAGCAGACCCGGTCTCAATCCACCTACAGGGCTTGAACGCCCGCCAACAGTTTCAACAGAAGCAAAAGATTAAGAGGTAAGCATGGAAATCCGTCACAACAAATTACTTATTATCGGCTCCGGACCGGCTGGTTTAACCGCAGCAATTTATGCCGCTAGAGCAAACTTGATGCCGATTGTAATAACGGGTATTGAAACTGGAGGACAACTAACTACGACTACAGATGTAGACAACTGGCCGGGTGATATAGCCGGGCTGCAAGGTCCTGAATTAATGACTCGAATGCAACAGCATGCAGAAAGGTTTGAAACTGAGATCATTTACGACCACATCAATCGCTGTGACTTATCTGAGAGACCGTTCCAGTTCTTTGGTGATCAGGCGACCTACACCTGTGATGCTGCAGTCATCACCACAGGCGCTTCTGCCCGTTACCTGGGTCTCGACTCAGAAGAAGCCTTTAAGGGCCGAGGAGTCAGTGCCTGCGCAACCTGCGATGGTTTCTTTTACAGACAGCAGAAAGTCGCCGTCATCGGAGGGGGTAATACCGCGCTCGAAGAGGCTTTATATCTCTCCAACATCGCCTCTGATGTCTATATGGTTCATCGGCGTGACAAGTTCCGGGGTGAAAAAATTCTTCAGGAGCGAGTTTTAAAAAAGGAAAACATCCATATAATCTGGGACGCCGTCCTGGATGAAGTTTTAGGCGATGATACCGGTGTCACCGGCATGCGCATAATAAAGCTGCAGGATGAGCGACCTGAAGAGATTGACTTGCAAGGCGTATTCATCGCTATCGGGCATACCCCAAATACTGATATTTTCGCAGACCAGCTGAACATGAAGGCAGGATACATTCAGGTGCAGTCCGGCCTCTCTGGCCTGGCAACCGCGACCAGTGTGCCCGGGATTTTCGCAGCAGGCGATGTCGCCGACCAGGTTTATCGACAAGCCGTTACGTCCGCTGGCTTTGGCTGTATGGCAGCCCTGGATGCTGAAAAATATCTGGAGAGCTTAGACCTTTGAGTCATTGCCCTGTTGAGCCAGGGCGCCCTGCCCCGGCCTGCCAAAGCTGGTCCGGAGGCGAGTTCCCGCAGAAATAGAGCCATACCCAGGCATATTCAGATAACAACCTGAAGCGTGACTTTTGTTTAGACCAAACAGTCAACCGGCTGGGTTGGACTCGGATCTCAGCTATTTTCTCTCAGCCGCGGTTGCAGTTAAAGTATTGCGGCACTCAAGCAATAGCTGTCGTTATGGCCGAGCAGCTAAGTCAGGGATACTGCTGCAACGATAGTATTAAAATGCTTCAATTCACCCCTTATTAAATCGTCGTGGCAGACCTGACCTGCTGAAACCGGTATACAATCGAAATATGGCAAGATCAGCTCCAGGCTGATTAAACAGAACTGAAAAGTTAAACGAGATGAAATGATACGATGACCGCAGTGCAGATTCTCAGTTCAGAAATTGACGCCTTCGCTGACATCAACCAGGCTCTCGAAAACCCCGATGGACTGCTCGCTATAGGCGGCGACCTTTCGATGGAGCGCCTTCTTACAGCGTACCGTCATGGTATATTTCCCTGGTATGAACAGGGCCAGCCTATCATGTGGTGGTCCCCCTCAACCCGCGCTGTCGTTTATCCCGGACACTACAGACCCAATCGTAGTCTATCCAAGGTTCTCCGACAGAACCGATTTGAGCTGGCCTGGAATGAGGATTTCCTGGGCGTTGTCGAACATTGCCAGGCGCCCAGAGCAAACCAGGAAGGAACCTGGATCACCGAAGAAATGAAAGCGGCCTACCATAAACTATACCATCTGGGTCACGCTCATTCCCTGGCCTGTTATGAGCATGGTAGACTCGTTGGAGGACTTTATGGCGTGTCCGTGGGCGGTACCTTCTGCGGCGAGTCGATGTTTTCTTTGGTTAGCGACGCTTCAAAAGTCGCGTTCGCTTTTTTGATCCGTTGTGCTGATGAAATTGGCGCAACCCTGGTTGACTGCCAGATACCCAATAACCACTTACAATCGTTAGGTAGCAGGAGTATACCGCGCGACATTTTCAAGCAACAACTGGATCAAGCGACCCAGCATGACATACCCTGGTCCAGCCTGACCGGAGAGCTGGCTGGATGGTGACAAGGATTTAACCGGGGAACTAATGCACAAGCTCAACGACTTACGTTTCTTTACTACGCCCGCTCATCCCTGCAGCTATCTACAGGGCCAGTCGGCCGAAACCCTGTTTCTTGACCCTCAGGTCCAGGCTAATACTGAACTGTATTCACAATTATCCCAGGCTGGCTTCAGGCGATCCGGCCGCTATATCTACAAACCCTTTTGCAATGCCTGTAATGCTTGTGTACCGGTTCGCATACCGGTAAGCACTTTCAAGATGAGACGCAGTCAAAGCAGGGTCTGGAAGCGCAACCAGGATCTTTCTATCAGTTTTCATGCACCTTATCAGTCCGATGAAATCTGGTCTCTTTACGAGCGATACATTAACTCCAGGCATCGTGACGGCGATATGTACCCAGCCGATCAAGACCAGTTTGAGGGGTTTTTGATAGAAGGCCGTCCTGAAGCGCAATTTATTGAATTTCGACTCGATAACTCACTGATCGCAATTATGGTAGCCGACCAGCTCAGTGATGCCTTGTCCGCTATTTACACTTTTTTCGATCCGGACAAGGAAACCAGGTCGCTAGGCGTTTTTGCTATTCTGGCACTGATACAGATAGCCCGTCGCAGAGACCTCAAACATGTCTACCTAGGTTACTGGATCGAAGACTGCAAGAAAATGAACTACAAAGCAAACTACGAACCCATAGAAGCTTTGCTTGAGAATCAGTGGCAAACGCTGGAAAAGTCCTAACCCCGATTTTGCTATGGCTGGCTATTTAGTGCACAATGCGCAACTTCTCTTGAAAAGGCACGCAACAGAGGCTCAATGGCTAAAGAAGAACAAATTCAATTGTCCGGTACTGTCATCGATACATTACCAAACACGATGTTCCGAGTAGAACTGGAAAACGGGCACACAATTATTGCCCATATTTCTGGAAAAATGCGAAAAAATTACATCAAAATACTAACGGGTGACAAAGTGAAGGTCGAACTGACGCCTTATGACCTGAGTAAAGGTCGTATCACTTTCAGAGAATAGCGCATCCTGAGCAACCTTACCTGTTCTAGCGAAAATCAAACCAAAGACGTTATGGATACAGCCTGACCAGCCTGCATCAGGCACTGACTGATTCCTGAATAACCAGCACCAGGTCATCGTCTTCCACTTCAACATTAACCATCCCGCCTTTTGCCAGACGGCCAAATAAAATGTCCTCCGCCAAAGGCTTTTTAATTTTATTCTGCAGTAGGCGCAGCATTGGCCTGGCTCCCATCAGCTCATCATAACCATGCTCTGCCAGCCAAATCCTGGCCGCTTCGCTGACTTCAAGTTGAACTTTTTTGTCATCTAACTGCACCTGAATACCCACCAGGAACTTATCCACAACCGTCTTAACAACGCTCCGGCTGAGGGCTTCAAATTGAATGATGCCATCTAATCTATTTCTGAATTCCGGCGTAAACATCTTCTTCAGGATTTCCATGCCATCAGTGGAATGATCCTGATGCTGGAAGCCCATGGAGCTTCTGCTCATCTCCTGGGCACCTGCATTGGTGGTCATGACCAAAATCACATTCCTGAAATCAGCTTTACGCCCATTGTTATCGGTTAACATACCGTGATCCATGACCTGCAGGAGCAGATTAAACACGTCCGGATGGGCTTTTTCTACCTCGTCTAATAACAAGACACAATGTGGCTGCTTAGTTGTCG
>Ga0233433_10002202_pt1 | contig 17370 bp, 15 predicted proteins | sample SI_122_August201_5_FD_179868 | JGI IMG/M metagenome (GOLD analysis project Ga0233433, IMG submission 179868) | Seawater microbial communities from Saanich Inlet, British Columbia, Canada - SI_122_August2016_100_MG | ecosystem: Environmental > Aquatic > Marine > Inlet | place: Canada: British...
GTCGGGACGGCAGGATTTGAACCTACGACCACCACACCCCCAGTGTGGTGCGCTACCAGACTGCGCTACGCCCCGAAGAGGTGGGCATTGTAACAACATTAATAGGAAATTAAATAACGTTATCAGCAGAAAATAATTCTGCGTTAATACAGACGGTTGTTTTAGCGGTTAATCGCTTGCTGGAATAAACCGGGTAGGCTCAATCAGTCCTTGAAAAGTTTAAGAACGTCATTGAGTTCGGCAATCATCTGCTGTATCAATTGCCTGGATTGAGTCTTATCTTCTTTCTGTTCCTGACCGGACAGCCGCTGCCTGGCACCGATGATGGTAAATCCTTCATCGTACAGCAGGGCACGAATCTGGCGGATCACCAGTACATCGTGCCGCTGGTAGTAACGACGGTTTCCGCGACGCTTTAAAGGGCTAAGCTGGGGGAATTCCTGCTCCCAATAGCGCAGAACATGAGGCTTGACAGCACACAGCACGCTCACTTCACCGATCGTGAAATAACGCTTGCCGGGAATAACCGGTAGCTCAGGATTCTGTTCTTGGTCCAGCATAGGATTCAACCCTAGCCTTTAGCTTCTGGCCTGCCCTGAAAGTGACAACTCGCCTGGCAGATATGGGAATGCCCTGGCCAGTCTTTGGATTTCGTCCGGGTCTCTGGCTTTTATCTCTCAAATCAAAGTTGCCAAAGCCCGACAACTTTACCTGTTCATCAGACTCTAATGAAACCCGAATCTCTTCAAAAAACATTTCAACAATTTCTTTGGCTTCGCGCTTGTTCAACCCCATCTCTTCGAACAGCTTATCGGCCATTTCCGCTTTGGTCAGCGCGCTCATCACTAGTCCCTCAGTTTTGCATTCAGCTCTGTTTTCATGACAGTGACGATCTGTTCCATCGCACTATTTACCTCTTCATCTTTAAGAGTGCGCGATGGATGCTGGAAGGTCAAGCCCATGCCGATGCTTTTACTATTATTTTCAATACCTTTGCCCACATAAACATCAAATAACTTTAGCTTATGAAAGAACGCTCCAGCATTGCTTGTTACCACCTGCCTTAACTCGCTCGAGGCTATGGAGGAATCAACTATAACGGCTATGTCCCTGCGAATCTCAGGGAACCGAGAAACCTCATTCACTTGCGGTACTGTCCTGGAACCAATCTCGCTGACACCAAATTCAAACAGATAACACGGTGACCGCAGGTCAAAACGCGCCTGAACCTGACTATTCAGCAAACCTAGATAACCGACCTCATTGCCATTTCGCAACACCCTGGCACTCTGCCCGGTTTGCAAGGCAGGGTGTTCGCAGGGATGAAACTCATATTCCTGAGCATGGTCCGAACCAAGAAGGTACTCAACGTCACCTTTCAAATCGTAAAAATCCACTTCCGCATCGGTTTCGGCCCAGTTTTCTGGCCTGCGACGGCCCGTGATCAGGCCACTTATTCTCAGTTCCTGGACCAAACTTTCCATGCAAAGGGTCTCGCCTGACTGCCTGAACACCATACCTAGCTCAAACAGACGTACCCTGCTTTGCTGTCGATTCTGATTATAAGCAGCCGATTTGAGTAAACCACTCCATAATGAGGTCCGCATAACAGCCATATCTGCTGACAACGGGTTTTTCAGCCTGGCCGCAAGGTCATTTGAATTTAAAAGCCCTTGCAGGTCCTCGTCTACGAAACTATAAGTAATGGCCTCATGATAACCTCGTGCAGCCAGCAATTTTTTCATAGAGAACTGCTTTACGGCAGCCTCTGGCGCTTCGAGCATACGGAGCGCACTGACAGGCGTCGTCACGGGGAGGTTGTTATAGCCATAGACCCGACTAACCTCTTCAATTAAATCCGCTTCAATAGCTATATCAAACCGATGAGAGGGCGACAACACTTCCCAACAAACATCATCATCAGTCCCGATGCGACTGTATGGAAAATCAAGCCGACCTAAAATGTTTTCGATTTCGGTACTGGCTATTTCCGTACCCAGAACCCTGCGAACTCGGCTCGAGCGTAACTTGACCGCTGCTTTCACTGGCAACTGTGCCTGATCAGAGACATCAACGGTTGGGCCTGCCTTACCACCGCCTATCGAAAGTAATAATGCGCTGGCGCGTTCGATTGCGTCGACCTGACCATGGTAATCAACACCCCTCTCGAAACGATGACAGGCGTCAGTATGCATACCATAGGACCTGGCCTTGCCGGCAACGCCCAATGGTGTAAAAAATGCTGCTTCCAGAAATATATTTTTGGTCTCGGTGCTGACTGCGGTTCGATCCCCGCCCATAATACCAGCCATTCCAACCGGCCCGGACTTATCAGTAATCAGGGTTGTGTCCTCAAGCAGTTCAACGCTCGACCCATCCAACAATGTCATCTGCTCACCGCGCTTTGATAACCGGACAGTAATGCCGCCATCAAGGCGATCCAGATCATAGGCATGCATCGGCTGATTTAGCTCCAACATGACAAAGTTAGTGACGTCGACCACCGAATCAATACTGCGAATACCAGAACGTCGTAACTTCTCCTGCAGCCAGAGCGGCGAAGGTACGGACAGATCAACATCACGAATAATGCGGCCTACGAATCGAGGGCAGGTTTGAGGACAATCCAGATGTACCGGAAAAATATCTTCGATAATACTTTTAACAGCGGTCACCTGCGTGATCTTTAAGTCCAGGTTATTCAATAGGCCGGTTTCTCTGGCGATACCCTTTATACCTAAACAATCACCTCTATTGGGCGTCAGATCGACTTCAATACAAGTATCATCTAACGTCAGGTAGTCGACAATATCCATGCCGTTATCGGCTTCCAGCGGCAGTTCCATTAAACCATCATGATTGTCACTCAGGCCCAGTTCACGCTCAGAACAGAGCATTCCAAATGATTCGACCCCTCTCAATTTGGCTTTCTTTATCTTAAAATCTTCCAGCTTTGCCCCAATAGTGGCATAGGGCACTTTTATTCCTACGCGGGCATTTGGCGCGCCACACACAACCTGCTGCAGTCCTTGGCCGCCATCTACCGTACAAACCAAAAGCTTATCTGCATTTTCATGCGCATTAACGGCGACGATTTCTCCTACTACAACGCCCTGTAAAGCAGCCGCAACCGGCTCAACCCCATCCACCTCAAGACCAGCCATCGTCAATTGATCGACTAAAGCCTGAGTAGACAAGTCGGGATCCACAAATTCCCTTAACCAGCGCTCACTGAACTTCACGAGAATTGCTCCAGGAAACGCAGATCATTATCAATAAAGTAACGCAGGTCTGAGACCCCATAACGCAGCATCGCGAGACGGTCTGGCCCCATGCCAAAGGCGAACCCGGTATATTTTTCTGAATCGATACCAGACATCTCGAGCACATTGGGGTGGACCATGCCAGAACCCATGATCTCGAGCCAGCCAGTACTACCACAAACCCTGCAATGGCCTTCTCCGAGGCAATTTACGCACTGCACATCAACTTCAGCCGACGGCTCTGTGAAAGGAAAATAGGAAGGCCGAAAACGAACCTGCAGATCGTTATTCTCGAAAAAGACCCGCAAAAATTCGACGATGGTTCCTTTCAGGTCAGCAAAACTACTGCTCTCATCGATTAACAAGCCCTCAACCTGGTGGAACATGGGCAGATGGGAAGGATCTGGCGTATCCACCCGGAAAACCCTCCCAGGGCAGATGATTCGATAAGGCGGTTTTCGCGCTTCCATCACCCTGACCTGAACCGGTGAGGTATGGGTTCTCAGGAGCAGGCTATCAGAAAGATAAAATGTATCATGCATGGCTCGGGCGGGATGGTGCCTGGGTATATTCAAGGCTTCGAAGTTATGGTAGTCGTCCTCAATTTCCGGACCTTCAACGACTTCATAACCGATACTGGCAAAAAACTGTTCTATCCGTTCCAGCACTTTAGTCACTGGATGTAGTGAACCAAGTTCGACCTGTCGACCCGGCAGGGTAACATCAATGGCCTCAGCCTTCTGCTTATCTTCTAGGCCGGCTTGTTCCAAGGACTGTCTTCGGCCAGCGATTGCCGCCTGCAATACAGCCTTGACACGGTTAATGGCAGCACCTGCGGTGGGACGTTCGGCTGCTGGCAACTGACCCAGCATTTTTAACCGTTCCGTTAAAGAGCCCTTCTTACCCAGGTAATCGACACGGTGCTGATCCAGCACCGAAACGTCTGGGGATTCCTCAATGGCTTTGAGCGCCGCCCGTTGTAATTGCTCTAATTCCGGCATGATCAGTTCTATTTAAGTGCAATATGGCATGAACATCAGCCAACCAGCGCTTAAACTCAAGCAGCTTCTGATAGTGCCTGCTTGGCTCGTTCGGCCAAGGCAGCAAAAGCATCAGCTTCATGCATAGCCAAATCAGCCAGAACTCGACGATCAATTTCAACATTTGACTTTTTCAGGCCATTAATCATACGACTGTATGACAAACCATGCTCACGTGCAGCGGCATTGATACGCTGAATCCACAAACCGCGGAACATGCGCTTCTTGACCTTGCGGTCACGATAAGCATATTGACCGGCTTTAGTTACTGCCTGCTTGGCGACTCTGAATACTCGACTGCGAGCACCATAATAGCCTTTGGCAGCTTTCATTACTTTTTTATGACGACGATGTGCAGTGACACCTCTTTTTACTCTAGGCATGGATCATCCTCCTAACCATTATTATTGCTAAATTCCCGTTTCCACGGTTACAACCGGACTTAATGTCCCAGCAATCGCCGAATCAAAGGCACGTCTGCAGGCGCAATATCTTTCAATTTACGCAAATGACGCTTCCGCTTGGTCGGTTTCTTGGTCAGGATATGATTCCTGAAGGATTGTCGGTGCTTATAACCTTTCGCCGTTTTTTTAAAGCGCTTGGCTGCACCACTACTGGTTTTCAGTTTTGGCATTTTCATGACTCCGCATTGTTCATTTTAATAGACGCAAAAACCCCAAAGGGTTCACGCCTGTGTCGCTGGGGGCTCAACGCCCATCTCAGCTTTACTTAAGAATCTTCCGTGTTTACCTGGGGAGCATTCTTCTTCGAGTTGGGGGCCAAAACCATAGTCAATTGTCTGCCTTCCATTTTTGGAAACATCTCAACTGTACCAATGGCGGCAAGGTCCTCTTCTATACGCTTGAGCAGGACCATACCTAGTTCTTGGTGAGCCATTTCACGACCGCGAAAACGCAGGGTGACTTTGGCTTTATCCCCATCATTAAGGAAACGTGTCAGGTTGCGTAGTTTTACCTGATAATCTCCTTCTTCAGTACCTGGACGAAACTTCATTTCTTTAACATGCATACGACGTTGTTTTTTCTTCGCCGCAGCTTTGCCTTTTTTTGCCTCAAATACACGTTTGCCATAGTCCAGTATTTTACAAACTACAGGATCTGCATCGGGTGCAATTTCTACTAGATCAAGCTTTGCTTCTACAGCTGCTTTTAAGGCTTCTGCAATAGGGACTATTCCTAACTGATCCCCATTCTCACCAATCAATCGCACCTTGCCGACATCAATTTCTTCGTTAATCCGAGACTTTTTTGAACCGTCTTTTTTAATTCCGCTCGCTCCTTTGGCTTCTGAGGGCGCTGATTATAGCAAAATCAAGCCGTTCGTCCCTTTTTTTCTTCATCTTTTCGCAACATTTCAGTAAATTTTTCGATTGACATGGTGCCCAGGTCGTCTCCGTTCCTTGCTCTTACAGCAATTTGTGCATTGTCGACCTCTCTGTCACCGACGACTAAAAGATAGGGAACCTTCTGGATAGTATGCTCACGCACCTTAAAACCGACCTTCTCATTACGAATATCTGCCTCAACTCTGAATCCAGCAGCGCTCAGTGCGCCTTGCACACTGAGCGCATAATCTGCCTGGCTATCGGTAATATTCAGGACAACACATTGCACTGGCGATAACCAAACCGGCATCTCACCACCGAACTCCTCGATTAGAATACCAATAAAACGTTCGAATGATCCAAGAATAGCGCGATGTAGCATCACTGGTGTCTGTCTTGAACCATCCTCGGCTACATACTGTGCATCCAATCTGCCCGGCATGGAAAAATCTACCTGCATGGTACCGCACTGCCAGACTCTACCCAGGCAATCCTTCAGCGAAAATTCAATCTTGGGACCATAAAATGCACCCTCACCAGGTAGCTCCGCCCAATCCAGTGATTTGGTATCCAGCGCCTGGGCTAATGACTCCTCAGCACGATCCCAGTCAGCATCGGAACCAACCCGATTATCGGGTCGGGTTGATAACTTGATAATAATCTCGTCAAAGCCAAAATCCCGGTAAACGGCAGACAGTAAGTCGATGAAACTGATTACCTCCTCCTGGATTTGATCTTCTCTACAAAATATATGGGCATCATCCTGAACAAACGCCCTGACCCTCATAATCCCCTGTAAAGTCCCTGAAGGTTCATTTCGGTGACACGAACCGAATTCGGAGAGGCGGATAGGCAACTCTCGATAACTCGTCAGGCCCTGATTAAAAACCTGCACATGACAAGGGCAATTCATAGGCTTAATTGCATACTGTCGATTTTCCGAGGCAACAGAGAACATATCATCACCAAATTTATCGGCATGACCTGACTTCTCCCACAAAGACATATCAACCATTTGAGGTGTTTTAATTTCCTGATAGCCATGGCTGTTCTGGACTTTGCGAATGTAGGCTTCAATTATCTGCCAGATCTGCCAGCCTTTGGGGTGCCAGAACACCATTCCGGGTGCTTCTTCCTGGGTATGAAACAAATCCAGTTTCTTACCCAGTTTGCGATGATCACGCTTCTCTGCTTCTTCCAGACGAAACAGATACTGCTTGAGCGCTTTTTTATCAGCCCAGGCAGTTCCATAAATCCGCTGTAGCATCTCATTTTTAGAATCACCCCGCCAATAAGCACCAGCAACTTTGGTGAGCTTAAAGGCCCGTAATTTTCCTGTGTCCGGGATATGAGGTCCTCGGCAAAGGTCAATAAAGTCTCCTTGCTGATAGAACGACAAGTCCTCTTGATCTGGAATACTTTCCAGAACCTGGACTTTATATTGCTCACCTTTCTGCTCGAATAGCTCAATCGCTTCCTGCCTGGACAGAAGACTCCGGCTAACAGCTAACTTCTGTTTTGAGATCTCCGTCATCCTCTTTTCAATGCGCTGCAGGTCCTCGGGGGTAAAAGTTCGCTCATAAGCAAAGTCGTAATAGAATCCATCATCAATAACCGGCCCGATAGTTACCTGTGCTCCGGGGAAGAGTTGTTGCACTGCTTGAGCCATCAAATGAGCACAGGAATGACGCAACACTTCAAGGCCTTCAGCATCCCTGCCAGTAATAATCGCCAAGGAGACGTCTTCTTGTATCAGATAAGATGTGTCGACCAGTTCCTGGTTGACTCTACCGGCCAACGCGGCCTCGGCAAGACCGGGCCCTATTGAATGCGCCACATCATAAACAGTAACAGCGTCTTGGAAATTTTTTTCAGTGCCGTCCGGCAATGTAATCAATGGCATGATCGAGCTCCTTGTCAGTGGTGACCCTTACCAAAGGCCACTTGCGGCGCGAACAAAATTCGCAGGTCAATATATTCAAGGGGAATACACTGGAAACTGGTAGGAACGGTCGGATTCGAACCGACGACCCTCGCCTTGTCGAGGCGATGCTCTAACCAACTGAGCTACGTTCCTATGAGATTCAGCTTCTGAGATGGCTACCAATCAGCAGACTCCCCAAGAGGGCCGGGAATATATCAGGAAAGTGGCAAAATTTCTAGCTCCTGACAAACTGCTCACGCAGTGACTCGATCTCATCTCTGACGTTTGCGGCTTCTTCAAATTCTAAATTTTTTGCGAACTTAAACATTTCCTTTTCCAGCAGCACAATGCGTTTTTCCAGATCGCCTGGTGCAGCAGAGCTGCTGTAGCGGCTTTTTGATTCTGAGGCTCTACCACCCCGTTTCGACTTAGCACCCTTACTACTGGAATTTCTAGCACCTTCCATTATATCGGCTACTTCTCGGATCACAGATACAGGCGATATATTATTTTCTTTATTAAATATTAGCTGCTTATCGCGCCGTCGATCGGTCTCATCAATAGCCCGTCGCATAGAATCCGTCACTCGGTCACCATAAAGAATAGCCATACCATTAATATTTCGCGCTGCCCTACCTATGGTTTGAATAAGCGAACGATCAGAGCGAAGAAAACCTTCCTTATCAGCGTCCAGGATAGCAACCAGTGATACCTCCGGCATATCCAGGCCTTCTCGCAGCAGGTTGATCCCCACCAGCACATCAAAATGACCCAAGCGCAAGTCGCGAATAATCTCAACCCGCTCGACCGTGTCAATATCAGAATGCAGATAGCGGACCCGCACACCATTGTCATCAAGATAATCAGTCAGGTCTTCCGCCATGCGCTTGGTCAGAGTAGTCACCAGCACCCGCTCCTGTTTTGCAGCACGCAAGCGTACTTCCGATAGTAAATCATCGACCTGGTTCTTGGCGGGCCTGACCTCAAGTCTCGGGTCGGTCAGTCCAGTCGGACGAACCACCTGCTCAACCAATTGTCCATAACGTTCAGCTTCATAACGGCCTGGCGTAGCCGAAACGAATATGGTTTGCGGGGCGCGAGCTTCCCACTCCTCAAAACGCATGGGCCTGTTATCGAGCGCAGACGGCAAACGAAATCCGTAATTAACCAGCGTTTCCTTCCTGGAGCGATCTCCTTTATACATAGCACCAATCTGAGGAATCGACACATGCGACTCATCAACCACCAGCAGCGCGTCATCCGGTAGATAATCGTAAAGCGTCGGTGGCGGTTCTCCCGCCTGCCTGCCAGAGAGATAGCGAGAATAGTTCTCTATACCACTGCAATAACCTAACTCCTTAATCATCTCTATATCATAGCGAGTTCGCTGTTCCAGGCGCTGTGCCTCAACCAGTTTATTGTTCTCATGGAGTTGTTTAAGCCTGACATCAAGTTCGATTTTAATTTTATCGAGCGCTTTTTCTATGGTTTTTCGCGGCGTCACGTAGTGGCTCTTCGGGAAAATCGTAATCCTGGGGACCTTTCTGTTAACGGCCCCGGTCAACGGATCAAATAAGGTAATTTGTTCTATTTCGTCATCAAACAATTCGATCCTGATGGCTTCCTTATCGGATTCCGCAGGGAATACGTCGATCACATCTCCCCTCACCCGATAGGTTGCCCGACGTAATTCGGTTTCGTTGCGAGTGTACTGCAGCTCAGCAAGACGCCTGAGAATAAAGCGTTGGTCGACTCGGTCGCCTCTATCGAGATGCATCACCATATTCAGGTAAGCACCAGGGTCACCGAGGCCATAGATACTGGAAACTGAAGCAACGACAAGCGCGTCTCGGCGCTCCAGTAATGCCTTGGTTGCCGATAAGCGCATCTGCTCAATATGATCGTTAATGGCAGAATCTTTTTCTATGTAGGTATCTGAGGAAGGCACATAGGCTTCTGGCTGATAATAATCGTAGTAAGAAACGAAATACTCAATAGCATTGTTTGGAAAGAAGCTCTTGAACTCTCCATACAACTGCGCCGCCAGGGTTTTATTAGGCGCCATAACTAGAGTTGGCCGCTGCACCCGCTCTACTAAATTGGCGATAGTGAATGTTTTCCCTGAGCCAGTCACGCCTAATAACATTTGTGCAGCAAGACCAGACTCAATACCATCGCAAAGCTTCTCAATGGCCTGCGGTTGATCTCCTGCAGGTGCAAATTTAGACACCACTTTAAATAACTGACTTTTCATGACAATTACCGATACCACGGGAACAGAGGACATTATGCCTTACTTACATCCGACTTCTAGAGTCTTTAGCTTATTTCTAAGTAGCGAAACAAGTTTTCTTCCGAGCCAAATGAGAATTTGACTGATCTGCAGGAAAAATTCAGCCTATCGCCTGTTATCTTCATCTTATTACCGACTTATTACCGACTTATTAGCACTTATTGCAATCAGTTGGTACAGCGATATTGACGATGCCTGAACATACCCTTAGAATCCGTTCCTTGATTCGATTCCCCGATAGCTCAGTTGGTAGAGCAAATGACTGTTAATCATTGGGTCCCTGGTTCGAGCCCAGGTCGGGGAGCCATCTAACCTTACTTGCCCTGCAAGAGACAACAACAGGCGGCCTTCAACCGAGCAAGGTCGCCAGTAGTTGCTATCTAATAAAGCCTATTACTGCAGTATAATCCTGGCTCTATTTTTCTCTACAGTGGTGCGTCCTATACCCTTTACCGCTGTCAATTCTTCAGCCGAATAGAAACGTCCGTATTGCTCCCGGTAACGGACGATCGCTTCGGCCTTGGAATAACCAATCCCTTCCAGGACTACCGCCAGCGTTTCTGCGTCTGCTGAGTTAATATTGACGCTGACTTCAACCGTCCCATCCTCGGCGACTTCCTCAGCCACAGACCAGCCAACCAGACCCAAACCAAACCCGAATCCTAATATCAGCAATAACTGTATAATCCATTTATCCATATGTGATGTAACTCCTTAAAAGATTAGTTTCCTGTAACAGCAAAACCAGCCTATCAAGACACCACAGATAATAAGGTAAGAGAAGGATGTCAATGTGCGTTGGCACTATCTAAATTAGCCGTCTGAAATTAGCTATTCCCCTTCTAAGCCAAATATTGGCCGGGTACTGGACCACTTCTTACAACTCGGACAACGCCAGTTCAAACGCTTGCCCTCAAAACCACATTCAATACAGCGGTAAGCTGGTTTATCCGCGGCCAATGCTTCGGCAAAACTACGAAGAATATACAAATTCTGTTTAGAGATGCCATGCGCATTTTCGACATGCAAATCGATTAATTGGGTTAACCCTCTGATGGTTGGATTTTTCTTGAGGTAATTAGCAATATACTTTGCCGCTGCCTCATCACCCTGGACCTCCTTCACAATCTCTGCCACTGCCAGGACAATGGAGATCGATGCTGTCTTGGTTAAACAGCTTTCCAGAAACTGCCGATAATCGTCCAGCTCAAACCCACCCAGCTGGTAAGCCTTTTTAAGCAGTAACAGTGCTTCGGGCACAAAATCGACATCCTGCTCTGGCAATCTCTTTAACACCTTAATGGCTTGCTCAAACCGACCTTCGTGAAGCTCCATCTTGGCCTGAATCAGGCTCACCCTCGGATTTGTGGATAGGTGACCTGTAGCACCGCTGATGGCAACCCGTGCAGCCGCAATATCACCTTTCCCAAACTGCTGCTCGGCCTGCTCACAATAATAATGCGAGATCGCATCGTCGATCTGGAGCTGATTTTCACCCCCCACCATCAACTTAGCGGTATCGATGGCTTTCTGCCACTCTCGCTCCTGCTCATAGATGCTTAAAGTGATTTTAAGGCTTTCAGTCTGGTATTTAGGGTTTTCCCTGGCCAGTTTCAGTGACAGTGCCTCAGCTCGATCCAGCAGACCTGCCTGAAGATAATCCCTAGCCAGCTCAATCTCGACCTGATGCCGGGTTTTAGTGTCAAGCGGGGTTCTGGAAAGAATACTTTCATGCACGACCACAGCCCTTTCCAGCTCACCTCGTCGCCTCAGCAAGCCACCGAGTGCCAAATGTGTTTCTACATTATCACTGAGGAATTCTAACTCCCCCACCAATGCGGCTACGGCTTGATCCTGCTGATCATTCAATAGATATCGAAGACCCAACTCTAGAGACTGTGGTTTTTTTCTTTCGCGCCTGCCCAGCCACCAGCCTGCCGCTATTGCCAATACAAACAGAAACCATAAAATCCAGCTTTCCATCTAAATCTATCCTCAATTGCAAATTAATTAGCAACAGTTCTCAGCCAACCAAGAAAAACACTGGCTTGAACCAACCTTAACCCTGGCTCTGCGATGGCTTGCTTCTCAGGTTCGACCAGCTTTTGGATACATTACCCAGTGCAAAGCCAGCGACAAAAGCAGTCAGCAACCACCAGGATACTGGCCAATAAGGGGATTCAAATTCCAGAAATCTTAATTGAACCGCGTCGCTATTTTCCGAAGCTATGACGGCCACCAGAAGAAAGGTTATAGCAAGAGAGATTTTTAATAGCTGTTTTTTTATCCAACTCATTTGGCAACTGCACCCTTAATTGATCTGCTCTCGGAATTGTACACTTTATCGCCCAAGCAGGAGAATGGTGAGATTGATTGCACTAAAGAAGCAGATAAAGATGAGGTGCTGATCTACGGGCAAAGCAAGGCAATCCTGGTAAGATCTAAACGCTGCTCTTGACTAAAAAAAACCATCATGAGCAGATCATGCGAACACCTAACCGAAGACAGCCCATTGCGCTTGACATGGCGACAACCTGGAGCTTGAAGTGAGCGGTTATCAGAATAGAGCAGTACATCGAACATACCTAGGCATGCTGCAACTATCTACTCTATACCGCTGTTAACCCTTTCACGAAGCTCTTTGCCGGGTTTGAAATGCGGCACATACTTACCTGGCAGAGAAACCTGTTCGCCAGTCTTGGGATTGCGCCCTACACGGGGTGCGCGGTAATGGAGCGAAAAGCTGCCAAAACCGCGAATCTCGATGCGTTCTCCGTTTGCTAACGCATCACCCATGTGGCTCAAAATCATTTTCACTGCCAATTCCATATCCCTGGCAGTAAGCTGAGTTTGAACCGCGGCCAATTTTTCTATGAGCTCAGATTTAGTCATGTTAGAAACTATTCACCCTCTGTGGCAGCTTTTTCCTGTTCCTTCTTGATCAGATCACCCAGGGTCGCTGGCGTTACTGCAGCAACTTCTCTCTCTCGATGCTCTTTGACCGCCGTCTTCTCGTCAGCAATGTCCTTGGCTTTTATCGACACGCTAAGACCACGATTTTTACGATCAACATTGGTAATCTTGACTTCCAGAGATTCACCGACTGAGACCACTGTCCTAGCATCAGCAACATGCTCAATAGAAATATCGCCAGCCTTGAGTATACCCTCAACCTCTTCTGCCAGTTCAATAACTGCTTGCTTGGCATCTACCGATTTCACCGTACCGGTAACGATCGAGCCCTTGTCATTGACAGCCAGATAATCAGAGAAAGGATCCCCGTCCATCTGCTTTAATCCCAGCGAAATGCGCTCTCGCTCTGAATCGATTGCCAAGATCACGGTTTCAATCTCATCACCTTTGGTAAATCGTCGAACGGCCTGTTCACCAGGTTCATTCCAAGAGATATCAGACAGGTGTACGAGGCCATCAATTTCGCCGTCAAGGCCGATAAATATACCAAAATCAGTAATCGACTTAATATAACCTTTGATGTGATCGCCTTTCTTGTGGAGTACTGAGAATTCTTCCCAGGGGTTACCTTTACATTGCTTGATACCCAGAGAGATTCGACGCCGTTCCTCGTCAATATCCAACACCATGACTTCTACTTCATCGCCTACCTGAACGACTTTAGAAGGATGAATATTACGGTTAGTCCAATCCATTTCTGAGACGTGAACCAGGCCTTCAACCCCTTCTTCGAGTTCTGCAAAACAACCATAGTCAGTTAAGTTAGTCACCTTGGCAACAGTCCGCGCACCTTCTGGGTAACGACGCGTAATCGCTACCCATGGGTCTTCGCCTAACTGTTTGAGGCCCAACGAAACTCGGTTTCGCTCCCGATCAAACTTAAGCACCTTGACATCTATTTCTTCGCCTACGGCAACAATCTCGCTCGGGTGCTTTATACGCTTCCACGACATATCAGTAATGTGCAGCAAGCCATCTACGCCACCAAGGTCAACGAAGGCACCGTAATCTGTTAAATTCTTCACAATGCCTTTCAGCTCATGGCCTTCCTGCAGATTCTTAAGGAGTTCCTCGCGCTCTACACTGTTTTCAGCTTCCAGTACTGCTCTTCTCGAAACGACTACATTATTACGTTTCTGGTCCAGTTTAATGACTTTGAACTCAAGAACCTGACCTTCCAACTGCTCATTTTCCCGTAGCGGCCTGACATCAACCAGTGAGCCTGGCAAGAACGCTCTGATATCATTGATTTCGACTGTAAATCCACCTTTTACACGACCGCTGATGAGACCCTTGATGACTTCCTGGTCCCCATGAACTTTTTCTAGCATTTCCCAGGATTCTGATCTCTTAGCTTTTTCTCTGGATAAACGGGTTTCGCCGAACCCATCATCCACTGCATCCATGGAAACCTTAACTGCATCTCCTATAGAAATATCAATATTGCCCTGCTCATTGAGGAATTCAGCTCTAGGAATAACGCCTTCTGACTTCAGACCTGCGTGAACAGTTACCCACTCTGGATCAATATCAACCACCACACCTGTGATAATCGAGCCTGATTTCAATTCAACACTTTTCAGGCTTTCTTCAAATAATTCTGCAAAACTTTCGCTCATGTAATTTCCTTGGCGCGCTTACGCCTTATCGTTTCCCAACTAAAACGAGTCTATTAATAATGATTGCCAGCCGGGTCAGTTCTGTTGGAATACCCCGGTGTCAATCTCCTTTTTCAACCGTGTTACGATCTGTGTAACCACCTCCTCGATTGACAAAGAGGTGCTATCAATAACGATCGCATCGGCCGCTGGTTTCAACGGTGCAACGGCGCGTTCTGTATCACGCGCGTCACGCTCCTGAATGCTTTCCAAGAGGGCGGGAAGGCTAACATCAATATCCTTATCTTTCAACTGCTTATACCTCCTTTCAGCTCGTGCCTCGACACTCGCCGTGAGAAATATCTTTAGATTCGCTGATGGAAATACCACCGTGCCCATATCACGGCCATCTGCGATAAGCCCTGGTGGCTTGCGGAAACGCACCTGAAGCTCTCCCAGTGCCTGCCGTACAGCCTCTAGCCTGGCCACTTTAGACGCATCTACACCGGCCTGATCCGTCCGGATTGCCCAGGTAACATCCTCGCCCCTCAAGCAAATACTGAGCGGTTGCCCGGCCTCGGAATTGGGCAGGAATGCTACATCCAGATCCCTTGCCAGCCTCGCCAGTGATGTTTCTGCATCCAGCGCTACAGAGTCTAAACGAGCCGCATAGCCGACCAACCGATACAGAGCCCCACTATCGAGAATATGAAAGCCGGTCATGCCCGCTAATCGCTCAGTAATAGCACCCTTACCAGAACCACTAGGGCCATCTATTGCAATAACCGGCACATCATGATTATTTCCAGAATCAGTTTTTTCAGCGTTCACTTAAGTTCCCGAACAGGTAACCCATCTGCCTTGTAATTTACATTCCCGATAGCAAGCCCCTTTGCCCTGGTTGCTTAAGCAGCCGGGCCGCTAATTGTCGTTAATTGAGGTAAAATAATCCCGTGCCGCCTTGGCTCGACTGAGAACCTGCTCTAGCTGATCAAATTGGTCATCCTCAATCAACTTTTCTAGGCCTTCCAGCCGGGCACGATACGTCCTGACGGCAGCTAGCAGCTCCTTTTTGTTACTGATAAATATATCGCGCCACATGCTGACATCTGATGCTGCGATCCTTGAAAAATCGCGGAATCCACCGGCAGCATATTGAAATACGGCCAGATCTTCATTTTCTACAGCGAGTAAATCAACCAGCGCATAAGCGAGTAAATGTGGCAAGTGACTGGTCTGTGCCAGGATGCGGTCATGGTCTTGCACGTCCATCATTAGCACCATAGCACCCAGGGAGGTCCACAGCTGTGCTACCCGTTCAACGACTTCAGGGCGGGTATCCGAGGTCGGTGTCAGAATAATTTTGTGATCAGTGAATAAATTCGCATCAGCGGCTTCTACGCCATGCTTTTCCGATCCGGCTATAGGATGGCCTGGTACAACCTGGGCCAGATCCCCGAAAACCTCCCTGGCACTGGCCAGCAAAGGCGCCTTTACACTACCGACATCCGTTATAATGCCCTTAAAATCTGCCAATTGAATTAAATTAGCCTTGGCTGAATTCACCGGTACCGCCAGGACTATAAGATCAGAATTATCTGCCACCTCCTGCACAGAATCACAGGCTACATCAATCAGATTATCGCCTAAACCTCTTCGCAGGGCAGTCTGGTCCGTATCATAAGCGCTTATCTTTATCGAATTGCGCCTGGATTTGACTGCGGCGGCCAAAGAGCCACCGATTAATCCCAAACCAATGATTCCAATCCGCTGGAGCTCTAGCTTCATCACTTTATCAATACTGCCTTCAGGGCATCAAAGAAGTGCTGATTTTCGTCTTGAGTGCCAATGGTTACTCGAAGAAAATTAGGTAATTCATACAACCCCACCGGTCGTACAATAACACCCTGCCTTAGCAACCCTTCATAAATAGGACCAGCCTCTTGACCAAAATCGATACAAATGAAGTTGCCTACAGAGGGTATGACTGGCAAACCCAATTCGGACATCATGGCGATCATTTGCGCCATTCCTGATCTATTCAGTTGTACAGACCTTTCAACATAATCCTGATCATCCAATGCAATCATAGCGGCAGCCAGCGCGACCTGGTTGACATTAAAGGGTTGCCTTATGCGATTCATTAAATCTGCAATATCAGGTTGGCTTACAGCGTAACCCAGTCGCAAAGCCGCTAACCCATAGGCTTTTGAAAAAGTACGGGTAACTACCAGGTTCGGGTAATGCCGACTGAGTTTAATCCCATCAGGGTAATCTGATTCGTCCACATATTCGAAATAAGCCTGATCTAAGACTACCACCACATGCTCTGGCAGCCGATCCAGGAACGATGTGATGGCCTTTCCTGTCAACCATGTGCCGGTTGGGTTATTTGGGTTGGCAATGAATATCATTTTAGTCTGCGGCGTTACAGCGGCCAGTGTTGCAGACAGATCCTGGCCATAATTGACCGCAGGAATGATTTTCAATTGACTATCCAAGGCGCGTGCCACCAGGCTGAATACAACAAAAGAGTGCTGCGCCACGATAGCCTCAGCCCCGGGCCCCAGAAAAACGCGCGCCACCAGTTCTAAAACATCATTAGATCCGTTACCCAGTGTAATCTGGTCCATCTCCACTTCATGGACTTCACTGAGTCTCTGCTTCAGGTGGTAGGCACTGCCATCAGGATAGCGAGTTAATTCCTGGATTACCTGCCCTAAACCCGCAGAGATTTTTTCTGATGGGCCCAGTGGATTTTCATTGCTGGCTAATTTTGTAATCCTGCTCAATCCCAATTCACGTTCCAACTCATCGGTTGGTTTCCCGGGCAGGTAGGGTTGTAAATGGGTAATCGCTTTATTTGCAGTGGCAACAATATCTTTGCTCATACCTGCAATGCTCTTGGATAACTCCCCAGCAGTTTTATTTCCA
>Ga0233433_10002206_pt1 | contig 17359 bp, 15 predicted proteins | sample SI_122_August201_5_FD_179868 | JGI IMG/M metagenome (GOLD analysis project Ga0233433, IMG submission 179868) | Seawater microbial communities from Saanich Inlet, British Columbia, Canada - SI_122_August2016_100_MG | ecosystem: Environmental > Aquatic > Marine > Inlet | place: Canada: British...
TTACTGAGAAAATCAAGCCCCCAACTCGCAAATCCCGGCAGGGAGCTTGTTGGCGCAGAGAAAGCAGATTGATCACCCTTACCCGTTAGGCTGTTCTTCCAGGCACTCAAAAACATCGAGAAAATACCTGGGGCATTCCAAGGGTCAGGCACACTCGATTGAAAATACCCGCCATTCCCATAGCTCGCGCCCCGGGCGGGTAACGCCTCCTTGTCAAGGACCGTCACCTCGACACCGTGTTTCTGCAGAAAATACGCGGTGGAGATTCCGAGAATTCCCGCGCCGATAACGATAATTTTCATAGCTAAACCGAGAAGCCTATTTCAAGCAGCATATAACCACCTACGTCGATGATCCATCAGGGATTTACTTGATCGGCAGGGATAAATTTGATCGATAATCCCCCCCCATGTGGATAATGATTTTTTTATCTTCTGTTGACTCAAGCGGTACGCCACTTTTCGCGTCATATCCGGCTATCGTCAGCCTGATCCTATTGCCTTTCTCAAACAGGTTAGCGATTGGTTTCAGAGCAAGACTGATCAGGGCCGGCTCTGGTCCAAGGTCAGTAAGGTCTGGTGAAAAATTGCCATGCCAGGGCAAACCAAAATTATCGAAAGACGGTTTGTTCAACGACCTGTGAGACGCTCTGATAGCGCCATCCGAAACAAATTGGCTGACACCCTCAGGCGTCACTTCGGTCAGGACAAAAAACAGATCCGCATCTTCACGATTCGATGAAACAAAAACTTTGACCTCGGGGAATCCCGCTACCACGACGTCTACGCGCAATTCCGCTGACGTATAAGTAATCGCTTTTGCGTCATAAGTGTCAGAAAGATCAGGATAGCCGGAGGACAGGTAACAGACCTCGCCAACATCAGCGATGTTTTTACTGACAGGACATGCATCACGCCTGAAGGCACCTGTATTTCTGGTGATTAAGTCGCCAAGTGATAGTGTTTCGTCAACCAGGTACACATCCTTACCGTCCGAACTGCCCTGTGGTTCCTCGTAGCTCAGAGTGCCGTCGTTGAACGACCTGGCTGAACCGCTCTTCTCTCCACTCAGATGCAGCACGAGTTCATCCAAATCAGGTTCGGGCCACTGAGACGAATGGTGCCAGCCCTCTAAGGGTTTCTGACCAACTACGTAATAGGTTACGCGCGGCTCATCCATAATCCCGTTGTCTTTGCCTTTTAACCAGTAGTCGAACCAGCGACGAGTTTCGGTTAAATAGTCGAAGCCAAAATTGTCCTGATGAAAATACGGGCCAATGTGAATTTTCTGAGGGTTGTTAAGATTTCTGAGCAGGGTCAAATGATCTCGAATTGAATCATCGTACCATCCGGACAGGTGGTAGATAGCTACGCCTGATTGTTCCAATTGCGGTAATTTAAACAGGACGCTCGATTCAATATGGTGTTTGGTTCCCGTTGCGGGATCAGTGCTATCTCGAACAGGCATTTGCAAGATGCTGTCCGCCAGTCTGGTATTGAGCTTGTGTTCATCTGATGCTGTCAATAAATCAGCCCGACTGGTGTCTGCCATCACGGGCGCCACCGAAAAAGGTTTCGGTACTATAGCCGCGACATCCATAGCTGACCTCATCTTGTCCCAGCTCACTACCAAATCATTTCTTAAGACTCCGTTTCTGGAAAAAAGTGAAAAATGATCAATCTGCGCCATTTCAGGAACGATGGCCTTAAGGTGCGGCGAAGCATAGCTTGCGGCCATTAATTGAACGCTGCCAAGATAAGATCTTCCGAGCATCCCGACATTCTCAGTCCCCCAATGTTGAGCTGAAAACCATTCGGTCAGATCAAATGCATCGTGCCCCTGCTGGGGACCCAGCCATATCTCACTAATACCAAATGACGCGTTGTAACCTCTTATGTCGGCCTGGGCGACCACATAACCCTGCTGCAATAGATGTTCAAAAATCGCCTTTCCGTTACTGCCGCTAGAAACGTCGAGGATCGCATTTTGGTCCGACACCTTACCGTCTGCACCCGTCTGATATCGTCCATAGGGTGTAAAACGCCAGACAACCGGCAGTGGTTTTGAATGAAGCGCACCTTCTTTGGTTGGCCGATAGTAGTCGACAGCCAGCTTAACCCCGTCGCGCATCGCAACGTATTCTGAATGGCGGACCCAGCCATCGAAGATACTTTGAGCGGCCATGCTCGTCGAAGACGACGTCAAGGATAATGCAACAATGAAGACGTGAACTCCTGCGCTCAGTAGGCCACGAGTCAACGGCCACCCAGCCACCTTAACGGGCCATGCTTTTATGAGCTGCAGCGGCGCCCATAACGGCCATATAGTCCCAGCGTGAAGCCTCCATCGCCGGACGACCACCATCCATGGCCAGATTGAAGTGCACGTGTGAGTCGATCAAGCCCGGCATCAACGTCATCCCGTTGCCATCAATAACCCGCGCGCCATTACCAGCAGCCAGATCCTTGCCGATTTCACTGATCAGATTCCCACTGACCAACACATCCTGGTCAAGTAGCCTGTCCTCAGTGCCGTTGAAAACTTTGACATTTTTGAACAAAACCAGATTGGTTTTATCGGCCATGGAAAATGGCGCAGAGCAGAAAACAAACAAGGATAAACCAATGATGAGGTTCTTCATGGGATGTACCGCTTTCTCAGTTTGTTCATTCATAAATCAACAGATACCGAATGATTTGTCTTAATCGTTCAATCTGCACGACTATCACATACTGAGACGAATCATATCGCAGACCTGAACCAAAACGCGCCATTAGCCCCACTTCGTAACCGAAAAGACAAGAGAACATGAGATGCTTCCCGGGTCATTCACGCCCCCCCTTGTTAAAGATGGTGAAAAGTATGTCCCGGAAATGAAAGGCGGTGCCCGGTTGTCTGAGAGCTACCACGATAAATTCGGCAATTAACGATCTGTTACCGCAAACCCGAGTAGAAGTATAATTAAGCCCGTTTTTGTGTCGATAGCCAAACAGGTCTGTCCCTAATTTGCTGGTGCCGTCCCAGACCGGCACATTTTTGAATACGGTAGGCTCCTAGGCTTGCGTAACCCTGACGAGGGTAAAGGCCATCGCCGGGCATATGGCAATAGTCAAAATGTTTTTCACAAGGTCTCTCCCAAAAGTTCATTTGCATATTCACGTACATTCACGTGTGGACTTGATTCTATAAGTGTCGTGATTTTCAACCGATGCTCATCACTGGCAATGGGATTACTTTCTTCACCTTTAGGCACCAGTACTTCCTGTTCCAGAACTGTGCCGTCAGTCAGCGTTATCACCACCTTGGCGGGGAGCATTTTCTTGACGAACAGACCCTGGTAACGGTCATCTTTGTGGAGAGTCACTTTTTCAGCGAGTGACAGAGCAGCAGCATTGTTGATCTGAGCCTCGGACATGGCAATCAAGGACTCACCCGCCAACGCCAGGCCAAACACATGCGGCAGGCTGAACTGCAATTCCAGCAAACTGTCTGGGTTGGGCTTGGACAGAAAATCAATTGCGATGTCATAACTATAGACATCAATACTCTTCACCGCCGCTGCGTTGGGTATTTGTTCTCGCAACGCCAGTAGGCCATCAATAGGGGCGTGCATCCAACGGCAGGCAGCATAGGGTTTTATTTGCACACCGAGGGTTTCCCAATGACTACCCAAGTCCTTCACTAACTCTTCAGGGTGAAAACGCGGCGAACCCATCATGCGCCATAGGCCCTGGTCACCGTCTAGCACCGTTCCATCAGCCTGCGCACCAGTCCGAGCTGTGAGCACAGCATGAACTGCTCCCCAGGCAGATTGTCCGTAATTGTTTTTGAGTGCACTAACTGTCTGGCCCGGCACCAACCCAAGTTTTTGATACACAGGTAGTGGCATTTGCGCCGCCATAAAATACATGGCGCGCTGCAACTGCTCCTGGTTGAGCTTGAGCAGTTTGGCGGTAGCAATGGTGGTGCCATAAGCCTGTAATAGAGCGGAAGACCAGGGACCTTTTAACTGGGCCGGGAAATCAAAAGCAGCCCGCGACCAACGGATATTGAACTCGTAACCTGCGACAATGGCTTCAATCAGTTCTTCACGGTTATTGCCATAGCGCTGGGCAATTACTAACGCTGGCTGGATGATGCTAGCACCTGGGTGGCCGGTCAGCACATGTGAATCATCAAAATCCAGCATATTGGCGGCCATGGCATTGAGATAGACCGCTTCCAGCAATTTACCTTGCTTGCCCGAATGCAGAATTAGGCTGTCGCCACCGTTGACCTCGAGAATTTCTTCGAGATCATTCATCAGGCCAATATGATGTGCGCCCACTGCGACAGCCACTGAATCAGCAATCAACTGCTCGACCTTGGCAATCACCGGTGCCGGTATGTCTTTAAAGTCAAAGGCAACAACCGCTCCCGCCACCTGGGCCGTATAGCTGCCAGGCTCGGCAATTTTCTCAGCCTGGGCTAAGGCCCCCGGTAGCAACAGGCAAAAAATCAGGAATCGAGTCATCAAATGTCTCATAGGCTGTTTTTGTAGATCACTCCGTCTTTCATAATGACGCGGATTGTCTCTACACCTTCTTCACGTGGCTTGGCACCAATCCAGACGCTGTTCACGCCGATAACGCTAATATCTTCCAACGGGTTGCCATCCACCAGCAGAATATCAGCATAGGCACCCTCCTCGATGACGCCCAGCTTACCTTCCGGGTAGGGATTGCGGCGACCAGTCAATTTGGTCATTTCCCCGGGAGTCGAGGTCAGCGCCCGTAGCAGGGCGTGATTGCCAAACCAGTTTGAGAATACAAATTTCTCGAAATCCCGGTGCGCCCTGCTCTCAGGCAGGGTGAGGAATACCGCATCGGTGTTGAATACTATTTTCGGTTTGTACTTCTGGATCAGTGCTGCAAGCTCACCCGACTCCTCGTGGTAATGCTTAACCTTCTCGTGCATGGGACCCGCAGCCCAGTTGGGCAGTTTAAAAATACCGGGGTCAAGACCGGCCAGGTTGAGCGACCAGAATATGTCTTCTTCTACCATGCGTTTGACGGTCCTGGCGGACACCATCTGGGCGTGATCAATGACCTTTACACCAGCATCCATGGCGGCATTCACGGCCCGATCTGTATAGGCATGCACCATTACGTAGGTGTCAAAAAATTCCGCCGCCTCAACCGCCGCCTGCAACTCATCCTGCCGATAAGCATGGGACCAGATCGGGTCCAACTCAGAGGAAATGCCCCCACCGGCCATCAATTTAAGAAACACAGCGCCATTGGAAAAATTGTTTCTCGCTGCCTTTCGCACTTCGTCTGCAGAGTCCGCCAGTACGGTAATCCCCAGGCGCTGCAACTGGCCCTGGGGTCCACCCACATAACGGTTACCGGCCTGCCGAAAATCTCCATGACCCGAGGTCGGGCTAATGCAAGCGGCGCTATTATAGATACGCGGACCAACAATAGTGCCTTTATCGATTAACTGTTGCAGACCATTGTCCATCCCGCAGGTGTCGCGCACCGTGGTAAAGCCATCCATGAAGTGATCACGTGCATTGGCGCCAGATTGAATAGCGATCTGTGACCATTTGGCCCCTTCCAGACCGCGCAGGCTGCGGGTCAGGCCATTAAGATTGAAGTGCACGTGCGAGTCGATCAAGCCAGGCATCAAGGTTCGGCCGGCACCCTCAATTACCTCTGTGTTCTCAGGCACTTCCAGATTCTCACCAATGGCGCTGATGATGTTCGCTTCCACCATTACATCGCGCTGACCAGTCAGCTGTTTCGCGCTGCCATCGAAGACGCGCACATTTTTGAATAATACTGCATCGGATGCCTGCACGTTCGCCGCACCGGCAAATATCACCCAGACCATCAGGGTTATTGTAAATCGCATAGTAAAACTCCAGTTTTTCATCCACTCACCTTAACCGCCAAACCACTATTAAATCAGTCGAGGCGAACACAATCACCGGTCTTAGCGCATATATTCGTCATGGCCGCGCGCAACTTATCGGTGGCTGATGTTATCCTGCAGAAAATGGAGAGCCCGGTGTTTCTTTACAACGACAATACTCCCATCTCTTTTACTGATGATCTGCCCGAAGCCGTCGATGTGACCATTATCGGCGGTGGCGTGATTGGTATTTGCATTGCCTGGTTTCTGCGCGAGCGTGGTTACTCGGTGTTAGTCTGCGACAAAGGCCGCGTTGCGGGCGAGCAGTCCAGCCGCAACTGGGGTTGGGTACGCGCCATGGGGCGAGACCCCGATGAAGTACCGATCGCCATGGAAGCCATTGGTCTATGGGAGCAGCTGTCCGAACAGTTGGGGCCTGGCATTGGTTTCAAGCGCGGTGGCATCGCCGCCTTCGCCCGCAACGAAAAAGAATTGGCGGAACTCGAGGAGTGGCTGCCGGTAGCGAAACAGTACGGCCTGAATACCGCCATGCTGGGCTCCGAGGCCGCCAACGATATGATCAGCGCACCACAGGGCCGATGGGCCGGCGTTATGCACACCCCCAGTGACGGTCGCGCCGAGCCGTTTACGGCGGTGAAAACACTCGCCACTGCCCTGCAAGCCAGGGGAGGGCTGATCCGTGAAGCCTGTGCCGTGCGTACCATCGAGCAACAGGCAGGCAATATCTGCGGAGTAAACACAGAACACGGTTACGTAAAGTGTAGCTCCGCCGTAGTCGCAGGCGGAGTCTGGTCGGCCATGTTTCTGCGCAACCTGGGTATTACGATTCCGCAGTTGGCCGTAAGAGGCACCGTTGCCCGCACGGCTGAAGCACCGGAAATACTTAGCGGTGCTGCTGGCCTGGGTGATGTCTACCTACGCCGCAGGCAAGACGGTGGCTATACTATAGCCTGCGAGATGGTGGAGCATTTCATCGGTGCTAGCAGCTTCCGCCACCTGACTAAATATATTCCAGCTATGTTCACCGGCAGCGATATTCGCGCCCGCCCCGGAAAAGACCCCACCCAGCCATGGTTCTTTAGCGGCAAGTGGTCAGGAGAGGATGAAACCGCCTTTGAGAGGCACCGGGTGCTTAATCCCAACCCTTCCGCAAAAGCCTTGAAAACCATGCGCAAGAACCTGGATAAGCGAGTGCCCGAACTAAACGGAGTTGCCTTCACGGAATCCTGGGGTGGCATGATAGACGCTATGCCAGACATTGTGCCGGTTATGGACAAGGTGGAGTCAACGCCGGGGCTCTTCATCGCCACTGGCTTTAGCGCCCACGGTTTTGGCATTGGCCCGGGTGCAGGTAAGGTCATGGCAGATATGATTGCCGGCGATCAGCCACGTTACGATCTCTCGCGCTTTCGCTTCGGTCGATTTTCCGACGGCTCCAAAATGCGTCCTGGGCCCGCTCTCTAGCTGTGCAGGTTTTCTGTGGTCTCTCGGTCCGCCACACGTTGTGAATCGGGATCGCCCTGGATGACTTCGCTGGCATCTGTGGCGTCAAATGCGCCAGCCAAACTATCGAAGCGCTCCAGCACTTCACCACGGGTTCCTGGATGCGTGAAAATGAAAAAAGCACCTTTACGTAACTGGTCGACAGCGTGCTGGGCAACAACGGCGGGAGACATCCCGGCGCTAACGGCCGCCTGAAGATCGCTGTCAAATTCATCTGCACCATAGCGTGCAGTCTGGGCAATGTCTGTGGCCACAAAACCCGGACACAGCACCGACACGCCAATACCTTCTTCCAGTAACTGGTAATACAGCGCTTCGCTGTATCCGACCAACGCATGCTTGGTAGTACAATAGGCCGCCATGCTGGCAAGGCCCACGCAGCCCGCGACAGAAGCGGTATTGAGAATATGAGAGCCCTCGTCGTGGCCTTGTAACAAGGGAAGAAATATCTCTACGCCCCGCACAACGCCCATAACATTAACGTCCAGTGCCCACTGCCAGCGCTCCAGGGATAAATCACCAATACCACCTTTAGCCAGGACTCCAGCATTGTTCACTAACAAATGAACTTTCCCAAAAGCTGCGAGGGTGGCATCAGCCGCAACCCGCATAGATTCCTCTGAGCTCACATCGCAATAAACTGCACAGGCATCCACGTCTTCAGCAAGCAGTTCAGCCACAGCTCGATCCAGGCCCGCCTCATCAATATCGGCCATCATAATTTTCATGCCTGCGGCCCCACTAGCCTTACTCAGTGCCAGCCCAATACCTGAGGCGGCGCCGGTAATAAAGGCTACTTTTCCACTTAACTCTTTCATCACAAAACCTTCACTTAATGTTTTCTACTGCTTTTACATCAGAGCCCCGTTTTAGAGCACTCGCCATTTCAATGCTAGTCAGCAATTCATTCATCGAGTAATTCTTCAGTATGTCATCGCGAGTATAAGTAGAATTAAACCCATTTTTGGGTCGATAGCCAAGTAGCTCTGCCCCTGAACCCTGGGTCTGTGACTATTACAATTTTGCGGCTGGGTTTGATTCCAGTTGTTGCCACATGGCCTCTACACCGCAAACGAAACCAGTTCGGCAAAGTTGGTATTTCCTTCCCCCGTTACAGAATTGCCGCTAAACAACATCAAAAAGTCTTGGTCGACATTAATGAAACTCTCAGGGCTGGAGAATTTTCGGTTCCACGATTTACGACACCACTTTGCATCACGCCTAGTCATGGCGGAAGTTGATCTAAATACGGTGAGAGAGCTTTTGGGTCACTCCTCTCTAGAGATGACTCTGAGATACGCTCATTTAGCACCAGAGCATAAGGCTGCGGCAGTAGCACTATTAAATTCGGGAGATTCAGATGCCAGGATTACCAACTAGAAGATATTTCAACACCCAGCAGCTAGCGGAACATTGGAACAAACCCGAAGACGACATCGAACACTACTTCGCAGAATTCGGTCTTAGACGCGCATTTAGAGTATCTAAGGAAAAGCTTTCGATTAATGAGTCCGATCTGGGTAGCGACAAAATCAGAGTGCAGTTTGTTGAGAATAGTCAAAAATACGCCCAAGAGTGGCTATACATCTGCGAAGGAGAAGAGACTCCTAGAAATAAGGCTGCTTTGCTTATTGGATTAGAGCCAGGGTTCTTTAATTCGGTTTTAGAGGTTTGGGTGGGAGACCCTGTGACTCGCGTAAATGTTGAGGGATTTGGCCACGAGAAGCTTGAGGTCGTAAACCAAGACACATCATCGTTACTTGAATTAGAACTGGGCGAGCTTGAGTTAGTGGTCACCTTAGAAGAGGCAAATAGATTTGAAGAAAAATGGCTCCAGCCATCTACTGCGGATGACGATCTATTAGAGCGCGAAAAAGATGGCCTACAGAGGGTAATTGCACTGCTAGCGGTTGAACTAAGCAAAAAAGATCGACGGTACAGGCATGGCGAGCCTCCAGATCAAAAGCCAAACTTCAAAGGAATCGGAGATTTAATCCACAGGAATCTACCAAACGGTGAAAAATCACCCGCTGCAGACACCATAAGAAGAAAAATCTCTGAGGCATACGGCTCTTTGTTCTCAAATTAAATTGTCATTTGCCAATGGATTTTGTCATTTGCCACGACTCAGCACCTAATACCTCGGACACTCACATCACTCTCTAGAACGTGATGGAACTGTCCAGCAATGTATATAACAACTTACCCAAGGCTTTCACCTCAGGAAACGCGCGCATACTGCGGCAGCATTTTTTCAGATTTTTCTTTGCGTAGATCAAGAGTCACCGGACTACTGCTAGGTGTCCCCGCTCCGGAATACTTAAAAATTGGGTGCCGAGTCTGTTACGAAAGGGAGGTAATCGACGACTGGATTAACAAATACGCTACTAGACAGCAGAACACTTCGCAGACTTCGGGGGTGTGCTTGTGAAGAAGCCCAATAAGGAAGTGATCTCATTTATTCTGCGGAAGCCAGGGTTGCGAGCAAGGATTAATGCCCATTGTGTTGCGTGTATTTACGACAACCAGGCCGTTGGAACATGGAGGAAACAGGTTGAGGATTGCACTGTAGAGGACTGCTCCCTTTACGATGTTCGTGCCAAATGCAGGCATTCCGCTGCAGAATCAAACCTAGAACATATAGATAGGGTATTAGTCTCCCAACGAACGGAAAGTTCTGAAACGCAGCAGTTTGATAGCAAAGAAAAGCAGGAATTGCGCTCATGAACACTATTCCGGGCAAGTGGGATTCCGAGAAAAGCCTAGCGATGGATGGAGAGTTGGTCGCGAGCGAACAAGGCAAGATTTCTTCGACTCCTCTCGGGGATCCAGATTCCATTAAGCTAGAACCCCGGCCCTGGCTCGTCGATGGCTTTCTGCTGAGAAAGAGTGTCATGGCTTTGGTCGCACCGGGTGGCACGGGCAAGAGCAGTTTCGCCTTGACCTTAAGTTGCTCCATTGCTGCTGGTACTGACGTATTGGGGCTGGGGCTTCGAGAATCAACAAACGTCATGTTGCTCAGTTACGAAGATGACAAGTCGGAGATCGAACGTAGGTACAAGGCCGTGTGCAAAAAGCACAACCTCAGCTTTGAACAACACAATGTGTATTTACCTAATAAACCAATACAGTTATTCGATTTAGAGGGTTCCCAACCAACCCCAACATTATCTGCGAGAGGCTTGAGCGATCATCTAATAGAGCGAGACATCGGTCTGTTGGTCATTGACCCACTCTCGTTGATAAACCCTGCAGACGAAAATAGTAATTCCGCTATGGCGAAGGTCATACAAGAGTTGTCCTTAATAGCAAGACTAGCTAATTGTGCGGTTCTGTTGGTGCATCACACTCGGAAAACAGGAAAGAACGAAAAGGTGAAAGGTAATGCAGATATGAGCCGAGGTGCAAAAGCTCTTACCGATGGATGTCGAGCTGTGAAAACACTCAGTACGATGACTGTCGCTGAGGCTAAACGGAGATCAATTGATCCAGGGACGGCATCAAATTACGTTCAGTTGAGTGACGCCAAGCAAAACTACCAAGCGTTTAATACAGAGGAGCGATGGTTTCAGATCGAGAGCGTCTTGGACGAAACCGTTGAATCAGTCGGTGTCATCGTACTAGCTAACGTTGAGCGTCAGGAGTATTGGCAGAAGACAGCGGAGAATGTGGCTCTCAGAATCGCAGAGACGTTTGGTGAAGGTAGACATCCTCAGGCCAATATCAAGCAAGATTACGCGAAGGCATACAATATAGCGACTGGCACGGTTAAGGGACATTTCGCTGAAATCAAATCTGGGTCGATCAGGGTCACACATCAAGATAAGGAATATTCGGTGGAGAAGACCAAAGATGGTGCTTCACAGAGATCTAAAGTGTACTTCGAGGTTTCTCTAGTTGCCTAGTTGCCTAGTTGTTATATATGTATAGGAATGACCACCAAAGGTGGACATAACCCATTACATAACTTGGAATTACTCTCTTCTGGTGATTAACATCCAGTAAAGCGTTCAATCTTTATGATACAGGCCGACTCGTTATAGCCAAAGCAGGATGTGTATGCCTATGTAGCTTCCTATACAGGTTAGCAACCACTTACTTATTTAACTAGTTTCTACGTCCTGGAAAACCTGTAATGCCATAGATTACGTGCGGTTTAGCCAAACTTAAGGGGCATTTTATTGCAACTTCCCCTTTCTGGATTGCTCAACTTCATCAACAGTGAGACCTTCTTCAATTTCTCATGTTATGAGACGGGGCAGTGAGTTGCCTGTAAATCGCTTGTTTAATCGAGTGAACCGTAATCTTCGAGCCACTCTCGGCCCAGCAGCACCCCACCGCCGCCTACCCCCACTTCACTCATACGGCTACACTCTTCCATAAAACAAGCAGGCAACCGATCTAATTCGATACTCAGACTTTCGATCGAAAAGCCCTGTTATAATTCCTATCCTCCAATTTAATACACGGTGACCGAGCGCAGTGATAGAGTGGCAACTAACAACAAGAATTCCGCAGCAAGAGTTATCCATGAAAGCGATCCTCGGCAACATCATTCTTATTCTCAGCTTACTCCTCTCACTATCCACCCACGCCAAACAAGCCACAGAAGAGCAAACCCAAGTTTCCCTTAACGAAGAAGTCCTAACCCGCCAAGCACTCATCCAAGTCGCCCTCGCCCGCAAACCCGCCGACCTAATCATTCGAGGCGCGACGGTCTTAAACGTCTTCACCGGCGAATGGGAGGCGAATCACGACATTGTCATTTACGAGGAACGCATTGCCTGGGTGGGTAAAACCGGTACTTGGAAGGGCATCGCAAAGTCCGGTTTTGATGCATCGGGACTTTGGGCCGTCCCTGGGTTTGGTGAATCACATAAACACATTGAGAGCAGCTATTTAACGCCAGAGTATGAGGCGGCGCTGGTCATTCCTCGGGGGAACACCTGGACGGTGGAGGGCTCACATGAACTGTCCAATGTGATTGGTAACGACAATGCGAAGTTTTGGCTAGCCGCGGAAGATGCGGGAAGTCCGCTAAAGATATTCCCGGCGATTGGTTCGGCTACGCCGCCGACGGTGTATGAGCGGGCCGGTGGTTATTACGGCTTCAATGAAATGGATGCGTTTTTGAAGTCTGACCTTCGCGTGGTGGCGTTAGGTGAAGTGATGGATTGGCCAGCGGTGAGTAATCCAGGTGCGCCGGGTAGTCAGCGCATCTGGGAGATGATTCAAGCGACCTGGGCGAACCGCGGCGTGGTGGAAGGTCACGGCAGCGGACTCTTTGGTGTGGATCAGATCAATGCGTTTGCGGCGTCTGGGCTGGAAAGTGACCATGAGGTGCGATTGGCGCAGGAAGGTTTGGAAAAACTTCGGCGCGGGGTATTTCTTGAAGTCCGCACCGCGGCTTCTCCTCTACTCTTTCCGCTCCTTATTAAAGAAGGCATTACTGACTTTAGTCAGGTGTCTGTCACCACCGATGATCGCGATGTGGCTGCGACGGTGGAACTGGGGGCTATGGACTACAACATTAAGATTGCGATTGAATCCGGCGTGCCGGTGATCGATGCGTATCGCATGGGGTCTTACAATACCGCGCGGCATTTCAATATTGATCATCTGGTGGGCGCGATTGCACCGGGGCGTTATGCCGATGTGGTGCTGCTGGATAATCCCGAAACAGTGTCGATCAAACAGGTGTACGCCAACGGTAAGTTGGCATCCAAAGGTGATGAGTATTTATTGCCGATTGCCAAGGTGGACTATCCCGATGCCATTCGAAATACCATGAAGCTTGGCCGCGTCATTGAGGCGAAAGACTTCACAGTGATCGCACCGGAAGGTCGAACAGAAGTGGACGTGGCATTGCTAGAACCGTTTTATTTCAAGCCAGACTTTATGACCCGAAAGATGCCGGTTACCAACGGCATTGTGTTACCTGACGCTTCGTCCGGCATTACTAAAGTGGCTGTAGTGGATCGTTATCACAATACCGGCGCAGTCTCGAAAATGTTCTGGCGCGGGGTTGGTCCCATGACGCCGAACTCTGCTTTGGCAAGTTCACAAATGCACGACATTCACAATATCTGGGCGGTGGGCAATGATGATGCTGCCATGGCGCTTGCGGTGAACACGGTTGCCGATATGGGCGGCGGTTGGGCGCTGGTATCAGAGGGCAAAGTGGTCGCTCGTATTGATTTGAATATTGCAGGGCTTATGACCGATCGACCTGTGGAAGAAGTGGCTGCTGAAGTCGAAGCCATGTTTGAAGCCGCCGATGAGATGCAGTGGGTCGGCGCACCGGGGTTACCCGAGCGCATGCGGTTTGCTTTTCTCACAGCGTCACCCTGGCGCTGGCAGTTGGTGGCACCCTATGAGAGTAATCCTGGCGGCCTTGTCGATGTTACTTCCGGTGAAACACACCCCATTATCTGGTAGTGCCAATTAAGAGTTTCCTATTCGCGCTGCTGCTCGGTTTAACAAGCCAAGCAACCGCTCACCTGCTCAATATGACCGAGGTGCGAGCCACCATCGACGAGTCAGGTGATATGCACATTGATGTGAAGCTGGATATGCTGCGCGCCAACGGCACGCCGGAAGCGTATTTCGAGTTTGCGCAAACTGGCAGTGCTGCTCTACAAGATGAGCAATACCAGGCCATGTGGCAGAAGCTGCAGCAGGCGATTGAGATCCATCAGTCCGGGAACGTGTTTCATCCTTCACTCGTGAATATCACTCCTCCTATTGAGCCACTCAGCGCTTTTCAAAGTTCGGCTGCTTGGCCTATGACGGAGCTGTCGCTTACTGCGAAAGTGAATCCTGCCTTACCCATGTCGATGAAATTTCGCAGCTTGTTCCCTTTTGAAGAACCCATCGCGATTGGTATGGCCAACAGCTTTGATGATCGGCAGCGCAACCGCTGGGTGATTTCAAATCAAAGCGGACCTAAGTTCACATCCAAACTAGATCCTGCTGCGCCTGCTGCTGCAGAGGAACGAGAGGACCAATGGGGTTATCTACTGTCGGCTCTCTGGCAAGGCGTAATTCATGTCCTGCCACTGGGTTATGACCACCTACTGTTCTTGCTGTGTTTGTATCTGGCTGTAAACAGTTGGCGTGAGCGGATTGCCACCATCACGCTTTTCACCATTGCCCACTGTATTACGCTTGGTATCGCAGCTTACCGGGTGATAGAGCTATCAATCGCCTGGGTGGAAGTGGCCATCGCTGCTTCTATCTTGGTTGTGGCTCTTGGGAATCTGATAGGTAATGCCAGATCATTTAGTCATTGGAGCGTGGTGTTCGCGTTTGGTTTGTTGCATGGGTTTGGATTCGCATCAGCGATACGCGCATTGTCACTCCCGGCCGAATCATTCTTGGCTTCCCTGCTCGCGTTTAATGTCGGCGTGGAAATCGGCCAGATCACATTTTTGATTTTGCTCTGGATGCTGCTTACCCCGGTTTCGAAACGGGCGTTTTATCAGCGCGGCGTCGCCATGCCGCTCAACGGGCTAGCTGCGTTGGTTGCGGTTTATTGGATTGTTGAGCGGATTGGTGGCGTGTAACGACGTAATCAAGCAGCGAACGCAACACCATAACGCTTAGCTAATTCACCCAATCGTTTATCGAACGTCACCACTACACGCTTTCATCAAACAAGCAGGCAACCGATCTAATTCGATACTCAGACTTTCGATCAAAAAGCCCTGTTATAATTCCTATCCTCCTGCAATGGTCCCAAATGGGCTGACGACGTACGGGTTGTATATCCCATTAGTTAAGTACCGCGTATCACTCTTATGCGCTCATACATCACCATTATTTTTTCGATCTAGTTCCTCCAGAAGACCTATGGCATGAGTTAAAAAATTTCCTGATGATAGAACCAATAGAACCTATAGAACCAATAGAACCAATAGAACCAACAGGTGTAGACCAACCCCTTTGTTCGTAATTCAGCAATGTACACGCAGGCCACGGTTCATCGTCGGTAATGGCGCCGGGCAGGTTGTATGGAAATTCGGTGTACGCTTTCAGGGCATGGAGCCGCGCTGATAACTGCTTTTGAATAATCCGTCTGACTAACAACATGTCCGAATTTGAATAGCTCTCCGACGCTTTCCACAATCTTCCCAGTTCACCGATGTGCCGGAATATATCAGGTGGCGCCTCGTGGTCTGGCGACAGAGCTTCGAGAGGGAGTCCCATTGACGAATGTTTAGCAACTCTCATTGTTTCCTCGCATGGCTTTACTAGAACACGCGTATCAAACGCCGGCAACCCTGAAACTCGTTAAACGTTCCTCCAAACCAGTAATACATAGGTGGTAGGAGTCCCTTTGTGTGAAGTGGGGGGTAGGGGGGCGGTGGGGTGCTGCTGGGCCGGGAATGGCTCGAAGATTACAGCTGTCTTGATTAAACAAGCGTTTTACAGACAACTACCTTTCACTGCCCTGACTCGTAACAGGAGAAGTTGAAGAAGGTCGCGCTGTTGATGAAGTTCAGGTTCAGTAAACGCAGGTTACTGTCCGCGTTGTCGATCTTCAGACTCGCGGTACCATTCCACGTATCACCGATGATGTCCGACAGCGTGGTTTCTTCACGACCACTTTCGTATCTAATTTGACTAATTGGTGAAAGAGTTGTTCTATCAACGATCTTATAATTTTTATTGAGTGACAAACATGAAAAAAATAATTTTTATCGTGGCCACACTGGTTTGCGTGCAATTGCAGGCTGAGATGGCAGTTTCGACTATATGGTCTGCAATGCCGGGTAAAGGTACTCAGCTTTTGACGAATGGCATGGAAGCGAAAGCTATACACGAAAAAATGGGTGCTGAGGTTAGCATCCTCGTTGATCAGGATAACGACATGCACTACGTGATGGGGTTCTCTGATTGGGCGGCGTGGGGAAAACTTCTTGACGCGATGCCAGGTAACGAAGAATGGCAAAGCTTCTGGCAGCGCGCAGGGAAGGAAGCAACCGGGGAGGTCAGCGGGACATTCATGATGAATGTTCCTCTCGTCGCCAAGTCTCAGCAAGCCCATATTGTTTTCAGTTGGGATGTTCAGCAGGGTCAAACACCTAGTTTCTTGGCGCTGTGTATGCAATCCCGGAAAATACATGAGAGGCTTGGTGCTAGCGTAGGGGTAAATGTCGACGAGTTAGCTGACGTGCATTACGAACTCAGCTTTGAGAATTGGGAAGCTTACGGCAAGTTTTCAGAAAATCTTGCGGTGGATTCAGAGTGGCAGGAATTTTTTAGCGGAGCAAACGCAGAACCTGTTGCAGAGTTGACCAAGGTCTGGCGTCTAAATAGGTTATAAAGCACTTCGGTGACGATAGCCCTCGTTGTGAGGTACAAGGAGGGCTAAGTCGAGACGAATCTGAAAGGATCAATCGATGTAGGTAACTTGCCGAAGCAAATGCCAATAACCCCTGGCTTTTTTCGTTGTCTGTTGGTTTTGATGGCCGGAGGTAGTTTCGACGAAACCTTCTTTGCCATTTCATGGCCGACTGGCGAATTCGCCGGTATGGGGCTCGAAGGTCAAATCAAACTCGGGCGTCGCAATGAACTCGCCGCAATCAAGGACATTCCAGAACGAAAAGCACGGTATGACCAATTGGTTGCCAATGCTTACGATTGGTCACGGGCGCTTAACGCCGGTACTGTTTTCGAGGTTGATGACGTCATCGATCCAGCAGATACCCGCAAATGGATTGTCATGGGGCTAGACTCCTCACCGCCTGTTATCCCTCGCGCCGGTAAAAAGCATGCATGGATCGACACTTGGTAGGTACGGATCGGTAAACGTTCAATTGCTACTCAAGCGTCAAATCACAACAGCTCAACTTCAAAACCTAATTTGTCGATTCCCAAGGATAGGAATTATTAAAGCTGTTCTGGGAGTAATATGAACGTTTTGCTTGAGCTTTAC
>Ga0233433_10002207_pt1 | contig 17358 bp, 20 predicted proteins | sample SI_122_August201_5_FD_179868 | JGI IMG/M metagenome (GOLD analysis project Ga0233433, IMG submission 179868) | Seawater microbial communities from Saanich Inlet, British Columbia, Canada - SI_122_August2016_100_MG | ecosystem: Environmental > Aquatic > Marine > Inlet | place: Canada: British...
AAGTATTCATTTTTTTTTTAAGAAAAATAAAAAGTTGATTTATGATTATATTAATATATAATAACATGAGTAATAAAGATTTTTTTATGCCATATAAATGTGAAATTTGTTTATATAATAGTCCTTTTAACTCATGTTCAATCTGTAAAAGATATATATGTATTAAATGCATGAAATTTCAAGAATATTGTGTTTCATGTACTATAAATAAAGAATCATCTTTAATTATTATTAAAAATGTAAATAAAAATAAAAGAAATAAATTTATAGAAAAATATTTTTGTTGTTTTAATAAAATAAAGCCTATTTAATGTAAATTTCTACATACACGTGGTTTTCCAACTGCTTTAGCATAAACTGGGAAATTATTAGAATTATAAGATATTTTGTCAAAGCATTTATGACATACATTTTCATTTTTTTCATCAACATTATAAGGATAATCAGTACATTGATATTGTAAATTACATGAAGGACATTTTAAGAAAGGAGGAGTAATTCCATTAGTGCCGAAATTTTTAAAATTTAAATTTTTATTTGAGTTAATATTAACCGCGTTAGTTGTATAAACAGGTTTAAATACACTTAACCTATTTTCTTCGTAATAAGGTGGAATTGTTGAATCACTGATTTGATCACTTTTAATATCAGGTTCGAAATTTTCTTTTACTTTATAGTTTTTTTCACAATAATCTAAAAATAAAATAATTAAGAAAAGTATAATAATCCAAAAATATATTTGATCCATATAATATATATTTATAAAAAAAAAATCATTATTATTAATATAATGGTGTCTTTATTATTGACTTTATTAGTGTTAATACTTATCATCTTTTTAACTATTTTTAGTATAAATACTCTTTTAAAAAATTCAATTAATAAAATTCTAAATAATGTGAATGAAACATTTACCAATTCATCTTCAAATTTAAATAATATGGATGAATGTAAAAAAATGGATATTCCACTTAAAACAAAATTAAATTTTCAAACAGGAACAAATATACCTTTAAGTCCAACTCATTATGAAGATCATGTTGGACAAATGTATATTGATAAACCTAATTATAAAGAAAAAAAAGAATTACAAGATGGTAAATATTGTGTTTATCAAAATGAATTACTTTATGATGGAATTTGGAAACCTTCATTAAATAATCTAAAAGATGGTTATTTACAACAAGACTGGAAATTAACTAAAGGGAATATTATGAATGATTTTACGTGCAGTAATAAATTAATTGAAATAAATAAACCAATTCCTAAAGATTATATTGATGAATCTGCTGTTCCTAAATTAAAACAAGTAGAAAATGGTATTTATTTCAATGATCTTATTGATGATCCATTAGACATTCAAATAGATTCATTTCCAACTGAATTTAATAAAGGAATCACACCTCCCACAAAAGATTTTATTGATAATGTAAAAAAAGGAGATCATGAAAACGAAAATACATTATCAGGTAAAAAAAAATGTCTGTATAATACAATGTGTATTTAACTTAATTTATTTTTTTTATGTATAAATAGTATATGAAATTAACTCTTTTTATATTTCTTAATTTCAGTGTTGCATTTATTTCTGATGTTATTTTACGTTTTTTATCAACACAAAATATTAACCCAATTATAACATCATTAAAACCATATTTTAAAAATAAATCAATTATGTATGCTGGTTTTCTCGCAGGTTTAACAATTGTTAGTGCGTTATTAATAAGTTTAAGTGTGTGTTATTTATGTTTTGGATTTCTTATACCTTCAAATTATAATGAAATGATATATTTTTTATTAATTTCCTTTATTTTAGGTTATATAATAGATTATTTAATTTATAAATGGAAACTTTTTGGAGAATCTTTAAATCAATATTATCAATTAGCAGGAGCAGGATTTTGGGGTTCCTTAGCATTTTTATTTTCAATTATTATAAGTTATATATTACTTTATCTGATTGATAAATATTTATTTTTATTTTAAATTTTTAAAAAATAATATAATTTGTTTTACAATCTTTTTTAATTCAAAATTTGATATAAAAGAATAAATATAATTATCTGAAGGAAACCTTGAATTTATTTGTTCCAATACAATTTCATATTTACAATTTAAAATATTATTCGGCAATAATGGTGGGCGCACTGAAATTTTAAATATTTTTCTATTTTTATGAATATAATTAAACCCTTCATATTCATTATCTGATTTGTCTATTAAATCTACAAAATTAATTTTTTCATTATGATTTATCATCACTTTTATTATTTCATCTTCAATTGTAATTAATCTATTTATACAATTTTCCCAAAAATTTAAATTACTGTTGAAATTTAAACTTTTAATATCATCTAATATGTCCATTGTTTATATAGTTTTTATTCAATATTTTAAAAAAAAAATCATTTTTTATTGATAAAATCCTTTTACATGATTTAGTTCATTGGTATAATACATATGATCTTTTTCAATTACTGTTTTATGTATTGGACGACCACTATAATAATAAATCTTTAATTGCTTTTCTCGCCATTTGATTTGTTCAAGTATATGTCTTGGTTTATTTTTTTTTACATTTTCTTCCATTATTATTTATAATAATATAATTATTATTATAAATTTATTTCAATATACATTATTTTTTATATTATTTTGTTAAAAATTTTCTCATGTCTATCATAAATAATTGTGTTTCTAAATCCCATGTGTCAAAAAAATTTGCAATTTCTCCATATTTATTTGTATTTTCTGCAAATTTTAATAAATTATCATCACCGCGTAATGACTGACTCATATTATTTCGATGATTAATCGCAATAAGTATAAAACTATAAGGAACATCTAATATTTCATGAAGCCGCTGTTCCGTAAAATATTTATGCTCACCACGAACACATAAATCATCAAAACTACGTTTTTCCCAAAATCTCTTAGTATATGCCATTGATGCCTCCGATAATGATATGGGTCCATCACTACTCATTGAACTTGTGTTATTAATAATATTATAAGTTCCAATTAATGTACTCCCTAAACATTCAATTCCTTGACTTTCATATTTTTTTAATAATTTAACACGCGCTAATATACTTTCAGGTGGATAATAATCATCATCATCCATATGTATAATATAATCATGAGTCGCGTTTGCAGCACCAATATTACGCTTTGACGCAACAGTCATTGGCTCCCCAGTTGAACGATATCGGATGTATTTAACATTTCTTTTCCAACTGACTAAATCTTCTACACTGTCCTCATCTTTGGGACTATCATCCACAATAATCCATTCAATTCTATTTGGTGGATAAATAAAATTATCAAAATTATTTAATGCTATATTGAATAATTTACGACGATTGTAAGTGGGCGTAACAATAGACACTTTAGGCAAATCTTTATTAGAAATTTTGGGTAACTTTAATACATAATGACCATCATCATTAATTTCATGCTCCGGAACGGTTAATCCATTTAATGTGTGCTGCATAAAATCATAATTAACCTCCGTTCCCTCAATGTCAGAATATCCCTCACTTTGAATACAACACATCGGACTTGACATATAACATTTGTATTTAGGATGTATTTTCTCTAAATAATAACGATCAATTTCACCATCAAAATCATTCATCTTTAATAAATCTTCAATTAATTTAGGATTTTCTAAATTAACGAAATAAGCATGCGTTGTCCATGTTTGAACTCTTGGATAATCTTTATTTTGTCTATCTAATACACGATGAACTGTACCTCCTAAATATATCATGTCCCAATCAGAAGGTGGTTCTTTTAATTCTTTAATTGATTTAATAAATTTTACATCATCTTCAAAAATAAGTATTTTTTTATAACCCGCTAAATAAGCATTATTAATTAAATTATAATGTGATTCTAAACAACCTCTTTTTGGATTTTCATGCTTATTCGGACGATGAAATGAATAATTTATTTTATTTTTTTCAAATAATTTTTCCATTTTCTTTTTTTTATCATCTCTTTCTTTTAAATTAATTATAAATGTAGGGCATTCTTTTAAAATAGAATTCATTATTTATATATAAAATTATTTTTTTAAATAGAAAAATGAACTTAAAATTAATTTTGTAAAAAAACAATATGTTCTTTATATTTAATATCGTTTTATTATTATTTCTATTTCATGAAAATGTTTATAGTTATCAATCTAAAATGACATTTAAAACTTTTATTAATATAAAAAAATTAGAATTTTCAGATTATAGTGATATATTAGATGTATTAAATAATATTAAAATAAGTAGTCTTCATATTAGTAAATTATTATCTTATTCTCATATTGAAAAACTTAATGGTTATTTTGAAAAAGATAATATTAATACAGTGAATATTCATCAAGAAAAACAAAAAAAAATAGATATTTTATCAAATGGAATTTTAAAGAATAATATAGAGGCTCAAAGAATGGTAAATGTTATATTTTCAGATGAAGGGAATGAATGTGTATTTCATTTGCGTTCAAAAAATAAAATTATAGTTGTTTATGATCCACTAGATGGTTCTGAAAATATAGATATAAATATGCCAACAGGAACAATATTTGGATGTTATAAAGATAATTTAAATTTTAATAATACTTTAAATTCAATCAATGCACAACATAATTTAGTATGTGGTGGATATGTTTTATATTCATCATCAATTAATTTAGTATTTTTCTTTCAAAATCAATTATACCATTTTGAATATGATGATTTAATGAAAGATTTTATATGTGTAAATGATAATTTAAAGATGCCAATTAAAGGAAATATTTATAGTGTAAATGAAGGTAAAATATATAATTTTCATAAAAAACATAAATTATATTTAGATAAAATAAAAAAAGAAAATTATAATTTACGTTATTCAGGATGTTTAGTTGCTGATCTTCATTCTATATTATTAAAAGGTGGATTATATATGTGTCCAAAAGATGTAAATACAAATCAATCAAAAATAAATTTATTATATAAAGGAAAACCTATTTCAAAAATAATTCATTATGCTGGAGGAATATGTGTAGATGAATATCGTAATATTGAGTTTAAAAAGATAGAGAATTATCATCAAACTATACCTTATTATTTTGGTTCTCGTGAAAATATGCAGGATTTTATAACTTTTTGTCAAAAAATATTTTAATTAGTTAAATTTTTTATCTTATTCTTTAATAGATGAATTCTATTATTGAGGGATTACCAACTAAATTATATATTCAATGTTTATTCATTAGACATAATTTATATAATACTATTAAAACACCATTTAATATTGAAAAAATAAATGCATTAACTATTTATTTTCATGATTTATATATACAAATTGATAAACAATTCATTTATATATATAAAGAAAAACCTATACTTCATAAAATATCTTTTAATAAATGTAGTAATTCTAAATTTAAACAAGTGTGTCCATTAACAAATCAATCAGAAAATTATCAAATTATTATTTATTTTAAGTATCCTAAAAATATTAAAAATATAAAAAAAATTATAGTTCCATTTGTTATTGATGATATTAAATGTTCAAAAAAAAATATGAAAAAAGTAGAATCATTAAAAAATAATTTAAAAAAAATTATAAAAAAGGATGAATTTTTAAAAACGTATTTTGAGAAATTAATGATTGAACAAAAAAATTAATTTAATGATAATATCAGTTCATCTAAATTAACATCAATGATTTCATTATAATCTGGTAATTTTACTTGACTATCTAAATCCTCAATATTATTAAATATATCATTTTGTTGATTTAATGCTTCAATAGATGTTGAATTAGAATCAATATGTATAAATTCTTTAACCTGTTCTTTTTCAATTTCAATTTCATTCGCATATTCTAAATGAATAACACTCAAAGCACAAGTACGTCCCATACGTTGTGCACGACCTAATACTTGTTCCAATATTTTTTCATCTATCTTGTGAACAAATATTATATGGGTTGAATTTTCTAAATTCATTCCACAAGAAAATAAAGATGAATTCGCCAATAAAATTTTAGCATTACCGTATTTATAATTCATAACCGCTTTTTCAATATCAATCATATTACCTTTCTCTAAATCTTCATATTCAATATGATTATTTTTACATATGATTTGTATATTATTGAAAACATTACTAAAATCAGAAAATAATAATATCTTCTTATTTGTGTTTTTTAACTGTTTAATATATTCTTCTAAGAAATGCATTTTAGAATATTCATATTTAGAATAATTATTATAACCAATTAATTGTTCTTCTTTATGTTTATCTTCATCTTCATCAATATTATTATTATTTTCTTCATTTAATGTTTTATCAATTAATGCATAACTCGATAAAGGTTTATCTTCTGTATTACAATAAATACAATTTGTTTTCTTTAATTTATTTACCCACTGTTCAATACATTCATTACAAATTTTCTGAGTACAACATTCACTAATATAAATTTTATCCATTTTATCTAAAACAACATAACACACTGGACACATATTATTATTTTTTAATTTATTAATGAGTTGTTCCTTTTTAATTTTGTAAAAATTTTTATAATATATGATGTCTTTTTTATTTTCTTCTAAATTTTCAATTAATTGATCACATTTTAATACAATTTTAATATTTTCAAGTGTTTCAGTAAATGAAATAATATATGAATCAAAATCCTGCATTTGATTTAATAAATTTAAACATTCTTTTCCTAATTTATTATCTTTTTTAAAATTATCAAAATCGTCAAATAATTTATTTACTTCGGGATTTCTCTCCTTAATCAAATGATTTAATAATTGATATACTTTATGTAACGCAAAAATATTTTCTTCATTAATGCCATTTTCTTGATTATTTATTTTTAAACTATAAAAATGATATATACTTTCCATTAAATTATTTAAATAAATTCTAAATTCTTTAATATTTGTTCTTCTTTTCTCAACTAAAATATCATACATATCAATATATTCAAAATCAACTTTTGGATTAATATAAAAATCAAAATAGTTTAAATAATGTTCAATGACATCTACAATCATATTTTTTAATTCAAATACTTTCGTAATTCCATTCATATTTTTATTAAATTCATTTATAAATTCATCTTTTTTTTGTTTTTTATTTACATAAAAATCAATATTTTTATTAATATCAATAAGTTGATTGTCATAATTTTCAATTAAATTATTATTTTCACGTAAAATTAATGAAATTAAATTTATCTCATTCGAAGCAATTTTTTGATCATAATTTTTATCATTAACCTTAAAATAACAAGCATTAATATTTTTTATTTCATCTTTATCTAATAATCCATCTAATACTTTATCCACGTAAATATTGGAACATAAAAAATGTTCATGAATTGGATCCTCTAAATCCAAATGATTGTCAATAAATTCATTTTCACATTGGATAATCATTTCATTTAAATCATTTTCTAATAATGTTTTACTAAAATAACCATTATTATTATGAATATCAAATGAAGCAGATATAAATAAAGTAAATTCTGTGTTAAATGATTGATTTATTAAATTACCAACATTATCTATTTCATCAATAATAAGACGATCTACATTTAAATTTAAACTTGTCATAGTACTTGATAATACATTATAATAGGAACTACTTACTAAAATAATATCTTTTTCATATAAATCTTCAGGATGATTATATAAATTTAATAAATGTTCATATTCAACAAATTTAATATACGATAAATTATCTGTTAATCGCTCAATACTATACATCCATTGAAAATATATATTATGAGGAACAATAATAACATTTACTTTTGCCTTTTCTTTATTTTTAATATTATTTTTTTTTAATTCATTTAACATAGACAAAACAACATATGTTTTACCACTACCAGGTTTATCTTTCATCACACATAGTGTGTGTTTTTTTTCTATTTCAAGTGATTTATGTAACATTGCTAATTGATGAGGTTTAAGTTGTATTTGAATATCATCTGGCTGTTTATATAATGGACTCAATTCATTTATTAAAGTCATAAATATAATTAAAATTATTTTTTTATATTGATTTATAAATGTTTGTATTTTTATTCTAATTTAAATTCGGTTTTTAAACTACCGACAAGATGACATAATGTGTCATTACCACCACTTTGTGGGTGTGCTACAGCAAAAAGATATCTAATAAATCGCTGTTTCATATTTAAATTATCTGAATCTCTGATCTGATACATGAAGGATAACATTATTTGGTCTAAATTACTTAAATTTTCTTTTTTTATATATTTGTCTTTCAGATCATTATATCCTTCTTGATATTTGTTCAATTCAATTTCTAACCTATGATTTTTATCTTTCAATTGTTTATTTTCATTAATAAGATTTTCTTTTTCTTTTTTCACATTATTATTATATTCTTTCATTTGATTAACAATATTATCAAAATCACTAATATGTCCATCAAAAAATGATTTAATATTTGAATCCGATCCTGTAGAACGTTCTTCTGAAAATTGTCTTCCAGGATGAAAAAAAGTACATGTGTTTCCTCGTGTACAAGACACTCCATATTTACATTTAACGGAAAATCTTACATGATTTGAAAGTTTGCAATTGTGGTGACATAACCACATACCATGTTCTAATGTAGCATTAGGGCAATGAAATGTTGTATTCATGATTAGACATTAATATAACATTTTTAAAAAAAAAAATCAATTTTTATTTAAATATAAAAATGTGTAAGTACAACTTAATAGTGCTTTTTTAGAATTTAAATTATTATAAGTATAAGAAAATAATGGTAAACCATTATATTTATTATCTATTTTATCTTCATACATTAAATAATGACACATATATTAAATAATGATAATTATTTTTCAAATATGATTAGTAAAATTTTATTATTTTCTTCTTTTATCATGGTTATATTTTTATATTTAAATTTTTTTTCATCAAATTTTAAATTAACAGGAGATTTTAATATAATATAACGATAATATTTATAAAGTTGATTAATAACTTCATCCAATGGTTTTGATTTAGTGTCAAGTTCTATATCTAAATCGACAGTATCATGTTTTTTATAATTTGGACCTCCCCATGGTGGATCCATGAATAAAATAGTATAAGATTTATAAATATTTGATTTATCAATAATATCCATAAAATTATTATTAACAAATTCAATATTTTTAATTTCTATTGCATTACAATTATTGATTAAAACATCATAATGGAGTTTATTTTTTTCAATGGCCAATACATGTTTAAAATATTTTGAAAAACTAATTGAATCACCACCAATTCCTGCATTACAATCAATAATTGATAAATAATGTGTATTTATTTTTTTTTGTTTAAAATATGCTATAATATTTTTTTTTATCCATAATGTGTGTATAGGTTTTGTGATACTGTATTTACCAATATCTGTCATTTGTAATAATTTTTTTTTACATTTTGCTTTTTCAATATCTTTTTCATGAAAATAATATTTTGGATTAAAATTTGTAATTAAGACAGGTTCACATATATTTATTTGAGTGTTTTTATTTTTACTACTCATTATTAATCTAATATATATTTATTTTTAAATTATTTTTTATTAAAGATTATAAAAATGAATTAAATTTGTTTATTTTGTTTTATATTGATCAATAAACTTGCATATTCATAAATTAAAAATAATTCATTTATGTTAAATCTAATTTATTATTAATAATTCTTACATATAAATGAATATGATTTAGAGAAGACATATTTTTAATTAATTAATAAAATAAAAATAAAAAAAATCAATTTTTATAAAAAATAAAAAAAATGATATAAATAGTTAAATTTAAATACATATATATTATATAAATAAAAATGGGAGTACCAACATTATTTAAACGAATCATAAAAAATAAATATTATAAAAATATACATAAAGGGGTAAAAAATGGAAAAGTTGATTGTGATTATTTTTTTATGGATTTTAATGGTACAGTATATAATGCTTACGAGAATATAAAAAAAGAGATAGAAGGTAAAAATTTAATTACATCTAAAATTGAAGAATTAGTGATGAATGAAGTTATAAACATTACACAAAACATTATTTGTAATGTTATTCAGCCTAAAAAAATGACATATATTGCGTTGGATGGTCCTGCTCCACGAGCAAAAATGGTTCAACAAAGATCACGTCGATTTAAAGCAGTAATGGAGAAGAAATTCATCAATGATTTAAAAAAGAAATATAAAATGACAGAAGATAAAGTAGAATGGGATAGAAGTGCGAATATATCACCTGGAACTGAATTTATGGAGAAATTAAGTAATAAAATTATCAAAGCGATGAAAGAAAAGACATTTCAACAACATAATAAAGATATGAAAGTAATATTTAGTAATTCAAATGTTCCGGGTGAAGGAGAGCATAAATTTTTAGGAATAATAAGAAGTATGAGAAATATGCCATCAAAGAAAGATGATAAGATATATTTATACGGACGTGACGCTGATTTAATTGTATTGGCAGTTGCTACACATAAATCAAATATACATATAATTCGAGAGATAAAAGCCGAAAATGATGTTCAATTAGAGGAAATGTATGAAGATTATGTATATTTAGAATTAAATATTGATAATTTGAAAAATGGATTTTATAATGATATTATTTATAAAGATAAATATAAAAAAGATAAAGGGGTTGAAGTCAAAAAAAGAGATAAAGTAAAACTTATTAATGATTATATTTTTTTGACATTTTTGGCGGGGAATGATTTTGTATTATCTGTACCATTTTTGAAAATAAGAAAAGATGCATTATTTAAAGTAATTAATATTTATCAAGAAATTAAAGATGATTTTGATGATTATTTAGTTATATATGATATAAATAAAAAAGAAAAGCCACTATTGAATATTGAATTTTTAAAAACAATATATAAAATTGGACATGAAAATGAGGATGATTGGATGAAAAATGATGTACAAAAAGAGGTTGATAAATATTTAAGAGGGTTTATGGACAATCGACAAAAAGAGAGTGAAAGTAAGATGAGTGAATATGAAATTCAAAAAAATCGATATACACATACGCACATGGCAAGTCCATTTCATCCATTATTTAAAGATTATCAAGAAGAGATAAGAAGTTTAGATTATAATAAAAAATATGAAATATGGAAAAAGAATTATTATAAACAATTTTTAGGGATTGAAGAAGAAAACAATGACACAAAAAAGTTATTAAATAGTTGTGTAGAAAATTATATTGAATCACTCTATTTTACATTACAGTATTATTATATTGGATGTCCTTCATGGAGTTGGCATTATCATTTTCGAATTGCGCCATTATTAGGAGATGTATATCATTATTTGGATGAAAATAGTAATAAAAACGTTGAAAAATCAGGTAATTTTGAATTAGGATCACCAATGACACCTTATCAACAACTTATGTTTATTTTACCTCCACAAAATGACACAATATTACCAGAAGCATTAAGACCAATATTTCATGATAATGAATTAGGTGCAACACAATATTATCCGACAGAAATTAGAATAGATGCTGCATTTGGTGGTAAAACAATGTACAGTGAGGCGATTTTACCAGAAATAAATGATGAAGAATTATTGGTAATAATAAAAAAACATGAAAAGAATTTAACTGAATCAGAGAAAATAAGAAATTGTATTCGTACAAAATCATATGGCAATTAATTTTTAACTTTTTTTAATATAAAAATATAATACTATAATATTTATAGTATTAAATGTCTATTCAAAAAGATATATTTATACCTAAAATAAAAATTCTTCAACATAACAAACGTATTTTTAAAATAATAGAAATAAATGATGAAGAAATCTTATTAGGAAATATAACCATATCAAGAAAAGCATCACCAAGTGATGCAGCAAAGAAATTATTATTATCAATTGCTCATTATAAGGGATATACAAAACAAGATAAAAAAAATATGGATAAAGTAACATTTTTAATTCAAGAATTTACTGAAAATTCAAAACAAAAAGTATATGGACCTTATCAAGGATATTATTATAGTTATAATGAAGAAGAATTAAAAAAAGCCCAAATAAAGAATGGTAGTCAATCATTTAAAATGAAGCCTGTAGTTAAATTAATTAAGTCATAAACATTTCTTCAATATATAATTCTTCATTTTCTATTTCATTTATTTTTAACTGATGATTATTTTCTATATTTTTATTAATATTTCTGGCAATTTCAATCATATAATTATTTTTAAATAAAATATAATCAAAAGGAGACCACCATAATTGAGGTCTTAAATTTTGAATATCAGTATTATTAGGTATATAATAATAACTAATAATTTCGTTAAATGACACATTTTTTTTAGAGTACATTTATATTATAACATTATAAAAATTTTAATATAAATAATTCTTATAAGTTACTGGAAAAGGTAAAACATCTCTTATATTTTTCATTCCAGTCATTAACATAAGAAGACGTTCAAATCCTAAACCAAAGCCACCATGAGGACATGAACCATATTTACGAAGATCAATATAAAATCCAAAAGATTCTTCATCAATATTATTTTCTTTCATGTTCATTAATAATTGTTCTAAATTATCTTCTCTCATAGAAGCACCAATAAGTTCTCCAATACCATAAGGAATGAGTAAATCAAAACTTTCACAATTTTCATTGTTTTCACATTTTTTCATGTAAAAACTTTTAATTGCTCTTGGCCAATGTGTACAGAATACACCAGTATTATATTTTTGTGTGATATATTCTTCATGTTTTGAACCTAAATCATCTCCGTCATTTAATGGATCAAGATCTATTTTTAATTGTTCAATATCTTGATTAATTTCATTTATAATTTCGTGATATGTTTTTCGAATAAAGGTTGAATTTTTTAAATGATTTAATCGTTCAATTAAACCTTTTGAAATAAAACCATTTAAGTTTTTAATGTCTTCTTCACATTCATTTAATACACGTTCGATACAAAATTTAATATTAAATTCACCTATTTGCATTAAATCATTTAAATTAATATTAATCATTTCAATCTCTAAATGAGTAAATTCTGATGCATGTTTATTCGTATTTGAATGCTCACTTCTAAAACTTTTATTAACCGTATAAACATTTCCTAAACCACAACAAATAGCCTCTAATTGAAGTTGAGAAGAAACAGTTAGATAAACAGGTTTTCCAAAATGATCAGAATTCCATTCATATTTACCATTCTTGTATTTTAATTGATGTTGATCTGTTAAATCTTTTTCAGTAATTTGAAAAACACCTGCACCTCCTTCACATTCATTATTTGTAATAATATTAGGATCAATATGATGAAATTGAAGTTGATGATAAAAATCATGAACTGCTTTCATTAATTTTGAACGAATTCTAAAAACACTACCAAAAACATTTGTTCTTGAACGTAAATGTATGTATTGACGCAATGTGTCTAAATTCATTTTTGTTTTAGCAAATGGATAAAATTGATCTACTTTACCAATAACCCTATATTTTTTTAATTTCATTTCATATGTTTGTTTTCCTCCAATACTTTTTACTAATTCACCTTCGGCTTCAATATAAGCACCTACTTTAACTTCTTTTTCAAATAAAATAATTGTTTCTTGATTAATAAAATCGATACTAAGGACTAATTGTAATCCATTTACATTCGATCCATCATTTATAACACAAAATAAAAGTTGATTACTTGAACTTCGAACTGTTCTTACCCAACCATAAACACAACAATTTTTATTTTCATATTCTTTATTAAAACATTTTATAATTGATTTTATTTTCATATTTCTAATTAGTTTTTTGTTTTTAAATTATTTTATAATTAATTTAAAAATAAATTATTAATAATGATTAAATGAATAATCATAAAAGATTAGTATTAAATTTATATCGTTCTAAAATAAAAATATGCCATGAATATGGTTATACATTAGGAAATTATAAATATAACATTAAACCTAATTTTAATTTAGGTAATGCTTTGATAAAATGTAATCAAATAGAAAATGAAGAAAATAAAATTACATATGTAACAAATCATATACGACAATCTTATAAAGATCAAAAATATTTAAAAGATAATTATTTAATTAATTTTTATATAGATGAAGGATTTCGTGTGTTAAGAAAAATAGATGATTTATTATTTTATAATGATGATGATGATGATTTTGATGATTTTGATGATCTTGATGATTATTTAAAATAGTAAAATTTAATTTATAAATTTACAAAGTTAATTTTGTTAAACTACATGATGAATAATGATTTGTGTCATAATTTTCTGGTTTAGTTTCAATAAATGTATTTTCATCATTGGCAAATATTATTTTTTTTATTTTTGATTTTTGAATAAAAGTTAAACATTCTTTACAAGGGGCTGAATTGATATATCTACCTGATTTATGATGACGTGCGATATACAATGTCGTTTTTTTACAATAAGCCTCATAAAAGACACTCTTTTTCTTTCCAATTTTTGCCCTTCTTTCCCGCCAACTTCCACAAGTTTCTCAATGCATCAATTTCAGCATGACACGCATGACAATTTTGAATAAAACCATCACTTGAATAATTTCGAGATGAATTTTTACCTTCAGAAACAATTTTACCATTCATAACCGCAATCGCACCATGATAATGACGTAAATATTCACCATTAAAATTAGAAGGGTGTGCTTTTTTCAATGCAACATTCAACAAATTCAAGTTCTTGTTTGACAACATCTTCGTTTTTATTATATTTTTTATATTTTTATAAAAATCAATTTTTTATTATTATTTAAGTGGATAACCATTCATTAAATTAGTTAATTTAATATTCGCACTATATCCAAAATTTTTTGTAATGATATCAATATTTACATTTGTTTCATTAATTAATTGTAAAATGGATTGATATATATTTCTAACATGTGTTATTTTTTGTTCTTTACTACCTTGTGCATTAGCAATCTCCCAAAAGTATAATTCTACAATATCAAAAGTACTTCGAATATGAGGATAAACTTGTTTTTTAAAATTATATTTTTTAATACGAGCATGAAGTTGAGATTTGAAATGTTTTTCTGAAATAGTTTTATTTAACTTTCGTAATCTAAGATCTTCATTTAAACTTCCATCTTGAAGTGGATCATTTTCAATAATTTGGTTATATCTATTACGATAATAAGCACGAAATTCACCTACTCTTCTATACATTGTGCTAAATATTGGAACTAAATCAATAGGTAAATTACCACTTAATATAAAAAATTGTGGCATATGAGCACGACAAGCGCCATTATTATTAATACCATTAACACCATTTATATACAATTCTCTTGCTTCAGGATTATTTTGAAAATATTGATGCGCATGTGGATTATGAATAACACCTTTTTCGATTGTACCTGTTTTCCATGAAAAAGAAGTTCCACATGTGACACAAAACATTTGATCACATCCACTAATTTTTGAAATAAATTCTCCACATGAGGGACATGGTTTTGCTTCTTCTTTTATTTTTTTAAATGTTTCAATTTGTTCAGGATCACATTCATGTGTTTCTTCATTTTCATTAATTATATAACATTTTTTACATGTTATCTTATTACATAAAACACATATGAAATCATTATTTAATATTCCATTACATTCTTTATCAGGACACTGATAATTGTAATCAAACATAACCTTTTTTTTATGAGGTTCACGTTCTTGATTAATCTGATCATTAATAGGTATTATTTTTAACCTTTGTTCATTTAGAATTTCATGTGTTTTATTTAAATATAAATTATTAATATCATTTATTTTTTTTTGTAAATTTCTAATTTCCGCATACATAGGTTCTATTTCTAAACTTTTATTTTTGTTATTCATTATTATTTTTTCTTGATAAAATGTTTGTATTTTTTCTTTTTCATTAATTAAATTCTGAATTTTTTTATTATTTTCAATCTTTACTAAATCTTGAGTAAATCGTTGTTGTTCTATATGCATTAATTGAACTTCACGATGAATTTTATATTTACCAAATAACCATTCTTTTGAAAAACAATTTAATTGTTTTTCAAATGGTATAATGATTCTACATGACATACAATGTGGCTCTTTAGATGATTCTAATAAATATTTTTTGTAGCAATCAATACATGCATGAAAACCGCATTTTTCTTTTGATTCTAATATTTCATTACATAAATAATGATTATCAATACATTCTTCGCAACAAACGACACATTCCATATTAAATAGTTTAATTTATTGAATAAAAAAAAATCAATTTTTATAAAAAATAATATTTATAAAGAAGACATTAATTATTATTTATGAAGCAAAAATTAAAAAAAGAAGATATTTCATGTTTATTATATATATTAAATCAGACACTTGATGGTTGTTATTGTACTCAAATATACGATGGTAATAAAGATAATACACGAAAGGTTGTTTTTAAATTTAGATATAAATCAGAAGTAGAAGTAAAATTTTATTATTTAATGATTGAATCGGGAATTAATATGTATATATTAGATGAATTTCAAAGTGTTCGATCTTCTCCATCAAGTTTAGTGTCAAAATTACGAAAATCATTTAAAGAAAAACGTTTATGGCCATTATGTCAATTAAATAATGATAATATTATAGATATTCGATTTTCAAATGAATATCATTTTATAGTGGAATTATATGATAAAGGTAATTTTATCATTACAAATGAGAATTATAAAATTATATATTTAATTAGAAATTATGAAAGAAATCAACAAAAAATTGAAATAAATCAAATATATCCATTTGACACAAAATGTGAAAATTTTGATGAATATAAAGATAATAAAGGATATATTATAAAAAACAATACATTTTCACCTTTTCCAATAGAAGGATCTGATGTTATTGAATTTGACACTTTCAATGAAGCATTAAAAGAGTATTTCAAAGAAGAACAAATAATAAAAGAGAAAAAGATTAAAAATAAAATAAAAAATAATAAAAATGATCATAATAAAAAAAAGGGACATGTTAAGGCACAAATAAATAAATTAGAATTAAATGAAGAAAAATTGATGAATAAAGGTGATACATTTATTGAAAATATATATTATTATCAATCGATTATTGATTTTATACAAAATTATATTACATATACAAGAGATTTTAATGAATTAACCCATATTTTAAAAGATAAATATCAAAAAGAAATAAAAGTTACACATGAGAATTTATTTATTGATGATTATGAAATTGATTATACTAAATCTGCTTTTGAAAATGTAAAACCAATTTATCAAAAAAAAAAAAAATGACAAAAAAAAAA
>Ga0233433_10002210_pt1 | contig 17334 bp, 11 predicted proteins | sample SI_122_August201_5_FD_179868 | JGI IMG/M metagenome (GOLD analysis project Ga0233433, IMG submission 179868) | Seawater microbial communities from Saanich Inlet, British Columbia, Canada - SI_122_August2016_100_MG | ecosystem: Environmental > Aquatic > Marine > Inlet | place: Canada: British...
CCATAGGCTGTTTCGCAGCAGGAAGACTCTGGCCGCTTTTGATCGCTATTACCCATTATGGAAGACGCCGAAAGTCTCTAACAGATTCTCAACAGATCTGGAATTTGGCCGCCAACGGTTAAATGGTGTCAATCCAATCCTAATTAAAAAATGCACAGAATTACCTAAAAAATTTCCCGTTACCGACATTCTTGTTGATGGCCTACTGGAAGAAGGGGATACGCTGGCTAGCGCGGCAGCCGGCGCCAGGTTATACCTGCTGGATCATGAAAAGATAGGTGGTATTAAGGTAAAAAACGGTTACCTTGCTGTACCAATCAGCCTGTTCTACGTTAATGCTGAAGGTCAGATGCAGCCAATCGCAATTCAGCTCGAACAAACCCCCGGACCCGAAGTGCCTATCTTTACCCCTAAAGACCCGTTTTGGCTGTGGACCACGGTTAAGGCCTATGTGCAGTCAGCAGACGCCACTTATCATGAGGTCGCCTCTCATTTACTTCGTACCCATATGGTGATGGAGACATTTGTGGTAGCAATGCATCGACAGTTGCATAATCGACATCCGCTACATCAACTCCTGGCACCTCATTTTCACTCTACTCTGGCAATCAATCACTCCGCTCGCTTCGTCATGCTGGCGGAAAAGAAACTCATCGACCAAACTCTAGCCCTGGGCGCCAAGGGCAGTAAAGAATTACTGTGCAAAGAATATGCAAAATGGGACTTCTCTATCACAAACTTCGAGAAGGATCTGGCTGATCGAGGTGTCAATGACGAAACTAACCTTCCTTATTATTTCTACCGGGACGATGGCCTGTTATTGTGGCAGGCAATAGCCAAACATGTCAGCGCCGTTGTGGAATACTGGTATGCAGATGATGAAGCCATCTGCGCCGATACGGAATTGCAGGCCTGGCTGAAAGAATTGACTTCACCTGACATCGGTAGGGTACGTGGTTTACCCGAAGATGGGCAAATTTCAAATCGTGAGAATATCAAAAAAGTACTACGAGGGATAATCTTCACCTGCACGGCGGAACATGCCAGCGTCAATAACGGGCAATATGAAATGTTTGGCTACCCTCCCAATGTCCCAGGGTCAATGTATAAGCCCTGGCCTAAACACAAGCATGACCCGCTATCGGAAGAGGACTTCGTTTCCCGCCTTCCAAACCATCTCAAATGTATGGAACAACTCACTATGGTGCATCTGCTGAGCAAACCCGCTCGATGGATGTTGGGTTCATTTGAACTACCTTATTTCCACGGAAACCGAGAAATGTGGCGCCATACCAGCGAGTTTCGCCAGGAATTAGATCGCATCAGTAAGGTCATTAACAAACGAAATCGCAGCCTTGAATATCCCTACAACTATCTCAATCCAGAGCAGATCAGTGAGAGTATCATGACCTGAACGCCTTCGCTGACCAGGAAAATGGAACGCACAAACCTGACTGCTAACCACTCCACAGCTTAATTGACTAATACGCGTTTAATCCTGCTGATGGTTAATGATAGCGCCTATTGCCACTCAAAGGCGTCGGCGTAACCCGAACAGATATCATCCTTCGGTACAATAAGGGCCTCCTGTACTATTGCATCCACATCAGCAACACCCTCAAGGGGCTTCCACCAAGCCCATGTGCCACTGGCAACCAATATCAAGCCAATAAAGCCGATGCTCATACCAATATACGAAAATGACTTTTCTCTTGATGCCAGCGCAATGCCATTGAAGGTAATAGCGAGACTGAGAACGGTTACCGCAATAGCAAAAAAATGATGCGCATAATTGGCTTTGCCTGCATGCACCTCATCAGCGCTTATCTTAAGCCTTTTCGAATTCACCGTTTGCAAATGTTTACGACGGTTATCGCTGTCCAAGTCAACGAAATCGACGTTACCAGTTAATAGTTCCTGCTTCATACACAATAGAGAAAACGCAATTAAATGCTGGTCAAGCTGTTCCTGGTGCTCGATCAAATGTAATCGTTCTTCGACCATCGAATTCGCACTGATTCCCGCTAACAGGCCGCTAACTGAGGCCAGAAAGGCCAGCACCATCGTCAAAATTGCTGCAGTTTGAAACCAGCCCGGTTTTCCAGGATGCTCCACCACATTTTCATTTATTACCTCATGGACCGGATCAACCGCTTCACTCGCATCATGTCCCATAACCTTCTAACCCTTTAAATCTGTTTATATCTAGATATTGATCACTCTCAAATACTTCACCCTTACCCTGACTCAAACGGTTTACAATTAAACGGCATTAAATCAGCAGGTTTAGAATTTAATAGGATGATTTCAACCAACACCCTAACCTACTTAAGGACATCTCGTATTACAAAAATCAATTTCCAGATCAAGCGTAACGTCCTTACTAATAAAAGCCCTTGAAAATACCAGTGTTATACAATTATCAAGCTGTGATAAAAAGATTAGAATAATGAAAATCTTTCAAATCACCACACCTCGTGGTTTCAAGAAACAAAATATCCTACGCCAAGTCAGACCAAAGCTCTGTAGCCAAGCAAAAAAACCTGCCCTTTTAAGCCATTACTAATTATTTCTCTGGTTGCTCAGCAAGCAATTTTCCACAAAAATTATTAGTTCCGGCTTCCTGTCCAGAAGAATTGACAACTGTTATTGTGCGTTAGCACAATGATTCACGTTTCAGGCAAAACACTGCAATAAAATCAACTTTAGACGAGCACCTGAACGCAAGGATAAAGCTGATGTAAAAACACCCATAGCACAGCAACTGAAATTAATGTATCTTTAACATTTTTTTAAATTAGTCGAATATAACTCCGTTAATATCTCGGCAGCGAAGATGGATACGACCCTTCAATTCCACTCGATTGTACTTGAACCCTTTAAACCTATAACCAGCATGCGCTTTAAATGACGAAACATTTCCTTTACTCACTGATCTGGGTACTCTCCTTAAGCATTTGCCAGATAAGCTTGGCCGCGCCATTGAGAGATCAACTTCCGTCTCAATTGGAAAAACGTTCTGAAGCGTCTATCGACATAAAGATTGACGGCTCTCTTGATGAGGCAGTCTGGGATAAGATTCCCTGGACTGATGGTCTTCGAATAACGGAGCCAGATACCCTGGAAGCTACATCACTACAAACCCAGGTGAAAATTTTTTATACAGAAGCCGGCCTTTATATCGGCAGCTGGAACGAACAGGCAGTTGAAACACTGGTAGAACGGTTAAGCAGCCGCGATTCCTGGCTTACCAGAGATAGATTTACCGTGACCCTGGATACATCGGGAGAAGGCCTCTATGGTTACTGGTTCGGAGTCAATCTTGGTGGTAGCTTATCTGACGGAACAGTACTGCCTGAGCGCCAATACAGTACCGAATGGGATGGCCCCTGGAGAGCTAACACAGTCAAGCTCGAAGACGGCTGGTCGGCAGAAATGTTCCTTCCATGGTCGATGATGTCAATGCCAGACTCCACCGGTGACGTCAGAAAACTGGGCATCTACCTGCAAAGGTCAGTAGCCCATAAAAATCAAAGCTGGAGTATCCCGGCTCTACCTCGCACTACCGGGTTATTCATGTCTCGGTTACATAACGTGGTTTTGAGGGATATCAACCCTAAAAAGCAAGTCACTTTCTATCCGTTTATTTCATCCAGTTTTGATAGTATAAAAAACCAGACTAAAGCAAAAGCCGGCTTTGATATTTTCTGGCGACCGACTACCAACTTTCAAGTGACGTCTTCTATTAACCCGGATTTCGGCAACGTCGAATCAGATGATATTGTCGTCAACCTGACCTCCTACGAGACTTTCTATCCCGAGAAAAGACCGTTCTTTCTGGAAGGCCAGGAAATTTTTGTCACTTCTCCCAGAGCATCTCGATATGGTGGCGGTCAACGCAAAACACCTATCACCTTACTCAATACCAGACGTATCGGCAGCCCAGCCAGGACACCCGATGAAGACGGTCTGGAGTTAAGTAAGTTGGAACAAAACCAACCCAGTGAACTGCTGGGCGCAGTTAAAGTCACTGGCCAATCTGGGGCACTTCGTTACGGGATACTGGCTGCATTCGAAAATGAAACGGACTTTAATGGGGTTGTCGATTCCGAGCCAGTCACCGTCAATCAAACTGGCCGAGACTTCAGCGCTGCCCGTCTGCTTTATGAACAAAGTAACGATAATGGCAGAAGGTCAGTTGGATTAATCGCGACTCAGGTTAGTCATACCGATGAAACCGCAAATACTTATGGCATCGACGCACACTACCTTTCCGGCACCGGAAAGCTTGCTGCTGATATTCAGGGACTAGCCAGTTATATAGAAGGACTGCAAGGCCAGGGAATTTTTGCCGACCTTGCCTATCGACCCTCGCAAGGCATCAAGCATGGGCTTACTTTGGACTTCTTTGACAGAGACCTGCAAATCAATCACTTTGGATATCTGCAACGCAACGATGCCAAGAGCTATCGTTACAGCCTGGAAAGGCAACGTTCACGCCTCGAGAACTTCATTTCAATTCGAGATAATATTTCCTTCCATCAGCAATGGAATCTCGATGGCCTGATGACTCGTTCAGCCTTATCGATGTCGAAGCAATTGGAATTGAAAAATTACGCTAAACTCGATATGGGCATGAATTTTTTCCCGGAAAGATATGAAGACCTTGATAGCAAGGGCAATGGCGCCTATCAGTTAATCGACCGCTGGCAGTTCGATGCCGACTGGGAAAGCAATAACGCTAAAAAAGTAGTTTTTGAAACCGGTGTTAAATATCGACAGGAGGATATCGGTGGACACAAAATGTCATACGACGCCGAAATTAAATTTCGTCCGAACGATCGATTCTCAGCTACGCTGAAAGTCGTTCTCGAAGAAAGTAATGGCTGGTTACTGCATCGCTCAGACCAAGAATTTACTCGTTATAACGCAACCACCTGGAGACCTAATATTGATATCTCCTACTTTCTATCTGCCCGACAACAGTTCAAGGTGGTAGCTCAGTGGATCGGGATCAAAGCCTTCGAAAGAGATCGCTGGCGCATCGAAAGCGATGGTGGGCACCTAATCTCTACCGCCACTCCAGCCAGCGAAAAAGGCTCGCGAGATTTTTCTATAAGTCGATTATCGTTTCAAGCCAGATATCGATGGGAACTGGCTCCTTTATCTGATTTATTTGTGGTTTATACGAGAGGATCAAATGTCGGCAGCGACATCAACAAAAATTTCATGGAGCAATTACAGGATTCCTGGGATGAAGCCCTGGTTGACTCACTTATCATTAAGCTGCGCTACCGTATCGGCAACTAATCGTTCAACTGCGCCAGGATGCCCTGCTCTGAAAACACAGCCTCGGCAAAACGATTCCCCATACGAATGTAACCAGCCGGATTAGGATGTAGTGCGTCGGGCAAATCTTCTGTATCAACTTGCGAGAACAAGGTTAAGCCATCCAGATAGAGCAGGTTTTCATCTCCTCTTAATTCCACAAAATCAGATATCAACTGCCGAACTCTCTCCAGTGTCAAGCAACCCTGCCTTAAATGCTCATTACCACTAAAGGTTTCGAACACCCCTGATTCGTTAGCTAAGGTCGGCCCTGGATGCTTTTCGGCACTGGGGCAGAATATAGGTGAAACCAGCAATATTGGCGTGTCCTTTTTGACTTCTCGAATGGTATCGATAAAACCGTGCAACATCGGCACAAAGACTCTCTCACGCATTGAGTCCATATTGATGATGTTGATACCTACTTTTATGGAGATAAATTCCGCATCGCTATCCCGTAACGTACGAGCTACAAAAGGATCGAGATGGCACTGGCCACCAAAGCCAAGATTATACAGCGCCATGCCACCCTCCCTGGCAGCTACAGCAGGCCAGATATCTGCGGGAGAAATCGCCTCCATGCAGTGACTGATGGAACTGCCATGGTGATACCAGCGCAGGCCTTTTTGTTCGCCTGCCTGCAACACTGTCGCATCTATGGCCTTCAGGTTTACCAGTTCAACATAAGCATTGTGGGGTAGCCAGAGCATCAAATGCTTACGCCCCGGTGGTAGGTTATCAAATTTGATACTTTCAACCTGGCCTCGCTCAACGCGAAAAGAACTGGGATCATCCGGGTCGACAATCAGTCTATTACCGCCCTGCATCTGAACCTGTCGCCGGTCACCGGTCATCGATTCCAGTTCAAAAACGGCAACTCCAGCATCGTCTTGTCGTTCCACGCGAGTCACCAGAGCTTGCAGACTTATTTCTCGCGCATCTGTTTCAAACACCAACCGAACACCACTGGGCATTCTTACCATCACCGACAGCATTTGAGGTAACTGAGGTTTGGTCCAGTCCGGCAAACGTCTGGGTCCCACCCCTTTAGAACGAAAATCAAAACCCATGGCGCCCGTGATTTTAACTGCACCCGCCGCCATTTCTTCTCCACTCACTTGCATGCCTTACTCTCCAAAATTCCGGATTCACCTTAATGCTATAAAGGACTCCTGTGACAACAAACCTCCAGCTAGTCTACTTGGGTTTAGCCCTGCCTAGCTAGCGACTAAGTTCTTTGTAGCAACCAACTCGTTGCTATTTTTACCAAACCACTAACGAAAGTTACCAGGCATTATCTTCACTATAATATTTTTCTCATCAATTATTCAGAGCACTGCAGAGGCCCTATGAGCCATGGCACGCCAGCTGTTGTCACTGCTTGATCAGAAGATGGCTGCGCGCGAAATTCAGCAGATGGTTTATCTGATAATGAACCTAAGGCCTTCCTGCTTCCTGTTCTAATCTTCGCTTAACGACAGGCTAGAAACATCCACGCCGATACTGGTCCCTGTCTGGACCGAACGCTGAGCCGCCAATCCCATTAGAACAGCAATCAATCCATCGGTAACCGTCACCTCAATAGGCGCACCTTCACACAGTGTTTTCTGAAAAGCGGCATGTTCATGGTAAGTAGCGCCATGGTGTGATCCTGCATTTTCTAACGTCAAATCCACGGCAATATTTTTTTTGTCCACACCAATGGGATTCCTGGGAGAAACAATCAATTCAGGTTCTACCTGTAAATCCCCCCAAAGCAACTTCGGACCTGGTAACTTACACTCTATTTTCGCCCTCGATCCGACCGCACAAATTTCCTGCTCATACTGAGAACCTTCTGCAAACATACAAAGATCGAGCATAGCTCGTTGGCCTTCCGCGAATTCAACGATGACAAATCCATTATCGAGAATATCGGGTTTACCATCTGCATATTCTTCTTGTAGATGATTATGGTCCTGCCCAGCAGAAGCGTATACCCTGATAGGCTCAGACCGCAGAAATAGCCGCATCAAATCAAAAAAATGACAACACTTTTCTACAAATGTACCACCGGTATTCTGATTGAAGCGATTCCAATGCCCTATTTTGTGCAAAAAGGGGAATCGATGTTCACGAATAGACAACATGTGAATCGTTCCCATGGTATCTGCACGGAGTTCACCGATAAACTCTTGGATTGCAGGCATATAACGATACTCCATGCCAACCCAAACGAGAGGATTATTTAGATTACAATAGTCGTTCAAGCGGTGTAAATCGTCCATATTGGTAACCAGGGGCTTTTCAACCATGACGGGAATAGGACACGAAGCCAATACTTCGAGTAACTGCCGGCAATGTAAATAGTTGGGCGTACTAATCACCAATGCATCAAGTTTCGAATTCAGCAGATCAGGCAAATCATCTGCCAGAAGCGCCCCAGGCGCTAATAAATGGGCTTTATTACGCATTTTCTGATCGGGCTCACAAATAGCGGCGACCGAGGCGCCACCAAGCAAGTTCAGGTTTCGAATGTGTTCCTGCCCCATCATTCCACAACCGAGAATTCCATACCGGGTTATTTCGCTCATCTATCACCTCTTGTTCAACTTACGCCAGAGATATCTGTCCCATAGCTTAGTGTTAAGCAAGCTTCTGCAACGACGACCTTGTAATATACCACGATGAAAGACCTGATCTGGATATTTGGCTACGGCTCAATTATATGGAAAACTGATTTCCCCTTCATTAGCGAATCTACCGGCTATCTTAACGGCTGGATTAGGCGCTTCTGGCAGGCCTCGCCTGACCATCGTGGCACACCAGAGGCCCCGGGTCGCGTTGCCACCCTCTTGCCAAGCCGAACAGGCGGTTGCTGGGGTAAACTTTTCCTGTTGGAAGCAGATGTACAGAACCAGGTACTGGTGAATCTCGACTATAGGGAAAAAGGCGGTTACCAAAGGATGCTAGTGGATGTTGCAACGCCTTCCGGGGAAAGTGTAAAAGCAGTTACTTACTGGGGCTCCCAGCAAAATGAGCATTTTCTGGGTCCAAAGCCTACCCTTGAAATGGCCAGACAAATTAACGATGCCAGTGGACCCAGCGGTAGTAACCGCGACTACCTGTTTCAGTTGGAAGCGGCTCTGCAACAATTAGAACATCCAGACCGTCACGTTACCCTACTGGCTAACAAAACCAGAGGCTTGATGCGCCGGTAATTCTGGCCTATCCGGGCAGACAACTTCTGCTATTATCGAGTTTGAATAACAAGGAGAACACCATGAATCTGATAAACGATATCGTTGCCCTTTCTGACGAGATGCAACAATGGCGGCGACATATTCATGCCCATCCTGAACTCGCCTTTAAGGAATTTGATACCGCCGATTTTGTCGCCCAAAAACTTCAGGAATTCGGTCTCGAGATTCACCAGGGATTAGCTGGCACAGGTGTTATCGGTACAGTAACAAGAGGTAGAAGTAATCGAGCAATTGGCCTTCGAGCCGATTTGGATGCCCTGCCAATTAAGGAAGCAAATCAATTCAGCCATCGATCAAAAAATCCTGGCATCATGCATGCCTGCGGCCATGATGGGCATACCTGCATGCTGCTGGGAGCCGCCAAGCATCTTGCTCAGGCAGATGACTTTGAAGGCACCGTCCATTTTATATTTCAACCGGCAGAAGAAAATGAGGGCGGTGCACGCACCATGATTGAAGACGGCCTGTTCGAGCGCTTTCCAGTAGAAGCAGTCTATGGCATGCACAATATCCCGGGGATGCCGGTCGGCTCTTTTGGTATCAAGCCAGGGCCCATGATGGCCGCATTCGATATATTTGACATTAAGATAACGGGAACTGGCGGGCATGCTGCCATGCCCCATCTAACGGTCGACCCAATTCTGGTTGGGACAAAAATTGTTGAAGCATTTCAAACCATTGTATCCAGAACTATAAACCCTCAGGAACCGACTGTATTAAGCGTCACCCAATTTCATGCTGGCGATGCTTACAATGTCATTCCCAATGAAATCACTATCTCAGGCTGCACTCGCTGCTTTTCGGAAAGTGTGCAAACGCAACTCGAAACAACGATGCAGAAAGTCGCCGTAGATATAGCCAAAGCCCATGGCGCTAGCGTCGACTTTCGTTATGAACGCCGATATCCTCCGACCATTAACTCTGAGCAGGAAGCTGAAACCGCCCGTCAAGCGGCCACCCAGATAGTGGGTCATAGTCAAGTTTTTAATCCCAAGCCATCCATGGGGTCCGAGGATTTCGCTTATATGCTACAAGAGAAACCAGGAAGCTATATCTGGATAGGAAATGGCGATGGCGAGGGCTCATGCATGGTTCATAATCCTGGCTATGACTTTAATGATGAAATTCTGCCCATTGGTGCAAGCTACTGGGTCACTCTCGTCAACAATATTCTACCCAGGCTTGACGGTTAAAATGGCGTATATTGAACATCCCCTGGGCAGGACCCATTTCACCAAAAAGGGACCTGATAAGGGCAGCCCCGCCATCATCTGGCTCCATGGTGGGCCCGGTGGGATGCACAAACCCACGGGTGAACAGTTCCGCCTAGCAAAGGACAGGACAGTCTATAGTTATACCCAACTTGGATCAGGCCGAAGCAGCGAAATACCTCGCAGACAATGGAAGGTCGCTACCTTTGTAAAAGAACTTGATTATCTAATTCATGCGTGGGGATTATCAGACTTCCATCTAATGGGTGGATCCTGGGGTACCAGCCTTGCCATCGAGTATTATCTCCGCTACAAAGGCCGCGGAATAAAATCACTGGTGTTGCAATCACCGCTGATATCCTCATTAGACTGGCAAGAAGATGCCGAACGACTCAAAAAAAACTTGCCCGATAAAGTCCAGAAAGTCATCTACCACTGCGAAGCCGTTAAAGCCACCGATGCCCAAGTATACAAGGATGCCGTTGACTTATATTACAGCCGACACGTCCTAAGAAATGCCAAAAAACGGTTAGCCGCTAGCAAACGGAAAAACCCTAATGGAAAGAAAATCTATAAAACCATGTGGGGTGCTAGCGAATTCTCAGCCACAGGCACCTTAAAGGCCTATGACCGTTCAGAGCATTTAGCTGAAATCCTGGTACCCACCTTAATTGTCTGCGGTGAGCATGATGAAGCAACGCCATCCACAGGACTGAAATATGCAAAGCAACTTCCCTTAGGTCAGTTCGCAGAGGTAAAAGGTGCCAGTCACTCTATCTGGGAAGAAAAACCGGCCAGGCTGGCCAATATCATCCAGCGCTTTATTGACAAAACCGAGTCCTGAAGCCCTGCCACTAGCGACTTTATTCTCCCCGCATTTAGTACTGCCCGTAAACACAAGCAATCAGCCATGATATGGCTAAGCCAACCCATGACCGCTCTCGCTGCTCCATCGGCAGTGATTCGACAAATCCTTTCAACTACAAACTCGACATAATCGCAGTTTGCCTCGTATAGTGCTCTAAAGAGAGAGGAATAAAGCAATATGCGTCTTAAAAAAGCAAGAATTCAACCTATTCAAGAAGAAAACTGGACCGAACAACAAAAGCAGCTGCTGGCTCCGCAGGTTCTCAGGGGCAAAGTACAGAATATCTTTCTGACTTTAGCTAACCATGAAAAACTGGCCAAACGCTGGATGGTATTTGCAAACCATATACTGCATAAGTCCAGTCTGGCACCCAGACATCGAGAAATTTTAATTCTCAGGATAGGCTGGTTGTGCCAGTCCGGCTATGAATGGGGCCAACATGTTCTCATAGGCAAAGCCTGCGGATTGAGCGAATCTGACATCTCGGCTATCAAGGAAGGTCATCAAGCCAGCAACTGGGATGAAACTGAGGCGCTACTAATTAAGGCAACCGATGAGCTTCATCATGACGCATTCGTTTCAGAAACCACCTGGACCTGCCTGGAAAAAACATACTCACAGGAACAGTTAATGGACCTCGTGTTCACAGTCGGTCAATATAATCTGGTCTCAATGGCGCTTAATAGTTTTGGCGTTCAAGCTGAAGACGATCTACCTGGATTTTAGCCTTAAGTAAGCTGGCAGTGATTTACTTAACCTGGAGTAGACCTTATTGATTAAGGTCCAGGTCATCCAGGTTTACCGTTTTATCAATCTGTGCCCAGGCCAGTTTAGCCATATTAAAAGCGCCTGAACCGGCTGCTTCTGCATGCTGGCTTGCGGCAGTACCATCTTGAACCCGCTTTGCGATGCCCTGCAAAATTGCAGCCATTTTGAACATATTAAAAGCGAGATAGTAGTCCCAATGGTCAATTCCTGAACGTCCTGTGCGCTCGCAATAGGTGTCAACAAAATCCTGCTCATAGGGTATCCCCAGCGCTTTAAGATCCGCGCCTCGCAATGCATCTCTATAGGGCCGGCACAGATAAGCAAAGTCGGCCAGTGGACAGCCCAGCGTACTGAGTTCCCAATCCAGGATTCCTATCACCTCGGCTTTCTCCTTATGCATCATCATATTAGCAATCTGCAGGTCACCGTGAACTACGCTACAGTCGGCACTGCCTGGAATATTTTCAGCTAAATATTCAATCAATTGGTCCATATAAGGATTGTCTACCGTTTTGGTGTATTCATATTGCCCGCCCCATCGACGTAGCTGACGAGCGATATAATCTGAATGTTTACCATAATCAGATAAACCAACGGCTTCAAAATCGACTGAGTGGAGTTTTGCTACCGCAAGATTCGCGGCATCCCAGATTTCACCGCGTTGGATTTTCGAATAGGGTCCATGAGTACTATCCCAGATAACCCGACCATCCAAATATTCCATAATATAAAACCAGGTGCCAATAACAGATTCGTCCGTACATAGGTTATAGGTTCTTGCTGTCGGAACATCTGCATTCTGAAGTGCTGTCAGTACTCGATATTCCCGGTCAACGGCATGAGCAGACTTCAGAAGTTCCCCTGGTGGCTTTCGCCTCAGGACATATTGCTGATCCATACCTGTAAGCAGATAAGTCGGGTTAGACTGCCCACCAGCGAATTCTTCCGCAGTCAGGCTGCCACGAAAACCTTCAACATTAACTGTCATATACTCTGCCAACGCCAAGGTGTCTATTTCATGACGCTTCTGGACCGGAATGGTCCCTGTATTATCTTCAGACTTGAAGTCGGTCATACTATCTTCTCCTGATTCTGCGAGGCGTCGCCTGGCGCACGTAAGGAGAGACTACCATGTTGCATGGCTCTACCTCAGCGCTTTTTAACTCAACTGCTCACCAACCAGGTAGATGGCTGTTTTTAAGCTCAACATAAAAACCGTACCAGAATCAGGGCGCTTTCTTTTTACTAATCGACTGCTTACCCAAGTCACCGCAGCGCCACTTCAAAACCCTGCCAGATCCGATATATTTTTCAGGTATGTTACTGGCCTGTAATGTTCAGACATCCCTGGCACCGCCATTAAAATGCCAGCTTTAAGAAGAAGGGTACCGATGACTGCCTTATGGAGCGCCAAGTCAAGGCGCTGGCCATCTATCCTGGAGCTAACTTCTTGAATAAGAGCCATCAGCTAAGCTTGAAAAATAAGAGCCATCAGCTAAGCTTGCGACATAAGAGCCATCAGCTGGGCTTGAAAAATAAGAGCCATCAGCTAAGCTTGCGACATAAGAGCCATCAGCTGGGCTTGACTAGATTAAAGCCACTTATTTTAATTCGGAGCTGAAAATCGCCTTATCAGGCCTTCTTCTCAGGAGTCCAACTGCATCTTATTGCTACCTAAAACAAACTGTTAGTAATAACGTCAGTACTGATCAGGAAAACAAGTGCTTGCGAAACCTGGCATGCAAAACAAACTAAACTCTGGCACTCCAGCAGAGAAAATTCAGCCTACTGCTAGCCGCTTCTATCCAAAACTTTATTCAACCTGCCAGGTATGACCTTGTCTCAACAGGTCATTTAAGTCAGCAATACCCTTCTTTGCCCTTACCACTTCGATCTGCTGTCGCACCGCATTGACGTAGGACTGTTCAGGGTTACAGTAGAGTACACCGATAGCCTCAGGGAAATCTGGCGTTCTTAATTCTGCCAGCATATTGGCCAGGGGCCTGTTGGTTTCATCATGTACCATAATGTCACTTTCAGTGACCCCATCCTCTCCAAGGGTAACCACTTCCAACCCCAACATCTGGATATTAAGTCGCAGGCCTTTCTGATTATCAACACCAAATAACAAGGGCTTACCATGCTCCACTACCAGGCGGGTTTCTGCGGCCCTCTTCTTGTCCTTAACATAATCAAATATACCATCGTTATACACTGGACAATTCTGGTAAATCTCCACAAAAGAGGCCCCTTTATGCTCGTGAGCACGCTTCAATAAGGGGGTCATATGCTTGGTTTCCGTGTCTATGGTACGAGCAACAAAGCGTGCGCCAGACCCCATCGCAAAGGAACATGGATTAAGTGGTTTATCCAGAGAGCCATCCGGGGTCGAGGGCGAATGTGTACCAAGCTGTGACGTCGGAGAATACTGCCCTTTAGTCAAGCCATAAATTTCGTTATTAAACAGCAAAATCTGTAAATCCACATTCCTGCGCAAGACATGCAGCATGTGATTACCACCAATACTTAATCCATCTCCGTCGCCTGTCACTAACCAGACATCCAACTCCGGATTAGAGAGTTTTACACCAGTCGCAATCGCCGGAGCTCTTCCATGAATAGTATGAAAACCATAGGTATTCATATAATAGGGAAACCTTGACGAGCAGCCAATACCGGACACAAAAACTATTTTTTCCTTGGGAACGCCAAGTTCTGGCATCAACTTCTGAACGCATTTCAATATTGCATAATCGCCACAGCCAGGACACCATCTAACTTCCTGGTCGGTAGCAAAATCTTTGAGCGTTAACTTCTCCGGCGCATTCATTTAACTTCTCCCAGCAAAGAATGAATTCCTTCTACCAATTCCCTAATTTTAAAAGGTTGTCCTGAAATTTTGTTGAGTTGCTCTGCATCAATTAAATATTTTGATCTCAGAACATTGACTAATTGCCCGGTATTCAATTCTGGCACCAGGATCTTTTTGTAGCCTTTCAATAATTCACCCAAATTACCCGGCATTGGTAACAGATATCTTATATGGATATGGCTTACATCTGCCCCTCTAGCACGACATCGTTTTACTGCCTGGTGAATCGCTCCATAGGTCGAGCCCCATCCGACCACCACCAGCTCGCCTTGGGCATTTCCAAGACTCACCTCCTGATTGGGAATAAACCGAACAATGCCATCAATTTTGGCCTTGCGCACATCGGTCATCTTCTGATGATTATCAGCATCGTAGGAAATATCACCTGTTTCGAAATCTTTTTCGATACCCCCTATGCGGTGCTCTAACCCCGGAGTCCCTGGCTTTGCCCAGACTCGTGCGAGGGTATCCTCATCTCTGTTGGCTGGAGAAAATCCTTCAGGGTTGGTTTCATGGACCACTTTAAAACTATCATAGTCATTCAAATCCGGGATTATCCAAGGTTCTGAGGCATTAGCCAGATAACCATCACTCAATAAAAGTACCGGTGTGCTGAACTTAGTTGCCAGGCGGACCGCTTCTATCGCCACATCAAAACAATTACCCGGGGTAGACGATGCAATCACTGGCAAAGTTGTATCAGCATGTCTTCCATATAAAGCCTGGTTTAAATCCGATTGCTCCGTTTTAGTGGGCAAGCCAGTTGAAGGCCCGCCTCTCTGCGTACTGACGATCACCATGGGCAGTTCTGTAGCACAAGCCAATGAAATTGCTTCCCCTTTCAACGAAATTCCAGGACCAGAGGAGGAGGTAATACCTAGAGAACCGGCAAAAGAGGCTCCAATCGCGGCACAAGCAGCCGCAATTTCATCTTCAGCCTGGAAGGTAACAACATCGAACTCTTTATGAGCTGATAGCGTATGCAGGAGCGACGAAGCAGGTGTGATAGGGTACGAGGCAAAAGTCAACGATATATCTGCAAGCTGCCCCCCGGCAATCAATCCAAAAGCAAGCGCCTCTGAGCCAGTCGTATTTCTATACAGACCTTTTTCTACTTCTGCCTTCTGAATTTTATACACTTCTACGCCTGAAGGCAGTTCTGCTGTCTCTGCGTAGCTATGACCCGCATTCAGGGCCGCGATATTGGCTTTGGCAATATCCTGTTTAAGCGCAAATTTAGTATTGAGATTATCTATAGTTATCTGTTTATCGCGATCAAATAGCCACATGACCAGACCCAGGGTCCACATGTTCTTACAACGAACGGCGAATTTGTGCGATAAGCCAAAGGGTTCTACTGATCTGATCACCTGTTTGGTTATATCGATACTAATCAAACGATAAGCATCCAAACTACCATCTTCGAGCGGATTAGACGTGTACCCGGCCCGGCTCAGGTTCCGGCTGGTAAACGCATCCTGATCAGCAATGATCATTCCACCCACCAGCAAGTCCTTAAGATTAGTTATCAGTGCTGCCGGATTCATTACCACCAGGACATCAACATCATCGCCAGCCGTCGTTACCTCATCGGACCCGAAATAGATTTGAAAGGCAGAAACGCCGAAGGTCGCCCCCGCTGGTGCGCGTATTTCAGCAGGAAAATCCGGAAAGGTTGCTAGGTCATTGCCATGCAGGGCTGTTGCTTCTGTAAAATTGCTCCCGGTTAATTGCATCCCATCACCTGAGTCACCGGCAAATCGAACCACTACCGATGAAAAACTGGAATCAGGATCCTCGCTAACTGGAATACTTTCAACAACTGCCATGATGGTCCTCTTCTAAACTTATTAGCTGGTGGCTATGATTCTAACGACCTAAATCTTTCATGATTTCATTCAATTAGTCTTGCACCTTATCTTGCTGCCAGACCGTTAAATGTTTCTTTTCTCAGACAATCTCAAACTTTAATTGACTTCACGAATTTACAGTGCTTCATGCCCGCAAGAAACCTAAAATAGTCAGCTCTCAAATGATCAACTACTAGGTGGGTAGTGATCTGTCTGTTCCCTTCTATTCTCAGGCCTCGGCCTAAAAAGTCTCTTTCCAGAGCCGCTTTTCAGAGCCGCTTTCCAAAGCCTCAATCAGTCGCCTCAGCATTCGTATCTTACCGCGCGAGTATAGCCGAGGAAATAAGGCTTTAACAGTAATTCTATGTAAGAATTTATGCAATTTCATTCAAAATTCAGAGGAATCCCTACCGGCAATTATTCAAGGTCTGTCCCTTGCAGCTAGCAGCGTCCTGAGCGCGACCTGAACAGGCGTCTTTCAGACCATCGCTTCAATCAAAAAAGGCCCTGATTGCTCCAGACTCCGACTCAATGCGGCTGAAAAACTCTCACAGCTGTCTGCACGACAACCCGGGACCCCCATACTTCCAGCCAGACTGACAAAGTCAATCTCTGGTCCAGACAAACTGAACAGGCTACCGGCTCTATCACCTATTTCATTTACCCCTAAGCGTTTGTATTCCGTCTCGAGTATACCGTAGCGTTGATTATTGAATATCACTGTGGTGACATTCAAAGATTCCCTGGCTTGCGTCCAGAAAGCCTGGTTGGTGTACATCGAAGCGCCATCCCCGAGCAGGGCAAAAACCTGGGCCTCTGGTGCGGCAATCGCCGCGCCAATAGCAACCGGACCACCCTGCCCTATAGAGCCTCCGGTCAGGTTCAACCAGATATGACTAGCCGATCTCTGGGCCGGTTCAAATACTGCCCCTCCCCCTCCTGAATCACCGCAAAAAATACTATTTGCAGGCATCTTTGCTGCCAAGATTCTGGCAACATTCATTGTAGTCAGTGCTCCCTGCGGCAATTCAAGCGGCTCATACTGATAGCAATCAGGCGCTATTTCCGAGGCTCCCAGCAGGCTTTCAAGTTGACTTAGAGCGTTCACAACATCCTGGTGACCCTTCGCTAAATCGATGACCTGACAACCTTTCGGTACCAGTAGGGATGCAGTTTCCGGATAGGCGAAGAAACT
>Ga0233433_10002215_pt1 | contig 17312 bp, 14 predicted proteins | sample SI_122_August201_5_FD_179868 | JGI IMG/M metagenome (GOLD analysis project Ga0233433, IMG submission 179868) | Seawater microbial communities from Saanich Inlet, British Columbia, Canada - SI_122_August2016_100_MG | ecosystem: Environmental > Aquatic > Marine > Inlet | place: Canada: British...
TGCTAGCCGGCTCAATACGCTGCTTGAGTCGGGCCAGTTGCACGTTCCATAGTTAAAAATGGCTGGGCTGCAAGGAGTTGCTTTTCGTCGGGTGATCTTTAATAGCAGGTGATGAGGTCAGATTTTTCTTATCTTATTCAGGAATCTTGCTTGCCGGGGGAATCAGTAGTATGGAGGTGACTGGTATCAGGTATCACTGGCGGTAAAGGTCCTGATTTTTCGGTATCTTCAAGAAGATTGCCCTGCATCCCACGCATGCTAAGGCCAGAGGTGTCTGGCGATGCAACAGCGGAATTACGAGGGGAGGTGTCGAGTAAAGCACCGGGCTCATCAAGGATAAAATCCGGGCTAGCTTTAGGGGGTACGATTGCCGATGGCTCGACCAGGGGACTACCATCGTTTTCTCTCACGCTTAGCGCCGAGGTGTCGATAGAGGCAGGTTTAAAGTTACTGTCTTGTAATGGTGAAGTATCGTCGATACTTGCTACTGTCAGACTGCTCAGGTCTAAATCAGGTGCAGGAACCGGATCAACAGGATCCACCAGGTAACCCACGTTGGCGGTCAGGGAAAGAGGAGAATCAGACGCATCGCTCTGAGCGTCGTCGGTGCTGCCAGTCGACTCGGCCTCCGCGGTCTCTTCTTTAATCAGACGTATGCGCGCATCGGCACCTACTGCTTTGAGTGCCGTCATCACTTTGTAGGCATCATTCTTATCAGTTGAGCGTTTAATGACTATCGTCTTGCCGGAGAAAAGCGTGGCCATTTTGTCCTCATCTGCTCGAATCAGCCTGGCCATGCGCTCTTTAACCTGGATGAGGTCAAAACCGTCCAGCACATTTCCGGAGAAAACCACTACAAAAGTTGGAATACTCATTGGGTCAATCCTTGGCGGAAGTGGATAGAGTCGAGTATGACTGAACCATTAGTGCGGTTGCCCTTGGACTTCATCGAGTGTCTAACCTGGTCCATTGTTGATCAAGTTTAGCCTTTAATTCCTGCAGGCTATGGTCATTTGAAATCACCTGGTCTGCCTTGTTGATTCTGGATTTATTGCTCAGTTGGGCATTTAGCCTGTTTTCTATTGCTTCTCGCTTTAAGCCATCTCTTGCCTGGCAACGTTCTATGGCTGTTTTTCTCTCTACGGTGACAACCCAGACTTCATCCCCTAAATCTGTCCAGTCTGCTTCAATAAGCACCGCTGCTTCAAAAATGATGATGGCTTTGGCATCAGCCAGCTGCACACGTTCAATCGCCGATTCGGCCAGTTTTCTGATTTCGGGCCAGACTATATCGGTTAATTTGGTTAGCTCAGCAGGTTTTCCGAACACTTTGGTGCCGAGGACTCGCCGGTCAATTTGCTGGTCCTCTCCGAGAACCTCTGCGCCGAAGGTCCTGATAATGCTTGAGTGGGCATTTGTACCGGGCATATAAGTTTCGTGGCCGAGCTTATCAGCGTCGATCACGTGAGCGCCGAGAGATTCCAGATATTTGGCTGCAGTTGATTTCCCAGAACCGATGCCGCCTGTCAGACAGATTACGAACATATTAGTCTCAATTATAAAAGTCCTAATCTGCCATAGAGTAGTTATGATATAAAGTGTCATGAGTGGGTAGTCAAATAAATTGTATAAAACGAGTGTTCAATCTGCCTGTGGGTTGATGAAAGGCTATAGTTCAAAGGTTTGGTGGTGGTAATGATGGGTGTAAATAGGGGAGCGGAATGACTCAGAAGCGGGCGGCAGCAATAGTCGGGATTCATGAATATCCAAGCCGGGATGTTGAAGGTGAAATCAGTCCTCTACAGGTAAAGGCTGAATCAGCGGCCCGGGCTCTGGAAGATGCTGGATTGAGCTGGTCAGACGTGGATGCGGTATATGACGCCGGCGAAGGTGGTGGTATGGGCGGTCTTACCATTGCTGAATATTTTGGTCTGCGACCCAATGTGATTGATACTACCAGCGTTGGAGGAAGTTCATATGAATTCCACGCGGCCCACGCTAAACGGGATATTGCGGCGGGTAAATGCAGTGTGGCATTACTCACCTATGGTTCCACTGCCCACAGCAACGCGCGCGCAATTGGCGTGGGAGGCCGCGGTGGCGCGTCCATGCATCCTGCTGAAAATATGGACGCGTTTGCCGGGATGACGCTGATTGCAAATTATGCAATGGTCGCGCATCGGCATATGCATAATTATGGGACGCGTAGTGAGCAACTGGCGGAAATATCGATTGCAACGCGGTTACACGCCATGCGTAACCCGCAAGCAGTCAAGGCGATGGAAGATCTGGAATTCCTGGATATCCGGGAGACGACCATTGAGGATGTCGTGAGTTCCAGGATGATAGCTGATCCGTTGCATCTGCTTGAATGCTGCATGATTTCAGATGGCGGTGGTGCTGTAGTCATAGCCGCCCCGGAAATTGCCAGGGATTGCAAAAAGTCTCCGGTTTGGATTCTAGGTAGTGGTGAGGCGACAAAGTATCCTACCTCGGGCGGTGATATTACCAGCAGTGCGGCAACTCAATCAGGACCGCAGGCTTTTGGAGAGGCAGGTGTCACACCGGCAGAAATGGATATTGCGATGATATATGATTCCTTCAGTATTACCGTGCTGACATTGTTAGAGGACCTTGGTTTCTGTCGTAAAGGCGAAGGCGGAAGCTGGGTTCAAGGAGGGAGGCTGCGGTATGACAGGCCCCTGGATGGACCGGCATTGAACACGGATGGTGGAGGGCTATCCTCCAATCACCCAGGCATGCGTGGGATATTTCTGTTGATAGAGGCGGCTAGACAACTACGCGGTGAATCCTGTTCACAGGTCACTGATGCAAAGCTCGCCGTCGCGCATGGCAATGGTGGCATGCTCGGTAGTCGACATTCAGCCGGTACGATTATTTTAGGGAGAGATTGATGAATGAGCCAGTAAGACCTTTGCCTAGAGCGGATGAATTCGATACCCGGGAATTCTGGGAGGGAACCAAACAACATGAATTCAGGTATCAACAATGTAATCAGTGTGATGAGGTGGTGTTTTATCCCCGGCGTCACTGTCCTGGTTGCACCGCGGGAGAACTGATCTGGAAAGTATCTACAGGCAAAGGCACCGTTTATACTTATAGTGTCGTTAGACAGAGTTATCATCCGTTTTTTAGGAACAGGGTCCCTTATGCGGTTGCCTGGATCGATTTGGAAGAAGGACCCCGTATATTAAGTAATGTTGTGGGTGTGGATGATCCGCTTAATGATGTATCGATAGGAATGGCCGTGCAGGTAGAATGGGAGGAACATGAGAACTTGAACATACCTTTGTTCAAGCCTCTGGCAAGTTAAGCGATACTAAGTTAAGGTCGCCGGCGGCGAAACGGTTGGTAACTTAGGATTCGCTGGACTGACAGATCTTTAATAGGGGCCTTTGAGCGAGCCTGGGCAGGTTTTGTTTAGATCATTACAATAGCTTAGATCGCTAGAATAATGTGCTGGCTTTATTCGTAAGCAGCTGAAAGTAGGAGAACTTGTCTGGGGCTGCTTACAAGTCTTTAGCCTCTAGGCATTGATACCGTAGCCGTGCCGAAAACCCGTGTTTCTGATTTTTCATTGGTGACCGTCAAGTCAATTTCAAGCGTAGAATCTTCCTCATCTATGTCTGTGACCACGCCGTTTACGGTATAGATTTGGTCGGCCATGACGGGCGCCCTGAATATGGTATCAATTGACTTAATCTCTGCACATTGTGCCCATTGGTGAATCATCGCCACCAGGTAGGCTTGACTCAACACTCCCGGAATCATCGCGCCAGCCAGGCCTTCTTTCTTGGCGCCTTCGTGATCTGTAAAACGTGGTGCGTTCCAGCCGACCAGTCTGGCAAATTTTGCGCCGGTGGCTAGCGTCGTATCCGGAGAAAAAGCAGGTAATTCAGCACCAAATTCGACATCAGACAGTTTTTCTATATTCATTTTTTCCTCTCTCGCATCACCATTCGGCTATCTGAGTTAGCCAGGTGTTGGCGTTCTGCATCGTAAAACTCGATTCTTGCGACAACAAAAACCATGCGGCCTGACCGGCCCGTTTTTGTATAAATGTCATGCAGGTGAGTTTTACCAGTAATAGTTTGGTCTGGTTTTATTGGAATCAGGCACTCTACACCCTTACCAGCATCCATCCCCAGGCCAAATCTGGGAAAGCCCTCGGGTAGAGATCGGCCTCCACTGAGGCAGGCGATAAAGGTCGGTGGGGCCTGGAACTCAGGATGACTTGAGTCGAGGAACTTTGGATCTGTTTCTCCACACAAGCGCGCGTATTCGCTGGTCACTTTGGAGTCGATTGTGAATTTTTTCTCATCGAAGTCTTTATGAAGATACTTTTCTCTGAGGCTAATGATGTCGGTATCCATATCTACGACCTTCCCGCGGCTTTTAGGTTAACGGCTTCGAAGTCACCACTTTTCAGTGCTTCTAAAAGTTGATCTATATTGTGAACAGGTTGGTTGAATCGCGTTGCGCAGCGACCCACATGGCTGACAATGTGCGAATCGCTACCACCAATACCGAGATAGCCTTGCATACCAGCCTGGTCAATGGCTATTTGGTCCTCGTCGTCGCGACTACCACCATTGTATATTTCTACAATTCGAACCCCGCTGGGAATACCCCGTTCCTCTGTATGCGCAAACATACCGACCCTGGGTCTACCGGGATGGCAAGGTGCAGCGATGGCACCGTGTTCAGCCGTCGCCGCAAGCACAGTGGCCAGTGGGGTATCAATGCTTGAGAAATCGAAACTTTCTGTCAGTTTCTCGTTTACGCCAAAGACCAGGACGTGCCCATATTCGGTTTCGACCTCGCTGCCCTTAAGAATAACCAGGTCGTACTTAGCCGCCAGCGCCGAATAATCCGATTCGAAATCGAATTGCCGGTGTTCTGTGAGTACGAAGCCGTCAATGGGGATCTGACGCGCTTTAATCCACTGGCAGTAGTTTTCAACTTTTGCCCTACCGTCGTCTGATTTTATTGAATGGGTGTGTAAATCCAGTATCACTATAAGCTCTTAGTCAGTTAGTTGAGTCAACCTGCCATAAGGCTGCTGCCAGCGCAAGTTCCCCATTATAACGGTAACTGGCTGGTTTGTGGGGAATAGGTCATCGTTGAAAATTCAGGATGGGGTATTGTTGAGGTGTCCACTATTTGATGCAGTGAAACCTGGACTTCTCCCTGGTCAATGAGTATTTCGCCTAGTGTGCCCGGCCGAACGGACTGGTTTCTGGGCAATATGGCTGATCCTGGATTAATAAAAAGTAGATCGTGATCAGCCAATAGCACCTCATAGTGGGTATGTCCAAAGATCAGGATATCTGGCAGGGCATCAAAATGCCGGAGCAGTTTCTTGTGGATTGTCTGAGTAGCTTTGCGTTCTGGCGACGGGCATTGGTGTATTAGGCCAATTTTGATGCCGCTGAAATCCAGGAGCCAGTGATCACGTAAACGTGAATCAGCGAGGCCCTCATCACCGTTACCTCGTGCTACATAGGTAGGAGCGATAACAGTTAGCCGATCGACTATATCGAGGGTATGCAGATCTCCAGCATGCAGGATGTAATCGCATCCTTCCAGGAAATCCAGTGCCGCTGGCCATAATTCCTTAAGCGTGCCGGGCATGTGGGTATCGGAAATTAAGCCTATTCTGGTCATTTTATCGGCCTGATTGTTCTGGTTCTGTTGGCGGAAGCTGCTTAATCCCCATATTGAAGAGGGTGAAAGCAAACTGATCAGCATACTGTTCAAGGGTTTTGCTGACGGGTGTCCCCGCACCATGGCCTGCCTGCATTTCGATTCTTATTAGAGTGGGTGCTGGGCTTGCTTGCGCCTGCTGTAAAGTGGCTGCAAATTTAAAGGAATGGGCTGGTACAACCCGGTCGTCATGGTCGCCAGTGGTGATGAGCGTCGCCGGATAATCTACTCCCTCTGAAATATTGTGCAACGGTGAATAACCCTTGAGGTAATTAAACATCGCAAGGCTTTGTTCGGCATGGCCATAGTCATAAGCCCAGCCTGCACCTGCAGTAAAGGTATGGTAGCGCAGCATATCGAGAACACCTACAGCCGGCAAAGCGACCTGCATAAGATCGGGTCGTTGGGTCAGAACTGCACCGACCAGCAGCCCGCCATTGGAGCGACCTGATATGGCCAGGAAGCGCTTGCTGGTATAACCCTCATCGATTAGTAATTCAGCGGCGCTGATGAAATCGTCAAAGACGTTTTGCTTCTTCATTTTAATGCCCTGGTTATGCCAGGCATTGCCGTATTCACCGCCGCCCCGCAGGTTAGGCACTGCGTAAATGCCGCCAAGTGATAACCAAAGCGCTATGGCTGTATTAAAGGATGGTGTGATACTGATATCAAAGCCACCATAACCATATAATATAGTTGGATTGAGGCCATTTTTTACCAGGCCCTTGCGGTGAGTGATGATCATAGGAATCCGAGTTCCATCCTTGGATTTATAGAAAATCTGTTCCGATACGTAGCTACTCGGATCGAATTTAATGGATGGGACGAAATAGAGAGTCGATTCACCGCTGTCGATATTAAAACTGTATATGCTGGCTGGGGTCTTATAGCTGTTGAAATTATAATACAAGGTTTTCTGGGTCTGTTTGCCGTAGGGTAAAGAAGCGGTTCCGGGCCCGGGTAATACCACCTCCTTGACTAATTCACCACTATACTTGTACTGGTAGAGCACCGATTGCGCGTCTTTCATGTAGTGTGCGAACAGATAGCCCCCGGCCATGGATACTCGAAGTGGTTGACTGGTTTCAGCAATAATAGTGTGCCATTTATCTTGCTCAGGCGCCTGCAGGTTCGTGCTCATCACCTTGCCGTTAGGTGCGTCCTGATCAGTGAAGATATAAAGGGTCTCGCCATCATTACCCAGGAGATAAGTATCTGAGTCGAATCCTTCCATCAGCAGGACAGGTTCTGCTGATGGTTTGAGTTTGTCGACGACGCGCAGATCATTACCTTTGGTTGTCATCGAGCTCTGGATGGCGAGGTATCGATGGTCCTCGGTTATATCAGCATGGACATATCTTCGCTTGCTGGATTCATCTCCGCCAAAGATGAGCAGATCCTCACTCTGCCGCGTGCCGATGATATGGAAGTAGAGTCGATGATCAAAGACCTGCTCACTGAGTCTGCTGCCTTCGGGCTCTTTATAACTGGAATAATAAAATCCCTGGTCTTTAAGCCAGGTTATACCTGAAAATTTGACATCGGTAATAGGTGCTTCCAGTTGCTTTCTGGATTCAACGTCTATGACGATTATTTTTTGCCAGTCGCTGCCAGCCTCGGAAATGCTGTAAGCCGCCAACTCAGCGCTTTTTGAAAAGGCCAGGCTGGATAGCGCCGTGGTGCCGTCGGCACTGAAGGTGTTGGGGTCCAGGAAAACCTCTAAAGAGCCATTTAGCCCGCGACGTTTTACAACGGATTGATTCTGCAGACCATTGTTTTGATAAAAATATTCGAACTCGCCTTCGATAAAAGGTGTTGATTTTCGGGGATGCAGCCAGAGGCTCTCCAGCCGTTCTTTTAACTCCTGTCGATAACTTATCTGATTCATGTAATCCGAGGTTACGTCATTCTGCCGGCTAACCCAGTCGGCTGTGTCTGCGCTGAGGTCATCTTCCATCCAGCGATAGGGGTCAGCCACCTTGATGCCAAAGTAGTCATCAACGTGATCTACTTTGGCAGATTCTGGATAAGTGACCTGTGGATTTTCGAGGCTGTGTTCGGGCTTGCAGGCCAATAGACTGAATATCGTCATGCCAATTAATCCTATGTTGAGAAGTTGCCTGCCTGCTGCCTTGCAGGTAAGCAATGTGTTTTGGGTGCGCTCATTGGCTATACTTTGATTTGCGTTGTCTAGCATCATTCACCAGGCTTTTAACTGAGTTAGAAAATCATGGAATTGCCTAACACACCAGGCCGTCCTGTCAGTTTTTGATAGGGCTCCGGCAAACACGTGTTCGGCATCCTCGCCATTGACTGTCACGGGAATCAGTTGCTTTTGCACGGCACCCCATTGTTCAAAACCGCGAACTGCGGCGACAGGATCAATGGTTGGGTCGTTTTTCATATACATAAGCGCCAACGGAGTATGGTAAGCATTCAAATTTTGTTTTCGGAACCAGCTAACCACTTTCTGCATTTCAATAACAGCTTGGGTGGGATATCGGCTGGACCAGTATTTAGCGACTAGTTCATTCTCGGGCTGCCAGTGTCTTTCCCGACCCAGGATCCAGGGAATCCAAATCTGGGCGGCTGGCAGGGTTAACAGGAAATCAAAACGGGAGTTCACTCTAAAATTCGGTGACATCAGTAATAAGGCGGTGATCTGGTCGGGCCGCTTCTGCAGCATCGCGGTGGCCCATGCAGCCAAGGTCGCTCCTGTTGAAGTACCAATGATAATGATGTTGTGGCCTAGTTGCCCGGCAATATCATAACCATTAACCACGCTTTGCAGCCACTCTTCGGCACTCGCCTTCATGACATTTTTTGACAAGCCGTGTCCAGCAAGCCGCACCTCGACCAGATTACACCCGAAGTTATCGGCTATTTCATCCGTTACCGGTGCCGTTTCCTGACGGCAGGCTGAGAAGCCATGAATATGGAGAATGGCATAACTGGTTTTCTGGAGTGGCTCCTTGTCGGCAAACCTGATGCGAGCTTCAGCTCCGGTAATGACATGGGGGTGCAGTGCTTCCTGGGTTTCGAGCCATGCCTTGAGGTCAGTCAAAGATAATTCAGATGGTACCAACGAGGCCGGGGGTCGGGGATTTAGCGTAGGCCTGGGAACAAGAAGTAACAGTAGACTCAGAATAACCAGAGCAAACAGCATGGTCGTGATCACGGCAGTGGCCCTTTCCTGAACAAGTGCATATTGTTACCAGTTAATTGATGTACCCCTGAGGTAATTCTACATTGTTTCTGAATATATGGTTTCTCTATTATGTTCATTCTAGTAACATTCTCTGATGCGTCTTCAAGCCATAAAACTATCAGGGTTCAAGTCATTCGTGGATGCCACGACTGTTCCATTTCCGACCAATCTGTGCGCGGTGGTAGGCCCTAATGGCTGTGGCAAGTCTAACATTATCGATGCGGTGAGATGGGTAATGGGAGAAATTTCGGCTAAGAACCTTCGCGGCGAGTCGATGACGGATGTCATTTTTAATGGCGCCAATACCAGAAAGCCGGTTGGCCAGGCTGTGATTGAACTACAGTTCGATAATGCTGCTGGCAGGCTAACAGGAGAATACGCTGCTTACAGTGAAATTTCGCTGAAAAGGCAAGTGAGTCGAGATGGTCAATCCAGTTACTTCCTGAATGGTGTTAAGTGTCGGCGAAAAGACATTACCAATATATTTCTCGGTACTGGGCTTGGACCCAGGAGCTATTCGATTATCGAGCAAGGTATGATCAGCCAGTTGATCGAAGCGAAACCCGAAGACCTCAGAGTTTATATTGAAGAAGCCGCTGGCATATCTAAATATAAAGAGCGGCGTAAAGAAACAGAGCGGCGCATCAGTCACACCAGGGATAATCTGGACCGATTACACGATTTGCGCGAAGAACTGCAGAGGCAGTTACATCATTTGGAACGACAGGCGAAGGCAGCAGAAAAATATACTGAATATAAAAAGGAAGAGAGGTCCTTAAAGGCCCAGTTGCAGGGTTTACGCTGGCAGGAACTTGATAATGAGGCGAACCGGCAAAAGGCAGGCATCACTCAGTTGGAAACTGACCTCCAGGCCCGAATTGCTGAGCAGCGTGGCAGTGAGGCAGAGGTCACAGAAAAACGCCAGTTCCTGCAACAGTTATCGGATGAAATAGATCAGGTGCAACGGAACTTTTATGACCAGGGTACCGATATTGCGCGGCTGGAGGAAACGATTCAGTATCAGTCTGAGCGCGTTAAACAGCTAAAAAACGATTCAGTCCAGGTTGGTTCCGAACTCGTGCAGGTGAACAGAAGTCTGCAGCTAGATGACAAGCAGTTAGGTTTGCTAACGGGTCAGTTGGAGCAGTTGCAACCTCAGCAGCAACAATTGTCAGAGTCTGAACAGCGGTCTGTGGAGCAGGTTGCTAAAGCCGAATCTGATGTTAGCGATGCGCAGCAGGAATGGGAAACTTTTAATCAGCATGCTGCAGAAAGGCGCCAGGCAGGCGAAATTCAGCAATCGAGGATAGCGCTTCTTGAAGATTCTATCGAAAGAACCAAAGCTCGATTGCAAGTATTGGCGGCCGATGTCGAGCGTATATCTGGCCAGGCTACAGAACAGGAAGTCGCGCCATTAGAAGCAATGTTGTCAACCCAGGAGGAGCAGCAGCAGCGAATTGAATCAGAGATCTTTGAACTTTTACAGGCCCTAAACGAGTGCAGGGCTGGGAATGAGCAGACGGCGAGTATGTTGAACGAAAAAAGACAGCGCCAGCAGAATCTAACAGGCCGGTTATCTTCTTTAGAGGCTTTGCAAGAGGCCGCGCTTGGCCAGGGGGGAGAAGAGTCCAACTGGTTAGAAACACAGGGCTTAACTAAGAAAGCCCGCTTGGCCGAGGTGCTCAAGGTTGTCGATGGATGGGAAACAGCTATAGAAACGGTACTAGGTGAAAATCTGCAGGCGATTGTGGTGGAGGACATAGGACCTTTGGCGAGCGCCGCAGAAGGCCTGCAGAAAGGAGCTTTGAGCCTGGTTTCTGAAGCTGCGTCTGATCAAAAGTCTAATCAAGGGGATACTGTTGAAACTCCTACTTTGGATTCTGTAGTTGAGGTTTCTGCAGACTTAAGTGATTGGCTTGAGAAAGTTTATTTAGCCGAGAACCTCGATGATGCCTTTGAGTTAAGCCAAGCGTTGCCGTCTGGTTATTCGGTCATTACTCGGTCGGGCGTCTGGATGGGACGCAACTGGCTTAGACTCAGTCGCGAAAATGATGTCACCTCCGGTGTTATTCAACGTCAAGCCGAACTGGCAGATATTCATCTCCAATCGCAAAGCCTGAAGGCTGAAATTTCCAGCCTTGAGGCAGAAGCAGTTGGCGGTATGGAGTTATTAAAGCAGATTGAAAATGATCGAGAATCTCAGCAGATGAGGTTGGCAGAGCAACAGCGGACCTATGGAGAAACCCGGGCAAAGTTGACAGCTAGAATAGCTCAGTTGGAAAAGTCATCAAGCGATTTAGCTCGGGCAGAAGGTGAAATTAAAGATAGTCAGGTGCAGCAACAGCAGGACCTCCAGCAATTGTCCGATGCCCGTAAGCTACTGCAGTCAGCAATGGATGAGATGGAAGCCGATGAAATTCGTGGCAAGGGTGTAGTTGACAGGCGTGCATTAGCTTTGAACCAGCTTGAAGATGCCAGAAGGCTGGCACAGTTGGATAGGGAAGCGAGCCACACACTTGCTCTGCAGTGGCAGAACCTGACTGCGCAGATGGATTCCTACGGTCAGGCGGTACAGCGGTTACAGGAACAACTGTCGGCATTGGAACTGCGTAAAACCGAATTACAGAGGACTTTGGATGAGATTGAAAACCCACGTAGTCAGCTTCAGGAAGAACTAGATATAAAATTGAAATTGCGCTCAGAAACACAGGCAGACCTGACTGAAAGGCGAAAACGTATTGAAGCCATCGAGTTCGATATTCGTGGTATGGAACAGGAGCGATCAGTTTTTGAAGCTGCCGTAGATTCAGTCAGGTCAACGCTCCAAACAGTCAGATTGGAGTACCAGACGCTGGACGTAAGAAGGAATACCATAGAAGAACAGTTACATACGGAAAATATTGAGTTGGCTACCGTGCTGGGTGAGATGCCTGAAGATGCCAGCGAGGTTGAATGGGCTGAACGGCTTAGCCGGATAGAAAATCGTATCCAGCGCCTGGGGGCGATTAACTTGGCCGCCATTGATGAATTTAAGGTGCAGGCAGAACGCAAAGAGTACCTGGATGCTCAGAATGAGGACCTGGAAAAGGCGCTGACAACCCTGCTGCAGGCAATACGTAAGATCGATGTTGAAACACGGACCAGATTTAAAGAAACCTTTGATCTCGTAAATGCAAAGCTTCAGCAGTTGTTTCCGAAGCTGTTTGGTGGCGGTCATGCCTACCTGGAAATGACAGGCGAGGATTTGCTTGATACTGGAGTCGGGTTGATGGCGCGTCCTCCTGGAAAGCGTAATTCAAGTATTCATCTGTTATCAGGTGGTGAAAAAGCGTTAACGGCGATAGCGCTGGTTTTTTCTATTTTCAGTCTGAACCCGGCTCCTTTTTGTCTTCTGGATGAAGTTGATGCGCCTTTAGACGATGCTAATGTTCAGCGCTATTCTGATCTGGTCAAGGAAATGTCGCGGACAGTGCAGTTTATATTTATTACCCATAATAAAGTGGCCATGGAAATGGCAGACCAGTTGATGGGAGTCACCATGCATGAGCCTGGGGTGTCTCGGTTAGTATCTGTGGATGTGGAGGAAGCTGTCGCTATGGCGGCTGTTTAATCAAAGACGACTAGGGCGAATAAGAAGAGGTCGCTGTGGATTTTGATTTTCGAGATTGGTTAATAATCGTAGGAATTGTTGCGGTGGTGGGGGTCCTGCTGCATGGATTCTGGCGCATGTGGACAGATTCGGAACGGCTGACAGTCAAGTTGGACAAAACCTTTATGTCAGCCAGTAGCCTGGATGCAGAGCAGAATGATCTTGGCCTTTTTAAAGCCGAACTACCGAATGGCGGTGCCAGAATAGTAAAAGTGGGGGCATCGAACATTCCGGTGCCAAATCAAATCTCTGATGCAGGCAAAGCTATACAGGGCTCATCGCAACCAGTCCAGAATGAGGGCCCTTCAGAAACGGCTGACGCTGAGACTTCAGCAGACCGTACTCAGCCCAGGGAAAATCCGCAGAATAGCCTGTTTGAGGCAGAGTCTGAATCCGATTCGGGTCAATCCGAAGTTTCAGGAGCGGTTCAAAGCCAGTCCAGGGAGACTGATAGCCCAACCGCAGAGGTGCTTCCTGGTGACCTTACCATTGAGGAAAACTACGTAGTGATCAATGTCCTGGGGGAAATTCAAGGAAAACTCCTGTTTGAGTCGTTACAGAACCTGGGTTTCGCTTTTGGCGAGATGAATATATTTCATTTCAATTCTGCTGAGAGCGAGATTGAGTTCAGTTTGGCGAATGCCGTTGAGCCAGGCAATTTTGACCTGGAGCAAATCGATGAATTGGTGACACCGGGTGTTATCCTGTTCATGCGCGCGCATGAAATGAAAGATCCTCTAGCCTGTTTTGAGCAGATGCTGGGTGCTGGAGTGCGGCTGGCAGAGGACCTGGCGGGGCAATTGTGTGATGAGTCGCGCAGCATGATGACCGAGCAGACCATTGAGCACCGTAAGCAGGATTTGCAGGACTATAAATTTCGTCGGATGAGATGACCGATGACTCCTACAGCAGTAGTCGCAACCATAGAAGCGCTTCGGGAAAAGCTTAATCATCATAATCATCAATACCACACGCTGGATAGGCCAGAGATTTCTGATGCTGAATATGACGCTATATTTCAGCAACTGAATCAACTTGAGGCGGAGCACCCAGAGCTTGTGGTTGCGCATTCACCCACCCAGAGGGTGGGTTCAGTTCCTCTGGACGGGTTTCAGCAGATTACCCATCAAATGCCGATGCTATCCCTGGACAATGCATTTTCTGATAGTGATGTAGTCGATTTTGATCAGCGGATATCAGGTTCGCTGGGTCTATCCTCACCCATTCAGTATGCATGTGAGCCAAAAATTGATGGTGTGGCCATTAGCCTGCTGTATGAACACGGGCAGCTTGTCCGCGCAGCAACCCGGGGCGATGGCCTGACAGGAGAGGATGTTACCCAGAATGTGCGCACCATCGAATCAATACCGCTGGCGTTGAGGGGGAGAGGGTTTCCTGACAGGCTTGAAGTACGTGGTGAAATTTATATTGCCAGGTCGGTGTTTGCAGATCTCAATGTGCAGCAGGTTAGCAAGGGTGATAATCCGTTCGCCAATCCCAGGAATGCAGCAGCAGGCTCACTCCGGCAGTTGGATAGCCGGCTAACCGCTAGCAGGCGGCTGACCATGTATTGTTACAGTATCGGCCTGGTCGAAGGGGGTACCTTGCCAGTAGGGCATTTCGCAATTTTGGAACAACTACAGCAATGGGGCCTGCGCACTAATCCGCTGAGTAGACTGGTCACTGGCAGTACTGATTGTATTACCTATTATGAAGATCTTGGCCGGCAACGGGCAGACCTTGACTATGATATCGATGGTATCGTTTTTAAAGTTAATGGTCTGGATTTGCAGCAGCAGTTAGGTATGCGGACCAGGACACCGCGCTGGGCAATCGCGCGTAAGTTTCCAGCTGAGCAAGGGCTGACCCGGCTTAATGGCATCGAATTTCAAGTTGGTCGGACTGGAGCTATCACGCCGGTTGCGAGGTTAGAACCCGTGCAGGTAGGCGGCGTGACAATTAGCAATGCAACCCTGCATAACTTTGATGAAATCAGAAGGCTGGATGTCCTCATTGGCGATACCGTGGTGCTGCAGCGGGCAGGTGATGTGATACCTAAAATAGTATCGGTTATCTTAGATAGAAGGCCGCCAGATGCGCGGCCAGTTGCGCCGCCTACGAATTGTCCAGCATGCGGCTCCGAGCTTGAAAGAGCAGAAGGCGAAGTCGCTATTCGATGTGTCAGTGGCCTGATCTGTTCAGCACAGAGGAAAGAAAGCTTACGTCATTTTTCTTCTAGGTTGGCAATGGATATTGATGGCCTTGGAGAGAAACTGGTTGAGCAGCTTGTAGACGCAGGCCTGGTTGAGAATCCTGCTGATCTATATGATTTAAAGTTCGATCAGTTAATTGACCTGGAAAGAATGGCATCAGTGTCTGCTAATAATCTTCTGCATGCATTAGATCAATCGAAGCAGACCAGTTTGCAGAGGTTTATTTATGCTCTCGGCATAGAGGAAGTGGGGGAGGCCACCGCAGCGAGCCTGGCACTTCATTTTCGCGAGCTGCAGCGCCTTGGTAGCGCCGATATTGAAGCACTTCAGGCGGTTGCCGACGTAGGACCTGTGGTAGCAGCAAAAGTGTGTCGGTTTTTCGAGCAGCCTGAAAATAATGATGTCATCGACCGCCTGGTTAAGTCAGGTGTGACTTGGCCGGTTATTGAGGGTAATGATGAGGATCAACCCCTGGCTGGCCAAACCTGGGTACTAACCGGCACTTTAACGGACTTTACAAGACCCGAACTGAAACAGGAACTACAGCGACTGGGTGCCAAAGTTGCAGGTTCGGTTTCTTCTAAAACGGACTGTTTGGTGGCGGGCCTGCAAGCGGGATCGAAACTAGCCAAAGCCCAGGCTTTGAATATTAGAATTGTTGATGAGGATGAATTAAAGCGACTATTAACCGGGAATAGACCATGAATCGCCAAACCTGTAAGACCACCGTGGTAACGCTGATGACTATTTTCATGATAGTGGGCTGTACAGCGAGGCAGCCGAGCAATATTGATGATATCTGTGCAGTATTTGATGAGCAAAAGTCGTGGTACAAAGCTGCCAGGAAGTCTTCTGCTCGCTGGGGAGCACCGGTACCGGTCATGCTGGCTATTATTCACCAGGAATCAAGCTTCAAAGCCAAGGCCAAGCCACCCAGAAAAAAAATTCTCTGGATCATACCGGGTCGCCGACCGGCCAGTGCCAAGGGTTACGCCCAGGCCATTGATGGAACATGGAACATGTATAAGAAAGCGACGGGTCGCTGGACAGCCGACAGGAACAAGTTTAAAGATGCCGTTGATTTTATAGGTTGGTACATTGATCAGAGTAACAAGCGAAACAACATCGCCAAGGATGATACCTATAATCTTTATCTTGCTTATCACGAAGGGCAAGGCGGATTCGCTCAAGCTTCCTATCGGAAAAAACAATGGTTAATTAATGTCGCGAAAAAGGTGGCTGGGCGCAGTAGTCGCTACAGTAACCAGTTGGCTAGCTGTGAGAAGAGGTATAAGAAACGCTTTTTCGGTTTGTTTTAAATGCGTCGGTAAAACCGGTACCTGGTGCTATCGAAGCGAGACGCCGATGCGGCTGGTGAGCTCAATCGGTTGGATATTATCAATATTTTCGCCAGCATAGCTGACTCGATAGATGACGTTGGCCTTGTCATCGGAGATAAGCAGGCTGCCATCGGCTAGTTCGAGGATATCAGTCGGTCTTCCCCAGGCTTTGTTGTCGTCCAGCCAGCCGTCAATGAAGGTTTCATATTCAAGGCCCTGGGCTGTTCTTTTTGCGATACTGATGCGATGGCCGGTATGTCCTGCAGATTGACTTCTATTCCATGAACCGTGCTCAGCTATGAATAACTGGTGCTTGTAAGCAGCAGGAAATTGTTTCCCGGTGTAGAACTCGACCCCTAACGGCGCAACGTGTGGTCCCAGTTCGAGAATTGGCGCAGTTGTTTTCAGTTGACCCAGCTTGTCTCCGAATTCAGGATCAGCAATCGAACTGGCATGGATATAAGGATAGCCAAAATGCTGGCCCCTTTCGGAGGCCACATTGAGCTCACAGGGAGGGAGATCATCACCTAGCATGTCCCTGCCGTTATCGGTAAACCAAAGGTGGCCGGTGGTTGGGTGCCAGGTAAACCCAACGCTGTTTCTCACACCTGAGGCAAACGTCTGAGCAATGGGCGTTTGCGCGTGTACATCGAGGGTTTGGATTGAGGCAAAAACAGGATTTTTTGACAGGCAAATATTGCAGGGTGCCCCCACTGGGACGTATAGCAGACCGTCTGGACCGAAATCAATAAATTTCCAGCCATGATGTCTCTTGTCCGGGAAGTCCTGGTAGATTACTTCTGGTTTCTCCAGCTGGTGCAGGCCCTGGTCGATATCGCTGATTTTAAGAATATCGCTGACCGCAGCTATGTATAGGTCACTTTCGTGGATAGCCAGTCCCGATGGCATGGTCAGGCCATGGGCCAGTACTGTAACGGTCTCGGCATAAGCATCGCCATCCTGGTCTGTCAGAGCGTGAACCTTGCCTGCCTTTCTGCTGCCGGCAAAAACAATCCCGGATTTACTGACGGCTAGCTGTCTTGGATTGTCGACCTGGGCAAATACTGCTATACGGAATCCGGCTGGCAGGTTAAGTTGGTCCAGCGGAAGAGACTGGGCGGGAACCGAACCGCTAAAAAAAAGTATCGAAACAACAATCAACCGCCGACATTTGT
>Ga0233433_10002217_pt1 | contig 17303 bp, 12 predicted proteins | sample SI_122_August201_5_FD_179868 | JGI IMG/M metagenome (GOLD analysis project Ga0233433, IMG submission 179868) | Seawater microbial communities from Saanich Inlet, British Columbia, Canada - SI_122_August2016_100_MG | ecosystem: Environmental > Aquatic > Marine > Inlet | place: Canada: British...
CCGGATCGCCCATGCCAGCGACCGGACTTCGTCGAATGAAGCGAGGTCAGCAAGGTACAGGCGTGCGCTCCCGCGCCCCTCGGCTTCAATCTCGGCCACAAGCTCCATCCCCCGCTCCACACTCCTTCCGTGGATGACGACGTGGTCGCCGCTCGCAGCAAGACCTCGGGCTACCTCTCTTCCGAGGCCGCCGGTGGAGCCAGTGACGAACACTACCCTTTGATCGTCGCTTGGCGAGCGGCCCGCGACCGGATGGAGTTCTTGTCCCGAAGCGGGGAAGACTGCGGAGCTTGTGATGAGTAGCGCGACAGCGAGTCCTGCGATCCGGCTCATGAAGGGACTCCTTACGGGGATGATCCGCACGAAAGCCAAAGGCACCGATGCCCTGAGCTCGGTCCAACATCCCGCCGCGACGAGCCGCGGGCAAGCGGGGAGAACGCTAGGAAACTAAGGGGGGAGTATTTCGCTACATGAGGCAGTTGGGTGATCTTATCCTAAGGACTTGTATCACAATGACTTACGCACTATGCGAAGCCCATGGTCATTGAACATCACACACTTCGTCACACGCTTTGGTCTTACGAAATACCCGCTTTCCATCGGGGTTCCGACTGCTTACCCCCCTCATTGGCGGCCACGGGGCGGTACTCGTACAGGACCGCACACATCGACGCCACTTCAATACCATTCCCCGAAGAATTGTGGTAGCTGGGGCGGGTCCCTTTTGCCGACAGGCGAGACCCCAGTACCCGGGGGGCACGCCTATTCCACCGGCGCTGACGCTGGACCTGTGAACAGTGTCGCACACGTCCGATCAGGCTAGTATGTTCGCAGAGCACTCACTGATGGTGGATGGCCCGATGAATAAGCCCCGGAGACTCCTTGGATGGATAGCCTGCCTTGTGACGATTGTCGTCTCCGGAGGATGCGTGGGTGCTACGTTCATACCGACTCAGGCCGCGGCGTATCCGTCCAGGAACAGTTCCTGCGAGATCGAGGTGTTTAGTTCTGCGGTTCCAGATCTAGAATACGAGGAGATCGGCATCGTGGAAGGAGAGGGACGCGCGTGGAAGTCGGGCTTGGAGGATATCTTGCCCAAGATCATGGAGGAGGGGTGCTTGGCCGGAGGGGATGCCCTCATCATCCAGTCGAGTGACACGTTCTCAGAGGGGAGGGACGGGATGAAGGTCCAACGCCTCTCCGCCACCGTCATTCGATGGAAGACTGACTAGCGCCACCTCTGATGTCCCGCGAGTGGCGAGTGGCGTATCATCCCAGCGGCAACGAGCCCTCCCCAGTACCCCCGCCCCCCTCTGTCTTGACCGCCCGTGTCGGTACCCTTAGAAATGCGGTTTTGCACAGGTGAAGTTTCCGATGTCAGGTTGCCTTGGGATTCCTACTTGTCCAGAAAAAGTCTTCAAGAATGGACACATTTGAACGAGAAACTATGAACAATTTGCTGATGTGCTGGACTTCACGAAGACGCAGAGCGTATCAGGTGTTCGCGTTGACGCTGTTGGTGGTAGCGACCTCATGTGTTGGGGGAGGCGATCAGCGCATCGTGGCTTTCGGAGACGTGCACGGGGACCTCGAAGCCGCACGAGGCGCGCTTCGTCTCGCAGGTGCTATCGATGACCAGGACCGTTGGATCGGTGGTGACCTCATTGTAGTGCAGACCGGAGATCAGCTCGACCGCGGTGACCAGGAACAAGCGATTCTGGATCTCTTCGAGAGACTAAGGATTGAGTCGGAAGCTGCCGGGGGAGCGTTCCACGCCTTACTGGGTAACCACGAACTCCTGAATGCGCGCCTTGACTTCCGTTACGTGACGGACGGCGGCTATGCCGATTTCATGGACGTCGTGGAGTACGATCCTAGTGACTCTATTCAAGTCTGGGACGGATCATCGGCAAGCTTTAGATCTTCAACTATGGCCGAGTTTGAACCACATCAGCGACCTCGTGTGGCCGCGTTCATGCCGGGTGGTCCCTACGCTAACCTACTGGCCAAGAGGCAGGTGATTGCCCGGGTCGGCGACAATATTTTTGTTCACGGTGGTGTGCTTCCTGAGCACGTCGCGTACGGTATCGACGCGATCAACAGTTCAGCGCAAGCATGGCTTCGAGGGGATGCAGACCTTCCCTCAGTCTTGTCGGGCTCGTTTAGTCCCCAGTGGACTCGATTGTACTCTGATGATCCTGATTCTTCGGCATGCTCAGTCCTGGAAAAGGCATTGAATGCGTTGGAGGCCAAACGAATCGTCATGGGACATACCATCCAACAGTCGGGGATTACCAGCGCGTGCGGCGCACGCGCGTGGCGTATCGACGTAGCCATGGCCGCCTATTACGCGGCACGAAATGATTACGGCGGCTCCGTAGAAGTACTGGAAATCGTCGGCGACTCGGTCCGGGTGCTCAAGGAGGGTGGTTGAGTACCTAACTAGAAAATAGTTAACAACCCGAGAAAATCTTTCAACACTATCGCCGCTGACCCAGAACTACTAAACACTGTTCTGCTCGTCCTGAGTTGTGGGCCTGGGGAGCGGGTAATCGGCACTCTCTACGTACCGAATAGGGCATCGAGCCCCACCGCCGAGAGGTACATGCCACTGCTTGAGTGCCCCGAGCCAGGGACGATCATCTCCTGGTGCCGATGGAGGCTAGAGAGCCAGTCCATGAAGCGCACAAGGGTTTGGCCACGTTCAAGCCGATGGCGACCCTGCAGATTCGCACCACAGCTAACATCTAATTGCGCACTGAGGGTATCGGCGCTCCCGATGAGGATACGAACGTCTCGGCGTATCAACTGGGCCCGGATGGTGTCCACTCCAACCACGGTCGCGTAGTTGTAGGGTGATTGGAGGCCGTAGTGCCAGTCGTCATAGCCCGGACATCCTGATACATCGGGAACGACGAAAGTGCTGTCGACTTCTCGCTCGGGACGGAGGTAGAGATACGTCGATGGATTTGCGACAACATAACGGAATGAGACGGCCCCGAAGTTCTCCTCAGCACGACTCGCAGCGGCATATCGATGGGCGACCTGTCCACCCGCCGAATGACCTGTCATAACAATTTCTGTCAGTGCCGGAAAACGTGCTGGATCGGACAGAAGTTCGACGATTCTATCGATCGCAGTGTACGAACTCACTCGAGGGCGTGGCCCATCGGAGGAAGAAAGACTTCCGCGCTTCCAGCCTCCGCTGCTCCAGAACGGCTCATCGGCGGCAGGGCCATCCGAAGAGGTTTGAAAGTGTGGTGAAACCACGACGGTATGCTGCCGTAGTCCGGCGGCTTCCGCTGCCTGGAAGCCTGTGCGGAAGTAGTCGTCCGCGTTACGGCCCGTGCCGTGCACGATGATCAAGCCGCGGGTGACTTCATCGTTCCCTTCATATAGCGAGTGCGTACTGAAGACAGGGAGGTACAGGGAAGTCCCGGTCGCGATTCGTTCCGTACAGATCGATTCTGTCGACAAGCACGGAACCGGGCGCGATTCGACAACGATAGGGGCGGTTGCGTTGTCTCCGCAGGCGGGGAGCAAGATCGCAGCTACCAGAGCGTGTAGCTTGACCCTCAGCGTCTTTCTCGGCGCAAGATACTTCATGACTTGAAGGTGGGGTGAAGGCTATATGTTGTTCAGTCTCGGGGCGGCCCAAGGACATGAGAGTGCACCGGATCACAAAGACATAGCCGAGTCACCGATGACTCGCGAACAAATAGCCGAGGTCCAACAGATGGACTGCGAGTGGCTTGAGGCGCATCCCCCCGGCAACTAGCCCCCAGCCCCCCCCATCGCTAAAAAATTTAGGTAGTTCTCCGTGGGGGCTTAGACACAGGGCGTGGTCACGCGCGCACGCGTGAGCCTAATGCGCAGGCGTGGGAATGGGGCGTTCCCCATGGAGAACAATCACGATAGGTCAGGTTTTCCCACATCAGTAACGGGCCACGTTCAGGAGCTGGACGAGGCCCAGGAACCGGACGAGGGTCACATGAACTCCTCAGGCTTCTTCTTCTTCAGGTCTGGGTAGGGGGTCCGCACCCGCCAGAGGATCGCAAAGACGACTGCCAACCCGACGAGCCCCACGCCATACGTCCACATCGGGATCACGGTCTCTTCGGTGATCCACCCGAGTTGAACGGGCACGATGCCGATGAAGTTGTTGCCGAAATGCCAGAGCATGGCCGGGAAGATCGAACCCGTAAGCAGAGTCGCACCCGCGAACAGCACACCGAGGAAGCCAGTCGGTAGCAGTCTGAAGAGCGACACGTGGAAGAGCCCGAAGATCGCTCCCACTACGAGACAGACGACCACGGGACGGAAGGTCTTCCTGAGGCCGTGCAGCAGTGCCCCTCGGAAAGCCAGCTCCTCCAGAATCCCCGGCGTGATCGTGAGGAAGAGGATGATTTGCCAAAGCGGCAGGTCGTCGCCCAGGAGCGATTCCCCGAACGATTCGAGCACCGGTTGAGGGACCGGGAAGACGTAGGTGTTCACGAGCCCGGCAAGTCCCATGCCGACGATGTACCCCGAGGGGATTCCGATCAGCACGGCGAGCCAGACGGCCGGATGAACCGGCCTGAGTGCGAACACGGTCTTTGGATCGAGCTTGTAGACGCGCACCATCAGGAGTGATCCACCGAGGAAGATTCCCCAGAGGTTCACGAGGATCTGGCCCCGCAGCCCGAGCGATTCCCCGAACCAGAGCGAGGTGATCAGGAGCGTCACCCACATCACACCGAACCAACGCAACACGTGGCGAGGGAAAAGTGCCGCGCCGCCTGTGAGATCGGCTTCGTCCAGGTCCGATGCCGAGATCAGCCGCTCAGTCGACAGTGTCTTCTCGGTGAGCCGCGCAGCATACCACGCGGCGGTGCCGGTCGAGGCGAACGCCAGCATCAGGAAGGGCCAGTCGTACTCACCGATCATGATCTCACGAACCGCTACCCCGATGCCGGCGATCGGAAAGAACGCGATCGCGGACCTCAGGTCCATGCCCGGCAGCATTCCGGCGAGCGACGGCACGAGGAATACGAGGAAGAGCGGGAAGAAGTAGATCTGGTATTCCTTGTAACTCTTCGCATACCCCGACAGGAGCAACAGCGCGCTCGCCACGAGAACGGTGAGCGGCAGGAAGAGGATCAGGAACAGAACCAGATCGAGTGGCGATAGCGCGATCGCGAATTGCTCCGGCAGGTCCACGATCCCGAGCACGAGGTAGAGCAGCAGGTTCAGGATGTTGATGGCCGCTACCGCGATGCCCACCGCGATGACGCCCATCATCTTCGCTGTGACGATGTCCGACCGGGCCGCCGCTGTCGTAAGAAGAGTTTCGAGCGTTCCCCGTTCCTTTTCACCGCTTATCGTATCGACGGCCATGATCGAGCCGCCACTCAGCATGAGAAGAAGCAGGAAGGGCGTCAGTGCGAGCCCCAGCATCGCGCCACCTTCGCGCTCTGCGCTCGCGGTGTTCTCCGTCGTGACCGACGCGATCTGGCTGACCTCGATGGGGAGCCCACCTGCGCGGTAGACGCTGTCACGAAGCTCCGAGCGCACTTCCGCGATCCGGCTCCCGAGCAGACGCGATGCCGTGCGTGAAAAGTCACTCTGGCCTCGATGCCTGAGGCGCACCGCGGGCAGCGACAGCTCAGGCTCGGACTCGTCTTCTTCCTCTGCTTCGTCTTCTTCCCCCGCAGCTTCACGTTCCGCGTCAGCCGCGGCCTCTTCCTCCGCACGAATCCGCTCGAATGCCTCGGGCGACAGGGCTTCGACGACGACGTGGATCTCCGCCGCAATCAACAGTGAGTCGGCTTCGTTCGTCTGGACCTCCTGGAATCGAACCGGGTTCCGGGTCGTGTCCGGATCATTCGCTTCCAGTTCAAGCGCGGCCGCGACCATCCGCCGGCCCCACTCAGCTTCGTCACCGGTTACGGCGTATTCGTATACGGTATCCTCGAGTCGTCTCTCTTCGTTCTGCTCGACCGCCCGCATCACGAGGATCATGACGGGGAAGAGGACGAGTGGTGCCACGATCGCGATCAGGATCATGCGCGTATCGCGCATAAGACGCTTGATCTCGTACCGGAACAGCGTAAGGAGAACGCTCCGGTTTCCTCCGACGGAAGGTTCTCCGCTCACTGACCGGATTCTCCGGGGCCGGGCGCACCGATCGCCGCTGCTGCGCCACCACCTGCGCCCGTGGCCGCGACGTAGTGCACGAAGATGTCCTCCAGGTAGTGCTGACCCGTCGCCTGTCGGTGCTCGTCGAGGGTTCCTAGCGCGAGAATCCGACCCCGATGGATGATGCCGATCCGGTCACACAATTTTTCGGCCTCACTCATGATGTGTGTCGAGAATATGACCGTCTTCCCCTCATCGCGGAGTTCGCCGACGACACGCTGCATTTCGATCGCGGCCATCACGTCCAGTCCCACCGTCGGCTCATCAAAAATGAGGATGGGTGGATCGTGAGCGATCGTCCGCGCGATGGAGATCTTCTGCTTCATTCCACTCGACAGTTTCTCCACACGGGCGTTGGCATATTCGGCGATCCCGAATCGATCGATGAGAGACTCGACGCGCTCAGCCACGCGGTCCGGCGGGTACTGATTGATTCGGGCGAAGAACTCGAGGGTCTCTCGGCCGGTCAGCCGCGGATAGAGCGCCGTCGACGCGGAGAAGAAACCCAGCGAGCGGCGAACCGCTTCCGGCTCGGCGAGCACGTCGTGACCATTGAGCGAAGCTCTCCCGCCGGTGGGCTTCAGAATCGTCGCGAGCATTCGGAGGGTCGTCGTCTTGCCGGCGCCGTTGGCCCCGAGGAGCCCGAAGACCTCCCCGGGTCGACAGTCGAAGTCGATGCCGTCGACAGCGTGGACCTCTCCTCGAGACTCGTCCCAGAAGGACTTCTGCAGTCCCTCGACGCGGACCATGGCGTTTTCCATGTCAGACAACTCCTTGTTTGGCCCCGGCGGTCTTCTTGCCGTTCCGATTCAGAAGGCGCTCCTTCGCGAAGCGCCAGAAGCTCCCGTCGAAAGAGCCCATGAGCAGGTCCTCGAACTGAAGCACCATGCGGGCGAGCATGAGGCAAAGCGCCACCATCACCAGCAGGACGACGAGCGTCTCAGCGATGAGTGGCCACAGGAAGACCCCGTTGATCGCGTCACGGATCATCATCGCCGCGTTGGCGACCGGGATCGCAGCGATCACAGGCGTCAGGGTCCGATCCGTCTGTTGACCCAGCACGAAGGGCAGGAGAGCGAGCCAATAGACCGGCATCGCCATGGCCTGTCCGTCCTTAAAACTCTGCGCGAACGAGGCAAGAATCATCATCGCGGCCGCGAAGAAGAGCGCCAGAGAAATCGCGGCGACGATCATCACGGGCAGGGCGAGGAACGGCAGCGTGAACTGGAACTGATCGCCCGCCTCGGCGAGTAGGGGGGCCATGATCGCGCCGAGCGACAGGAACACCGCTGTGACGTTGAGCACCCCGGCTATGATTCCCACGGTCGCGACATAGAGGTACTTGGCCGTCACGACGCTCAACCGGGACGCGGAGACCGTCATCAACGTTTCCCACGTCGAGCGCTCTCGCTCTCCGGCAGTGCTGTCGATTGCCGGGATGAAGCAACCGAGCGCCACCATGAGGACCAGGAAGAGCGGGATCATCGTGCCGAGGAGGAGCGCACCCATCTGTTCGTCGCTCGATACGTTTTCCTGCACGATCCGGAACTGCTCGCGGTCCGCACCAGCGATGCCGAGTTCAGCGGCCTCGGAGTCGACCCACTCCTCTCGGTAGTTGTCGACGATGGCCTCGATCCGGTCGCTCGCCCTTCGGCTGCGCTCCACGGCGCGGTCGTACGAGATGGCGACCTGAAAGTTGTCAGCGAGCTCGTCGCCCTCCGCACCAGGCGGTGCGAACTCCACGAGCGCGTCGAGTTCGCCGTTTCGTATGAGCGAGACCGCAGATTCCGCGGTGATCTGGTCGCGAAGCTCGACGTTTTCCCGATTCTCCAACGTATCCATCAGAACCGGATGATTGCGTGGCGCATCGAGGAGCACCACACGGGAGTGCGCGCGATCGGCCAGGCCGGACACGAACATCAGTCCCGTGAACATCACCCACATCATGACCGGATATAGGAAGACCGGCATGAGGATGCTGTTCACCACGATCGTCCGCTCGCGAAATGCAGAGCGAAGCTCTCGACGGTACAGGGTCCAGACATCCTGCCAGTTCACGGCGACTCCTGGAGGGGGCGGGAGGGCGGAACCACGAGATTCCGGTCCCACAATGGGCAGCGCGCTGTGCGAAAGCTAATGTAAGCCTTCTAATTACGAACGTTTGAAAACCACCGACCTGGATGAGAGACCGATGCTTGCTGCGACTCGCCACATCCCGCTGCAGCACGCCCAAGTGCTGCTCATGATCGTCCTCTCGGTATGGGTACTCCCTGGCGCGATCCGCGCACAAACGCTCGACCATCCGCCGCAGGAAGGAGTCGTCGCCGACGTTCCGTCGCTTGATGACCTCATGTCGTTCGCGAACGGCCAGAGTGATCTCCGGGTGGCTCTGGAGCGCTACGCCGAGGACCGCGCCGCACTGCACCGGAGGTACGACGTCGAGTTCTCTCCGACCCTGCGGGCACGCATGCGACTCTTCTACCGAGGATGGCAGTCCCGGCTCGAGGAGCTCGACTTCGAGGCCCTGAACCACGAGGGGCAGGCTGACTACGTGATGTTGAGCAACCGCTTGGTCTTCGAACTCGAGACGCTGGATGCCGAAGAGCGCTTCACTGCGGAGATGGCTCCGTTGATTCCGTTCGCGCCGGTCATCACCGAATTGCAGGAGCGTCGACGAGATCGAGAGCCGATCGTGGGTCGGGCTGCGGCGCAGACCCTGGACGATCTGGCGGACGAGGTCGAGGCCCTCACTTCGACGCTGCGGTCTTCCTCGTCGGGCGAGCCCTCGCGAGCCGAGCGAGTCTCAGCGTTTCGAGCTGCCAATCATCTGGGCTCGCTTCGCCGCACTCTCCGGGACTGGTACACCTACTACTCCGGCTACGACCCTCTTTTCACATGGTGGGCCGAGACGGCGTACATCAGAGCGGACGAGGCGATCGCAGCGCACGTCGACGTCATCCGGGAAGATCTCGCGGGAATCCTGGGCAGCGATCAGGACCCCATCATCGGAGACCCCATCGGTGCCGAGGGCCTGCGAGCGCATCTCGCACACGAGATGATCCCCTATGCGGCCGAAGAGCTGATCGCGATCGGCTATGCCGAGCTCGCGTGGTGTGAGGAGCAGCTCCTCATCGCCTCCCGTGAGATGGGATACGGCGACAACTGGCAGGGTGCTCAGGAGGCGGTGAAGGAGCTCGCGGTGCCTCCGGGCGGGAAGCCGGAAGTGATTCGGCAGCTCGCGAACCAGTCGCTCACCTTCATTGAGGAGAGCGGAACGATCACGCTCCCACCGCTCGCCGCCGAGATCTGGCGCATGCAGATGATGACGCCGGAGCGGCAGCTCATCAATCCGTTCTTCACGGGGGGAGAAGTGCTCAGTGTGTCGTATCCTACGAACACGATGGGGCACGACCTCAAGCTCATGAGCATGCGGGGCAACAACCCCCATTTCAACCGCGCGACCGTGCATCACGAGCTGATTCCGGGGCACCACCTGCAGGGCTTCATGAGTGATCGCTTCAACGGTCACCGCAACATGTTCCGCACACCGTTCTGGGGTGAGGGATGGGCCGTGTACTGGGAGATGCTCCTCTGGGATCAGGGGTTTACGCGCGGTCCGGAAGACAAGATCGGCATGCTCTTCTGGCGCATGCACCGGGCGGCCCGGATCATCTTCTCGCTCTCCTTCCACCTAGAGCAGATGACGCCCCAGGAAGCCATCGACTTCCTGGTGGAGCGGGTTGGTCACGAGTACGCAAACGCGGAGGCCGAGGTGCGCCGGTCTTTCCAGAGCACGTACTCACCTCTCTACCAGGTCGGCTACATGATGGGCGCGTTGCAGTTCAGGGCGCTTTACGAGGAGCTCGTCGATTCAGGGCAGATGACCGCGCGTGAGTACCACGACGCGGTGCTGCTCGGCGGTCGCATGCCGGTCGAGATGGTGCGGGCGCGTCTTACCGGCCAGGAAATCGATCGCGACCACCAGGCTTCGTGGCGCTTTTACGGCGACCCGCTGGGTGGACGTGACCAGTAGGCCGCCGCCTACTCCTTATCTGTCGAGCCTCGCCGACCGATAGCCCCCCTCTGTGGCACCCAGCCGCGCCTAGCTGCCGAGCAGTGTGTCACTCCTCCTTAGGTGTGGGTCTGAGTGGGGCGGAGCACGATAAGGGCATGAAGAAAGCCCTGCTGTTCGTGCTCGCCCTAGCAGCCATCTCCGTTGGGGTTGGTGCACAGCTTGCTTCATCGGCTTCCTGCGCGGGCACAACCTCACTCGTCTGCGTTGGAGGATGTGCGTCCCTGACCCAGAACCTAATTCGGCTGTAGGTGAGATCTCCGAGTTGCTGCGGCGGTTGGAGCCGGCCACGGTCCTTGGCAAGTCGGCGATCCCAAATAATTCAGGCAAGCCTAAGTGGGGTGGGTGCCCTACTCAGGTCGTTAGGTGGCAGGCGCTGAAGTGGTCCGGGCCGACCGGCTTCAGTTCGGGCGTCTCTTGTGCGCAGATGGCCTTCGCACGCGGACATCTACTCCGAAAGACGCATCCGGAGGGAGGGTTGATCGCGCTGGGGATGTCCCCGGTCAGGACGGTCCTCTTCCGAGCGCGGCCGGGCTCCGGCACCGGGATCGCCGAGAGGAGCGCCTCGGTATACGGATGATTCGGCTTGTCGTACAAGGCCCCGGAGGGAGCGATCTCCATGATTTTGCCGAGGTACATCACGGCTACCCGATCGCATATGTGCTCCACCACTGCCAGGTCGTGGGCAATGAAGAGCATGGTTAGGTCCAGCTCATCCTTGAGATCACTCAGGAGGTTGATCACTTGGGCCTGGATGGACACATCGAGCGCTGAGACCGGCTCGTCCGCCACCAAGAACTCGGGGTTTACCGCCAAAGCTCGAGCGATTCCGACTCTCTGGCGCTGCCCGCCGGAGAATTCGTGGGGAAATCGGTCCAATTGAGCGGGAGAGAGCCCTACCTTGCGCATGAGTTCTACGGTACGCTCGCTCCTGCTCTCGGGCGTACCAATGCGATGCAATGCCAGGGCGTGTCCGAGGACTGTCCGAACCTTCTCCCGTGGGTTCAGGCTCGCGTAGGGATCCTGGAAGATGATCTGCATTCGCTTCCGGAAGAGCCGCATGTCTCTTTTCGACAGTTCTAGGAGGTTCGTCCCGTCGAAGATCACCTTACCCGCGGTCGCCTCCGCGAGCCGTAGCACGAGGCGGCCCACGGTAGTCTTCCCTGAACCGCTCTCACCCACGAGCCCGAGAACCTCTCCGCGGCGCACGGTGAAGGACACGCCATTCACTGCCTGGACATGATCGACCACGCGATTAAGCGTGCCTCCTCGAATGGGGAAGCGCTTCACGAGACCCTCCACGCGAAGAATGTCGTTCGTCACGAAGCACCTTCCGAAGTCAGGTCCAGATCACGCCAACGCAGGCACCGCACCTCGCGTCCGTCGGAGACCTGTTCAAGGGGGGGAGACCCGGCTCTGCAGTCAGGCTGTACGTGGCGGCATCGGGTGGAGAATCGGCAACCGGACGGACGTTCCGAAAGCGAGGGGACGTGCCCGGGAATGGTTGGGAGGCGTTGGCCCCGTCTCGAGCTGCCCAGCCGGGGAATCGATGCTATGAGTCCGGCGGTGTAGGGCATTTTGGGGTTGCTGAAGATCTCCGCCACTGGACCGGCCTCCACGACTTGTCCGGCGTACATGACCACGACCCGCTTTGCCATCTGAGCCACTACGCTCAAGTCGTGCGTAATGAAGATGAGCGCCATCCCGAGCCGGGCCTGGAGCTCTTCCATGAGATCCAAGATTTGAGCCTGGATGGTGACGTCGAGAGCAGTCGTCGGCTCGTCGGCGATGAGGATACTCGGACGACACGCCAGTGCCATGGCGATCATGGCGCGCTGGCGCATTCCTCCCGACATCTCGTGGGGATAGTTGTCGACGCGCCGCATCGGCTCTGAAATGCCGACGGTCTCAATCAGGGCGATAGCCCGCTCCCGGGCCTCCGGGGCAGTGAGCCCTTCGTGTTCGATGAGCACTTCGGCGATCTGTACGCCCACGGTGTGCACCGGGTTTAGGCTCGTCATCGGCTCCTGGAAGATCATCCCGATCTCCTGGGCGCGAATGGCGCGCATCTCTTCCTCAGATAGCGTGGTGATTTCTCGGTCGCCGAGCCGGATCGATCCTCCGGTGATCTGTCCCACCCTGGGCGGAAGCAGGCGCATGATGGAGAGCGCCGTCACCGACTTGCCCGACCCGCTCTCGCCAACGACGGCGAGTGTCTCTCCATGGTCCACCGTAAACCCGATCGCATCTACAGCGACCAGCGGCTCACGTCCGCCGAGGCTGAAGCTTGTCTGGAGGTCGCGCACCTCCAACAAGGGTGGCGACTTCATAGACCCTCCTTTGACGGCTGGTCGTTCGACGCTCACTTCAGTCCTAGTTCCTCGAGGGCCTGGGCCACGCCATCTAGGTGGGTCAGGTGCATAGAGGCGTAGTTCGGAGCTAAGACCACCCCGTCCCCACCGGCCCGGTAGGTGGCCATCACCGAGCGGTACACGATGTCCTGCGAGCATTTCGCGACCTCCGGGCGCATCCGTGGGGCGTCCACCCCGATACCCATATAGACGTTTGCCTGTCCATCCACGCCCCGCACGGCGTCCGCGCACTGGCCGTGGACGTAGCTGTCAGGGTCCATTCCAGTGGATACCAGTTCCTCGAACGGGGCCTCGTTCAGTCCAAGGATCCGAAACAGCGCCCGGGTGGCCTCGTCGGGTTCGAAGTCCCGCAGAATCGTCTTCCGAAAGAACGAGAGCTCTTTGGCCCAGATTTCACCTGCCTGATGTTGGTAGGTGATGGGCTTCACGAAGTCGGCGTAGCGCGTCTGTTCGGCCCAGGGCCACTGCGCGCGGCGGATCAGGTTGAAGTGATTGCGGTTCCACACGTTCAGCCCGAACGGAAGGTCCGGCTTGCACCACTTCACCAGGCCGTAGAGTTCCCGGTCTAGGTCCTTGTTCCGCTCAAGCCAAAATTTTTCCCAGACGAGGGCTTCGGGGTTGTCCAGGAGTACGCGGAGGAAGGTTATCAGCGGGCCGTCCGTGAAGGTCTTTCCCGCCGCTGCTTCCTGCATGAAATCGTAGAGACGGAGAAGGGCCTGCCGGCACGCCTCCACATTAATGCCACGCTCCACGGCCTCACGGCGCGCCGCTTCGGAGAAGTCGCCTGGTGCGCCTCCCTGAATCAGCGTATCGAGCGGGGAATTCCTCTCGTTGCACCACATCACGCCATCGATCGGGTGGTTGCGCACCTGGTCCTCGATCATGGAGTGGATCCAGCGTCGGTACTCGGGATGCGAGGTCGAGGGCTCAGAGCCTAGACGACCGAAGAGGTCCACCTCCATGGCCTGGGCCAGCTTAGGGGTCTCAACCGTTCCGGCCGATCCGTGCCCGGCATACTTGAAGAAGGGCTCCATCAGCTCGATGTAGACCTTCATGCCGCGGGCGTGTGCCTCGGGAATCACCATCTTCAGGATGTCGCGACCCTCGAACTCGGGATCCTGGCTCCTGAAGTCAGCCATGAACGTATCGGTGTAGTAGCGGGGGTCCGGGTCGAAGTAGGCCCCGCCCCGCATCTGGTACGGTTCCGGGACGCCGTGATCGGGCCACCCGTCGACCTCGTGGCTGATCGAACGACCGGACTTGAGTCCCAGCCAGCTCACGGTGCCCAGCATCAGGACGTTGACGCCGACCCGGTTCTGCAGCGTGTCCAGAACCGTGTCTACGCCCTCGTCTACGAAACTGATGGGACTCACTTGGATGCCGACGAAGGGGTTCTTCGATTCGGGCGTGCTCATGAGGCGGTTCTGACGCGGGAGGTGAAGGAGGCGATGCGTTCAACCGCCTCCTGGATCATCGGGAGCGGCTGGAGATAGCTGATTCGGATATAGTCGGTGCTGTCGTCCCCGAACATGGTCCCCGGGAAGACCATCACTCCCGCCTCCTGGAGGAGGCGCAGGCAAAAGTCGGGGGCCGTGAGCCCCGAAGATGAGACGTTCGTGTAGATGTAGAAGGCTCCTCCGGGGTGGCCGTAGGTGAAGCCAGCCTCGGTCAGAGCGGGCATGAGCCAGCTCCGACGTTCGCCGTATGTCTCCATCATCGCATCGATGGGTTCCTGCGGACCGGTGAGCGCCGCCAGTGCGGCGTGCTGGCTGATGGTGCAGCTGTTGATTGAGAGGGTGTGCCGCGGTTCGGTCAACGCCTCCACCAAGTCGGCGGGGGCGGCGAGGTACCCGATCCGCCATCCGGTCATGGCGTATGTCTTGGAGAAGCCGTTGAGCGTGATCGTTCTCTCGCGCATGCCGGGAAGCGTGGCGATGGAGAGATGCTCATTCGGCGTATAGATCATCCGCCCGTAAATCTCGTCGGCCACGATGATGAGGTCGTGCCTTATGGCCAGGTCGGCGATCGCCCGGATCGCCGCCGGAGGTGTCACGGCTCCAGTCGGATTATTGGGGGACACCAGCACGAACATCTTGGTGCGAGGGGTGATCCGTTTCTCGATTTCTGCCACATCTAGGGCGAAGTCGTCCCGTTCGAAGGTGGGGACGGGTACGGGTGTGCCTCCACAGAGATGAACCGCCGTGTCGTAGGTCGTGAACCGGGGACTCGTAATGAGCACCTCGTCTCCGGGTGAACAGAGACCCAGCATGGTGAGCATGATGGCCTCTTGGGCCCCAGCTGTGACCACGATCTCATCAGACCTGTAATCGAGCCCGTACTGGGAGTTGAGGTCCGCGGCGATCGCGTCGCGAAGCTCCGGGATCCCTGTGGGGCCGGTGTAGTGATGCTGGTTGGCGTCGAGTGCCGCTTTGGCGGCTGTCACGATGTGGGCCGGCGTGTGGAAGTCCGGGTCACCTCGTCCCAGAGCGATAACGTCGGTTAGGCCAGCCGCGATACCGAGCATGCGGGTCCGGAAGGCACCGTCTTCTTCGAGGATACGGGGGGCCAGGCGATCTGTGAGGAGGCTCATCCGTACATTCTTCGGCCACCGACGAAGGTCGTCGTTACGCACTCTAGGTTGCTCAGATCGTGGTCCGGACGGCCATCGACCACGATGAGGTCGGCCGCCTTCCCGACCTCAAGCGTACCCACTAAGTGATCCATCTTCGAGAGCCGGGCTGCACGAACGGTGATGGACGCCAGGGCATCCATATTGTCCGTGCACACTCCGACCTTCACCATATGGGCGAGTTCCGGTGCAATGACGTCATGCTCGACCGCCGGACTCCCTGCGTCGGTCCCGAAGACGATGGAGACACCTGCGCGGGCAGCCTTCACCAGCCCCTCATACCGATCCGGGTTGGCCACCGCCTTTTGTCGTTCTTCGATTTTCCACTCAGGAATCCCGAAGCGGCGCGCGATGTCGGGTTGGCTCTGCTGTACGAGGGGCGCGAAGGTCGTGACCACTGGGATCTCATTCTCCAGGAGTAGTGCCACGGTGGCGTCCGACATGGACCCTCCGTGCTCAATGCAGTCCACCCCGAAGCGGGCTACTCGCTCAATGCAGGCGTCGTAGGTGGCGTGCGCGGTAATGGGAAGGCCGTTGCGATGTGCCTCGTCGATGACGGCGTGCAGCTCCTCGTCGGTGAACTCGAGGGTGTCGTGGCAAGCCATGATCTTGATGAGGTCTGCTCCTCCTTTGACCTGTTCCCGAACCGCCCGGCGCATCTCGTCCGCACCGCTGGCCTCCTTGCAGACCCAGTAGGTATGCCCTCCCGTCTGGATGATGGCAGCCCCGCAGACCTTCAGTCTCGGTCCCGGAAAAATCCCCTGTTCCACTGCCTGCTTGGAGAAAAGGTTCATCTCGTGGAACCCTAGGTCTCGGACCATCGTGACGCCGGCTCGTAAGCTCTTTAGCATGTTTCCGGCTGCCTTGAACGCCGAGATCGGACGAGGGTCGTCCATCGATTGGCGAGCGAGATCGTGAATGCCGTCCCAATTCAGGTGCGCGTGGCTATTGATGAGGCCCGGCATCAGGGTACCACCGGTCTCCTCCACTAATGCGGACCCCGCCTCCAAGTCGGCCCGGGGACCGACCGCCACGATCTTGCCCTCCAGTAGCTCCACGTATCCGTCTTCGATGACGTCCCCCACCATGGTCAGCACCCGTCCCGTGAGCACTAGGTGCGGGGTCGGAAGGTCGAACATGGGCTTGGTGATTTTCTGATAACGCCAGGCAGCGGGTTCCGGCATACAACGGGCTCCTCAGCAGGAAAGGGTTCGAGTCTCAAGAGGGTGGCGGGTCTGGAAGCGGCTCGCCAGCTCAACCATTTCATGACCGACCACGAGGGTATCAATGGTACGCCATCCGTCCAAACCCGGGCGGTACACGCCGGGCTCACACGAGAAGACCATGCCTGGGGCGGTGGGGGTGTGGTCACCGGGTGCGAGCCAAGGCGCCTCGTGCCCCTCAACGCCCATTCCGTGGCCGATTCGGTGGCGAATCGAGTCCGCCAACCCAGCACCCCGAATGGGGGCGAGCGCGGCCTCGTTCACCTTGGAGCAAGTCCAACCCCGCTCGAGCGCGTGGACCGTGGCAGCGCCAGCCTCGGCCATAGCCTCCATCACCCGCCGTTGCTCGGGGCGAATCTCTCCTAACACGAGGGTCGCCCCGCTCTCGGCATGGTAGCCCCCGAGGCTGCACCCGATTCCAGCCACGATGGGGTCTCCGGGAAGAGGGCGGCGGGCCGTCACGGAGCCGTGCGGTAGGGCGGCCCGCGAGCCGGAGTGGACCGATGCCGTGATGCGTGTTTGCGTTCCCTGGAAGGCTTCCCCGTGGGTCGCCGAAAGGAGCTTCCTTACATGCCCGGTGCAGTCCTCGAGCAGGTCCTCCTCCGTTCCGCCTTGTTGGATGATGTCTCCCCCCATCCCGAGGAGTCGCTCTAGGACCATATCGGCGAAACGCGCAGCCTCACGTATTAACCCAAGCTCTGCGCCGTCTTTGACCGCGCGCTCCGGCTTCGCGTGGTCAACGAGGTCCAGTCGGGTGAGGCTTGCCCGTGCCGGTGCAAGAAGGTTGGCGTCCAACCTGTCCACTGCGATCTGCTTCGCACCTGCCTCCT
>Ga0233433_10002225_pt1 | contig 17261 bp, 16 predicted proteins | sample SI_122_August201_5_FD_179868 | JGI IMG/M metagenome (GOLD analysis project Ga0233433, IMG submission 179868) | Seawater microbial communities from Saanich Inlet, British Columbia, Canada - SI_122_August2016_100_MG | ecosystem: Environmental > Aquatic > Marine > Inlet | place: Canada: British...
GATGACTATTACGAACCATTTACCTACAAATATCTCGACCTGATCGAATCGCCAGAAGCTGACGATCAACCTACAGCCCGACCTGTGTCACTGATTACTGGCAAGCCCATGGATATTAAAATGGGCCCCAACTGGGATGATGATTTAAGCGGTAGCCCCGATTATGCGAGGAATGACCCCAATCTGGAAAACCTCTCTGCCGCTGAACGCGAGTCCATGTTCCAACTCGAGAAAATGGCTTTCTTCTACCTTCCCAGAATCTGCAACCACTGCTTAAACCCAGCCTGTGTTGCCTCTTGCCCCTCAGGGGCTTTGTACAAGCGAGGCGAAGACGGCATCGTTTTGGTTAATCAAGATGAGTGCCGCGGATGGCGGATGTGCGTTACTGCATGTCCTTACAAAAAAACCTATTACAACTGGCATACAGGTAAATCAGAAAAATGTATTCTTTGTTTTCCTCGACTCGAGGCCGGCCTTGCTCCAGCCTGTATGCATTCCTGCGTTGGCCGTATTCGGTACTTAGGTGTCATTCTCTATGATGCCGACAAAATCGAGGAAGTAGCATCTTCATCTGAAGATGCGATCGTCCAAAATCACATGGACATCATGCTGGATCCAAATGATCCCGATGTCATCGACGCGGCAAAAACAAACGGTGTTGCTGATTCAACTATCCGAGCAGCTCAGAAGTCACCAGTTTATAAATTTGTTAAACAGTGGGGACTGGCACTGCCACTGCATTCTGAATTCCGAACCTTGCCAATGCTATTTTACGTTCCGCCTTTGTTACCAGTCATGGCTTCACTAAACAAGTCTGATCCGACCCAACTGGCTAAAATGGGTCCCGTGGTCAAGAAGTGGGATGACGACTGGTTATACGACACCAGCACTGAGGACATATTCGCCACCATTGACGAGGCGCGTTTCCCCATGCAGTACATGGCTAATCTCTTCAGTGGAGGTGATACTGACATGATCAAGGCACGTATCATGAAACTGATGGCGGTGAGGATTCACCGCAGGTCCATAACTGTCGGTGATATTCCAGCGGATAAGGTTGCAAAGTCGCTTCGGGAAGCTGGATTAACCCACGACACTGCCGAGGCCATCTACTATCTCACCTCACTTGCCAAATTCGACGACCGCTTTGTCATCCCTCCCGCCCACCGAGAACAGGCAATCGAGATGATGGAATTTACAGGCGACAAAAAAGGTAACACGGGGTTCGGGTTTAAAGAAAGCACTGCAAAGAGGGGACTGTAATGTCTCGCGATCATTACCAAATTATTGCGCCCCTGTTCGAGTACCCGACCAAGGATTTCCCAGTAAAAGTCAGTAAGATCAGGCATTTGCTAGACACAAAGTATCCACAAGCTGTCGCCTATCTTGATCAATTCCTTGGCTACCTTCCCGATGACGACCTGCTACTGATGCAGGAACTCTTCACCCGATCATTTGATATCCAGGCAATTACTACACTGGATCTCGGTTATGTCTTGTTCGGTGACGATTACAAACGTGGCGAACTTCTATCAAACCTGAATCGGGAACATCTCCAATGTGGCAACGATTGCGGTTCTGAGCTGGCCGACCATCTGGCTAATATCCTTCGCCTACTCTCCCTGCTCGAAGACCAGGAACTGGTCACCGACCTTGCCTATGCTATTGTTGCGCCCGCGGTGCTGGAGATGATCGGGGAATTCGAACCCACGCGCTTACAAAAAAAGAACGAATCATATCAAAAGCACTACAAAACGCTCATTGAGACACCTGATGTCGAAAAACAGGCAGTCACCCTGTACCAGTTTGCACTGCAGGCCCTTTACGAAGTTCTCAAACATGACTTCTCAAGAATCAGCGAAATACCGCTCAAACGTAAAACCAGCGACTTCCTGATATCTGTTGTACAGGAACACGAAATCGAACAAAGAGCCGAACCCTGATTAACAGCAAGGATTACACATGAACCCATTCGACTATTTCTTTTTTGTCATGTTTCCTTACCTGGTAGCTGGTGTCTTTTTCGTTGGCACCCTCTACCGATATCGAAACAAAGGCTTTACGGTGACCAGCCTGTCTGCACAATTTCTCGAGAACAGGCAAGGATTCTGGGGTACAGTGCCATTTCACTGGGGGATCCTGATGATTTTTCTGGGACATCTAGTGGCTTTCCTCTTCCCCGCGTCTGTTCTCGCCTGGAACGCGGATCCAGTTCGACTTATCGCCCACGAAAGCCTTGGGTTCACCTTCGCAGTCGCTGTCTTGGTCGGTCTTTGCGCCCTGATCACAAGACGATTGACCAACGACAGGGTGCGAATGGTTACTTCCAAAATGGATCTCTTCGTGGAGCTCATGCTACTAGTCCAGGTTATTTTGGGTTGCTGGATTGCGCTTGGTTATCGCTGGGGTTCATCCTGGTTCGCCTCTGATCTTTCCCCCTACCTCTGGTCCATTTTAATGTTTAGCCCCAAACCCGAGGCAGTCTATGCAATGCCACTGGTGATCAAGGCACATATTGTTGGCGCATTTGCGATTTTCCTCATTTTTCCTTTCACGCGACTAATACACATGCTGGTCGCTCCCCTGCACTATCTGTTTCGACCCTATCAGGTCGTCATTTGGAACTGGAACAGAAAACTACTGCGAGACCCAACGGCCGCCTGGTCAAGGGAGAGACCACGTAATAACTAAAGCTACAAAGGTATGAAGAGTGCAAAAGCAAGCAACTGCCAAATCTCATAAAGCACTGCTCCTGAGCACTGCGGCATTCACACTCTGTTTTGCCGCATGGATGATCAACGGTGTACTAGTAACCTTTCTTGCAGCTAACCAGGTTTTCCAATGGGATCCCGTGGAGATCGGTTGGTTAATGGGTATCCCTATATTGACAGGGGCCTTATTGAGATTGCCCGCTGGAATCCTGACTGATTTGTATGGTGGCAAACCAATTTACACTGGTTTACTTTTCGTCTGCGCAGTACCTATGTATCTGCTTTCTCATGCAGATAGTTTCTGGACATTCGCACTCTGCAGCGCCGGGTTTGGCCTGGCAGGCGTAAGTTTCTCAATTGGCATTGCCTACTCTTCTGCCTGGTATCCCAGGCACCGACAGGGAACAGTGCTCGGTATATTTGGCGCCGGAAATGCAGGAGCCGCGCTGACAACCTTCTTTGCGCCAACTCTCCTTAACAGCATTACAGATAATGGCAGTAACCTTGAAGAGTGGCGGCAACTGCCAATCTACTACGCCATAATGTTTATTGTCTTGGGAATCACCTTCGCTACCTTTGCGGAAAACAAAAAAACCAGCTCAAAGGCCAAGACTTTAAACCAGATGCTCCGACCTTTAAAAGATTTACGCGTCTGGCGATTTGGCTTGTACTACTTCCTGGTATTCGGTTGTTTTGTCGCCTTTTCACAATGGCTGGTTCCGTATTTTGTCAATGTCTATTACCTGTCTCTGGTGACAGCGGGCCTGCTTGCCTCCGCGTTTAGCCTGCCATCCGGCGTAATACGCGCGCTGGGCGGCTGGTTGTCAGATGCCATCGGTGCTCGTGCCGTCATGTACTGGGTACTCGGATTATCCGTCGCAATCAGTTTCATGCTGGTTATTCCGAAGATGGAAGTCTATTCACCTGGACAAGGCATCATGGCCTCACGAGCAGGAACGGTGGTGTTAGCGACCAATTCACAGATCATCGTAGACGATAGGACCTATCAACTCGAAATGCCTGACAGATCCTTTGAAGAACTGGACGATAAAGTGGTCGTGTTTCCCACTAAAGCGACCTGGCAGGAACCGGTTGTGCAAGCTGGGCAGGCAGTAAAACGACGAGACCTCCTCGCTAAAGGAATTACTAAGATTTACTTCCAGGCCAATGTCTGGATCTTTGCTGGCTTCGTCATCATTTTGGGCACTGTCTGGGGTATTGGGAAAGCGGCAGTCTATAAGCACATACCAGACTACTATCCGGATGAAGTTGGCGTTGTGGGTGGTATGGTTGGCGTCATCGGTGGACTGGGTGGATTCTTCTGCCCGATTATTTTCGGTTACCTCTTAGCAGGTACAGGACTGTGGACAAGCTGCTGGATGTTCATGTGGGTGATATCCTGTATCTGTCTGTTCTGGATGCACAATGTCATTCAACTTTCAGAACGTAGAGAGAGACCGGCACACATGAAACATTTTTGACCTTAGGAGTAAACCCATGGCTCGATCACTCCCTGTGTGGAATCCAGATGATGAACAGTTCTGGCAATCGACTGGCAGTAAGATTGCTAATAAGAACCTATGGATTTCCATCCCAAGCCTGCTCTGTGGGTTTGCAGTCTGGTTGTACTGGGGCATCATCTCGGTTCAGATGCTGAACCTGGGTTTCCCGTTTTCATCTGATCAGTACTTTACGTTGACAGCAATCGCCGGGCTCAGCGGTGCCACACTGCGAATTCCCAGTACGTTTTTCATAAGAATTGCTGGCGGCAGGAATACTATTTTCTTTACTACAGCCCTTTTGATGATCCCAGCTATTGGCACAGGCCTAGCATTGCAGAATTCTGATTCCCCATTTTGGTTGTTCCAGCTGCTTGCACTGTTATCAGGGTTCGGTGGCGGGAATTTCGCTTCATCCATGTCGAACATAAGCTTCTTCTATCCAAAAAAACAACAGGGAGCTGCATTAGGCATGAATGCAGGGCTCGGGAACTTTGGTGTTACAACAATGCAGATTATCCTGCCATTGGTAATGACGGTAGGCATCTTCGGCGGAGAATCATTGACCCTGGTAAATAGCAGCGGATGGATATTTGGTAAAATCGAAGCTGGCACACCGACCTACCTCCACAATGCTGGTTTCGTCTGGTTGATACTGCTGATACCACTCGCTTTTTTTACCTGGTTCGGCATGAACAACATCACAACGGAAACAGTGACCCCTAAACCAGGCAGCTTCCCAGCAAGCCTTATTAAAATCTCCGCACTGCTTTTAATCGCTCTGGTAGCAGCAGCCTTGGGCTTGTATCTACTCCTTCCGGAACCCACCGGGATTGGCGTACTCAATAAATGGGTCGCTCTGCCACTGGTTATATTACTGACTATCTTATCACTGCGGTATCTAACCACCGGTTCTTTACAGGCTAACCTGAAACGCCAATACCAGATTTTCAATGACAAACACACCTGGGCAATGACGGTAATCTACACTATGACGTTTGGCTCATTTATAGGCTATTCAGCCGCTTTCCCATTAGCAATAAAAGTGATCTTTGGGTTCACTCACGTTGCAGGGCCTGATGGCACTTTGCTTCATAACAGCGTCAACCCAAATGGACCGAGCGCTCTTGCTTTCGCCTGGATGGGTCCATTTATCGGTGCGCTGATTCGCCCTGTTGGAGGATGGATTTCAGATCGCCTCGGTGGCGCCAGAGTAACTCATTGGGTATCAGTAGTGATGATTATGTCAGCACTCGGCGTTGCTTACTTTATGGCAGAGGCTTACAGGTCAGCGACCCCGGAACAGTACTTCTGGCCGTTTTTTACGCTTTTTATCATCCTTTTTGCCGCGACAGGTGTAGGCAACGGTTCAACCTTTAGGACTATCGCAGTGGTGTTTGAACAGGAACGTAGGGGCCCAGTTCTCGGCTGGACCTCTGCCGTAGCTGCTTATGGGGCCTTTATTATTCCGAAGGTTATAGGAGAACAGATCAAACTAACTACGCCAGAAACTGCGCTTTACGGCTTCTCGGTTTTCTACGCGCTCTGCATTGCGCTTAACTGGTGGTTCTACCTTCGGCCAGACGCCTACGTAAAAAACCCCTAACTGATTGGCTGCGCGCGGCACGATCAAAAAAATAACTCTTTTAGCCTGTTCAGAGGCTTGGCAGGTTGGCCTTCAGGTATCTAAAGTTAATCTACAATGGGCCTCATTGGGATTGGAAAATACCCACAAAACATAGGTTAGCCTCTCTGATTTTACTAGCCACGTCGGTATGGTTGGTTGGCAGGGTTTGGCTGCAACCAAGGTTCATCAAGAAAAGACCCTTTCATCTACAGTCCCGCAAGTGCAATGTCTAGAGCGAGGGTTGTTAGCCGTGCGGAACTACATCTTACAAACAGGACGGGCAGTGCCTATACAAACCCAACCAGGCTGTAGCAAATGGAAAAGCCTCGAGACATCCCGCCCGCAGGCGCCCTACTTACCCGCCAACAGGAAGAATCTGTCACGCTTGAGTTTGTAAAAAAGAAAGTCTACTGATCATCTTACTTTCACCAACCATGCAATTGCACCAGCTGATATTTGTACTCGTTTCTGATTAACCAGCGCCATGGCGATGTTGGAGCGACCGAGGGAACAACCTGGACAATCGACTTCTCCAATCCAGCAAATCGAGTCAGATGTGCGCTCCTGTGCAGGTGTAAACCTGAGCGGATTGAACACCCGCTAGGACTCAACGCTCTGCATTTACCTGCAAAAGAAACGGTGATGGGCAAGCACGAGCCATTTCAATGACTCCTCACGCTCTTTAATACTGTCTACTGGGAAGCTGCACAGTAAGGCCATCTAATGCCTCGGTCACCTCTATCTGGCAGGCTAATCGACTATTCTCATTAACGTCATAGCCAAAATTCAGCATGTTATCTTCCAATTCATCCATAGACCCACATACCTGCTTTGATTCAAGGGGGATATAAACATGACATGTAGCGCAAGCACAAAGGCCGCCACAATCCCCCTCGATACCTGGCACCATATTCGCAACGGCTCCCTGCATTAGCGAAGCTCCCAGAGGTACCTCAACCGTGTGCTTTGTTCCGTTGTGCTCAACATAGGTAACCTTCGGCATCTGCTACGACCTACTCAGCGCTTTAAGGTCACGATCTTCTGTAACCGCCATATAACCTACGCTATTGTCACCAACACAGGAAATTAAGGAAAAGTCTATATCCAGCAATCCTTGTGACGTTGACATATCAATTCTCAATCAAACAATACCAGCATCGAACACCCGCGGAACGTCGCTTGGCAGCCGAACCTTTGAAAATCCGACATCCTCGGTGCTAATACAAGACCACTAATTGAGATCCCAGCGATACCTGCGTGAGGTCAGCGTCATCAGAAGGCAGTTTATGGGCTGCCGGGTTGACGCCATAACCGAACCCGTAACAGTAAGTGGGGCCATGGCCTTAACCACATGTTCAAAAAACATTCGGTACCTAATCTCACTTTCGCGAAATGGCTTCGCTACGTTTTTTCTCTCAAAAACATCTCTTACTTGGGCACTAAGTACTAAGCCGCCTTCAAAAGGCATTTTAGACATCGATGCCTCCAGGGGAATGGTATGGCCATCCTTGTGTAGGCTCTGAATTTCAGCTCTCTGACCCATTGACTGGCAAGAAGGCTCACTATTTAAGAGATTAACAATATGGTGCTTGTGCCGGCTGAACGGCGATGACGGTATGACCTTATCGATCGGTTATCCTAAAACTCAATATTCAGCCTCTTAATAGGTAGCCCCTGCTTCGTTTAGAACACTCATATCCGACTTACTATCTTCCATCGCATTTAATATTCTGAGGTCTTCACTAACCACTATCCCCACATTTGAAAACAGTTCTTTAGTCCTCGGAGTAATCAAGCCCGCACGGTTTAATGCAGGAATCATCAGGTCTTGCAGGGAATGGACCTGCCCAGGTTGCAAATCCATACCTAATCCCTGTTCTTCGGCTTCTTTGATTCCGGCCATAAAGTCCTTAGGGTCAATATTGCTGGCTTCGAGAACTTTCGAAAACCCAGGGTCTATTTCTTGCTGCCCTTCAATTAAAATTGAAACTCCATCAAAGGCAAATTGGGCTAAATCTTCCACTTCATCTTTATGTAATCGTGCGATTAAAGGCGTTAAGAACACATGTCCAAAGGAAACGTGCCGAGACTCATCTCGCATAACATTAAAGGTTATCGATTTCAAAAGGGGCTCGTCTGTTTGACGATACATGTTATTAAAAGCTCCTAAAGCAAGGCCTTCAATAATCATATTCATCCCGATCATAACCTTCCTATAATCTTTAGTCTGCAAGGTCACATCGACGAGTTTTTTGAGCCAGGGTGTCATTGGATAATGCATGGCGATTTTCTTGATATAGCGATCATAGACTTCAACATGTCGAGCTTCATCAATGGTCTGAGTTGCGGCGTAGTACTTTGCAACCGTGTCAGGAACACTATGAGTAATCGTAGCGGCCGTCATAACGGCACCTTGCTCACCATGCAAGAACTGGCTCAAAAGTTGGGCAGTAGAATGTGCAGTAAAGGTTTCCTGTTGACTGACGGACAGACGGTTAAAAAACGGCATCTGCGCGTACTGCGTACTGCCCCTATGCATGATTGGATTTGACGGATCAATTCCAATATCCCATTCTAGATCGTCAGCATTCCACTGATTGGTTTTGGCTCTTCGGTATAAATCATTAACCTTGTCAACACTGCCCTCATAATCAAAATTCCAACTGACCTGCATAACGGCCTCGTAACAATTCTGCAAGTGGTCTTTTCTATCATCGTGGCCCTGATTTGAATTAACTATGTTCATTCGATATGACCTTTAATAAGAAAACTATTGAACCTTAAATAAGAAACCTGACTCTAGCCTTGACCCAGGTCAAAAGACGCCTTCATTGGTGCATTTCAAATCAAAGCATCCTTTGATCCAAGTCAGGTTTCCAACAAAACAAGATTGTTAGGATAGTTCTAACTACAAACACAGCAGGAAGTTCAATGGATTTTGAAATATCCGAAGAAGGCAAGATGATTGAGGATCAAATTGTCAGATTTCTTGAAGACAAAATCATCCCAGCAGAACAGACAATCGCGACTGAATCTCAGGACACACCTAATGGTGAAGATACTAAAACAATGAAAAAGTTACGCGATGAAGCTAAAGGTCTAGGGCTCTGGAACCTGTACTTACCAGACAAAGAATGGGGTGCTGGCGTTTCAAATCTTGACTATTCTTTGCTCTGCGAGCATATGGGGAGAAGTCAAATCGCTCCCAGGGTATTTAATTGTCAGGCGCCAGATACGGGTAACGCCGAAATCATTGCTGAGTTTGGTAGCACAGAACAGAAAGCGCAATTTCTTCAACCTCTTCTAAGCGGCGAGGCTAGATCATGTTTTTCAATGACGGAGCCTGATACTTCAGGCGCGGACCCCACTGGCCTTCGAACCAATGCTGTGAAACAGGGCGATGACTACATTATCAATGGGCACAAATGGTTTACTAGCGGTGCTGTTGGCGCTCATTTTGCGATTGCAATGGTTGTCACCAACCCAAAAGGCAATCCTCACCAGCGGACTTCGATGCTATTAGTGCCAACGAATACGCCTGGGTTTGATCTGATTCGGCCTGTATCGGTAATGGGCCATACAGGCGGGGGTGGGCATTGCGAGATTCAATACAACGATTGCCGTGTACCCACAACAAATTTACTAGGACCAGAGCATGGTGGGTTCATGATAGCCCAGGCGCGGCTTGGCCCGGGGCGAATACATCACTGTATGCGTGCAATTGGTATGGCAGAACGCGCTTTTGAAATCATGTGCCGACATGCAATCCAGCGAGAGAGCCATGGAAGTAAATTGGCGGACAAGCAGTTCGTTCAGGAATGGATCGCATCGTCCAGAATGGAAATCGATCAGGCACGGCTGCTCACTCAACACACTGCTTGGAAGATGGATAAATTAGGTAAGCAAAACACGCGACAGGAGTTGTCAATGACTAAAGTTGTCGTGCCTAACATGATGATGACGGTGTTGGATCGGGTCATTCAATGCCTTGGTGCATTGGGTGTTTCCGACGACACCCCGGTCGCAAGCATGTGGCGGAATGGGCGAGCGCTTAGGATTGCCGATGGCCCTGATGAAGTCCACAAAATGGTCATTGCAAGGCGTGAATTAAAACGTTTTGCATAATGTAAATCTAACCCCGTTAGCCAGGAGGATACGATGATTGTTTCCGAAATCATGACAACCGAATTACACACTCTGGGGCCCAACGATCGCTTGATTGATGCACATACTCTTATGCTCAACAAGAACATTCGCCATGTGCCAATTGTCACTGAAGATGGTCTGCTTCTAGGTATTGTGAGTCATCGTGATCTTCTTCTGGCAACACCTAACCCCTGCTTCGAACATCAAAGCAATGCGTTTTCGAAAACAACCATTTACGAGATATTTCGCACAGGTATCGAAACTATCACATCAGATAGTGGGGCAAGGTTAGCTGCGTTAACCCTGGAAAAATTTAAAATTGGTTGTTTGCCTGTTGTCGACAATGAACGTTTAGTAGGCATCGTCACTAGCAGTGACTTTGTCGCGATCTCGATAAACTTGATGGAGCAGTTTGAAATTGCTGAACAAGAAGCAATGGAGTTCTAGAATTTTTTTACCTGCAATAAGGCTTTTCACACCCCAGTTCACATGGAGCTCTGCATGAATCTCGAATTGCTGTTTGAAGAAAGTTTCCAGCGGATCATAGGTCATGGCGTAGGCATCACTAAGAAAGGACAGCACTTTTTTACTCGGTTCTATGAGATTTTCTTTGAAGCATCAGATGAGGTACGTGAAAAGTTCCGCCATACCGATATGGAGATGCAGCGCAGTTTTCTCAAGAAGGGCGTATACCACTTGATAAGCTTTTACCTACTAAGAAGTGATTATGGCTATCTTTCTTCCATTGCCAAGACCCACAATCAAAATCACTATAACATCCGCCCTGAACTATATGATATCTGGTTAGAGTCATTGCTCAAGGCAGTAGCAGAGCTAGATCCGAAATACTGCGATGAACTGCGGCTCGCCTGGCAAATCGTAATGACCCCCGGAATTCTATTTCTCAAGTATCACTATGCTGAGCCTGAGCTTAAACAGGTTTAGGCAGCACTATACCTTGAGTTGATTATTGCAGACTCGGTTTCTAGACTTTCAGGAGTGATTGGTGAAACGAACCCCAATGGTTTAACCACGAATACATCACATTCTGTACACTCAACCACTCGTTCTGCTGTATTACCGATGAAGAGCCCTGCTATGCCAGAACGGGCGACCGTACCAATGACGATAATGCCAGCATCAACTTCTTTGGCACATTCACTAATGACAAGACTCTCTGCTCCCTCACGTATATGTACTTTATCTTCAGCCAGGCCCGCTTCGGCAGCTAAATCAAAGCCACGCTCAAGTAACTGATTTCGTTTACCCTGGATTATCGGATAAGTAGATGGATCAGGGAATTCAACATGCCCACTAGGAACTGAAACGGAGCTGTACGCATTCACCATATGGACAGTTGATCCAAGAAGCCCAGCAATAAGCGCGGCCTGTTCTAGAATGGTTCGATTCAGATTCTCGTGAGTGCTGCTCCGGCCGGTAAGATCAATCGCCGCTAAAACTGAGCTTCCCCTTATAGTATCAGGTCCATTCACCAACAATAACGGGCATGGGCAAAATCTGATGAGATTCCAGTCAGTAGAAGTAAACCATGCTCGTCTCAGGGTATTGTGTTGGCGTATTGGCTTAAAAACGAATTCTGCTTCAAATTCGTAAGCGCTATAGATAATGGCTTCGTGAAGTCGATAAAACAATTTTACTTCAGTCTCAATATCGTGGCCTTCATCTTTCAGCGGTTGCACGATATTTTCTAACCAGTTCTTTTTCTCTTTAAGTTCCCTCAGGAAACCGTGAGCATTTTCTGAGTACACAGATTGGGAAAGGTAGTAAACCACTTTGAAGTGACCCTCCCCGATGGGAGTCTCTTTTATTCGATTCAATGCAGAGTGCTGCGTTTCTTCCGGATCCATAACCACTAGAATTTTAGTCATAGTTGCTTCCTTTTCTCCGAGGACACAAGCAATTTAGAACTTCTCAAAGCAAAAAGAATTGACCCAAATCAACCGAGGAGGAAATAGATTACAGGGCATCGCTGTCTATCGCCCCAAGCGGCGCATGGGCCTGGTTCAGAGCTCAAAGCGGAGCCTATACCAGTGCAATCCAAGGTTTTACCAAAACCCACGACATTCGGGTTTAGCTGTTGAACCTTATGCTAGTCGCTCCGATCAATTCCAGGAATACTGCTTGGGAAGGATTACCGATAAATTCGACACCTTGATCCTGCCATGAGCGGAGATCGGGTATGCCAGTCACCTCGCCAAAGATCAAAATTCGAGTTGATATCGATGTTATTTCCAGCAACCTTGACAGATCTGCCTGCTCGATACCCTGTCCTGGTTCTAGGGAACTGATAATGGTGGAAAAATCGGTATCTAAGATGTATTGATAAGCTTCTTTAATGTTCGTTGCACGACAGACAACATCTCCGATTTCGCAAATAATTGCATCGGATAAGATTCGGTCTAAGTTAATAGTCAAGGTCTGCATGATTACAAATGATCTACGACCTATAAGTGCAAGTCATTGACCGAAATCAATTGCTTTGTCTGAACTACTAAAAGAAACAGCATTTTACCCGATAAGTGGCCTGGCCTTCGGCATAAAGGATAATACATCGGTCGCTGTGATACTCATGCGACCTGCCCGAATATTATGCATCCGCAATGCATTGGCTATGAGCGACTAAACACAATTGCTGGTGATTCAGAATCTCGACATCTTTGCCGTCAACCTTGAGAATCTTCTGTACTTGTAAACGCGTGATAATTCGACTAACGGTTTCTACCGCTAAACCTAAGTAATTGGCAATGTCAGTCCTGGCCATCGGCAAGCGAAACAAAGTCGATGATAGATGCCGCTGTTTGTAACGGTGGGACAGGTTAAGTATAAATGTGCCAATTTTCTCTTCTGCAGTCTTTTTCCCTAGCAGCAACTGGAGTTTCTGATCCTCTCCAATTTCACGGCTCAAGATACGATACATATGGCTTTGAAGATTGTGAATTCTCTTTGAAAGAGTTTCAACCTGATCAAAAGGTATTTCACACAGGGTAGAAGTTTCAAGCGTTTTTGCTGTGTTGAGGTGCACTCCACTATCGATCGAATCCAGGCCAATAAGCTCACCCGGAAGGAAGAACCCGACGACATACTCCTCTCCGTTTTCATCAATATTGTAGGCTTTTAGAGCACCCGAACGAACAGCATATATAGATGTGAACGGATCTCCTGTTTCAAACACTAAACTATTTTTGTGGAGGGGTTTCGCACGTCTGATTTCTGCGTCGACAAGATCTATTTCCTCACTGGTGAGAGACCTGGGGATACAAATCCCATTCAAACCGCAGTGACTACAAGAAACAATAAATTTTTCTGTTTGCGACATGGCTAACACATAAAATTGAATTAGAATACTAATGATATGGGTTCAATTCATATTATTCAAGATAAATAATATGAATTTTGATACCCACCTAAAATTTACCGTGTTTATGTAAACGTTATTCTTATCTTTAAAAAAAACAGCGTGGCCATGACCTAGCCTACTGCCGGCTATAGAACGTGATCGCTCCAATTAGCATAAAACTTCTGCCAGACCATAAATAAACTACTAGCAACCACTACTTACCTTAGTTCCTCCAAAAAAAGCTGTTCGCCTAAATGCCTCTAATGCCTCTAATGCCTCTAATGCCTCTAATGCCTCTAATGCCTCTAATGCCTCTAATGCCTCTAATGCCTCTAATGCCGACAAGGCTATTCAACAATATCGGAAGATAAATACTAAATTAGAAGAGATTCCACACAACAGCACCCTAGACGGACTCATAGAAGACAAACAAAAATAAACCTACCTCGGTTCTAACATTCCCAGGGTCACATTCTAGCCTGGCACCAGAGTTCTAGTTGTTGTGCAAAGGCATTAAGTTGAGCATTTGACCCAGGTCAAGGTGAACTTCAATCAGTTTTCATACACTAAGCTGCCTTAAACGAGACCGATCATGAGCCAACCCAAAACATCATCTCCCTGCCTGAATCCTGAGCTAATTCATCGATATAACGTTAGTGGCCCGCGCTATACATCGTATCCGACTGCCCTGCAGTTCACAGATTTTGATGAGCAAAAACTTCTCCGAGCCATACAAGAATCTGACCTAAAGGAAAGGGATCTCTCACTGTATTTCCACATCCCTTTCTGCTCGACGCTATGTTACTACTGCGCTTGTAACAAGATTGTGACTCGCAAACGGGAATTGGCCACCAATTACTTGAATCTACTTTCAAAAGAGATCGCGCTACAAGCACCCAGATTTGTAACTAGGAAAGTATCGCAACTGCATTGGGGTGGCGGAACGCCAACATTTCTCGATGATGATGAGATTTCGGGTTTGATGAATACCATTCGAGACCGTTTCGAAATACGATCAGACGAAGATGGTGAGTTCAGTATAGAGATTGACCCGAGAACCGTAAACCCGGTTCGAATACGAGGCCTGAGAGAGTGCGGATTTAACCGCCTATCCCTGGGCATACAGGATTTCGATAAAAAAGTTCAAGCCGCAGTTAATCGCAAACAGTCATTTAGCCAAACAAAACAAGTAATCGAGGCTGCTAAAAGATCTGGATTCAAATCAATATCGGTGGACCTCATTTACGGATTGCCGCATCAATCAACACAGTCTTTTCTAAAAACCCTGCAGCAGGTGGTAAATCTTAATCCTGATCGAATCTCGATTTACAATTACGCCCATCTGCCTGAACGGTTCCAACCCCAGCAACGTATTTTGACTGCTGACTTGCCTAATGCAGACGAAAAGCTGAATATCCTTCAATTGTGCATAGAAGAACTGACCTCTGAAGGCTACCAAAATATCGGTATGGATCATTTCGCGAAACCAGATGACGCATTATGCCTCGCCCAGCAAAATGGAACCTTACAAAGGAATTTCCAGGGTTACTCTACCCAAGCAGATTGTGACCTGATTGCATTTGGTATTACTGGCATCAGTCATATTGGCACTACTTTCAGCCAAAATGTGAAACAGTTAGAAGAGTACCAGCGACTGCTGGAAGCACACAAACTGCCTGTGGAAAAAGGCATTGTCCTATCCAAGGATGACCTAATTAGACAGGCAGTGATCAAGGCCCTGATCTGCCAGTTCAATTTACGCTTTGTTGATATCGAAGAAACTTTCTGTATTGAGTTTGCAACCTATTTTGCCAAGGAAATGGTAGCGCTTCGACCATTGGCTCAAGATGGCTTGTGTAGTATCAACCAGCAGGGAGTCAAGGTGAGCAATTCCGGTCGACTACTCATAAGAAACCTCTGTATGGTGTTCGATAAGTACCTACATAAGCCGAAAACCACAACCCGTTATTCTCGAGCGATCTGAGCAGAAGCTTTAAACCTCGATCTTCCCTAAAGCGATCAAAAGCAAGGTTGAAAAGATACTTGTGACCGAGATAACAGCAAGTCCTGAAAAAAAGAGAAATACTAACTGATCCATACGTAACTCCATGCTATTTAGAATGCTTGCCACGTTAACAACAGCGTTACGTTTTGGAATTGACCTGCATCAAGAACCCATGGCTTTCATCAACCTTTAGGTATAAAAGCGGCCTTATCTCCCTTTATATAATCAATTCCCCATAGACATCCCCGCCTCATTTTACTAGTTCGCAGTGCTTTAACAGAATTTCTATTTCGGAAGGATTGCCCCCTTAAGAAAATAATTGCCTATAGGACATTTATGTATAGCTTTGCAGCGTCTGGCTCAAAGGCCGCTGAGCGCTAAAGAGGCTGCATATGAGCAGTTTAATTCCGGGGTCCTCTGTACACATCCGCAGAGTACCTAACATCTTAAAGTAGCAAAAACCCAGCAGACGTGACATCGTATATACTCCATGAGCAGATTTTGAATCCCAGGAGCGCACCATGCCAGAGAAGATTTCAGGGGGTTGCCTATGTGGGAAGGCACGATTTGAAACAACGAGTGAACCCGTGATGCAGTTGTTGTGTCACTGTACTGATTGCCAGACCGTCAGTGGTTCTGCATTTTACACCGCTTATATCGTACCGCTGGAAAGCGTCACACTGACTGAAGGCACATTGGCCGGGTTTGCCGTTAAGTCTGACAAAGGCCGCAACAACCTCAGACGGTTTTGCCAGGATTGCGGTACCCGGCTCTGGGCCGAACTTGAGAGCGGTATTGCCAGTGTTAACGGTATGGCGCTGGATGACCCAACTCATTTTAATCCGACACACAACCATCGACCGGAGACAGCACCGGACTGGTGTGCGATGAACGAGGTACTTGAAGTCCTGCCCGTGTCGTCCTGAGATATGCTGGTAAGGCCCGCTGGTACACCCACCTGACAACCCCTCAATGAGGAACTGCCGATCTAAATAGCGACCCGCAGATTCCCTATAGGAAATAGAGCGGTTCATGACAACGACGTAGCAGGGCTTCACTGCAATCGAATTAAGCCGATACTATCGCTGGCTAAGCGATGTAAAGAAGCTCAGCAACACAATTAGCCAGCTGATTCAGCAGGCCGAATACGGTAAATTGAAATATCACCCAAACTGACCTTGAGAGCAATAAACCATGCCCGGCCTATCAACCGCACTCCAGAAAGAATTATTCCTGGAATCAGTCAGGGAAAAAATAGCCCTATTTTATTCCTATGGTGATGCCAGACCAGCCACGCGAGACGAACTCAGTCAGCAACTCACCGGTTTCCTTCAGGCAGGGGTCCTGATCAAGCTAATCCGTCACGACGAGATACAGGATATTATCGATGCCGAACACCACAAGGCCTTCGGCATCAGCCTCAAGCAGCGAAAATTACAGCAAAAGCTGACTAATACGCCCGAACAAATCAACTGGGATCTGTATGATCTGGCACCCGGATTAAGAAAGAATCCTAAAAGTCAGTAGCTATTTATGCAAGAACCTATACCCCACCCCGCGCCAGCACCAGGTTCGCGCCGCCTTGGGAACTTATTCACGCCGAGATACGCAGATCAATACTCCAACAAAGCATCGCTGCTCACCCGTGTACCTCAGCGACTGCCTTTCTCGAGCTCCTACGGGTTTAGTTTTTCTATAGGAAGATGAACCCCTAGTGTCAGCTCAAGCCAGCTCGTTGACGGCACGATGCGCCATCATTACGGCCGTTTTCGCATCAGCGCCAGGCGCTGAGTCGCTGTTAGCCACGGTGACCCGACCAAACGGTTGCCGGCCCAGGCGTACCGAGTCGCCCGGCCCCGCAAATGTATAGCCATGAGCCCAGCGATTAACTGAAATACTCACTACATCACGGTCA
>Ga0233433_10002230_pt1 | contig 17228 bp, 14 predicted proteins | sample SI_122_August201_5_FD_179868 | JGI IMG/M metagenome (GOLD analysis project Ga0233433, IMG submission 179868) | Seawater microbial communities from Saanich Inlet, British Columbia, Canada - SI_122_August2016_100_MG | ecosystem: Environmental > Aquatic > Marine > Inlet | place: Canada: British...
CTTCATATAAATCAGTTGATTCGTGGATAGCGACACGTTTTGTAATATCAGGTTCAAGCATAAGATAAAGTACAGCGGCCAATTCTTTTACAAAATCCATCTCCATAAATTTATACAAATTACATAATGTTTCCATTAATCCACACGCTAGTCCATAAGTATCAATTGTAGACAATGATTTGTCTAAAAAATCCTCATACATATCTTTATTATCAATGTGCTTCATTGTTAGTAAAAAACCACCCAGATACTTACCGACGTCTGGTATATTGAAAGTTTTTGGTTTCATATTAACAACTGAATAAAATGTTTTAATTGCGATTGCTGACTTATTTGTGCTCGTATTGAAACCTTTACCTATATTAGTAACATAAGTTCTCTTTTTCTCTTCACTGTTTGTAGAGACAATATCAAATAATCTTTTGGATAAAAATTCCATTTCAGGAGGAAATGACCAATGAGGTGATGCGAACCTATTTATATTTTTTCTAGATAGTTTTTTTAAGTTTGATTTTGTGTTCATTAAACCAAAATCTATATAATTTAATCTATTTGTTGCTTCTAAATATACAATATTTCCTGCTTTTAAATCATGATGAAGTATATTTTTTTTAGCAAATGATTTTAATCCCATAAATAAACGGTGTCCTTCTAACCAAAATTCTTCTATTTTATCTTTATTTTCTTTTGTTACTGGTTTTTTTTTAAAGTTCTCACTAAAATCAGTAAGATTTAATCCACCATTTCGCATTAATAATAACTCTAAATCATACCCTCTATCAATATTAATATCTCTACTCATTCTACATTGTTTGATGGCTTTTTTATTGGACTCTTGTAAACCAGCTTTACAATTATCAGGTTCTCCAAGATAGAATAATTTTTTTTTATCAACCTTATCAATTAAAACATATTCTTTCATTTCTTTTGATGCCTCGCGTGGATCCATTAATTTTGATACTTTTTCATTATCACGAGTTGTCGAACCATCACATAGAAGAGGTGGGTTATGAACGCATCCATAAGTTCCTTCACCTATGACTTTTGGAATATTACTCATATATATATATATATATATATAAGTCATACTTTATTATGCACTTCTTCTAAATTTTGCTATTTTATTATACATCGATTCAGATGGATTTAAATACCAAATCTTATTTTTATATTTTTTGCTTGTTCGATATCGAATTAAAAGTTCTAAAATTACACATAATCCTAATTGCATAATCTCTTTCGATTTAACTACACTATACATGGGTTTGTCTGGAATAGCCCCATCATATACAATAAAGTTTAAACGTTTAATAACGTCACCCTTTCCTGGAGTTTGTCCACTTATACGTGTTCCCGTATTATTCTGCATTAAAGATAGGTCTTTTATACGAAATACCATTTCTTTCTCATTTCGAAACATATCAATAAATCCAACGATATCTGAAAATGTGGATGAATCTTTCGACATAGTTTGGGAGATAGAATTTGATACTTCAAAATTGCGTCTATCTTCGGGTTGAGCCAATTCCCATTTACTCGGGTCGTCTTGAGATTGTATATATAATTCCCATCCACTAATGGTCTGTATTATAAACCCACTCTTTTTATTATATGTAAGTAGTTGTTTATCAATATATGTTTTTATTATTTGCTCAGTTTCTGATAAATCACCATCTCTTCTTATATGTGAATACATATGGGATATAATGATTAATTTTTCTTCCGGCATTAACATATCGATATTATGTTGTATTATAAATTCAACATATTCATTATATGTAATTTCGTGTATAAGTTGTAGATGGTTTAATACCTTGCTCGCGTGTTTGTACCAATTCTGATCACCTCGTGTAACACTCTGTTCATTTTTCGCATATTTAACATTTAATTCTATCATTCGTATTATAGTATCATAAGTATTTGTGTCTTGTATTATGGACTCTTCTGTATTTATAAAGTCTTTTGAAATTTCCATAGTTATAGACTTGCGTTTAAAATCGATTGGGATCTTTCTCTCAAAAACAGTGATACTTTCATCATTAATCTCAACTGGTTGAAACGCATAAATATCTCCTTTATTTATTAAATTTCCTCGTCGACCATATTGGTCTATAATATATTCCGTTTTATTATTAATAAATACCGAAAGTGCTGAAAAAATTTGCGCAATAGGATATTGTTTTATAGCATTAATTGTCTCGATTATTTCATTTAAATTATAGAAATGTTTTCCATTATCTTTATCACGATACATATCACGGATACGTTTCATAATATGCTGATTATTGGATTGAAGAAAGTTTTCAGTATACATATTATTGGACAATTTCGACTTATCAATCTTATCGTCTTTTTTATTACATTTAAAACTACAATCCGCCATATAATCACAAACGTCGGTATGTGGTTTATCGCCAATTTTAAATACTATTTTTTTAGCATCGGTTGAAAGAATGAGTTGTATATTTCTATTTTCAACAACACTTTCCAATTTGCTTGATGTGAAATTGGTTTGTCCAATATTCAATAAACAATCTACTGCGGTTTCCTTCATTAAACGAGTAACACGCCCTATTTTTTCAGCCTTATTTTTTGCGAGTCGATAAACATATATATCTACTGCTTCTTCATCTGGACTGGTTTTCAATACAGTGGAATGTAAATATATTTCTACATTTCTTTCATTAAATGGTAATAAACAATGGCTCTTTTGTCGAACACCTCTTCCTATAATTTGTTCTATACGATTTAAATTATACCAAGGTTCCAATATATGAATTTGTCGAATGCATTTAAAATCGAGACCTTCTGAACCAGCTTTTGATATTAAAACCACCTTTACAACTTCTCCATTTTTATTATTCTCGTCAGTAATCGTTTTAATATCTTGCGCATTATTTGGAGAAAATGATTTATCGCCTGTGATCATAACATATTGTGCGGGTTTGAAATTGGCGACTTGACTTTTTGGTTTTAAAGTTAATGAATCAATGGGTTCGACAGGGGGTGTTTCAAAAAGAGGGGTTGTATTAGGTGACGACCCGTATCGGGTAAGCCCCAATTCTTCTAATGCGAGTGCCATGGGAACAACACCTCCGTCAATGTATTGCGAATAAATTAAGACTATTCCTTTTGATCTTTTTATGGTTTGAATAATTGACGAGATTTTGGAACTATATTCCCCAATTTTTTCTGGACTAAAAATACGTCCATATTTTTCTTGAACTTCGGGTTTATATGAGAATAAATACTTTCTTGGAATCTTTTTCATAGAATCATCCGTATAATTCATGACTGTTCGCATTCCTCGTTTACCAACCATTGTGGCTCGTGGATCATAATCAGACGGTTCTGTTATCTTTGTAGAAACGATCCCTTTTTCAAATTGTTCATCAAGAGTTATACTTGGATATACCATATTTAATGCTTCAATCGGTGCTTGTAATTGACGAAATCCGAATTTATCTAGTTCGTCGAATTCTATATTTTTTACGCCTTTTTTAATATCATCTCGCATGGCTTTAATCAACAATTTATAAGCCTTTTCTTGGTACGTACCAATTTCATTCACATATACGGGTAAATAAGACAATGGTTTGTCTATTTTTTTGCCGTTCATTTGAATTGTTGGTAATTTTAAACCTGTACCTGGATTTACTGTGTCCAATATACCCTGAACCACGCCGGTCGCACTTTGTGAAAATATTTTATCTACTGCGAAATCATTTGGATAAATTCGATAGGGAAAAACATAAGGATTTTCACCTCTTACATATGAAACATAACCTGTTAATTTACGAGACAGTAGATTATACCCTCCCTCATCAATAATCGTCCCATCTTGATCTTTACTTTCTTTTTTAAATTGTCCCTGTTGGTCAAATACTTCACTCGCACTAATCATTCCTCGTTTATCATTTGAATTCATTAAATTGGTCAACCAAATAATTTCATTATGTGAATTGTAGAGAGGTGTCGCAGATAAAAGTAGTAAACGCATATTACTACAATGTCGTGCTAATTTCATCATCATTTTTCCTATTTTATCATCTTTATTATCTTCAGATAAACGTATGTTATGAACTTCGTCGACAATAATTAGACGATTATTAAAAAAATTCCGCATATTTTGAATTTCCACTCGCCTTATCTCTTCATCGGTGAATCCAGACATTTGAACCATTGTTTTTTTTCGAATATAATTCGCCAATTCAACGTAACCCATAAAAACATAATACTGATTGATTATCGATTTTATTTGAGAAATTACCTTTTCTCGGGAAATACCTTTTAAATTTGTGGGATTAATCTCACGTAAAAATACATCTCCAACACATGAACGAATATTCCAAATACCATCCTCTTCTTTCAATTGTCGTTCGTCAAATAACTGTAATTTGAAATTGGCTTGGACATTTGGTGCTGCTACAATTATAATACGTTGTTTTATACCGACTTGTTTCATATATTGTCGCATTTCTTCAGAAATACCAATCGCACTACACGTTTTACCGCTTCCTAAACCATGATATAATAATAAACTATTATACGGTGTTTGGAAAGATAAAAAATTCTTAACAAATAACTGATGGGGCATTAGTTCAAATGGTTCATCGCACATTTTATCGGCGTACTTTGAAATATCATGAATATTACCATCATATTGTGTATCAAAGAATTCCTGATGTTGTGCGATTTTCTTGGAAAAATTAGGGTCATTTAAAGTAGGATATAGAAACGCGTGTTCATTTCCTTCTTTCTTTTCCTCGGCATATTCAATTTGTTCTTTTTTTCTTAAAAATTCGTTTGTATTATTCGGAACACTCGCCAATGCGTCATTTATTTTCGGAATAGGTTGTGAATCACGTATAATAAGTGTTTTTACAGCCTTTCCTTTAACTTCATCGCCCTTTTCTATAATAAGTGGTTTTTTCTTTTCCTCTCGTAACAATTCTAAATTAACTGGTTCACATTGACCATTTTTATTTTTTCTAGTTCCGTTTGGACAATTCTGTTTCTTAATTATAATTGCTTTTTTCATTGTATCCATTATCAAATATACGTTATACAATAAACGTATATTTCGATTTTATTATTTAAACATTTTTATTATAAATTCTCTATGGTAGTTTTTTTTCCATGACATTCTCGACACAATGCTACTAAATTATCAACATGATTACTCCCACCGTGTTCTAATCTGGTAACATGATCTACTTCAAACCACGCGTTCAACTGATCATTGCAACCATCACATTTCCAATTTTGCCTAGATGCTACGAATTTTTTCTTTGTCTCACTCACAGAACGTTTTGTTCCTTTCTTTCCAGAATTCATCATAATTTCTTTTGACCTACTATGTTGATTTGGGACACGAACAACAGGTATATCCGTATTATTACTATATTGATGTTTTGATGTAAAATCTAGAATAGGTGAAATCATATCACTGGTATTTTTATCAATAGGTAAATATTTTATATAATCATTAGATGTTTTGATAATATTCTCCGCATTTGCGGGATTTTTCTTTAATAGAACATACAATATAAATGCGGCTACGACTACACCACCCATCTTGAAATATTTTTTATACATCATTAGATTTTTTGTGTATTTACCGTCTGTATGAATATGAAATACAACAGCGGCGGTTATTAATAACATCCATAATTCTAATCGCATTTTATATTATTCTTATATAAAATTTAATGGTAATTATATAGGTAAATTATAAGAATAAAACAAATAATTGTTATACCTCCAATAATATAATCCTTATGTAGGTTATAACGTTCAGACAATTTAACCTGTTTTGGTTTATATAATGCTTTATATGTGTCTAATGCCTCATATAATGTTATTTCTTCTTTATCTAAAATACGATTGATACGATTGTGAATAAAGTGAACCCAACGTATAAACGAATCTCGATTCACTAAATAAGGTGTTACTGGAAAATTGTCCAAGAGTTTATTAAAATCATTTCCTATCTTCTGATTGGGTATAAATAGTGAGAAATTGTTTATTAAATCATAATATTTCCTTTTGGTTACTGCTGTTGGATGTAGTGGATAAGTATGAGAAACTGTATGTAAAAAAAACCAATAATGTGGTCCCCATACTTCTGGATCAAATTTATCGTCGTCTTCTAATATTGAAAATTCATAGGGTATATTTGTTTTCTTTTTATAATGTTCATAATGTTCATCCATATATTAGGAAAAAAAGTAAAGTATATAAACAATTCCGAATATAATAATATAGAATTACCTTAAAAAATGAATAATGAAATTTATTGTAATAATTGTGGAAAAAATGGACATTTATATCATCAATGTAAACTTCCAATTACAAGTATAGGAATTGTAGCATTTCGATTAAAAGACAATATTCCAGAATATTTGATGATTCGACGAAAAGATACATTAGGTTATGTTGATTTTATGCGTGGTAAATATTCACTTTCAAATAAAGAATATATATTAAATTTGCTAAACCATATGACTGTGGAAGAAAAAGCTAACCTTAAAATATTAAGCTTTATCGAACTCTGGAAAAATGTGTGGGGAGAAGGTGATATATCGGCTCAATATAAAAACGAAGAAACTGTGTCGTATGATAAATTTACGCAATTACAAAATGGTGTATGGTTTAATAGTAAAAAATGTACATTAATAGACATGATAGATGAGAGTTCAACAAAATCGAATTGGGAAGAAAGTGAATGGGGGTTTCCCAAAGGGAGAAGAAATAATCGTGAAACTGATTATGATTGTGCGTTACGCGAATTTAAAGAAGAAACTGGGTATAAAATAGACAATTTAACAAATGTACAAAATATAATTCCTTATGAAGAAATATTCACAGGTTCTAATTATAAATCGTATAAGCATAAATATTTCTTAATGCATATGGATTATAAAGTAAGTTTAAACAAAGGTCAATTTGAAAAATCAGAAGTAAGTAAGATGGAATGGAATACTTATGACCAAGGAATATCAATTATACGAGATTACAACATAGAAAGAAAACGTATATTAAATAAGATACATCATACTATTACCGAAAATATTATTATTTAGTGATACATTTCATATAATATGCTATTTTTAACTTATCCCATTTCCAAATATTCCTAATCCCAGTTTATGAATAAAATATAGTGATATGAATATCCCAATAATATATTGTATATTATCAATCATATCATTACCATTATAAGATGGAATATGAAAGTGCGAGATATCATGGGTCATTATTTGATTTGGATATACATACATCATATTATCATTATCATATGAATCAGGTTTAATTAATAACAATGAACTAATAAGGAGTAACATTTTTTGTTTCTACTTTAATATTTTTTGTTCTTAATTCAATTTTATTCAACACAAAATATATGTTCACGATATATATATTGTAATAATAATGGATAAAACAAGAATGAATAATAATAATTTTATTACAAATTTATTTAAACCGGATGATACCGGTTCGACAACCAGACGAATATTAATAAAATACCTGATTACTTCTTTTGTTTTTATATTCGCAATATCGATACTATTAAGTATCTTTTTAAATACAGGATCGGCAGATTACAACATTCAAAAGTATTTTTTCGTATACACAGTCCCTATTTTATTAACTTTTTTTATTATTTTAAGTTTAAATAAAGACGTTTCGGGCACAAAGTTATTTTTAAAATTATTTGGTGTCGTAGCACTATTTATATTCGCAATTTATCTGTATGCTACAACAAGTAATAGTGTTAATATCGATGCTATTTCAAATTATACAATTGTGGCGTTAATTGGGTTAGTTGGTTTAGCAATTCTATACCGTACTCTTGTTGATTACATGTCGAAATTACAGGGTTGGTCAGGATTTATAGCACAGATGGTGTTTTACATTCCTTGTGTTATATCCGATGTTTGGGAATATTTTATTAATGAAGTGAATCTCACTCCTTATTCTATATATTTATTTATAGCATTTGAGATATTGCTTATTTTGATTTATGCTTTATTACCAAGTATTACTGAAAAAGTAGCCGGACAAGATGAATCTATTCTTTTACAAGACAAAATCGTATTATTAAATAGTGTAAAAATATTAACAAACAGTGATAAATTAAAGAAAAACATAGAAGATCATTCCAAAGAAGGGGGTAATTATCGAAACAATTATTGTATCTCATTTTGGACTTATATTAATATTCATCCACATACACACAAAGGATATAATAGTGAGAAGGAAATATTAACTTATGGATTTACAGACGATGATGGTATAGAGCATGTAAAACCAATGGTTCGTTATTACGGAGGAGGTGGTGGTGATGACCAATTAGTGGAGAGAAATAAACTAATTTTCTATTTTTCAAGATATCCGCCTGTGAAACAGTATACTTCAGATGAACATACATTTTATGATGTTACGATAGAACCCCAGAAATGGAATCAGATTGTTATGAATTACAATAGAAATAAAGTTGAATTATTTATCAACGGACATTTAGAAAGAACATTTGTAATGAATGATAATATGCCTGTTTATAATGATTTAGATCAAATTTCAGTTGGTGACGATAATGGAATTGACGGTGGTATATGTAATGTTCGTTATTATAAACATCCTCTTTCACCTGAACAAATCGCGCTTACATATAATACAATGATTCTTTCGGAATTGCCCATTCCTAGAAAAAGTGGTGATTAATCTTGGAACTTTTTATACAATAATATAATATAATATAAAATAAAATGGAGTGGACAACTATCGTTTTAGGTATAATTGTAGTTCTCTTGATATATGTGCTATATATATTTTTCATTCGAAAATCATCTGTAATTAGCAAATCCGCCAGTTTAAAGGAGGGTAATAGTGAACCAGTTACAAAAATTAATAGTGGACAATCTACTCGTTATGCTTACGGTATATGGGTTTATGTAAATACTTGGGACACATCTCGTGAGAAAACAATCTTCTCTCGCAAAGATAATATACGCCTTTATTTAGCAGCCGATGAACCATCCCTATATTGTAGTATTTCTTGTTTATCAAAAGATGGTTCTTCATTACAAGATCAAACAATATTATTAACCGACAATTTCAGTGTTCAAAAATGGGTGTATGTCGTGATTAGTTCAGATAATTCAATTGTTGATGCGTATATTGACGGCAAATTAGTTAATTCTACAAAATTAGCAACTTCTCCAAATGTCCCAGAAATGGCTAAAATTTCTCCTATTCTCTATGGAAGTGGTTGGGATTGTTATGTAGCCGGATTACAAAATTGGAGCACACCAATTGGGCCTCAAGAAGCATGGGATAATTATATGGATGGTAATTCTAACGCATTATCTAGTTTCTTTGGAAGTTATAGCATGAATTTCGCAGTTAACAAGGATAACGTTGAGCAATCTTCGTATACAGTTAACTTTTAGAGAATATATTTAGAAGATAACTATAATAAATTATAAACATTGTTTCATCTATGTTTATAATTCCACTTGTATAAAAAAGATATTGTAAATATATAACATATATTTATAAAAATGGATACTAATAACCCCCCTGCTACTATCCCAAAAGTTAATACTGAAATAACACAAGCTGTAGGAAATGCTGTCGAAACTGGAAGTCAAAATGTTTCTAATATCGCATCAAATGTATCAGATAGTGTTAATAATGCGAGCGATTATGTAAAAGAATCTATATCATCTTTTGGTGATTCTAATTTAGTAGGTTCTTCTACTAGTTTTTTAGAATCAAATACACTTATTGCGAAATTTTCATTCTTAATCTTCGTACTGATTATTTTTATGATTCTTTTAAGTTTAGGTGTTAAGATAATTGGTTATTTTATGAAACCCAATAACGAACCGAAATTAATCAACGGCACAATGAATGGTTCAAATGAGGTCACTATCTACCAAGACCCTAAAAACGGCGATTCTATCCCTATTCTACGTTCGAACAATCAAAACAAGGGTATTGAGTTCACATGGTCAGTTTGGATTTACATAAATGATATTAATAAGAACACGAAATATTCCCATATTTTCAATAAAGGAAATGCTACATTCGATGATTCCGGAATGGCCACTGTTAATAATGGACCTGGATTATATTTAGATAACGAAACGAATAATCTAGTCGTCGCCATGAACACTGTCTCCTTATCAAATAAACAAGAATTATTAAATGTTAAAAATATTCCCCTTCGAAAATGGGTTAATTGTGTTATACGTATTGAAAATACTGCGTTAGATGTTTATATTAATGGCGGTATAGTAGCACGAACTGTATTACAGGATGTTCCAAAACAGAATTATCAAAATGTAAATATCTGTAAAAATTCCGGTTTTAATGGTAATCTAGCGGATCTACAATATTTCGATAAATCGTTGAGTATATTCCAAATCAATAATATTGTATCACGAGGTAGAAATACAAGAGCTGCTACTGAAGGTAGTTCTAATGACGCTACCGGATTCCCCCATTATTTGTCTAATTTATGGTATTCCGCAAATTATTAAACCCACTGTAATTACAAATAAATATTCAATGAAATAATGATTTTATATTATATAATTATTTATATAATGTCAGACTTCTCTTTATCATGTACAAATCAGCGAAAACAACGTGCTCGTTTTTTTTATCATTTGGCCGGAGACGCATCAACTCGTTTTAATGTAGTATCTCCTTATATTTACGAAACTAGTCTTCAGGAAAAACTCGTATATTCACAAGAAGACTTAAATATGAGAAGAAAAGCTGAAGTATTAAAATACTCTACAAACGACCATAATAAACAGAAAAAACAGAACTACGCATTTCTAGCAAAAAAAGTCACGAAAAATAAACCTTGTCCTAGTTCGAACAAATCAAAACCTTCTTCTTCTTCTGGTGTTCCTGGACCGATTATATCATTGATCGAAAATCCAAACATTCCGTTATATAATTACAAGGATACATCGAAACAATTCACCTTTCAGAATATACCATTTGATAATTTTAAACGCATTTTCGATACATTTCCTTTATATAATATCGATAGCGCGAATGATATTTTTTCTAATTTGATGGACATTATTATATTAAATCCAGATAATACCCAATTTCGATATAATTTTTCTATACCTATATCTATTAAATATACGGCTAATTTTAACGGTATTACATCTAGTTCTGACGTAACTGCTTCCCAAATTTCTATTTTTAGTTCTATATTAGATATATATTATAGTGATACACTGGTTAGTTCAAATAATATTCCTTTTAGAAGTGATCCGGCTTTATATAGTGATATTGTTTCTGCTACAAAATCTATATCTATTGATTTTATTGAAAGCACTCCTGGTGAAGTCAGTTTTCAGCAATATATTGGAAATATTATTTTAAATAACGTTACTCTCCAAACCGTAACTCAGTATGTTTATACTTTATTTCTTAAAATTAATACTAATTATACCGAATATTCTGGTGATGATGATAAACCAGTTCGAGATAACACTGGAACCGGTAGTGATATGGATAATAGTAACTCAAAAAATCTTACAAATGTAAAATATAAATATTTTACAAATTTTAATAATACAGACCCGAATTTAGTTAATGCTACTAATAACTGTAACATCTTTATTTTTGACAAGGAAGGAGGAGAGTTTAATAGTGAAGATATCGCATTTATTCCGTTTAATGTATCTGCCGAACCCTTATAAGTTATATACAAATAATAACAATAACGATTATTGGTATTATGTTTTTTTAATTATTTATAAAATGATTCATTATTTTTAATGATATTATAGTATTACCCGTTAGTTTCGCATTTGTATTTATAGTGAATTTATTTTCTAATATTTTAATCATATGTTTTATATGATGATTTCCTGCTATGCCATGGTTATCTTCTAATATTTTTTTTAATTCTTCAGCATCCTCTTTATATCCTAATCCAGTTACATTAGCAGATATTTTTTTTTTCATTTGCTCAATATTCCTGCAATGATAATGAACTAATACCAATTCCGTTGAAAAATATTCGTCTGAAATACAGTGATTTCCATGGTCCAATTGTCCATTCCAGTTATGTATATTTATAAATGTCTTAGCCATATTACCATAATCTAAATATTTTCCATGTTCACATTCACTTATCGCATCTTTATAACCGAAATCATTATTTGACGTTATTAACGCTTCAATATAGTTACATTTATATAATGTATTGTTTAAATTTTTACCAATGTCGGAACATATATATTGCTTCGTTTTTGAAGGGTCTATTTGGTTCGTGTCTTTATCATAGTAAGTAATAAATTCATCTATATCAAGTGGTATAGCTATGTGATAAATCTCTTTATTTTTTTCATTATTTATGAGCTGTGTTATTAGAATTCCTTTCATCCTATAATCACGTTCTCTATAAATATGTACACCATTATCTTTGTATTTCATTATTAAATCGTACGTATCGTCATCGCTATAATTATCTATAATATGTAAATTATTATATCCAAACATTTTACCATGATAATTTATCCATTTTTCTACTATATCATCTTCATTTTTTACCATTGTAAATAGTTTAATCCACATAATAGATAATTATACTATATAATTACATATTTTTTATATTTTTTATATTTTTTATATTTTTTATTTGAAAACAATCATTTGTTGTTTTTTTTTAAATAGTAATCTATTGTTGTTATTGTCTTTTCATATAAGATTGATTCTTTCAAATATACTGGTAATTCTATATCTGTATATGAACCTCCACGAGTATCATCAATACCAAACATATGCATAAAAATTTTAACATATTTATCTACATCATATAGGTCAGTCACTTGCATTGTGAATGTTATTTGTTTCGGTTTATATTTATTCACATATTCATATTGTTCTTCACACTCTTTCATAACTACATCATATTCTTTTTTGAAATCTGTATGTAAAAATATTTTATCTTCACCCAATGATATAAAATACATAAATAGTTTATGATATTCTTCTTTCGATTCTTTTTCTTCTTCTTCTTCTTCTTCTTCTTCTGATGACTCATCGTCTACTTGAGTATCCAATACCTGATTTTCTATTATTTCACAACAATCCATAAATAAATTATATCTTTCATTGTAAGTAACGTCATCTTCAGTTGGACCATTTTCAAGTGACTCAGATAACCATTCTATTTTTTTTAGGAACGCGGCTTCTACAAATATTGATTTTCCCTTGTTATATTCATCCACAATATTAGCATTTGCTATAATATCATTTTCCATAATTTTTGCGATACGTTCATCTCGTTCTTTATCTACAATCGTTGACGTTTGTTGTGTTATTATTTTTGTTTTTATCGCTATCTCTTTTTTTGAACACGTTTTTTTCATATTATACTATTTGTAAAGACTTATAATTACTAAATATTTATTATTTCAACGATGTAAAATAATAAATTGATTTTTTATGATTTATTTTTTTGGAACTCCGACTTTTGAATAAGTACCATCATCTTTACCATCTTTAGTATTCCAATGAGCTGCCCAATCACCTCCGCTTTGTACAGAACAACCTTGAGGAACATGATTCCAACCACCGGCTGAAAGATGTTTTCTGCGTTTAGTAACTTTATCACCATATTGCGATATAGCTCTATCTAAACAGTTAGATTTTGTTATTGTCGGCCCTGTATCTCCGACTTTTGAATAAATACCTTGATTTGCACCATCTTTAACATTCCAATGAGCTGCCCAATCACCTCCGCTTTGTACAGAACAACCTTGAGGAACATGATTCCACCCTTTACTACTAGTCATCAGTTTTGGTCTTTTTTCGGTAACTTTATCACCATATTGCGATATCGCTCTATCTAAACAGGTTTCTTTTGTTGGTGGTGGTAGTTTAGTCGTTGATTCAGTACTTACTTCCTGACTAACAGGGGCAGGGACAAGATGTGATGTGAATGAATCTTCTTTTACACGACACCATTTGCTCACATCTTTTGCGCGTTGTTCACACGCCTCTTTTGATTCACCTGTTTTTCTATTCTTCATACCCCACCAATCTCCAACCCATTTTCCTGAATTATCTAAACTCACACCTTTGCGTTCTGGACATCCCGTATCACTATATAAATAGCATCCTGGTTTTGTTGGTGGTGCTGGTACAACTGGTTTAAGTGTTGGTGTAGGTGTTGGTGAAACATCAGGTGTTGTTACAAGTGTTGGTGTAGGTGTTGGTGAAACATCAGGTGTCGTTACAATTGTTGGTGAAACATCAGGTGTCGTTACAATTGTTGGTGAAACATCAGGAGTAAAAGCTAGTTCAGTTACAGGTTCATTTATAACATCAGTATCGGGTTTAATGTCTGATAATAAATCAAATCCAGGACTCATTGAAAATGTATTATTATTATTATTATCAAATTTTTTGTGTGAATGTGTTAGAAAATGATGCGTGTGTGATTGATCGTGTAATTTATCCATATTATCATTAATGGAAGGAGTATAATTGCCTATATCACCAAAGTCATTCTTGCTATCACCAAAGTCATTCTTGCTATCACCAAAGTCATTCTTGCTATCACTAAAGTCATTCTTGCTATCACCAAAGTCATTCTTGCTATCACCAAAGTCATCCTTGCTATCACCAAAGTCATCCTTGCTATCACCAAAGTCATTATTTATATCACCAAAGTCATCCTTGCTATCACCAAAGTCATCATTGTTGTTATTATTTCCAAATCCATTATTGTTGTTATTATTTCCAAATCCATTATTGTTGTTATTATTTCCAAATCCATTATTGTTGTTATTATTTCCAAATCCATTATTGTTGTTATTTTGTCGATTAACATTTGTATTATTCATAGGAGGAATAGACAGAACATTCATTGGTGGATATTGAACAGGAAATTGTTTATAAGGAGGTTGAATTAAACCATTTATATTTTGGGTAGAAGGATGACACGGATTATGAGGCACACATGAAGGTTTGTTATTGGGCATTCCCTGTAATGAATTGTATAACAAAGGATGTTTTGTAGGAGGAACTAATGCTGCGGGTGGTGGAACAGGAGGTTTCATCCCCCAATTTTGGGAATAATTATTGTAATTCGTCTTTTTAAAATCAGGTATTTGACTCATCTTACACGTTGCTTCATTATCAAATACTGTACCAAATACACATTCATCGTTTTTTCCGATAGGCATACACTGTCCTCCATTACTGTCTAATCCAATAGGACACCATTTGATATCAGTATTATTTTTATTATATTTGCTAGGTAATTTTTTTTGTAATTCTTTCTTTGTATTAATAGTAGCGTCTAACTCTTTCTTAATATTATTTTTCCTCTCACTTGCTAATTCATTATTAGTTTGTTCGAGTTTTGATGTTAATTCATTTATTAATTTCATATTATCATCATTATCATCATATTCACTAAACTCGTTGGCTTTTGGGGTTGGATTTAATCCAAAGAAATTCAAATTCCATTGTTCTTGTTCAATCGAACGATTTCCTACATTATTACGGTTTTGAAGCAAATTTCCAACAGATTGTAATGAACCTTCTGCTATATCAATTGTTTCTTTGGCTGTATCACCTACAACGTCGGCGGTTGTATTGATAATAGCGCCTGTATAAAATCCTAACATAGCGAGTAATTTAGTGAAAACATTTTTTACTCCAGAAAATAGACGATCTAATATTACACCTATTCCTAAAAAAATATTAAAACCTAAAAGTGCTAAAATAACTAAACCAAACAGAAATACTATGATTGTATTTTTTGATAGTCCAATTATTTTATCTGTATTTTTACCAATGTTTATTTTTGGATTGGATGTATTTGTTGTATCATTGGCAGTATCCATTATTATACATTAAATATATATAATAAATTAAGTTTTATAGTGTTCGTTTAACTTAAATACAAAATTTATTTTAATAGTATAAAATGGGATTATTTTCTTTTATGGAGACGTCATTCTTTTTTACTTTAGGCATAACATTTTTACTCATACTTTTGTTAGTTTATCATTTTAAACAGCGTATTTCGAATGCTGAATCAAAACAAGACACTATGTTTGAAATTATTAATAATTTAGTACAAGAAGTTAGTAAAACACAACAAGCGTTAGCTTTAATGAACCGTCCACATAGTCCTTATCCGGTTTCTTTGTATTCAAATTTCCACACAGAAGAGGTTCATCAAGAATTACCTCAAATTAATGAGGTTACTGAAGATGAAGATGAAGATGAAGATGAAGATGAGAATGAGAATGAAGATGAAGATGAGAATGAGAATGAAGATGAAGATGAAGATGAGAATGAAGAAGTTTCATATATAGACGATTATGATTTAGACGATTCGGATGATGAGATTGTTGATGAATCTGATAATAACAGTCAGGGAAATATATCTATTCATGAAATGATTCCAATTGATTCAGTTGTTGAACTTACATCAACTGCTGATACAGAAACAATTGATGAAAACGCATTAAAAAAAACAGATTTTAACAAGATGAATTTAGTAAGCTTAAAAACATATATTTTGGAACAAGGTTGGGTTGAGGATGCTTCAAAAATGAAGAAGGCACAAATCTTATCATTAATTCAGGAACATTCGGCATAAATTTAATTATATTTAGAAAACAATATGTATTCAAAATATATAATGTTTTCTTATCCACGATCAGAACCGATAAAACACGCTTATAAAAATAATTTTATTTTAGATAAATCAAAACTTGGATACGCTACCAATAATGTCTATCCCAATATGCCTGCGAATATGACGGACGGTCGTTCACTTGTAGCAGCTCATCAACCCGAAGCAATATTAAACGAAACTATTCTACAAAACAGTGGTGTTAATTCGAATTGGGAGTATCGCAAATATTTAACTGAAAATTCGCAAAAAATTGGTCGTGAAAATTTCCAAGAAGCATGTAATGATGTAGGTTATTTCGAACGTTTTACACCACAAGAACGAACAAATTTAAACGTTCAACATAACCCTCCATCAAGTCATCTGTTATATAAAGACCGCGGTACCTTATTAAATGAGAAGAGTGATTTAAAGAATCTTTACTTATCAAGAGATGATTTACAATCGAAGTTCCAACCCATCACACTGACCCAGGATGAATTATTTAATAAAATGTCCAAGTAGATGAAAATAAAAAATACCAACA
>Ga0233433_10002231_pt1 | contig 17221 bp, 18 predicted proteins | sample SI_122_August201_5_FD_179868 | JGI IMG/M metagenome (GOLD analysis project Ga0233433, IMG submission 179868) | Seawater microbial communities from Saanich Inlet, British Columbia, Canada - SI_122_August2016_100_MG | ecosystem: Environmental > Aquatic > Marine > Inlet | place: Canada: British...
AAATTCAGTGCTGCCGGAGGTGGGATGGAGGGTATACCCTCCATCCCAACCGTCCCACCACGCCAGCACTACCGCGGCTCATACGTGTCCGACCCCACCAAAGCCAACTCCTCCACCCAAATATTCCGATAACAAACCAAATCCCCGTGGTCCTGTAACAACAACGGCCCCGCCTCATCAATGGCCTCATCAATGGCCGCTCCCGTAACCCCGGGCAGTTCGACATTATTGTGTATCACCTGCCCATTTTGTAATACCGTCAACCGCGGTCCTGCGTCCCCATCGCGCGGTCCACGGAAAAATACATCGTAGCTCTGCCATTCCATCGGCGGTCTGCAGGCGTTGACTAGCGGCGCACATTGATTGTATATCGCGCCACAATCGCCCATGCCCGGGCTATCGAGTCCATAGGAGTCGAGCACCTGAATCTCGTAGCGCCCTTGCAGAAAAACGCCGCTATTGCCCTTGGCCTGACCGCTGGCCTCGGGCATGTCGGGGCAACGAAACTCCAGATGCATATAGAAATCATTAAAGCGCTGCCGCGATATAATATCGCCGGTCTTTGGCACGACATGCATGACCTCGTCTTCGACCTTCCACCCGGCGGGCTGCCCGTCGCGAGTGGTCCAATTGCTCAGGTCGGCGCCGTTGAAAAGACGAGTGGCGTGGACGGATCGGGCGAGTGCGAACGTATCCATGAGAACCTCTTGGTCTTATTGAAGCGCAAATCAATTAGGTGAAATCAAGATGACTCGACCTGTTCAGCTCAACCCTGCGCCGGCTCCAGCCCTAACAACAGCAACATAAACGTTTTGTGCCAGTAGGCGGTATTGACATAGGGGTTTTCTTCCGACGGCCAATTTTTCCAATAGGTCTGGTTGTGCGGTATTCGATGGTAAAACTGCAAGAGCGGTACCGCCGGCAAGTTGGGCAACCAAACGTCCAAGGCTTGGTGAAAAAGCGCCGCCAATTCCGGGTCGTCGGGATCGGTTTTGCCCATCTCGTCGACGGCCCGGTCAAATTCCTCGTTCTGCCAACGCCAGAAATACGGCGTTGGCGTTCCTGTCGGTTGCACGAATTGGCTGTGGTAGAGCCTGAGCGTGAAGTAAGGATCGCGCACGCTGCCGCCATGACCAAAAATAAAGGCCTGGGCGTGGCCCGAACTCATCCGCGTGTACGAGTCCGAGGTGCTTCTGAAGCTCGCGTCGAAACCGGCCTGGCGCAGTTGCTCGACGAGCACCGGCGTGAAGTCCATCATAAACGCGAAGATATCGATAACGATCTTGAAAGGCTCGCCGCCCTTGGCCCAAAAACCGTCCTCGTCCTTAGCCCACCCCTTGCGCCGCATGATCTCGGCCGTCTTCTCCCGGTCGAAGCTGTCGACCGGGTAACGCTGCAAAAGCTCTTCCGTCGTATCGGTGTATTTTTTCAACACGGGGAAATCGGGAAAGGGCAAGACCGTAAAGTCGCCCGCGTTCTGCATGCCGATTTCAACTAATTGTTGACGGTTTATCGCATGGTTTATCGCCCAGCGAATCTCCGGGTCGTTAAAGGGCTCTTCGAGATTGTTAAAACCCAACGAGACCGGCCACCAATCTAGATAACCATAGGGCGGCTCCCTATCGCTCCAAGTCGTGATGTTGGGGTTGTGGTCGAGGACCGTGCGCACATTGGCCGGCAATAGCGTACCGCAAATATCGAGATCGTTGGCGAGCATATTCTGCACGCGCTTGGACTCTTCCCTGCGCGGCAAAAAGATAACGCGCTCGACCTTGGGCAAGGCATGGAAGCCGGTCTTGGCCGCCCACCAATCTTCACGCACGTCGTAAAACCGTTGCTCAGGCGTCGACAGCACCATGCGATAGGGTCCGGAAACTACCGGCCAACCGCGCGCCACATCCAAATTCTTAAACGTCTTGGCGTCCTGGCTCTCCCAGATGTGTTTGGGCACGATGGGAATGCCATTGTCGAAGTTGTACGTAAAATAGGAAAATACAAAACGTGGGTTGGGCGCCTTGAGCGTAATGTGCGCCGTCAGGCTGTCCACGGCTACGGCCTTGTCGACCCACTTGTCCATATCCACCGAGAAAAGCAACTCCGGCGCATTGGCCTTGAGCATATTGACGGTAAACACCAGATCGTGCGCCGTCCACGGCATGCCATCGCTCCACTCGACACCGGGCCGGATCTTGATCTCGATTTCGGTATGGGCCGCGTTGTAGCTGTGGCTCTCGGCGATCCACGGAGTGATGTCGCCGTTTTCGCTATAGGCGTTGTAAAAATAGAGGGGTTCGTAAAGAAAATTAAAACCGGTCGTCGAGGTTGCTCCCGGCAGGTAGGGGTGCAACGAATCAAAATCCCCGAATTGCCCGGCGCAGACATCGTGCAGGCAATCCGAAATAAAGGTCCGATTGCGCGGCACCTGTTGCAAACTACCACCGCTCGGCGCCCCTGCCCCCTCCTCTGAGCTAACACAAGCGCCCAAGACCAGCACACTCAACAAGACCAATAAACGATTTGTCATTCCTTTACATCCCATCTATGCGCGTTGATTACAGAAATAACGGAGAGTCTCTTGAGGGTGTCCTCGTGAGCGCGGGTTGCGGTCCCGATTTTGCAGGATTGCAGGATTGCAAAATCCGATTAGGCCGCCCCTCGGAGCCCGGCGGGGAGGTCGGACGAGAATGGGCGAAGAAGGGCTCCCTGAAGCAACTCGTCCACCTGCAGCATCACCCTACAACGCCACAGATCCTACAACAATTCCATCGTCCCATCAAACAAAAACCCCGCCAAATATCAATCTGGCAGGGTCTTACGCAAAAATCTGTCGCTTTATTCTGTGGTCTCTCAGGCGGGTGCGTCGTCCCTTATGCGATCACATCAATCTGGGACTGGGATGCCGATCCTCCGCCGGAGGGTGGCGGCGGTACCTGTTGCACCGTGTCAATCAGGCTCATCGCCGCCTGGGCCTGGGCGTCCAGGCCCTTTTTAACCGCGCTAATCGACATCGCATGCTGCGTGCGGACCTGGCTCATGGCTATGCCCAATTCGATTATCGAGTTGGCCGAGCCGCTTATTCCGTCCATCGATATTTCCCTCGGTCTAAGGCTGCGTGCAATTGTGATACTTATCGGCAATAACCCCCCGTAACTTGAATGGTCGCAACATCACGCCGGCTTGACGCAATCTCCGGCGCGGAATATCATTCGCACATCCCTATTTTCACAAAAACATAAAGGCTTTGTATGGAAACGTCTCTTGCAGGGAAAATCGCCCTGGTCACCGGCGGCAATTCCGGCATCGGCCGCGCCGCCGCGTTGGCCTTGGCGGAGCACGGGGCCACCGTGATCGTCGCGGCCCGCCGACAAAACGAGAGCGAGGCGGTCGTTGAGCAAATCCGCACCGCAGGCGGTCAAGCCGAGTTCGTGCAGAACGACGTGGCTCAAGCTCGCCAGGTCGAGGATCTGGTAGAGGGCATCGTCGAACGCCATGGTCGTCTCGACTGCGCCTTTAACAACGCCGGCACGTTTAAAGGCGGGCCCGTGCACGAAATGAGCGAAGAGGACTGGGACGAGGTCTGTAATATCAACCTCAAAGGCGTTTGGCTCTGCATGAAATACCAGGTGGCGCAGATGCTGCGACAAGGCGACGGCGTCATCGTCAACAATTCCTCCATCTACGGCATATCCGCAGACGCCAACGCCTCGGCCTATTGCGCCTCCAAACACGGTGTCTCGGGGCTGACGCGTTCGGTCGCGCTGGAAGTAGCCGACAAAAACATCCGCGTCAACGCCGTCTGCCCGGGATTTACCCGCACACCGATGACGGCCGCCGCACTCGACGACGAGGTCGACGGGGCACGAATTATAGGTCTGTCGCCTATGAAGAGAGTGGGCCAACCGGCCGAAATCGCCGCCGCGGTGGTGTGGATGTGCTCGGACGCGGCGTCCTTCGTCACAGGACAGACGTTATCGGTCGACGGCGGGGTAATCGCCGGCCTGACACCGAATCATTAAGAGCGATTATGCAACTGCGAGAAGTTAAAACCGATACGGGTTGGAAGGTCGAAATCGTCAGGGACGAACGATCCATCGCCCGTCTGTGGATCGTCGACCGACAGATGCGCATCGGACCATGCCCCGTTTTTACAGGGGGCATCGCCGGTGTCGGCACCGACGGCGAATACCGCAACCAAGGTCTGTCGCGCCAGGTTATCGACGCTGCGGTCGAACTGATGCGGCGCGAGGGGTACGATGCTTCGATGCTTTTCGGCATCAAAAATTTCTACCACAAATTCGGCTTTGCCACCTGCTTCCCCGAAAGGCTGCTCTACCTAGAGGTCCGCGACGCCGAGCGGGCGAAAAAACAACTCGCCGTCCGCGCCATGCGCCAAGCAGACCGACCGCAGATTGCCCGCCTCTATAATCGCGATCACGCCGAACGCACCGCCTCCATTGTCCGCGACCGCGCGTGGAGCGGTTTTCCGATGGGTTCTGATTTCGAAATAGACACCGATACCAAGGTCGTGCTCGACAAACGGGGAAAGGTCTGCGGCTACATCGTCTGCGACAAGGACGACGAGCGTTGTCGCACAGCCGAAATCGGCGGACAGGGCGATGCCGTCTTCAGCACTATTCTACACTATCTCGCCCAACGCGCAGTGCAATTGCGACGAGAGGAGATTTCACTCAGTATAGCGGTCGACCACCCCTTCGCCCGCTACTGCCGCCCATTCGGCTGCCGCGACCAGACCCGCTTTCAGCACAACCGGGGACCCATGGGGCGCATTATCAACTTGTTACCTTTCTTCGCCAAGATCCTGCCGGTGCTCGCCGAGCGCTGGGGCCCGCAAGACCGCGATCGCACCTTGGCGTTGCGGACGGATATCGGCACTTGCGCACTGAGCTGGAAACGCGGCAGGCTAACGACTAGTGACTGCGCGGCAAAAGACACGTTGAGCGTTCGCGTCGAGCAAGACGCGCTTATGCTATTGGCCATGGGCTACCAGACCGCCGATGATCTACAGACGCAAGGTAAACTGAAAACCAGCAAAGCTACGCTAGCCCTAGTATCGCGGCTCTTTCCCTTGCAAACCGCCCATATGTCCTGGCCGGATCGCTTTTAAATTTTTCTTCATCTCAATCTAACGGAGCACACCATTGGCTAAAAAAATTAAAATCGGCATCATCGGCTTGGGCTGGCCCGGGCGCGAGCACCTAAAAGGCTACAAACAGTGCGCCGACGCCGAGGTCGTCGCCCTCTGCGATATGAATACCGAGCTGGCCGGGCAACAAGCGGAAGAACACGATATCGCCCACCTCTTCACCGATCACAAGCAAATGTTCAAAGAGGTCGACCTCGATGCGGTCAGCGTCTGCCTGCCGAACTTCCTACACGCCCCGATCACTCTTGACGCGCTAAAAGCGGGCAAGCATGTGATCTGCGAAAAGCCGCCCGCCCTCGACGCCAAGCAGGCGCGCAAGATGGCCGATACGGCCAAGAAAAACAAATTGACGCTGATGTACGCGCTTTGCTTGCGCTTCGGCGGGGCCGCCAAATTGGCCAAAGACTATATCGAGCAGGGCGAGCTCGGCGAGATCTATTATGGCCGCGCCGTCTACCACCGCCGCCGCGGCATTCCCATGGGCTCCGGCTCGTGGTTCGTCGACAAAAAGCGCAGCGGCGGCGGCGCGCTGATCGATATCGGCGTGCACGCGCTCGACTCCGCCTGGTGGTTGATGGGTTGCCCAAAACCGGTCTCCGTCTCGGGCAGCGCCTACCAGAAATTCAAACGCGTCTTGCCCAAGGGCGCGCACTTCGACGTCGACGACTCGGCTTTCGCGCTGATCAAATTCGCCAATGGCGCAACGCTAAACCTCGAATGCAGTTGGGCGCTCAACCTACCCGGCGGCAGTGTAATGCAGATTGCCGGTACTCTCGGCGGTCTCGAGCTCAACCCATTGAAAATTTACCAGGAGCGCAAAGGCGTCGCCGTCGACATCACCCCCGAGGTACCCAACGTCGACGCTTTCGCCGGGCAGACCGGGCATTTCATCGAGTGCATACAGAAGCGCAAAACGCCCTTGATGTCGGGCGAGCAAGGTGTGCAACTGATGCAAATATTGGACGCCATCTACAAATCTTCGGCGACGGGGAAAGAGGTTCGGATTAGCTAGCGACTAAGAATAACAAAGTATTTTTAAGATGTTCGGAACCCAACCGTTCGCTTGGGCGTTGAATCTATGCAGGTCGAACCGGTCTTCGATCTGCATCCCTCCCTTGCGGCAAGAGGCGCTTCTCCTTGGGGCGCGCCTCTTGCCGTTATTCTTTTGTCTGATTCACTGTGCGCTTTATCCCGCAATCGCTTCTCTGCATTTACCGCATCCTCGTTGCTCGCCACACTTCCAGCATTCGCCAAACGCGCCCTTTAGATCGATTCGCTCGGCACATTTTTCACACAGCTATCAGCCCACAATCTTCCTCCTATATATAGATAGAACGTATGCGCGAGCGCGCGCCCGAATATCATAGCTTGACCTATGTCTTGAATTAGATTATTTATTATCATATATACTCAAATATAACACCCTTTTAAAGGCCCTGAAACGCGCGCTAAGCTATTTTGTACAAAAAAGGGGTTGGCTCTGGTTTATGGGTTTGCACGACGCCTCAAAGGCCATTTCTGGCCACTACAGGGGCAAATCTGTGAGATGACTAATAAAAATAGTCCCTTACATTGAAGCTGGGAGTCAACGATTTGGCCAAAGAACTCGCTTGTTGGGCGCAATATCCCGACTTTATGACTGTGACGCAGGCGCAGGTTCTACTGAATGTGGGGCGCGCTACGATTTATCGCTGGATTGAAGCGGGGACTTTGCCGGGAGCAATACAGATTGGCGATACTTGGCGGATTAGCCGCGAAATGCTCAAGCGGTATGTGGAGGGGCATATGACGCGGGGTTGAAATCATAAGAGAGGGGTGGTGCGAAATAAATGTCGCACTGGAGAACCACTCATGAAAGGGCGTAGCACCGACGAGAATCCGGTTTTGCGGCAAGTCGATGGTGTTAAAACGGCTCATTCCGTTTGCCCTGCTCGCGGCCAATGGGGAGCATGCTCCTGATTGTTGCTGCTTGACTGGTGACCAGCCCGCCTTAAATAATGGCCCGCTCCAATACGGCTAAGGCCTGGATAACCAAGCATTTGCGACTATATTCATTGAGTCGTATTCCTCGCCTGCTGTAGATTTAATCGCATGAAGATTACCGCTTATAATCCTTATACGCGAAAAAGATCGCTCAAACCAACGAGATCTCGAACGTAAAAAAGTTCAATCGACAAGATGCGTCTGCCATATTTTTAAATGTTAGCCAACTTAACAGATTGAGTCACCTTGGGATACAACAATCTAAAATCATGCGTCTTGGATCTAGAACGGAACGGACATCTTGTCCGCGTTCAGGAGGAAATGGATCCCCATTTAGAAATGGCCGAAATTCAGCGCCGCGTATATGAGGCACAAGGTCCGGCCATTTATTTTGAGCGAGTAAAAGGCAGCCCTTTCCCGGCGGTTTGTAACCTGTTTGGGACGATGGAACGCAGCCGGTTTATGTTTCGCGACACGCTGCGAGCGATGCAAAAAATCATGGCGCTCAAGGCCGACCCCTCGGCCCTGATGAAAAAACCGTTCACCTACCTGGGCCTGCCTTGGGTCGGCGTGCAAGCCTTGCCGCGCAAGGCGAGGCTTGGCGCGCCGATCCTCTACGGAAAAACCACCATTAGCGCACTACCTCAGATCAAATCTTGGCCCGATGACGGTGGCCCTTTTATTACCCTGCCACAAGTGTATACCGAGCACCCCAATTCGCCCGGTCCCATGCAATCTAACGTCGGTATGTACCGCATTCAGTTGGGGGGCAACCAATATGTAGCCGACCAGCAAATCGGGATGCATTATCAGATTCATCGAGGCATCGGCGTTCATCACCATGCCGCGCTGGAAAAAAGTGAAGACCTGCGGGTGAGCATCTTCGTAGGCGGCCCCCCCTCCCACACCTTTGGGGCGGTAATGCCCCTTCCGGAAGGGCTGGCTGAAGTGATGTTTATGGGGATGTTGGGCGGTAAAGCCTGGCGCTATGTGCAGCAAAACGGTCATACCTTGTCGGCAGATGCTGATTTTTGCATCGTGGGCAAGATCTCCCCTACCACGTTACCGGAAGGCCCCTTTGGCGACCACTTGGGGTATTATAGTCTGGCGCACGATTTTCCGGTACTAGAAGTGGAAGCGGTCTACCATCGCAAAGATGCCATATGGCCTTTTACCGTGGTCGGCCGGCCGCCCCAGGAAGATACTAGTTTCGGGCAATTGATCCACGAGATCACCGAGCCGGTGGTGCCGAGTGAGATCGCCGGCCTACATGCAATGCACGCCGTGGATGCAGCCGGCGTTCACCCATTGCTGCTTGCGATTGGCAGCGAGCGCTACGTCCCCTATGGCGAGCGCAAACCGCAAGAGATTCTCACCATCGCCAATGCGATTTTAGGCTTTAGCCAGGCATCATTGGCCAAGTATCTGATGATTATTGCGAAAGAAGACAATCCCCAGCTGGATATCCACCACATCGATGTATTTATGGCGCATCTGCTGGAGCGTGTCGATTGGACCCGAGACCTCCATTTTCAAACTCGAACCACTATGGACACACTAGATTATTCGGGCAGTGGGTTTAATGAAGGGTCCAAAGTGGTCATCGCAGCCGCTGGCACAAAACGCAGAGATCTAGCCTCTGAGCTGCCGAGAGAGATGAAACTTCCGCAGGGATTCAGTAACCCACGCGTTTGTCTTCCTGGGATCATCGCGGTGCAAGCGCCTCGATTCAGCGACCAAAAACGTGCTGAAGATCAAGCAAATGCATTTTGCAGATACCTAACAGAGGCTGGCTTCGCCAACGGATATCCCTTACTGATATTGGTAGATGATGCGGAATTTGCCGCCGCAAAACTGAATAATTTTCTGTGGACTACTTTTACGCGCTCCAATCCCTCTCACGATATTTATGGAGTGGATAGTTTCACCGAGTACAAGCATTGGGGTTGCCATGGGCCGTTGGTGATCGATGCCCGGATCAAGCCGCACCATGCCCCCCCTCTGGTAGAGGACGCAAAGGTTACAGCCCGGGTAGATCAACTTGCCGTTAAAGGAAGGCCCCTACACGGTATTATTTGATATCGATCAGCACAGCGGTAGAACGTTATGTGCAAGCGCATGCTGGATGACCCAACCACTTCGACCCGACCTATCGAGCACAAAGGATGTCGGCCACTATGATTTATATTGAGGAGATACTCACGATGGAAACACATATCCCACTCATTAGTACCCGAACGAAGGGCCCGTTGGGGCTCGCTCACCTTCCGAGGCTATGGCTGAAAATGCGTCTGTCGGCAAAGGGAACATTGGCCGATGGATACCGATCGGGCAAAGGCGGGTTTGATGGCGCGCTACTCGAAGCTCTGGGAATCGATTCGACCGCCGTTGTCGCCTTCGTAAACGAGGCGCAGCCGAGCTACCTGGCGTTCGAGGCCTGGGTAAAGGAAAATGCAAAACTGGCAAGCCTGACGCCGGAGGCAATCGACCAGTTTAATCAGCGCATCCTTTCATTCCCCAAGCCGGAGCCCGGCCGAAGCGAAATGCTTGAGAGTCTTGGGTTTCCCCCATCTGACACAGAGTGGCTCGGTACCGATCTCAACGATCTCGACGACTGGCATGGCTTTCATCTGGCGTTGCTCGATGACGAGTAAAGAGGCGATACCCAAGCACGGTGTCTCAGCCCCGGTAGAGCTTTCGTCAGAAAGATCGCAATAAAAGGGGTTGGGATGATCTTGGCGGGAACGTGTGGGAATCGAACCCACCCAGCATTACTCTCGCAACACCACTACGGTTTTAAAGTCAAGATAATAAGAGTTTCCACAACTCTTTTTATACCAGCATTTTACCTTCTATCTACTTGTTTTTATATCCGTTGCTAATTTAGCCAACTGTCCACATTTGTTTTTAGAACCCTTTCATTGTCTACCGCTCTGACAGACGCCTGACACAAAATTGGCACAAATATTACGGGGAAACTCACCGCATTGGATCCCACGCCCTTCGTGTTGCTGGGATGGCCGCAAAATTAGGCTCCACTCCCACCATTTCAACAACATCCTGTTCGACCTCACGAAACGGCGCGACGCGCGAAGGACGATTCACTCTTTCATACCACTAGGGACAGTGCAATCTCCGAGCCCAGCTTTGCCGTTACGGTGCTTTAAAAAATTGATGCGTGACGCGCAACGCGCTATATTACACGGATGATCACTTCGTTCAAGCATAAGGGATTAAAACGCTTTTATGAAACTGGGAGCACGGCCGGCATTCAGCCCACCCACAGAAATAGACTTCGACTACAGTTGGCCGCTTTAGACACTGCAGTTAGTATAGAGGATATGAACGTGCCTGGATTCAATCTGCACCCTTTGAAAGGGCGCAGAAAAGGGATATGGTCAATCTCTGTAAGCGGAAATTGGCGAATAACCTTTCGATTTGAAAACGGGAGCGCACACATCGTAGACTATGAGGATTATCACTAATGGCTATGCACAATCCCCTTCATCCAGGCGAGTTCATCAAAGAAATTTATGTTCAGCCCTTCGCGCTAAGCGCTAGACAGGTGGCTGCCAATCTAAGGGTGTCTCCTTCCACCTTTAATCGCCTATTAAATGGCGAGAGCAATGTCTCCCCTGAAATGGCCCTGCGTTTGTCCAAAGTATTGGGACGCAGCCCGGAGAGTTGGCTAGCGATGCAAGATCAATATGATTTGTGGCATGCTGAAAAGAAGGTGGATCTTCAGGGCATGAAAAAGCTGATGTTATCCGCCGTCGAATAAACTGAGCCGTTCGAACGATCCTACAAAAACAGACCGTCCGGTAGCTCCGGCTCATCACCCCTAAAGCCCTTTTCCACTTTATCAAGTTGCTCCTGGCTCAGATCCGAAATACCCCTAAAATCGGCCCAGCTGACGCGAGCGTCAGTAAAGTCAGCACCAGAAACTTTGGTGCCCCGCAGGTCTGTTTTCTCGAGTTTTGCTCTTATTAACGAAGCCCGCTCAAGGTTTGATCCATATAGATCGCACCGGTATAATTTCGCTTCCGACATATTAGCCTGACTAAAGTCTGTTTCCCGAATCGTGCTGCGCGAAAAGTCACAGGCTCCCAGATCTGCGCCTGCAAATGAAACTTCGCAGGCCTCAATCCGTTGACATGAAGCCGCCCTCATTTCGGCATATCTAAACAAGACGCGGGATGCCATCGTAGACGAATCAAAAATCGCTGAGCATAGATCCGAGCGATTAAAGGATATCGTCTCGAGTTTTGTAGTTGAAAAGTTGGCGTGCTGTAGGTTCGAATTCTCAAACGATACGGACTCAAGCTGTGCACTCGAGAAATTCGCATCTGATAGGTCGACATTGCTGAGGTCGAGATCGACGTAGCTTGTATTGTCATTAAAAACCAATCCCGCCAAGTCTGCCCCCCTCAGATCAATTCGTGCATTATCGTGCTTTTTGCGCCACGAGTTCCAGATTTCGTTTCCCGACTTTGAATTTGCCGCTTGGCAAATCCACGGTATGGCTACCGCCGCATCCGTAGATTGCTGACCAAAGAAGGCTGGACGATCCGTCGCAAACAGGTACAGCGGGTCCGTAGATACCAAGGGCTCAAGGTGCGACCTAAGCCCAAGAAGATTCCGCGCCGGGGAACGTCTACCGGATTGCCGACCCAAGCGACCCATCGCCATCATATGTGGACCTGGGATTTCATCTTTGACCGGACCGATAACGGCGGTACGATCAAAATGATGACGCTACTCGATGAGTATACCCGCCAGTGTTTGGCCATCCAGGTCGAACGTCAGATCACAGCGGATCAAGTCTTAGGTGTATTGAAAAAGGCGATGATCCAGTATGGGGCGCCTGATTATATCCGTAGTGATAATGGTCGCGAATTTATAGCGACTAAAGTCCAACAAGGGCTGAAGGATCATCCGATCAAAACCATCTATATCGACCCAGGTAGCCCATGGCAAAACGGCTATATCGAAAGTTTCCACAGTCGATTCCGCGATGAATGCCTGAGTCGAGAGATGCTACTTAACTTGCGCGAAGCACGGGTCGTTATTGAAGATTGGAGACAGCACTACAACACGGAAAGACCTCACAGTCGACTGGGCTATCTCAGTCCGGAAGAGTTTATAAAAACCAAAATACTTGTATCTCACACCCTAACTGGGCCAAAACAGGTAAGCCTGTCAGATGCGACGAGGACAGCAGCTCGGATTTCTTTAGTTTTGAATAAAAACTCGTCAATACCACCCCAAACTACAGGTAATATTTATGGTAGATTATACAGCAGCACACCGTACGAATAGTTTTAAAATAGAAAAAATAAAAATCGAGTAGCAGCTCGATGCCCGATTCGACGGCACGGGAGACCTTGATCAATACCTGGGAGGACGTATTCATGCTGTCCAAGATCGAGGGGGATTGGAAAATTACCAATGCGATATGGCGAACGGGAGGTGAACAGCGGGTATGGAGATGGTTGCCCGAGTAAGGTCGGAACTCAATCCTGAAACTCGTATCGAAATCAGCTGAAACACCCCGAAATTCTGTTAATTTAACGAAGGAATCTAAGATGGTCGCAGCCGATTTTTTAGTGACTTTGAAAGATGGGGTAGAAGAAAAAGACTTTGATAAATGGATAAAAGAGGAATGGTCGCGAACGCTTAATGGTGAAGGCGGTCCAAGGGGTATGACGGGCCAAATTGCTAAAGGTGATCGCGGTCCGGCGACAGGACATTATTTGATGGTAATATACTTTGATTCGGCTGAGACCAGGGCGTGGTATTTCCCCGTCGAAGGAGAAGGTCTATCCGAACATGGGCGCAAAGAGATCGACGCATCGGGGTTTGGAAAGGCCTTCGATAAATTCTGGGACTTCGCTGACGTCGAATGGCGCGGCGATGGTCTTATTATCAGCTAGACACCTGTTATAACCGAATAGAGGAAATTATCATGACCCCGAGGGAACTAGTAGAAGCCTTATACGCAACGTTCAATAAAGGAGATACCGAAGCCTGGAAGGCGTTGTGTGCCGATGATCTGGTCTGGGTGATTCAAGGGAAATTACCGTACTCAGGCATCTTCAATGGCCCCGACGACGTAATTGCGAATTGTTTCTCCGCGATAGCGGAAAACTATCCAGGGATAGCGGTGACGCCTGTCGAATGGTGGGAAAGCGGCGACTCGATTTGGACTACTTTCGAGGCTAAAAGTGAAAAAGGCACCTTTGAGGGTGCTCACTTATCTAAGGTGTCCGGTGGTAAGCTGACCTATTTTCGCGCCTTTGATGATACGCAGCAGGCGGCAGGTTTGCTGGGCTGATTGATCAGGATCTCCGGTTGGACGGATAGAGGATAAATTAAGTAGCGTTTGCAACAGGGCTGGTGTATTTAGCGGTATTTATCGATCTATTTCCGCGCCGACTTGTCGACTGGGTGCTTGCGCATTACTCGATCATGGGCTGGTGCTTAAGGCCCTGGAGCGGGCACCTGAGCACCGGCAACCGAATCGGGGCTTGATGATCCACACCGGGGCCCGTCGAACGGCCAAAGAGTTAAGGATGGGCCGTTCGACCCTTTACCGTAAGCTTGAAGCACTACAAGCGGGCGGTCTAATAGACATAACACGACAACCAAAAGTCTGGCCGGTGGTCAAGCTATTGGGCGAGCCAACTGTGCGGCACCGCACCCGTAGTAATCACAGACGTTAGCGGTCAACCGGGCTGTGGGTTTGTTCGGTACCTTGACTACCCCGTGCCCGGCCGCCGAGCCGGGCTTTCAAGTTATCCTATCGGTGATGAAATGTTCTACGGGCTCGTCATGCATATCCCTCGTCAGGTCTCCAAATTTTTGCACATGGTCAGCCTTAACATGTGCGTCAAACGCCTGTTGGTTTTCCCAACCTGACTGAATGCGGAACGACTGAGGATCTTCCCGTTCTTGATAGCCGTGTATGTAGGTGCAACCTTCCTCTTTGCTAGATTCTGTCAAGACTTTAATAAAGGCTCTTTTGAATTCTTCTACGTACTTGGCATGTACGTGAAATCGTAAAAACCGGTAATCCATATTGATCGTCCTTTAGTTCGACGACTGGTAAGAGGTTCAGTACGAATGTAAGACGTTATAACGATGGAATGTGATCGGGCCTTCGATGTAGTCAGAACCCTCTTTGCTGATTTTCTCTTGTGCTTGGCTACCATTCATTCTTTCGCTGAATTCCTGCTCCTCGGACAGGCTATCAAACGTATGACGGATGATCATTACGTCATTCACACCATCCATCTTCGATAAAGCTTTTCCTTCCTTGTTAAACGCCCCCTCCAATGGGATCAGACTCTTCCACCACTCAAAAGTTCTCTGAATATTGCCGTCCTTCGGCCGTATGGTCGCTTCCAGTACGTGCATAATCCGCTCCTGTGATTAAATTACATGGGGCTATCTGACTCAGACACACGGGTGCCCAATGGTTGGGCTTCAACGACCTAACTTGAGTAAGGTACCACGGACAACCTCCTGCCAAAGGTTTATGGGATAGACCGAAGGAGCCTTCGGCCTGTGTTGAGACGAATTATACATGATCCCCTGCCGGCCCACAAGTATTTCCCCCCTCTATATCCCCCAATTTAGTTCGACGGTGAGTTATCCCACTGCCGAGCCGTGTGGACTCGCGCAATAATTCGCTGTTCCCACTTGGTAATGTCGGAGCCTCGGGACCTCCAGGACGCGCCACGCTCGCTCCTTGCGGTTGTTCAAGCACCAGTTGCCGGCATTCGTTAGACCCTGCATATAATAATAGAACCAACCTGCTCGAAGCTACACTTGTACCCTCCACGACTCACCCTTGTCACCCAAAGCACCCACCACCGACCACATTTCAACCAGAATCTGCCGGCCCACCTCCGTGTCCATCACCTGGTACGGGATTTGTGTCAACTTGTATCGAAACCCATATCAATAGACCCACCAACCCGCCACGAGGAACCCTCTAATGGATCTCAAGAACAGAAGAATCGCCTTACACATTGACGACCCCGAACTGCGCTATCAGTTGTCGGAGCTGCTAATGAAGAACGGAGCCGTAGTGCATGGTGCGAGGGATGAGGTGGAGTTACAGCGACGGGTGGATCGGTTGGGCGTCGAGGTTGTCGTGGCGACAGTAAAGCCCATGAGGATCGGCCTCAATTAGAGCTTACTTGGCGTATCCATTGGGGCTCATTAAGAATCAAAAGCATTTCAATGCTGCCTGTAGCTTGCTGGTCCTGACGCGATAAATAATGGCAGATATCCAACGAGGTAGGCACTGACAAAACCGACAGAAGGGCTTTTGTCAGTTCTGTCGGCTCGTTGACGGTGGAATACGTGGATATGTTTACAAATTGATTTAATGGAGAATGGATTGATCTTCGACGTGCGCACTGACACCAACGACACCGACGGGGGCAAGGTGCGCGAATACCGCTGCCCCGCTCGGCACCGGATCGTCCCCTATACGTCAATTCGCAAAAGCCTTTCCTCGGCAGGCCATCGAGCCGGCCTCGGCCACGTCCGGCCCCATGACTTGCGCCATACCTTCGTCACACGAATGCTGGACCTTAGCGTCCCCATCGAGCAGGTCAACTACCTCGCCGGCCATAAGTCGATGGCGATGACCAAGCTTTACGATCATGCGAACGAAGAGCGATATGGTGCAGCTATCGAGGCGTTGGATGCGGCGGGTAAGACGAGCAGTGTGGAGGGGTTGGCGGCGGCCAGGTGGAAGCGAACTTAGCTTCTTGAAATCCTCAGGGGGCCGACCACCGTCGCCTCTGGCGGTATGCGGAGCGTTGGTGTCGCTGGCGGAGGGCTGGGCTGACGGGACTGGTGTCGCTTAAAGGAGGACTGAAACGGGTCGTGATACGAAAATTGAGGTTGCTGGGAAGGAAGGTGAGAAAATAATGGTCTTGATAGATAAAATCATTGACCTCTAATTAACGTATGGACATTGTGCGTTATAGGGAGAGAAAGTGTCACTTTATGCAAACGCTAATTAAGTGTTCTCAATTACATCTGTAACCACCTTCATCTTGGCACCCGACCAAAATATCTGATTTGGGAACGAGATTGGGACAGTATCAGCGCAGCAGAAGACGCTTACGCTCTGTTGCTTACAACACCAGAATCCAAAGCTCTTATAAAAAATAGCGAAGAGTGTGTATTGGATGCAAATAGCGAATTTTACACCATCGTGGAAGTGTGATGAATTGTGGATTCAACTTCTAAGTGCACCTTTTGCGGTGCGTGAAAAAACAAAGGCCAACCGGTATATTTCCTTTGTCAATTCACCGGCCCCACGAAGAGGAGCTTATGAAGGAGTATACTCAGTTGACCCAGCCTCAAAGGTACGAAATATCTGCGTTACACAAAGTCGGCCAGGGTCCCACGCAGATTGCTCGGATCGTCGGTGTGCATCGCACGACGATTTCACGCGAGTTAAAACGAAATCAAAGCCCCAATGGGTATTATCCTCAAGCGGCTCATCAACGTAGCCAAAAACGGCGAGCAGACCGTAGTCGCCCATTCAAGTGGACCGGACGCTGTCGCCGTCTGGTCGAAGGCAAATTGCGTCACGAGTGGAGCCCCGAGCAGATGGCCGGCTGGCTGGGAAAAAACGAAACGTTCTCTATATCACATGAACGAATCTACCAGCATATCTCTATGGATCGAGAGCGCGGAGGTCGACTTCATACCCACTTGCGCCAACACCAACAACCGAAGCGGGTTTCGTCTAAAGCGGCGTATAAAGGCTCGATTCCCCACCGGGTTTCGATTGACGACCGTCCCGCTATCGTCGATGAAAAAACTCGAATCGGTGATTGGGAAGTCGATCTGATGATGGGCCGTCACGGCGGAGGGGGCCTGCTGACTCTGCTGGACCGAAAAACTCGCTTCACCCGCATGGAGCCCGTCCTCTCGAAGCAGGCGGATCACGTCGCCGACGTAATCATAAGGGCATTGAGTGAGATCAAAGGTCAGGTCCATACACTGACCATGGACAACGGAAACGAATTTGCCCAACATAAAAGA
>Ga0233433_10002232_pt1 | contig 17220 bp, 15 predicted proteins | sample SI_122_August201_5_FD_179868 | JGI IMG/M metagenome (GOLD analysis project Ga0233433, IMG submission 179868) | Seawater microbial communities from Saanich Inlet, British Columbia, Canada - SI_122_August2016_100_MG | ecosystem: Environmental > Aquatic > Marine > Inlet | place: Canada: British...
ATTCCCGAGTATTAAAATGGATTTTCGAACGTTGCGAAGGAACGGTTGATGCAGTATCGACACCAATCGGCAATTTACCCACGTTGGACGGAATCGATTTCGATGGCCTGGATATGACAGACGAGGACATCGCAACCCTTTTGCGGGTTGAGACCGATGGATGGTTAGAAGAGCTGCCACTGATCCAGGCGTACTATGAACAATTCGGTGATAAATTACCCAAAGAACTCGAAAATCAACTCAGCCAGTTGCGCCACAAGCTCGAAGCAGCCAATCAGCATGTAGCCTGACTCGTCGCCTGGTTATAGCCCCCCTATAACTGCTTCCAATATTCCTGCTAGGCCACCTGGCCTGGCAAAGCCAGCCTAAGGTTAGTCTGCGGTAACTGCGCTCATGGGCAGACCAGATTAATCCAGGCGTTCGATGATGGTTCCGGTACCAAGACCGCCTCCGCAACACATTGCTATAAGAGCGTAGCGTCCACCGGTTCGTTCCAGCTCATGCAGCGCTGTGGTGATCAAACGCGCCCCGGTACTGCCGGTCGGATGCCCCAAGGCGATTGCGCCACCATTGACATTGACTTTACTATGGTCGACACCCAGATCCTTCTCCCAGGCGAGTACCACTGAGGCGAACGCCTCATTGACCTCAAACAGATCAATATCATCCAGGGCCAGACCTGCTCGCTTAAGCACCTTCCGAGTTGCCGGAATCGGGCCTTTGAGCATCGTAACAGGGTCAACGCCAACCAAAGTCGTCGCGACAATCTTCGCGCGGGCCTTCAACCCATGAGTTTTACAGGCCTGTTCACTCGCCACAATTATTGCTGCAGCTCCATCAGACACCTGAGAACTAGACCCAGCAGTGTGAATCGACTGACCAGCTACAGGTTCAAGCCCGGCCAGAGCCTCAAGACTTGTCTGCCTGAGGCCTTCATCACGATCAATGACACGGGTTTCACCGGTGGCTTCAAACTTCTCATCAAGTACCGGCGCTTCGATGGCAACGATTTCTCTGGCAAATCGGTCTTCCTTCCATGCGTTTATGGCTTTTTGCTGGCTTTCAAGTCCAAACTGGTCTGTATGTTGACGGCTCACCTGATACTCTTCAGCGATCATTGCGGCACCCATAAACTGGCTAGTGGGCTGATAATGACTCATGTAGCTGTCCCCCATCGGCACACCGTCCTTCATGTTCGAGCCAAGCGGTACGCGACTCATCATTTCGACACCACAACTCATTACAATGTCTTCTAGACCCGAGGCCACCATTGACATTGCCAGTGAGGTCGCCTGCTGGCTCGACCCACATTGGGAATCGACCGTTGTCGAGGCTACTTCCAGAGGCAATCCTTGGGATAGCCAGGCTATCCGGGCAATATTAAAAGACTGCTCACCTACTTGAGATACGCATCCACCTATTACCTGATCGACGTGTTCTGGGGAAATTCCACTTCGATCAATGGCTGCTTTCTGGACCTTACCGAGCAGGTCTGCAGGTTTAAGACTGGCCAATCCCTTGCCTCTTTTGCCAATGGCACTACGACAGGCCTCTACAATATAAACATCTCCCATATCCACACCTTTTCCGTTTCAATTAACAAACGCTGTAAGCATAGGGCTCTGTCAACTAAGAGGCAACCTTAGGTACCGAAATTCAACTAACTGGAATCCTCACTGACGCCGCTAGTGGAACCCGCTAACGCATCAACTCCCGCCTTTCGATTCCACAGGTAAAAGGCCAGACCGATCATACTTCCAGCCAGCACCATTACCCACTCATACGGCCAGAGTAATGCCGCCGGGCTACCAGGGAGATAAAGACAGAACAACGCACAGGAGAGCAACAGTGCCGCGCGCCCCACCCATTTACCATAGCGGACCCTGAAAGGTCTTGGCATATCAGGTTCAGAGCGTCGTAATCTGAGGAACGACCATGTCACCATAATGTAGGCAATAACCACTGCGAAACTACCGGCATCAACCAACCACACCAGGACTGTTCTACCAAATAAAGGTGAAACACAGCTCAGCAGCCCAATCAGTAATATACTGATATAAGGCGTGTTATATCTCGGATGTAATTTTGCAAACACCGCTGGGATCATCCTGGATTCTGCCAGGGCGTACAGCACCCGACTACCCCCTATCACAAAGGCATTCCAACTGGTCAGGATTCCACCGATGCCTGCCACCAGCATAATATTACCCATGACCTGGCTTCCCCAGACCTCTGCCATCGCATCGGCTGTCGCCATATTGGTAGTCACCAGAGTCGACGAATCAAGAGCCCAGGCGACTGCCAGGGTAATCCCTACGTACCAAAGTCCAGCTAAAAACACCGACCAGACCAGCAATTTACCGATTAAAGCGGGTTCTAATTTAATTTCTTCCGCTGACTGCGGTATGACATCAAAGCCTACCAACAACGCCGGCACCATGACCAGAACACCAAGAACCCCGACCCCGCCCTCGACGAAGAGGGGTCCATCGAACGAAGATTCATAAGTGAATACACCAAAAATGAAAGATACGCCAACCAGAAAAAATGATAGCGTCACCAACGTCTGCAGGAATGCGGCAAACCGTATTCCAATATAATTAATAAACGTCATCAGACAAGACCCGGCAACGCCAACTAGCACCATGCTCAGATAGACGTCCTCGCCCTGCACTGACCAGAGATACAACAATCGAAAGTCCGGGAATAGATATTCAAGCGCTGTCGGTAGCGCCGCAGATTCAAACACACAGACAGTCACATACGCCATCAGAATAGCCCAACTGGCAACAAACGCCGGCCCATAACCCAGCGCCCTCAATGCATAGACATGCTCGCCACCGGCTTTAGGCATGGCAGCAGCCAACTCAGCGTAGGTCAAACTAATTAACAAAACTACTACAGAACCAACCAGAAAGGCCACAGCGGCGCCCATAGCACCGGCTCGCAGTATCCACTCTCCAGTCAGTAAGACCCAACTCCAACCTATCATTGCACCAAAAGCCAGCGCGATGACATCTCGCCTCAGAAGTGATTTTCTAAAACCAATATCCAACCTATACCCTCCGCTTAATTCCACATTTTCATTATGCTTGCTGATACTCATGGCCACAATGCCAGGCTCTAACTATCGAACCTGGCAGCCAGTTATGTTATCTTTGCTAGCCTTATTCTAAGGGTTCTGAACATGGCAAACACACGCAAACGCCCCTACTCTTCCATTGTAGTCGATGGCCTTCAAAAGGCAGCTGCGCGGGCTATGCTGCATGCCGTTGGTTTCAGTTCGGAAGACTTTCAGAAACCGCAGATAGGCGTCGCCTCCACCTGGAGTAATTTAACTCCCTGTAATATGCACATCAACGATCTGGCCGAAGCAACTGCAATAGGAATCGAAGACCAGCAAGGCAAAGCCATTACCTTTAATACCATTACCGTCAGCGATGGGATTTCCATGGGTTCGCCGGGTATGCGTTATTCCCTGGTATCACGAGAAGTCATTGCCGATTCTATTGAAACCGTGGTTGCAGGTCAGGGTTTCGACGGTTTTGTCGCTATCGGTGGTTGTGATAAAAATATGCCTGGCTGTGCGATAGCAATGGCAAGATTAAATAGACCGAGTATCTTCGTTTACGGAGGAACAATCCAACCGGGCAAAGAGCGCCGGGATGTGGTTTCCGTTTTTGAGGCTGTTGGCCAATATGCCAGTGGCAATCTATCTGAAATCGAATTAAAGGAAATCGAAGCAACGGCGGTTCCGGGCCCAGGCTCCTGTGGCGGGATGTACACCGCCAATACCATGGCATCGGCCATTGAGGCGCTGGGATTATCTCTGCCGAACTCGTCTGCTCAGGAAGCCATCTCTGACAAAAAACGTCTGGACAGCCTGGCTGCAGGGCAAGCCGTCGTGCAGTTGGTTGAACAAGATATAAAACCTTCAGACATACTCTCCAGAGAAGCATTTGAAAATGCCATTACATTGACGATTGCACTGGAAGGCTCGACCAATGCCGTCCTGCACTTGATCGCGATTGCCCATGCGGCGAACATTCCCTTGAGCATCGATGACTTCTCGCGTATTGGCCGCCGCGTTCCTGTGCTGGCTGACATGCGACCCGCAGGTCGATACAGCATGAGCGAATTGATCCAGATCGGAGGAATCCAGCCGCTAATGAAAACCCTGCTGGATGAAGGCATGCTGCATGGTGACTGCTTAACCGTCACCGGCAAGACACTGGCTGAAAACCTATCTGGAGTCGAAGCTTACCCAGAAACACAACAGGTTATCAGGCCAATGAGTAACCCGATCAAAAAGGATAGCCATCTCGTTATTCTGCGGGGAAATCTGGCCCCCGAGGGTGCTGTCGCTAAAATAACCGGCCACGAGGGCTTGCAGTTCACTGGCACGGCTAGATGCTTCAAGGGAGAAGAAGCCGCGCTGGAAGCGATTCTGGATGGAACCATTGTTGCCGGCGATGTTATCGTTATTCGTTATGAAGGACCGAAAGGCGGCCCGGGGATGCGGGAGATGCTATCTCCGACCAGTGCAATCAATGGTCGCGGCCTTTCCAGCGATGTGGCTCTCATAACCGATGGCCGGTTCTCAGGCGGATCACATGGCTTTGTCATTGGCCACATAACACCGGAAGCATTTGAAGGTGGACCCATCGCCCTGTTAGAGGATGGAGACAGCATAACCATCGATGCTCAGGCACAGACCATTGAGGTCAGTTTAGATCAGCAGCAACTCGATACTCGCAGGGCTGCCTGGCTGAAGCCTGATGCCTATACCGATCGAGGCGTACTGGCAAAATATGCCAAGCTGGTTAGCTCCGCTTCGCTAGGCGCGGTGACGGACTGACGAATAGCCGGGCGAGGAGATGGGTAGTCTTTGTTTTCTAATCATCCGCACCTGACCAAATCTATGGACAGGGGTACGGATACGGCTTAAGCATCGCTGCTTAAAGTTAGCAGCGATGCACTCTTACCGGCAGATCGGTAATCCCTCTGATAAAGCTTGAGCGTAATCGCTTGGGCGGCCCACAGACTTCTACAAAATCAAATCTTTGCATAATCTCCTCCCAGACGATCCTCAACTGCATTTCTGCCAGCCTATTACCCATGCAGCGATGAATACCGAAGCCAAAGGACAGGTGATGCCTGGCCATCGGCCTGTCAATTAAAAACTGGCCGGCATCGGCAATGACCTCCTCATCTCGATTGCCAGATAGGTACCACATGATAATCTGATCACCCGTCTTGATCTGCTTACCTCTTAATTCAAAATCAACGCTAGCCGTCCTACGCATGTAGGGTAATGGCGTCTGCCACCGGATAATTTCGGAAACCATATTCGTTATCAAGTCTGGGTTGCGACGTAATTTTTCGTACTCCGCAGGATTCTGATTCAGCGCCAATACACCACCGCTAATAGAATTTCGGGTGGTATCATTGCCGCCAACTATCAACAGGATCAGGTTTCCAAGAAGTTCAAACGGCGCCATGTCACGCGTATTCTTACCATGGGCGAGCATGGATATTAAATCGTTACCAGGCTCCTTTGCTGCCCGTTCATTCCACAGCCTGGTAAAATATTCTAAACATTCCAGTAATTCAGTTCGCCGCTGTTGCTCCGACTCAAGAACGTCTGAGCCAGTATTAGCCGTAGCAATGTCAGACCACCGGGTCAGTTTCGATCGATCCTCAAACGGAAAGTCAAACAGCGTCGCCAACATCTGAGTTGTCAATTCAACGGAAACACGTTCGACCCAATTGAAAGTCTCACCGACCGGCAAATCATCCAGGATTCGCCCCGCTCTTTGCTTGATTAAAGGCTCTAGTTCAGCCAGGTTTCGCGGCGCCACCACCCCATTGACCGTTGCACGCTGCAGATCGTGCTTAGGCGGATCCATGGCAATGAACATGGCTAAATTCATATCTTCAGGGTTCGGCGTGCTGTTTACCGGAGGACCTAGAGCGATGCCATGAGCCGAAGAAAACAATTCATGATGCTTATCAATGAACAGAATATCGTCGAATTTAGTTACATCCCAGTAACGACCAGTCTCAGGATAATCATTTAAATGTACAGGATCTTCGTTCCTAAGCCTTTCGAAAAACTCGAACTGCCGGTCCTGCTCAAATATCCGACCATCTACCATATTAATATCCGCGATCGGAACCGCGTAAGGGTCTTCAATAACGGCCGGCGGATCAGCCGAAAATAATGATCGCTTTTGGCCAGTTTCCCCTGAATTTTGTTCACTCATGGACATTCACGCTCTACTTAATGATGAGTATTTGTATAGCACAAACCACCGAAAACATCCAAACAGACTGGCTATGGTTAACGACTTTGGTGCTTATATTCCAGCAATGGACGACCAAGCAAAAATAAGCCAGCGCTTAGTTGATTAACCAATCACCCTGGGCGATCAACCTCACCTTACCGCCGACCTCAACATGAAAATGCTTTTCCTTCTTGCTCGCAGTGACATGAATATGTGAGGGCCGGCCCATCTCAAATCCCTGACCAATTAAAACCCGGACTTGCCCAGAACCAAAATATTCATGCTCCACCAGATAGCCACCCAAGGCGCAGCTGGCGCTGCCCGTTGCAGCGTCTTCAACCATGCCTAGTTCCGGCGCAAACATGCGAGCACGGATGTGCTCCTGCATATTCTCATCTGCAGGTGCAAACAGAAATACAGGTTCCTCACACCGCACCTGACGACTGTCAAGACACTGCAGGGCAGCGACACTGACAAGAGGGATAATCAAGAACCTCAACCCTGACGAGACTCTACAGCAGGGATACCGATTATCTATATCTTCTGGATTCAATCCCAGACTCTCAACTAAATCAGCTCGATCCAGTTCAGCAGATATTTCCATCTGTTGCCTGGTAAAAAACTGAAAACCCGGGTCCTCAAACGTGACCGTGATTTTACCCCCTTGTAAGTTAAGGGTGACTTCAGTACTTGACTGCAGGCCGAAGACTTCTCTCAACACGAAAGCAGTCCCTAGCACCGGATGACCAGCAAAAGGAATTTCCTCAGTGGGGGTAAAAATTCGAGTATGGAAACCCTGCTTGGTGTCACCACCGGTTACAAAAGTAGTTTCGGAAAAATTAAGCTCCCTGGCTATAGACTGCATTTGCCTGGCAGACAATGCCCTGGCAGGGATTAAAGTAGCCAGTTGGTTGCCACTGTAGCCTTCCAGGATAAAAACATCGGTCAAATAAAATGGCAAGCCAGACATATCTAAAAGGGTCTGTCACCCTGAATAGTAACCCGCGTACCACTTCGCGTATTCGGGAAATAATCCCACACTGCCAGATGCTGGGTGCAGCGATTATCCCAAATTGCCAGGGAATCTTCTTGCCAGCGAAAACGACAATGAAATGTCGGGTCTTTTACATGTTGAAATAAGAACTGTAACAGGGCGCTGCTTTCGTCTCTGGATAGACCTAGTATTCTCTTCGTAAAACCCTGATTAACGAAAAGCGCTTTCCTGCCCGTTTCAGGATGGGTACGAATGACGGGATGCTCAGCATGAGGATTTTTCCGTTGCGGCTTATGTTCGCCGTAGAAACCAGAATAATCGGCTTCATGACGTGCCGACAGAGACCCAAGCAATTCCTGGATGGGACCTGAGAGCGCTTCATAAGCAGCATACATATTCGCCCAGATAGTATCTCCACCTGTCTCTGGTACAGTCTGCAAGTACAAAATGCTGGCCTTCGGAGGCTTTTCATCGGCAGATACATCGGAGTGCCAGACTTCACCGTTATTACGATGTGAATCTGCATCAGTATGCACGACCATCAACGCCGGGTTTTCATGCCGATAGGGAGCAGCCGGATGAATATGTAATTCACCGAACTCCTGACCTAAAGCAATATGCTGCTGTTCAGACAAGTGCTGCTCTCGGAAAAAGATGACGAGATGCTCAAGCCAGGCAGCATGTATCTCAGTCATTACCGGTTCAGATAGGTCTTCGCCTAGATTAACGCCACTGATCACAGCCCCAATCGACGCAGTCAACGGTTCCACATTAATATACTGATATTGCAAAGCGCTATCCCCCAGCGAAACTTACATTTTTAGATGCCATTTTATGGAACAACAATTTTATGCAAAATAACGATCTAATGAGAAAACAAACCTAATCGCAAATCCGATTAATAAAAACCGATTTAACTAAAATAAACAAACGTAACCTGCCTGAAGGCAATAGGTCACGATAATCATACCTGATGGACTAATCCCAAATATAGCTTTTCCAAAAGTAAGTTCGGAGCAAGCAACCCATGGCAGTGATTCTGCTAACAAATACAGCGATGACCCTACAATTCGCTGCTTTCTTTCCAGACGAACTGCAGCTATGGTTGTTGCCTGAATAACAAGGCTTGCACATGAATCCATCTATGAATGAAATAGGCTTCTACGGGCTCGCAGGGGCACCTGAAAGCCCGCGTGACCTCATTGAAGAAATCAGAACAGCCGAAAATATGGGCATCGGCAGTTGTTTCCTGTCTGAACGCTTTAATATCAAGGAAATCGCAACCTTATCTGGAATGGCCGGTGCAGTATCTAAAAATATCGGCATTGTCACTGCAGCTACAAATCAAAATACCCGTCATCCCATTGTCACAGCCGCATTTGCTTCAACGATGCACTTCCTCACGCAAGGTCGGTTCAGCCTCGGCCTCGGCAGAGGTATCAAGCCCGTCTCCCGGGCACTAGGATTGTCGAACCTGACTACCGCAATGATGGAAGATTTTGCCAACCTTATGCGACGCCTGCATCATGGCGAAACCATCATCGGTCATAATGGACCTGCTGGAACTTGGCCTGTTCTCCATCTTGACGCGGGATTCAACGAGACCATTCCACTGACACTGATGGCCTTTGGGCCTAATTCCCTGGAGTTGGCTGGCCGATGCTACGATGCGGTGGTTCTGCACACTTTTTTTACCGATGAAACTACCAGTAGAGCGATTAAAACAGTCAAGCAAGCGGCAGAAAGAGCTGGCAGGGACCCCCGTGACATCCGTGTCTGGTCTTGCTTGGCGACGGTTGGAGATCACCTTGAATACCCTGTTCAGTTGAAGAAAACGGTGGGCCGGATGGGTACCTATCTGCAAGCCTATGGTGACCTGATGGTCAAGACCAATCAATGGGATAAAAAAATACTGGAAAATTTCAGAAATCATGCACTGGTAAGCAATTTCAGAGGCTCCCTGGACCAGAAGGCCACAGTCAGCGAACTGGAGCAGGTCGCTGAATTAATTCCAAAGGCCTGGCTCGAAAATGCCGCTACCGGAACGCCCGCGAATTGCGTTACTGCCATACAACAGCAATTTGAACTAGGCGTAGATGGTGTCATACTGCATGGTGCCTCTCCGAGCGAACTGGCCCCAGTAATCGAAGCGTATCGGCAAAAAAGAAACGCGGCTTCATTTGCACATTTACCAGCAAACCCCGCTCTGCCACCGCTGAAATTGTAAAGCTCTTACCCTTTCGAAGGTTAAAATTCCCGGGGATTAGAAAGTTCCTAGATCAGAACACATGGTTGCGCTGCGAGTCGCCATGGCCATGAACATATCGTTTCCGCGAGGTGTTTCGCCTACAATCATCGAAGCAATCACAGCCATTATCATCCCTGCAGGTGCGTAATTTTGATAATAGCGAAGACAGTCATCCAGTCTCAGATCGACACCATAACTTTTTAATACGTCCAGATAGACCCCAAGCAGAGCACGCTCTTCCTTGGCTCGAAGCTCAGGCAATAGCGAAGTACCCAGGAAATAACTCACATCTGCTACCGGGCAGCCGGTGGTAAGTGATTGCCAGTCAACCACCGTTAGCGGATAAGCCCCCCCAAACATCATATTGTCCAGCCGGTAATCGACATGTATCAGGACAGGTGGTTTATCGGTGTAGATAGCTTGATAATCCGGTAGAAAACCTGACAACCGTTCTGTCGCACTCAAATCCCACTCAGACAAGCGATGTTGATAACGATCCAGATAACCTGGCTTTACCCCATCGTAAAATTGAACCAGTAAATTTTCATCCGCACCCGTATCTGACCCACCAGCCAACATAGGATGCCGGGCCAACTCAAGGTCTCCCCATCTTGGGCCCTGCAGCCGAGCGAGTTGTTCCAGGGCCAATGCGGCCTGATCTGAGGTGCAGCCTTCAAGTTGATCTCCCTGCTGACCTGGTGCCAGGTCTTCCATCAAAATTACAAAATCGTGGTTTGATTCTTCAATCGCTGCGAAAAATATGATCGGCGTCTGAATATCAACCGTCGCCTGAACTTGCCGATAAAAGAACACTTCTTTCAGGTAATTTCTCTGCACTATTCCGGTCTGACGGCTGACTGGGTCCAAGGAAGGAAACTTACCAACGATACTCTCAGGTATGTCTGTGCCTGTAAGCTTGAAGCGAACATTTTCACCGACCTGCCCGGTACCAATCGACTCGCTGGTAAAAGCACTTATGGTGCCCATGCCCTGCCTTGCAAAAATCGAATTGAGCCAGTCTACACTGATTTCCTCAGGGTTCGATATTATCGGTATAGTCATAACGATACTCTCGCCCTATACATTAACTTAACTGCTCCTGACTCAGTCCACCGACTAAACCAATGGCATCTGAATTAACTTCCAGCATTAAATTTCGCAAACAGTCCCCCCAGGTTTCTGATTATCCCGCGTGGCTGAAACCGACTCAAAGTTACCGCCGCCTCATTAACCAATCCAGGGATATGAACGACTTCCTCGCGCATCATGGCATCAAAGCCTTCCTGGGCTACAGATGCTGGTGTAGACACCAGCATCTCAGGCAAATCAGAGACTGCTGACCCCGATATCATCTGTGTACGCGTAATTCCTGGACACAAGGCCGTGGCTGTAATACCTGTGCCGCGTAGTTCTTCCGCCAGCGCTTCTGTTAGTGACAGCACATAGGCTTTACTCGCTGCATATTGAGCCAAACTGGGAACAGCCTGAAAAGCAGCAACAGAGGCCACATTTAAAATTTTACCCAATCTCCTCTGCTTCATCTTGGGAAGGAAATGGTGAATTAACTGCGTCAGGGATCGAATATTCAAAATCAGTAATTCATCAACTTCAGCCACAGACGAATCTGCAAATGACCCGTATCCTGACACGGCAGCATTATTAATGAGGATATCAACGGTTACATTAAGACTCTGGACGGCCTCAATTAACTGTTCTGCACCGGTGTTTTCAGATAGGTCACAACTAATAATATCGACGCTCACAGACCGACTCAATTCTTCTGCTATCGTCCTGAGTCGTTCCCCCCGACGAGCTGTCAATACAAGATTGATGCCCTTCGCCGCCATTAACCTTGCAAAGGCTTCACCGATCCCCGACGACGCCCCAGTAATCAGCGCAGTTCCCTTCAGTTCGTGTATGCTCATATGTAAATTCCCAATACCATTAGCACTTGAGGTTTTGTAACACTGGTCGAGTACAGGCGAGCTAGGATTCAAACTCCGCCGCTGCACTCTAAAGCTACTTTCTGCTCAGAAGAGCAGATAACAACGCCACCTATAGACCAGAAAAATCTGCTGTCCGCTTCTCCAGAAAAGCGTTAATCGCTTCACGATTGGCGGCACCGCCGGCAAGACGGGCTAACGCCTCACCCTCTGCAACGATGGCTGCTTTCATTGAATCCCGAAGCGGCTGCATCATCAATGCTTTCGTTTGCATGAGTGATGCAAGGGGCAACTTTGCCAGCACTGCTGCCTTCTCCATGACCTGCTCGATAAACCCATCATCAGAGAAAACTTCCATGAGGAGGCCAGCATCAAGGGCCTGAGATGCCGATATCCACTCCGAAGACAGCAAAAACCAGCTGGCTTTCTGATGCCCCAACAATCGACCAAAGGTAAACGTACTGGCTGCTTCAGCAGTGATTCCAAGTGATGAAAATGGACACCGGAACCGAGCACTGGCCGCCGCAAATGCCATATCTGCAAGACCTAATATAGTACAGCCAATACCAATCCCTAAGCCGTTTGCAGCGACAACAAATGGTTTGGGGAAATCAATTATTGCTTCCAGCAACCCATTCAAGCCATGCTTTGGTTCAACCTGGGGCCCACCCTTTGCCTTCAAATCAGCACCAGCACTAAAGGCTCGCCCTGCACCAGTTAAAACCAACACCTTGGTAAACGGGTCTGCTGCTGCATTCAGGAACGCTTCGCAAAGTTCATCCATCATATCGCTATTAAAGGCATTTAAAGCATCTTTACGGTCAAGCCAGACAACTCTAATACCATTTTCTACCTCTGATCTAATCACTGCCATTGATTCCTCCTGAGTCTGTGTTCTTCACTATCCCTGATCTTGATTAGGCATCCGAACAGCAAATAATTTTTACCCTTTATTAATACGCCTCAATTAAATTTCATTCGATATTCACGTGATTATACTGCTAAATCCTTTTCGACCCATCTTTGCAAAACTGCTGCGCAAAACTGCTGCTTTTAAGCCTATTCGAGCCACTAGGACTTCCTAAACGGTGAATACTTTTCAATATAATCGATCTCTTCACTGACGTGGCTTCTCTCCTCAGTTAAAAACCTATCCACCGCTTCTTTGAAACCAGAGTGCGCGATCCAATGCGCGCTATAAGTTTCCGTTGGCAGGTAACCTCTCGCCAATTTATGTTCGCCTTGAGCGCCCGCCTCAACTCGAGCCAGTTTATGATCTATTGCATATTCTATAGCCTGGTAATAGCAGACTTCAAAATGCAGGAAAGGGTGGTCTTCAATACAACCCCAGTTGCGGCCAAATAAACAATTATCGCCAATGAAATTAATAGCACCGGCCACAAAAGAGCCTGCTTTTTTACACATAATCAAAAGCACTCTATCTGCCATGTTCTGGCCAACAAGTGAAAAAAACTCCCTAGTCAGATAGGGTTGGCCCCATTTTCGATTACCTGTATCAACGTAGAACTCATAAAAGCAATCCCAGTGATGTTCTTTAAGATCAGATCCCGTTAATAATTCGATTTCAATACCATTAGCAAGCGCATCTCTCCGTTCTCTGCGAATATTTTTACGCTTTTTCGAAGAAAGATCTGCAAGAAAATCTTCAAAGTCGGTATAGCCTTTATTAAGCCAGTGATATTGCTTATGAGTTCGCTGCAACCAACCTAGCTTCCCCAACGTCTGCCACTGTTGCTGGTTGACAAAATTCAGGTGAATCGAAGATACGCCAAATTTTTCTGAAACTGATTGCAAACCCTCGGAAAGGTAACGATCGAACTCTTCTGAACGCGTCAGCAGGCGGCGACCTGTTGCAGGAGTGAATGGGACGGCGCTCAGCAACTTGGGATAATAATTACCCCCTGCCCGTTGATAGGCATCTGCCCAGCTGTAATCGAAAATGTATTCCCCTTGAGAGTGACTCTTCAAATACAGGGGCATTACGGCAACGGTATCCTGTTGTGAATCCAGAACAAGATGATAAGGTGCCCAGCCGGTTTCAGCCGTAGCTGATCCGCTCTGCTCCAATGCACTCAGAAAGGCAAAGCTGACGAACGGGTCTACATCGATGCCCGGTGGGTGGGCACAATTGTCCCACGCCAACTGACCAATTTCCTCAATACCTGCTACTGCCCGGACGGTATAGCTCATTGAGCCCTATAGGATCTCTGATGCAATCAGTTCAAGCGCTGCAGGCTGACCGGAGCCAATTAACATGCTTCCTACTAGTCCCGAACTACCCGCCTGTTTCCAAACCTTGAGTTGATCCTTGATATGTTCTGCTGAACCCACTAGATGACAGGCATCTACCAGTTCATCTGGCACAGCTGCCATGGCCTTATCCTTTTGTCCTGAAAGATAGAGGTCCTGAATCTTGACCGCTGCATCTTCAAAACCGAGTGCTTTCGCATAGTCATTATAAAAATTCTTCTCACGCCCACCCATTCCGCCTATATACAGCGCCATACTGCCTTTGATCGGCATTCTACAAGCATCAATATCATCACCCATAATGCAGGTAATAAATGGCGCAATATCATAATCCAGCATGGTTCGCCCGGACTTAGCCAGGCCTTTTTCAATACTTGGCATCAGAACCTCGGGATTAGCTGGGTTCATCCAGATCGGGAAAACCCCATCGGCAACTTCTGCGCTACCCGCCAGGCCATTTGGGGTAATAGATGCAGTGTATATGGGAATGGAAGTGTCAGCCTGAAGTATCGTCTTCAGAGACTTACCTAGGCCAGTACCATCGTCACCGCTATAAGGCATACTATAATGAAAGCCTTGGTGCTCAACAGGACCCTGCCTGGCAAAAATCTGCTTCATAATGCTGACATACTCTTTGATCCGCGTCACCGGTTTACCATAGGCGACGCCATGCCAACCCTCCACAACCAGTGGCCCGGACGCTCCCAGGCCAGCCAGGAAGCGACCATTCGAGAGTTGGTTCAATGTCATGGCGGTCATGGCAGTACATGCTGGCGACCTCGCCGGCATCTGCATAATGGCAGTACCCACTTTTATCTTCTCTGTCTGGGCCAATATCCAGGCAGCAGGCGTCACGGCATCCGAACCGTAAGCTTCAGCAGTCCATATAGAGTCATAACCGAGATCTTCTGCGAATTTGATCCGATCTATATCGATATTTATCATTTTGCCGCCATACCCAGCAATCATGCCTAATTTCATAATCTATAATCTCTTTTAAAAAGTGTTCTCGTTAACGAAACCGCTACCTTACAAACCGGTTTTAATCTATGCAATCAATCTGGCCAGTAAAGCACTTTCTTGTTGCTCATCTTTCGACGGAAAGCTTGCCATGGTACGGTCTACCAAGGAACCAAACCGGCTCTTGAATTGATCAACAGCCTGCTCTGGCTCTCCGACGACGGCAAACTCGGCCAATATCTCATCGGTAATGAGTCCGCCCATTTCATCCCAGCGTCCTTGCTTGGATAGTCGGTTCAATTCGGGTTGCAGGTCGCCCCAGCCATGCACACCCAGCACCGGCGCGTAGGCAGGCGTCGAGCCATAAAAAGCAATTTGTTTGCACACTGCGGCTTTGCTTGCCTTAAATTGTTCCTCAGTACTGCCACTGACGACAAAACCAGGGTAAGAAACCTCAAAGTCTTGTCTGCTACGGCCAGCCCGAGCCAAACCTTTCTCAACTGCAGGCAGCGTCACTTCGCGCAGGTATTTCTCCGTAGTAAAGGCATGGATAATGACTCCATCGGCCACTTCACCGGCAACCTCTGTCATTAATGGACCTACTGCTGCCAGAAATACTTTCGGAGCACCGTATTGGACGTCCTCTGGAGTAAACATGGGTGTCATCAGGGAATGAGTATAAAAGTCACCTTCAAAATGAAGTGAGTCCCCGGTATGCCAGCAATTCCAGATTGCTCGCATAGCAGTGATAAACTCCCTCATCCTGGCTGCTGGCTTAGACCAGGGCATACTGAAACGTTTGGTGATGTGAGGCCGTATCTGCGATCCCAGCCCTAACACGAACCTGCCCTTCGAATAACTATTCAAATCATGACCTATGTTTGCCAGGTTCATGGGAGTACGGGAAAATGCCACTGCTATTGATGTGACCAATTCGATTTGCTCGGTTTCCTTTGCTGCCAGTAACAAGGGGAAAAAAGGATCATGGGAGGTTTCCGCAGTTACAACACCATAATAGCCCAACGCCTCCAGACGCCTGGCGCGATCCGGCGCCCCATCCAACCCTGCCATTAGTCCACCATCAACTCGCATTGCTATCTCCTAAAAACTGAATTCGTTACCCGTAAATGCCTGGTAGGTTGCCTGCGTATCCCTTGGCGAAACACAGGATATGATGTGAGTGGTGATACCGGCCTCAGCATATTCTCTGATTCTGTCCTGGCAGGCCTGTTTATCGCCTATTATTGCAATATCATCCACCAATTTATCATCCAGCGCACCGGTCGTTTTATTACGATCTTTTTCGGCCCAACCCTCTCTGATAGTCGATGCCACGCCTTCATAACCAGCCCAGCTCAGGAAGGCGTTATAAACAGGAGTAGCATAATAAGGGGCAAATCCTGCACGGATCATGTTCCGTGAGGCGGCCACATCATCGCTCACCACAACCTGATGCCGACAGACGATTTCAATATCTTCCAACTGCTTACCGGCTCGTTCTGCACCCACTTTAATGTGCTGCATCATCTTTGGAAGCGCATCTTTCGGGAATAAATTCAAAATTACACCGTCACTGAACTCTGCAGCTGCTTCCAGCATCCTACCTCTCAGGGCAGCCATAAAAATGGGCTGGGCTGATTCATCTAAAGGCAGCTGACGGTAGCCCCGGCTTTTTACCGTGGCACCATCAAAGTCTGACTTTTCGCCTCGCAACATACTTTGGATTAACTGAACGGTTTCCTTAACTCGGGTAAGCGGTTTCTCAAAAGTTAAGCCATGCCAGTTTTCCATCATAGTCTGACTGGATGAACCCAAGCCTAATATAAATCGCCCTTCTGAAAGTTTGTGCAGGACATGTGCTGTGGATGCCAGAACCGCCGGTGTTCTTGAATAAACCGGGATGATAGCCGTCCCTATTCTACAACGCTGGGTATTTAATGCGACTGCAGCAGCCGTTGTCAGGGCATCAATACCGGAACTATCAGCAAACCAAAGGTCATCATAACCTTCAGCTTCTGCCCATTTCGCGATTTCAATCGTTGCCTCAACACCTCTTGGGTCAGGTAGTGTTAACGCAGTTCTTTGCGGGACCGACATTTTTTTGCTCCTTTACTTTATCTATCAGCTAAAAGTTGAATCTTCACCGCCCTCTGTTATGACTGTTTCTGCTCTCCATCAGCATTACTGGGTCGCTTCAAGGCAAGTCCTGGTAAACAATCAAAGTTATAATCCGATTCTTTATATTATATCTGCGCTACTAATTTCTTCGCTCGAATCAACGCTTGACCTGACCAGGTCTTGCTTGTTTCGTTTAACTCTTTCATACCGCTTCGCAGATGTGTAGACAGGTTCTTTTAGCGTTGCTGCTCCGAAGGATTTTTGCCTCTGCAGTTCAGTTACCTTGCCATAAGCGGTAGTACGCTGCCGTGGAGTTCGACCCGCTGCGATAATCAACTGTTCCATCACTTCGGGAGATGTCTCCTGCCCATGACTGGCGCCCGCAGCCCGGGTAATTGT
>Ga0233433_10002236_pt1 | contig 17215 bp, 16 predicted proteins | sample SI_122_August201_5_FD_179868 | JGI IMG/M metagenome (GOLD analysis project Ga0233433, IMG submission 179868) | Seawater microbial communities from Saanich Inlet, British Columbia, Canada - SI_122_August2016_100_MG | ecosystem: Environmental > Aquatic > Marine > Inlet | place: Canada: British...
CAACCAAGCCTCCGAATATAATGGGGTCAGTATCGTCTCCCCTCAAGCTGTCTAGAGACATACCCAAGAGACGACCGTCTCGAAAACCCGTCATCTCTTCCAAAGCGGCATTAACATAAAATATTTGCGGCCCTGTTGGGTCAGGGGTCAAAACAGCGACACCCACCGGTGACGCCTGCAATGCTTCTGTTAGAACCGTGTTCCGCTCCACCAAGTCACGCAACTTCTCTTCGCGATTCTTAGCCTCAGTAACGTCCTGCACGGTACCAAAAGACGCATAAGGCTGACCGTCTACATCGAATAAAACCCGCCCCTCCACGCTGACCCATCGATACCGATCATCATTATGGACGATGCGATACTCGGCACCTGTAATCTCTTTACCGGCGATGAGACCCTCAACCATCTCTTGGGCAATGGAAACATCTTCGGGGTGAACAAATTTATTGTAAGCGTCCCCCGAAGGGGCGACAGATCCAGGGGCGATGCCATGAATTTCGTACATCTGGTGGGACCAAATAACCTTCTGAGTATCCCAATAAAGTTTATACGTCCCCATGCTAGCGATACGGGTCGCTTCTTCTAAACGCGCTTCACTTTCTAGCAATTGAAATTCGGCTGACTTCCGATCTGTAATGTCAGTCGCCCTTAGGACGAGAAATTCCCGACCCTCAGCATCGCTCGAAGATTCCGTCGTGAAGACTTGCGCTTCATACCACGCACCATCGTGTTGTAATTGAAAGCCTCGCTCAGCCCGCTCATACCCGATCGATTCTATCCGTTTGAGTATCGCCGCAAATATGCCACTTGGTTCACTGCCGCGAAGCGTGTCAGTCGTCGCTCCAAGAAGTCTTTCAGAGCGTGCGTTAACATCAAAAACGCGGCGCTCCGCATCAAGCAACATGACGTGCGCGGGGGATCTATTCACCAGATCGATTGCCATATCGCGGGATATGGCTTGCATCGAATCGGTAGCCGACATGTCTCGTTCGACTTCAGACTGCATACGCTCTTAACTCTTGTCCTTGCTCAGGAGCGATAGATAACAATTACCGTCTCCTGATAGAGTTCACTCTGCATGATTTTTTTAGCGGGTTAAGCGAACTTTGAAAGGGGTGACGAGTTTTTCAATTTCACTGACTTGGGATTGTTTTGAGTCCGCGATTTTAGATTCGGACTCCAATGCGCCTTTATCCAATTCGTCTTCGAAGACCATGCTCTCCAAATAATCGGCGACGCTAGTAAGCTCTATGGCACGGTTTTTATCCAGCTCCGCTGCCCGTCGCACCTCACCCGCCGCCTTCATTACAAGAATAGATGCTTTTTCTTCAGACATCGCAGGCGCCCCGCATTTCCCGAACCACTCTCAATTATTGTTCGAGACCTCTATGACCAACGCATAAGTCATAGTCGATTCCAATGATTCGAACAATCTAACCGGTTTGGTTGCAGCACCGCGTGCACAACTATACTTATTGATGTATGGCTAATGGTCTACAGGAACGAGCCAAACCAATGCTATGATCCCCCAAGACTGTGGTGGAATCATTGGGTGATCGTGCCGCTGCCAGGCCAGTCCGGACCCCATGGGAGAACGCAATGGCTGCTGCCGCCGCTCTAGTGCAGGAAAAATTCAAAGACCCGCTGGTTACTGCGGATGGCAAATCCCGCGCCTCCATATCTCTCAAGTCTCTGGACACTCTGTGGATCAATACCGGCACCCTTTGCAATCTGACGTGCCGGAATTGCTATATCGAATCATCCCCAAAGAACGACAAACTCGTCTACATCACGGCTGAGGACGTCGCAGCCTATCTGGATGAAATACAGGATAATAATTTAGGAACGGAAGAAATCGGCTTCACGGGTGGCGAACCGTTCATGAATCCGTATTTTCCGGCCATGCTTGATGATGCACTGGCACGCGGGTTCAAGGTGACGATTCTCACAAACGCCATGAAACCAATGCTTAAAAACGCAGGTGTATTAGAAGAAATAGGGTCAAGTTACGGAGGACAACTAACGCTGCGCGTGTCGCTCGATCATTACACCAAGGAGGGACATGAAGCAGAGCGTGGCGAGCGGAGCTGGGACCCAGCACTGAGTGGATTGTCCTGGCTTAGCGAACGCAATTTCAAAATTCACGTTGCGGGGCGCACTTTCATCGACGAAGACGAAACGACGGCGCGGGGTGGCTACGCCGCTCTGTTCGCGCGTCTCAATCTATCAATCGACACACAAAACCCATCCGAGCTGGTGTTGTTTCCCGAAATGGACGCAACCCTAGACGTTCCAGAAATCACCACCGAATGCTGGGGCATTCTTGATGTGAACCCTGACGCCGTTATGTGCTCGACGTCCCGCATGATCGTAAAACACAAAGGAGCATCTACGCCAACCGTGATTGCATGCACCCTGCTGCCATATGACGAGCAATTTGAAATGGGGCAGACCCTGATGGACTCGGCAAAGGATGTCTCCCTCAATCATCCTCATTGCGCCCGGTTTTGTGTTCTCGGTGGCGCAGCATGTTCATAGGGACCTTCTCGTGAGCACGCCCATAACGCCGTCGGCATTGCACCCTCTCTTCATGGCACCACCTGTCCTGCTGGACCTGGTTCAACAGGGTGAGACCTTGACGCTCAACGCCCATGAAACATTGTTCAGTGAGGGCGACCCGGTACAACATCTTTATTGTGTAGCCGAGGGCACCATGGTGCTTAGCCGTTACAGCGTGTCCGGAGAACGTCAAATAATGGCGTTTCTTTTTCCCGGCGACTTTCTCGGCATCACTTTCGAGAAAACTTTCAGTCTCGGGGCAGAAACTCTGACTAAGTGCATACTTCTTCGGGTTGACCATGCAGCCCTAGACGAAAAGGCAGTGGACGACCCCAGCGTTTGGCGTGCCATGAGCGAAGTAACATGGCGTTTCCTACGCGGGTCGATGGAGCTTACGTTCACTATTGGCCGCAAGAGCGCCGTTGGCCGGATCGCGTCCTTCCTTTTGTACTTATCGTTTCGTCAGGGCGGTTTCACAGCACCGACAGCCGACATCAGCTTGCCGATGGGACGGCAAGATATCGGCGACTTCCTTGGCCTCACAATTGAGACCGTCAGCCGCTGCTTCACCAAACTTAAAGAAACGGGCTGCATTGCCCTACCGACAACGGACAGAGTGGAACTAGTAGACGTTGAGGCGCTGCGAACAGCAGCGGACGTCGTAGACTAACAAGCTTCGCGGAATGACCTAAAACTAAGAAACTCAGCGAGCTAGGATTGCACCCATGCGATGGCGTCAGCGTGCCGGCCATCTACGAAAAACTCGTATGAGCCCTCTGGCAAAGAATCCCGGAGCATCAGCGCCAGCCCTGCCCACGAAGGACCACCAACGACAGCCGCCTTCTCACACTTGTCGCGATTTTCTGCAAGGATTGCGCCGTTGTCCCACTGGCTTGTCTCGTCCAACCCCTCAAGAGCTGACAGATCCGCATAGAATCGGAAGGTTTCATGTGCCTCGAGTACCGTGGCCATAGCGACCTCAAAGACATCGCAATAGTCAGCCTCGGTGAGCATGCCCGACGCCTGAAAACAAACCAAATTGCCACCACTGCTGTATAACAACTTTAACATCTGACGCCTCAAAGATCCGAGTCGAGGAAAGCACGCAAGTGCTTCCCTAAAACTGGTGCACCAACATCGAAAATGCCATGCGTAAGACCCGGTTCCTCCACGAGGCGACCGTTCTGAAGGTATGGCAGCACAGCGCGCGTTTCTTCTCTCAATCCACCATGCGTATTGAGCAACAAAACTGGCTGAGTTATGGCAGCAAATTGAGTTTCCGCATCGAAGCCAAGAACTGCGGTATAGGCCCAGCCAACATCCGACCCGCTTTGTAGAGATTCGATAAAAAGATCATAGGCGCGGTCCAATGGAACCAGCGGGTTACGTCCACTCACAGCGAACCGCCACTTGTCCTCAAGCACTTTTCCAGCGTCATCTACCGGTGTGGGCTTGGTCAACTCCGCCCGCTGCTTTTCAAGCTCATCACCCTGCCAAAACGGCACACCTATTAAGACAACCCGACGAACAAGATCAGGTCGCGCGGCGGCCAGCTCCGTCGCGATGTAGGCCCCCGTGTGATAGCCCGATACATCAACTTGGCCCTTGCCGTTCTCGCCGTAGCCTAGGTTTTCTAGCGCTGCGGCCATGGCCTCACCGAGCTCTTTCATCGAGAGTGGCGCTGATGGCTTCGTTGAATTGCCGTATCCAGGCGTGTCCGGCGCCAAGGCGCTTCGGTCGCGGCCAAGGTCCTCCAAGAGGTATGAGAAATAGAGACCCGAGTATGGATTGGGATGAAAAATAACAAAGGGGATTTTATCGGTCTCGACGGCCGAATTCACGATATGAAAATGGACTTGCCCGCTCGACGAGTCAGCGTATTTGCCACGCACCAGACCCTTCAACGGCCCCGGCGCTTCTGCGAGGACGCCGTGTGTTCTTTCTTCGGCAATGGCGGACGAAACCAAAAGAGCAAGAACGACTAAGCTCGCGATAAATCTTAAACCCAGCATCATCTTTCCTTTTGGCGTTCGACGTTACGCGGAATGGCCTACTCTGCTGGCGCGAACTCTGCGCAGCGCAGAAATATCGAGCATGGCAGTAACACCCTGGCCCCATCCCGCGGCAGCTTGGGTCATAACGCCACCGTCCGACTCATATATCATCGGCCCGACACACTTCTCATCCTGACCCGCAGACAGGTCTAAGACGTAACATCTGTTGGCTACCACGTCGGGCATTGTCGCCTTGGGGATCGCACAATCGTGGTGTGCGCCTGTTTGAATAACGATTTCGGCAACAGGCGGTATATCCTGGTCACTTTCAGATCTTACTGCGATAACACCCACCTCTGTGGAGAAGGCCGGTAAACCAGACTCCACAACCTGCGCAGCAAGACGCCCCGTTGGGCCAATCACGACAGTTTCTTCGCCAACCAACGCGACATGGCAGGAATGATGCCTGGCCCAATCTTGCGCAAATTCTGCATCGTTCGCGCTGATTGCGATATCACGACGACTCACAGCAATGAGACCGACTGTCTCGACCTGCGATACGGCCCATTTTAGGGTTGCCTGCACGCCGAAGGAACCAGCGCCGGGTCCGCCACTAGCGTCGACTGCAACAACGCGCGTACACGGTTCTCTCAAAGGACTGGCAGTCTTGTCCGAAGCCTGAGTGCCGACCGAGCGCACTCCTGCACCTGCAAATGCGCCCGAGGCCATTACGATTGCGGCGCGGCGAGACAGGCCCAGAGTTCTCAGAGTGGAGCCGGCCATTATTCGTTCCTATGCGAGCTTGTACTTACTCAGCCGGTGATTGCTCCGTCGCAACGCTGGCGTATCCGACCTTCTTGTTCATGGCTGCAGCGACAAAATAAATAACCGCATACGCGACCATCGAAACAACCAAGCCGAGCAGCGATGGGATGAGTATCTCAGGTAGGTCGAGCAACCCGTAGGTAACACCGTAGGCAATGAAGGCGCCGATTGCGTAAGATAATACCGCGGCCCAGTTCCAAGTGTGCAACCGTTTGAGGTCGTTCGTGTCGTACTTTCTTTTATGAACAATGTAATAATCGACAACCAGTGGGCCGATGAGCGGCGGCACCAGAGCCGCGAGCAGATTGATCCAATCCAAGAAATACTGATAGAGGCCGAGACCTAGGATTGTGCCAAGCACACCCCAGATCACAACCATCACGCGTTTGGGCCGTTTGAAAACAGCTGAGGTTTGGATGACAGGCAGATACAGGTTGGCATCACCCGTTGTCCACAGCGCAAGGCTCATACCGATAAGGCCAATGCCGCCGACGATCATGCCCTGCTGCAATAGATAGGTGGTGAAGTCGGCAGACCCTGAGACCACGCCACCTAGCGCGCCTACAATTTGCAGGAACCACTGCGCGATAATCATAACGATAAAGGGGATGGCCAAAGCCACCCACACCTTCTTGGCGAACCGTGTGTACTCGGCCATGACGACGGCGCCGACAATCCAAGACCCAACAACCAAGTTGACCGCAGTGACGAAAGAAATTGGATTCTCCGCCGCTGTATCACGTGACAGCGCGAGGAAGGCCGAACCACCGCCCGCCTGATCAACATTGAGGTAGATGGCGTAGAGACCAACAAGAACAAGTATGGCGACAGAGGGAATACTGACGCGTTCGATCCCCTTCACGCCGTAATAAGTTGTGACGGTAAACAACAGTCCGCCAAAAATAGCGACTGCGTAGAACGTCGGACTATCAAAATCTTGCGCCCAGGCGAAACCAAAAGCGCCAACCACAATGGCCTGCCAACCCGTGGTCAACAATGCGAGAAAAATAACCGGAAGAAAGACGCCGATCCGCCCGTACACAAACTGATACAATAGCCCTGAGTTGCACGCCGTTTTGTATCCGATATACGCGACCAGACCGCCGATAGTGAAATTGATAAGGTTGCCTATGAACGAAGCCGCAATCAGATCAGGCCAAAACGCGACCCCGGCACCAAGCTGCCCACCGGTCAGTAGGCCTGTGATCAAAAAGCCCCAGCCAAACGCCAGAGTCAGCATCGGCAGCGTGTCCTGGCGCTGATCGGGTCGGAGTGGCGCAAACGGATTGTCCACCGTCTCTGCTTCTGCAGCCTCGTCGAGTGCCCACCAGGCTTTCACTTTATCAATCATAGCTTTCCCCTTGTACCTTGTGGTCATATTAGGAACCGTCTTTCTATCGGATTGCAATACTTTCGGGGGGTCTGTGCCAACACGCGAGCCATCATCGCCCGATACACCGGCCATGCCAGAGGCGACAGACCGCGGCATGGTGCCGACCCTGAACAACAAAGGCTTCATGTCGACCTCTTTGGATCCCGTATCCACTGCTTTTACGATTTATGCGGGGCAATCCGATGGCCTAAGCCTTGATTTGGGCTGTGCCTATGGGATAGCCAGCCTCACAGCGCTTGAGCGTGGCGCACGGATCGTCGCCTGCGATATGGATCCGGGGCACATACAAGTACTGCTGTCGAAGACATCGCCGGACCTCCAGGGACAGCTCAGCGGCATCGTTGCTGAGATGCCAAAGATCGCATTTCAACCCAATAGTTTCGCTGCCATTTTGTGCTCGCGTGCTCTGCATTTTCTAATCGGTGATCATGTTTCGGAAACGATCGCCGCCATGGCTGATTGGCTGGAGCCAGGCGGCAAAGTTTTTTTGATCGCCGATACGCCCTACACGGGGTTCTGGGCGCGCGGTGCCGCCGACTATGAGAAACGGAAAGCCGCTGGTGACCTTTGGCCTGGCTTCATTCCAGACGTAACGGTCTATTTGCCCGATCAAGCTCGAACAAAGGCTCAGTTGCGGCACCTCAACCCGATGGACCCAGATATCCTTGCCCGGGCATGCAAAGAGGCTGGGTTAATAGTCGAACATGCCGATTTCTCCGGGCGTCCCGATCAACCCGACTCCAAAACGCATGCTGGTGTTATTGCCGCCAAGGCTGGTTAATCGATCGACTGGAGCAAGCCGGATTGCATAGGAAATACGGACTTGTGGACGAGCGGCGATCAATTGGTAAGGTGGTGGTCACAGCGAACCCTTGAGACAGAAAACCTAAGGACGGACCATGGCGAGACCTCATATCGAGTTCATTCATGCGCAGGATCTTGAGTGGCAGACTGACGTGCTACCCGAGCCATTTGCAGATGTCGAATGCAAGGTCTTGAGCATGGACAGCGAAACCGGTGCTTGTTCTACCATTCTGCGCTACCCGAAAGGCTGGTCACAGAGCGAGGCCCAACACCTCGTAGCAGCGCATGAATTTCTTGTTCTTGATGGATCGATGGAGATCGACGGTCAAGACTATGCCTTCGATAGTTACGGTTATTTGCCTGCAGGCCAGACTCACGAAAACTGGAAAACCAGCGAAGGCATGGTGGCCCTGACATTTTTTTCGGCCACACCCACTGCAATTCCTGGACCAGGCAACCCCACAGAACAGTCCATCCCATACGTCAATCTCCATGACATGAAATGGGCGACGGCGGACATCGATCCTGACCTTGATTTTTTACGGATCGCCCACAAGATTTTGCGGGATGACGAAACCAAAGGCGAAAAAACGATGATCCTGAACTGTGGCGCTCAGAGTCATCCGGACGGATGGAAAGAAGCCGCGCTTTCCCATCCCTGCGTCGAGGAAATGTATCTCTTGTCTGGTGATATCGCCGGCGAACGTGGCGTGATGCATGCTGGGTCTTACTTCTGGCGCCCAGCCGGAATCTGGCACGGCCCATTCGGCTCGCGGAACGGTAACCTCTGCGTCATTCGGTTTATGGATGGCAATCACGTTAATGACTGGGGCAAAGAAAAACTGCCGTTCAGCCTAACGCCGGACCATAAACCAGACCTTCCAGACACACTGAGCCAATTTAAGGCCAAGCCCTTTTCAGCGCCGACACCCTACTGAGGCAAAAACCTATGCTCCCCCTTCCCGATTATGACTTTCTGCCAACGGGCACTCATGATGAAGAGGCCAGGGAAAATTTCTGTCGCGGATTAGCGATTAAGTTGGCGGCGGATATTCGGCCCCCACTCAAGACACTGTATGAAGCGGAAGTTAAGCCTGCGTTTGAGGCCGAGCACAGACGTGAACCTAGTTTTCGTGAAATTGCCAAAGAGATGCGAAAGCAGACGAGAACTCAACTGTGGTACCGAATGAGGACCGACAATCAAGATCGCATGTATGCGGTCACCGGCGACATGATTTCACGTCAGGCAACGACGCTCACGGAACGCGCAATCGCCGCATCAGGCACAAACGGTTCATTGACCCTGGACTCGAGCGTTGCCATGCCACGCTATCTCACCGAGGTTGATATTCACCGCAAACCAGGCGGGTATCACCTTGAAACCATCGAGAACGATATCTCTCCCGGCGCCCAGTACGAGCGCACTATCGCCGTGCACAATATGGGAAGCCAAGGCATCAACAATGACGATCCCGCCCAAAGCATCGCCACATGGATACGCACGACGTATCCAGACCTAAAACCAATGCAAATTCTCGACTTAGGCTGCACCATCGGCAACAACACGCTGCCGTACAAATCCGTCTTTCCTGAAGCCAAAGTATTCGGCGTGGACGTCAGCGCACCGTGTTTGCGTTACGCCCACGCGCGAGCCTGCGCGTTAGGAACAGATGTTCATTTTCACCAGGCTGATGCGCAGAAGACCGGATTCGCCGATAATTCCTTTGACGTCATCGTGTCGCGCATTTTACTCCACGAAACGTCAGCTAAGGCACTCCCGGGAGTCATTCAAGAATGCCACCGCCTTCTGAAGCCTGGTGGCCTGATGCTCCATTGCGACGCGCCGCAATTTGACGCACTCACGCCTTATCAAGCGTCACTGAGAGACTGGGATGCAACGTGCAACAACGAACCATTCATGTTGACGGTCTATGACATGTCACTAAAGGACTTATATTCAGACCACGGTTTCTTACCGGAATCCTACATTCAAACTTTTGTGACGGGTCTTTATATCAAGGAACAGAATATAGACCCGAACGCCACGCCGGGATTTGGCGCGTCTTACTTCGTGACCGGCGCGATTAAGTAAAACTGACTAAGTATTGAATTTCACTCCGCCGCTTGCCGCTCGGTATGAACCAACGGCATGTAGGCGGTGAACACGGTCTGGCCGGGCTGTGATCTGACATCGACAGCCCCACCCCATTCGCGCACCATTCCAGCAACGACAGACAAACCGAGACCGGTGCCGACCCCACGGGGCTTGGTCGTAAAGAAAGGGTCGAATACCCTGCTTAGGTTCTGCTCATCAACACCAGGACCGTCATCGGTAACCGAAAAATACCCGAAGCGACCAGGCAAAATGGCCCATCGGTCTGCATCCCGGGGATACAACACAACACTCCCCGCATCGATTGACACCTTTCCGTTCGGCCCTGCCGCATCAACCGCATTGCGCATGAGATTAAACAAGACCTGATGCAATCCGCCGACATTGGCCGCCACATCAAGTTTCACGCCTCCGCCGAGCTCCGTCAGATGGATTGTACTGGGCAGCGTCGGTCTAATGATATCGAGACCCTCGGCAATGGCGGTCGCCAGGCACACCGGCTCTGGTTTTGCCCGCCCTTCTCGCGCAAACGTCAGGATATCTTGGACAATGCTGACCGCTTGCTGAGACGCCGTGAATATTTTCCGGAAATATCCTTGGGTCCGCTCCACCTCGGGAGTCTCTGTCTCTCCCATGGACGAATACACCACAACCGGCTGAAGGAGATTGTTGATCTCATGGGCAATACCACCTGCTAGGCGATCCAAGGCATCGCCCTTACTTCTTTCACTTTCGACAATGCGTTGGCGGCGTTGCTCTGTAATATCTGCACCGGCACCGCGAAAACCGATAAAGCGGCCATCTTGATTGAAGCGAGGATTGGCAGAAACGCGGACCCAGCGCACTTCATTCTCTTTATTACGAAGAGCGAACGTAAGGTTTCTGAATGACTCTTGTCTGGCTATAGCTTGAGCCATGAAAGCGCGGTCACCCTCACCTTCACTGACGTCAATATTTTCATCTTTGGTGGCTCCGATCTCGACGTCCAGAGTCAACTCGCTGGAGCCGCTATCAAAATAGGCAATCACACCGTCTTGATCCGTCTCCCAAATAAAGTCGCTCATACATTCTGTGATATCCCGAAGGCGGGCTTCATTCTCACGAGCCTTGCCCTCCGACAACTTAAGGTCAGTCACATCTTGCGCCACACCAAAATCTTTAATGGGCTTGCCATCGTGATCGTGGATTATCTCCCAGTCATAAATCATGTCTCGAACAGTCTCGTCGTCCGGGCGCAATATTTTACACTCGAGATGGCCGCTCGTCGGTGGAAAGCCAAGAAGCTGCACCCGTTCACTTGCAACCGCACGAGATTCTTCGAAAACCAACTGAAGAAAAGACTCTCTGCTTGGGAAAAATGTCTCGGGAACTACCCCGTGAATGGCAAACATGTTTTCTGCCCAGGTGACTTCATCCGTGACGATATCTCGCTCAAAATGACCAACGCCGGCCAGCCGCTGAGCTTCTTCAAGGCTGCGTTCCCTCAGCAACAATGTACGGCGGTTTGCTTCACCCCTACGAAACTGGAAGCTCAACCAGAGTGTAAGACTAAGAATAACCAAAGATGCCCCGAAGCCCGCCAAGCCAAAAAACATCGCCCGCTGGCGCCACGACGCCAGCGCGTCGGCAATCGACAAGTCGAAAGCCAGAACCAAAGGCCAGTCGGTCATCTTGCGATAGCTCAATATTCGTGCGTCACCGGCTCTGGGGGCATTCGCACTGTAGGTGCCTGTCGGCGATCTAGGCAGATGAGTCGTAAAGAGGCTGACATCCGAGAGCGACATGTTGATCGCTTCTGTGATGAAGGGATCACCGAACAGCAATCTTCCGTCCAAGCGAACCATAACAACGCCACTATTTTCCGCTGGGCGCACCCGAGAAAACAAATCAAGGAACGTATCTAGCGCAATATCTACGTAGACAATTCCGAGTAAGCGGCCATCTGAATCTCGAATGGGTTTGGTTAGCGGAAGAATCCATTGCTCTTCATTGAAAAAACTTTGGATCGGGCTACCGATATGGAGATCATTGCTAACTCCATTCAAATGCGCAGTTACGCCGTTCCAACCAGAACCATCAAAGTTCTGATCGATGATGCGCACAGGACCACCGCTAAATCGTGCAGCCGATATCGGCATACTGCCGTCGGTTTTGATAAAAGTAATGCCATGCAAGCTGGATAGATCACGAAGTGACGCGGACCAAAACTCTGTGGCCACAGGCGTTGGTTTACCGTCGGCATCTAGATTAGCCAGCGTAACAGTTCCGACATGTTCAGCCACGAGCTCAGCAGATCTAATAATAGCGGATGTGCTGGCTTCAAGCGTTACGGCCAATTGTTGCGTTGTACGGCGGGCGCCTTCAAGCACGACTGTGCGGTCATGGACAACCTGCCACCCCACTCCGGCGATAAGTGTGGCTACGGCGAACGCCGCAACAGACCAGAGCTTTACTTGCGCGCTGCTCAGGTCTCGCACGTCCATGACATTGTCCCTAGATATTGTGGCACGATAGAAATTAGCCTGGGACTAATTCCTACCCGCACCGCGAATAGTGATAACTTTGTCGGATTCGGGGCACCACCTCAACCCGGCTCAGGCTTTTTGTAGCCTCAGGCCACAGCTACGGTCCCTGGGAAAGGTGCGGATGAACCGCACGATGGAGGAATTTACCTATGGCAGAGCATCAGGTCACGGCACCCAATATGGACCCACCCTATCCAAGTGCGAAATATTCTTGGTACGTGGTTATCGTACTGATGCTGGCGTATGTATTTGCGTTTTTAGATCGTCAAATCCTGGCCTTATTGGTCGACCCCATAAAACGAGATATTGGTGTTACCGATTTTCAGATGAGTTTGTTGCTCGGACCGGCCTTTGCCTTTTTTTACGTCACACTCGGCATTCCCGTTGGACGGCTCGCCGATAGGCGCAGCCGCAGAACCATCATCGGAATCGGGATCGCCGTTTGGAGTGTAATGACAGCCGTCTGCGGCTTAGCGAAGACCTTCACACACCTGTTCATAGCGCGCATCGGCGTGGGCGTCGGAGAAGCAACCTTACAACCCTGCGCGACCTCCGTTATCAGCGACTATTTCCCGAGAGAAAAACGCGGCCGAGCGATCAGTGTTTACTCGATGGGGCTCGGTATCGGTGCGGGTCTGGCGCTCGTCCTCGGTGGCCAGGTTATTGCGGCAGTGTCAGACGGACCGTCTCTCACGCTGCCACTCATCGGCGAAATATACGGTTGGCAGATCGTATTCCTTGTTGTTGGTCTTCCGGGACTTCTCATCGCTGCGCTGATGTTTACGGTCAAGGAGCCCCATCGGCGAGATCGTATCGTCATAGACGGACAGGACGCGGAACAAATACCGATCGGTGACGTCGTGCGATTTCTTGCCAAGAATTGGCGAACCTACGGTAGCCATTTTCTTGGCCTGTCGATCATGGGAATCATAGGCAACGCTTACTTGGCCTGGATACCAACGGTGTTTATTCGCACCTGGGGCTGGGGCATTGGGGAGATCAGCCTGTATTACGGCCTCGTGATCAGCATCGGGGGAATTATTGGGGTCAATCTTGGCGGCTGGATGGGCGACAAGATGTATCAACGCGGTATTAAAGATGGCCATATGCGCGCCGTTCTGTTCGGCACCGCGCTGCTTGTTGTTGCAGCCATATTGGTGCCGCTGATGCCAAACCCGTGGTGGGGACTTGCGTTACTCGTGCCGCACGCTATCGGCTCAGGCATCCCCACGGCTTGCGGGCCAACAGCGCTCATGATGATCGTCCCCAATCAAATGCGTGGCCAGATCTCCGCGGTTTATTGGTTTGTGCTCAGCATTTTGGGGCTAATGATCGGCCCCACCGCAGTCGCATTGGCCTCTGAAGTGTTCTTTGATGGACCAGCCGATATTCGCTACGGCCTGTCTCTGGTATCGGCTGTAGCCGGATCGTTTATATGGATCCTTGTTTTTAACCTAAAACCTTACCGCGCCAGCGTTGTTGAAGCAGAGGGCTGGAGTCAGCCATCTGGGAGCTGAATGCATCCCTTGTCACATATTGTTAATCAGGGAACACTCACTCGGAGATAAGAAAATCAACGAAGGATAGCCCAGCATGAGCGACGTGGCGGAGACAACGCAGCCAACTGAACCGGCTTATCCGGATTCGAAATACGCTTGGTACGTCACCTCACTGCTCCTCGTCGCTTACATACTCTCGTTTGTGGATCGGCAGATCATGAGCCTGCTGATCGAGCCGATCAAAGCCGATCTCGGCCTCACCGATGGGCAAATCGGCCTCATACTCGGCCCTGCCTTTGCAATATTTTATGTGACGCTCGGCATTCCCATCGGATGGCTGGCGGACCGTAAAAGCCGCCGCACCATTATTGGTGTTGGCATAACAGTGTGGTGCGTCATGACCGCCGCCTGCGGATTGGCGCGGAACTTTCCTCAACTGTTTATGGCGCGCATTGGTGTTGGCGCCGGCGAGGCTGTGCTTACCCCAAGCGCCCTATCCCTCATCAGCGATTATTTTCCCCAGAAAAAACGCGCTCGTGCGGTCAGCTTGTACATGTCTGGCATTTCATTAGGGCAAGGCTTGGCTAACCTCGTTGGTGGACCGCTCATCGCCGTTCTGCTTGCGATGCCACCTTTCGTTTTCCCCGTCATCGGTGAACTCCGGGCCTGGCAAACGGCCTTCATGATTGTGGGGCTACCTGGCCTCATCGTGGCCCTAATGATGATGACAGTGAAAGAACCCTTACGGCGAGGTCTGATAGAGATCCAGAGCCGCGGCGCCACCAAGAAAGGCGAAATGTCGTTTAAAGACAGCATGGCATTCCTTGGTAAAAGATGGCGCGCTTATGGCAGCCTGTTCTTCGGCATGTCAGTGGTCACGTTGGTCGGCTACACGGGATTCTGGAACGCTCCATTGTTTCAGCGCACCTGGGGATGGGATATCGGAACCATCGGCGTAGCCCTTGGAACAGCCGGGCTCATTTTCGGACCCATCGGCGCCAATAGCGGCGGATGGCTAGCCGATCAGCTCACCAAAGCGGGCGGCAAAGATGGTCCGATGCGGGCGATGTACTACGGCGTTGTCATCACAGTCATCACCAATATCGCCTATCCACTGATGCCGTCAGGCACCTGGGCGATGGTCATCTATGTGCCCTCTGTAATCGGCGGTGCCATGGCCTCCGCCTGTGGCGCCGCTGCGGTCGTTCACATTGCCCCGAACCAAGTCCGCGCCCAAGCAACCGCGATCTATTGGCTGATCATCAATGTCGTCGGATTGATGCTCGGACCCACCTCTGTAGGCTACCTGACCGATATGATGGGCGACCCTAACAAACTAAAATACGCCATGGCGGTCATCCCGCTAGTCGTCGGCGTGCCAGCCATCCTACTTATAATTTGGGGCTTGAAGCACTACGCCGCTGCAGCAGATGAAGCCCAAGAGTGGGCTGAAAAGGCTTAGGGCCTGTTAGTCGGGTTGCTTGAAGTAGTCGACCGCGCCGGGATCAACATTGGCGACTGTTTTCCTGTCGCGCATAATCTCCGTCCAGATTCTATTCACGAAAGCGTCCAGGTCTTTCTGATTTTCAGCGCGCTCATCTTCAGTTGGCTCGTGGTCTTCAACGGCTGTCGGCGTCAGAGTGTCACGACGCACCAATTCCCGCTCCATGGCACGCAACCGCTCTTTCAGAATGTAGACCTCGGCCGACAGCGCGGTGATCGCACCGACCATGTTGTCGACAGGTAGGTCATGAATCCAATCTGGCTCGTCGCCAGTGACGGGACCCGTTCTTACGGTTTTGAATGGTGGCTTAGACAAGGCTCGGGCTACTTCTCAAGCTGATAAAAACGCCACGATGTAACACGCGACCCTTTTTTCACCTTGTCAGAGTGGTACGGTTTGAATGGCTCGATCGACACCGTCTTGAAACCAACATCGCGAGCCGCCTTATCCATATCGAAATCGATCCACGCCGCCGTATAGGTCTCGTTATTGTTCCAGGCGTGAGATTGCTGCACAGCCCTAAACATTGGGGAACCGTCGCCCTGCCCAAATTCGGGACCAATGAATAGTCCGCCGGGCTTAAGGACACGACGAGCTTCCCTTAGAGCGTTCTTAAGATTGACCGGCGGAATCTCGTGGAACATGAAAAGATGGAAAATGCAGTCGAAGGTATCGTCCTCGAAATCCAAATGCTCGATATCCTGTTGAGACAACTTGAATTTAAAACCGTGCTCCTGAGCGCGCTTTTGGGCCAACTTCAAACAAGGCGCCGACAAATCAACACCGTAGCATTCTGATTCAGGATGAATTTTCTGCCATTCGATTAATCCGGCCCCATGCCCCGTGCCCCAGTCCAGCACTTTGTCAAAAGCTCGATCGGGAAACTGACTGTAGGACAATCGATAAATAAGATTGGGGTCCATATGCGCCGGGTTGGTTGTCCGGCGACCGAACTCATAGGACAGGCCATCAAGAGGGTCCGAGTGGACGCCGCCGCTGTGCTGATGAAAGTCGACAAAGCGATAATACTCTGGAAGCTCCAGGGAATCATCGAGCCGTAAATCATCACCAGCCGACTCTGCGGCCGATTCTAATTCCGCAATGATGTGATCCCGATCTTGGTTAACGGTGTCGAAAATCCCGTAATCAGGACGGTGGTATTTGAACCTCTGGAAATGTCGAAAACACCAGGAATAGAGCTGAAACTCAAGAAGGTCATCGAGAACAGGCTGGGCCTCTTCAATGGTCTGGGGCGCCGCCACATCACCGATGGACTCGTCATATGCGCTGCCCATCTGCTGAACTAAGGGTCCTTCCATGAAATTTCGGCAGGACCGTAAAAACGCGTGATAAGCGCGAAAATCCCGGCTTTCTGGGACTTCAAGAATGTCTTTGTCGTTTCTCAGAGAATCAGGCATCGAGTCCCCCTGTTTTCAAGAGCGCAGGAATAGTTTACGAGCTTCCTCCCGTTCAGAAAAGGGTGGTGGAGCATTGCTTTGCGCTTTGCCCAAGCCCATTTGATAGACTTAACCTGTCAGCACAGGACCTATGGATCCGGAAGGAACTTTAATGTCGGCGATGTGGTCCGCCAATCAGTCGAGGGAAGCGAAATTCCGCATTGGGCAAGTGGTACGTCACCGCTTGTTCCCGTTTCGTGGCGTCATCTTCGATGTGGACCCGGAATTCAGCAATACCGATGAATGGTGGCAGTCCATCCCAGAGCAGGCTCGCCCAAGAAAAGACCAGCCGTTCTACCATGTGTTCGCAGAAAACGAATCGTCCCACTATGTGGCCTACGTTTCTCAACAAAACCTGCTGGAGGATGAAACCGGCGATCCGGTCATGCATCCGGACATTCCTGACTATTTCGAGGAAGTGGACGACGGAATCTACGTCCTGCACAAGACTTACAAAAACTAGCCACCCGCAAGAAAATGCGATTCGACGATTGGAATGGGCCTCGACAGTGCTTAGGTTAGGCCTGTAACAGACGCGCACT
>Ga0233433_10002246_pt1 | contig 17165 bp, 12 predicted proteins | sample SI_122_August201_5_FD_179868 | JGI IMG/M metagenome (GOLD analysis project Ga0233433, IMG submission 179868) | Seawater microbial communities from Saanich Inlet, British Columbia, Canada - SI_122_August2016_100_MG | ecosystem: Environmental > Aquatic > Marine > Inlet | place: Canada: British...
GAGATAGCGCACTTCGGAAGTTTGAGTCCCAAACCCGTATTTCCACGTCCTCATCAAGTTCAGTTCCAAATTCCTTTAAAACACCGCGCGGATCACTAACGGCCCGAGAACGATAGGGCGCTGACTTGTACCAGGACGGCGGCAACCCCAGAACAGGCCAGGGGTAACAAGAACACAAGGTGCAAACGACAAGGTTGTGAACATCCTTTGTGTTTTCGACACAAACCATGTGCTCGCCCTGGCGTCCAACGTAATTCAATTCAGCAATGGCGGCGGTCGCGTCGGTCAGCAGCAGCTGTTTGTATTTAGGGTCCGTCCAAGCGCGGGCAACAACCTGAGCGCCATTTCGGGGGCCCACCTTGTTTTCATAGGTATCGATGATTACGTCGAGCGCCGCTGGGTCAACGAGGCCTTTCTCAACCAGCAGACTTTCCAATGCTTTGACTCGAAGAGCCAAATCATCAGGAGGATCAGTGTGGTCATGACCGTCGTGAGGCATGAAAAGACGTCCCGATTCGATTGATTTTGCCCGCCACGCAGGTTCAAGCAAAGCATGCCACATCGTGTTACAGTCATTCAACTCCCACTAACAAAAGCGCAACTAAGCAGGTAAGTCATTGGGAATCAAAGGTTTATCCCCGGCCAATTGGCCAGATGTGGATAACTTGGTCATTCGCGTGAACTTTGCTACGGACGCACGCGCCGGGTTGTGGAATCTTTGAACTATGGCACATGCTGAATTTGTTCACCTTCGCCTCCATTCCGCCTATTCGCTGTCGGAAGGCGCCATTCACGTCAAAGACTTGGTCGGGCTTTGTCGCGACGCTGGATTTCCAGCCGTCGCGGTGACTGACACCAATAATCTATTCGGTGCACTGGAATTTTCCGGCGCCGCCGTAAAAGCCGGCGTGCAGCCCATCATCGGATGCCAGATTCGTATAGAGGACGGCGTGCGCGAAACCCGAAACGGCCAAAATGGCGGCGAGCCGGAAATTTTCGGAAACATGGTGTTTCTGGTCAAGGACGACACGGGTTACCGCAATCTGTTGAAATTGTTGTCTCACGCTTATCTGGATACCGAAGATGCGCACGACCCACACGTATCGCTCGACTTCCTAGCAAGCCATCATCAAGGATTGATCGCGTTGAGCGGCGGCCCAGCAGGTCCACTCGGGCGGCTTCTTGAAGCCGGGCAATTACCTAAAGCGGAGATGTTGTCCGAGCGCCTTCAAACAATTTTCGAAGACCGTCTGTACATAGAAATTCAGCGACACGGCTTGCCAGTCGAAAAATCCACGGAAGCAGCGTTTGTGGATTTGGCTTTCAAATATGACATTCCCTTGGTTGCCACAAACGATGTGTGCTTCGCCACCCGCGATATGTTCGAGGCACACGATGCACTGATCTGCATTGCCGAAGGTGCGTATGTTTCCCAGCAGGAACGGCGCCGTCTGACGCCCGAGCACTATTTGAAAAGCGCCGACGAAATGCGCGCGCTGTTTTCAGATATACCGGAAGCCTTCGACAATACCGTGGTGATTGCCCAGCGCTGCGCCTATCGGGTGGATACCATCGACCCAATCCTGCCACCCTATGATTGCGGAGAGAACCGAACCGAAGAGGATGAGCTTCGGGCGCAATCGGAAGCTGGTTTGTTAGCGCGCATCGATGATCACGTGTTCACGACGGATATGAGCGAAGACGATAAAAAGGAGGCGGCGGAGCCCTATCATCAACGCCTGGACTATGAACTCGGTGTCATCAATCAGATGGGGTTTCCAGGCTACTTTCTGATTGTTGCCGACTTCATCCAGTGGGCCAAAAACGAAGATATTCCCGTTGGCCCGGGCCGTGGTTCCGGCGCGGGTTCCGTGGTCGCTTGGGCACTTCAGATAACAGATCTAGACCCATTGCGATTTGGCCTTCTGTTCGAGCGTTTCCTCAACCCCGAGCGTGTGTCGATGCCTGACTTTGACGTCGACTTCTGCCAAGACCGGCGCGATGAGGTCATCCGTTACGTGCAAGAAAAATACGGCCGCGATCACGTGGCCCAGATCATCACATTCGGAAAGCTTCAGGCACGCGCCGTGCTGCGTGATGTTGGCCGGGTTCTCGAAATGCCCTACGGCTATATCGATAAGCTCTGCAAATTGATCCCTAACAATCCGGCCAATCCGATGACCCTGAGCGAGGCCATCACCAGTGAGCCGCAGCTGCGTGAATACATCAACGACGACCCCGATGTCCGTCGTTTGATGGACATGGCGAAAAAGCTGGAAGGCCTTAATCGCCATGCGTCAACCCATGCCGCGGGTGTGGTCATCGGCGACCGGCCGCTTGAGGAACTGATACCGCTTTACCGTGATCCGCGCTCCGATATGCCGGTCACCGGGTTCAATATGAAATATGTCGGGTCCGCCGGCTTGGTGAAGTTTGACTTTCTCGGCCTGAAGACACTGACGGTCCTGGCCGTGGCGGAACGCCTAGTTCGCGCCACGGGCACGGAATTGGATCTTACCCAAATTCCCCTCGATGACACCGGCACGTTTGAGATGATCAGCCGAGGTGAAACCACTGGCGTGTTCCAGTTGGAAAGCTCGGGCATGGTCGATGTCCTTAAGGGCCTGCGCCCGGACACCTTCGAAGACATCATTGCCGTCGTCGCGCTCTATCGCCCTGGCCCCATGGACAACATCCCAAGCTATGTGAAGCGCAAGCACGGCGAAGAGAAACCCGACTACCTCTATCCAACCCTCGAGCCGATCCTGACGGAAACCTTCGGAATCATGATCTACCAAGAACAGGTCATGCAGATTGCCCAGGTGTTGTCGGGGTATACGCTGGGCGGTGCCGATCTCTTGCGCCGCGCCATGGGTAAAAAAATCCAATCTGAAATGGATCAACAGCGCCAAATCTTTGTCGATGGCGCCGTCGAGAAGGGCGTACCCGAAGGTAAGGCATCGGAAATTTTTGATCAGGTCAATAAATTCGCCGGTTACGGATTTAACAAATCACACGCCGCAGCCTATGCCCTGGTGGCCTATCAGACAGCCTACATGAAGTTCAATTATCCAGTCGAGTTCATGGCCGCCTCCATGACCTTGGACATGGGGAATACCGATAAACTGAACATTTTCCGCCAGGAGTTAGACCGCATCGACGTGCCCGTACTTCCGCCCGACGTCAATCATTCAGATGTCATGTTCACAGTCGAGCGCGATGGCGAAAAACCGGCGATTCGTTACGCGCTGGCTGCCGTCAAGAATGTCGGTGAGGCCGCCATGTCGGGGCTTGTGGCGGAGCGAAGCGAAAACGGGACATACAATGACATTACGGATTTCGTCGGGCGCCTGGATACCCACACAGTCAATAAACGCCAGTTGGAGAATCTAGCACGGGCTGGCGGGTTTGATAGCTTGGAGCCCAACCGGCGGCGTATCCATGCCAGCGTTGAAAATATGGTCCGTCATGCCGCCGCCGCACAAAGTGACCGCGAGAGCAACCAGATTGGGTTGTTCGGCGGCGAGGATGCCCCCACCGTGTCAATCAATCTCCCGGACATACCCGATTGGCCGATCATGGAACGCCTGAACGAGGAATTCGAAGCGCTGGGATGTTATTTGTCGGGTCATCCGTTGGACGCCTATGGCAGCCGCCTCAAACAATTGGGCGTTGAGACCGTCGCCAACGCCAACAAACGCACAGAGCCAGCACCGATCACCCTTGCCGGCACTGTGACCGCTAAAAAGGAACGCACCTCGGCGAAAGGAAATCGTTACGCTTTCGTCGGGTTATCGGATGCAACCGGTGCATTTGAGGTTACGGTGTTCTCCGAAGCGCTCGCCGCTGCACGTGAATTTTTGGAGGTTGGCAGCAACGTCTTGATCAAAGCTACCGCACAACCCGAGGACGGTGATGGTATGCGGTTCCTAGCCAATGAATTCAGACCACTTGAAATGGCGGCGGCAAACACCGTCGAAAACTTGCGGATTGTCATCGCCACACCGAATGCGGTGCCAGAAATTTGCAATATTTTAGCCGGTGAGAAACGGGGCAAAGGGCGCATTCATATCCACGCTCAACCCGAAGACTGTGGTTGGGAAGCCGATGTGGATATTGGTGCTGGTTACACACTTTCTCCGGATGCCAATATGGCGCTCAGAAACCTCAGCGGAGTCATCGGCGTGGAAACATTTGAAACCCGCTAAACTGCGCGCGCCGATTGAATAGCGCGCCATATAGTTTCGCTTGTTGCCGGCATATCAATATGATCGATACCCAGCGGTGAGAGCGCATCAAGAATTGCATTAATGATGGTTTGTGGAGCTGCAATGCATCCGGCCTGGCCCGAACCTTTGACGCCCAACGGATTGGCTTTTGTCGGCGTGCCGTTCAAATGGGTCTCGAACGGCGGTATATCGGCCGCCCAAGGGATGTAATAGTCCATCATGGACCCGGCCATGAGTTGTGATGTTTCGAGATCATAAACAGCATGCTCACCCAGAGCCTGCCCAATTCCCTGAGCAATGCCGCCATGGACTTGGCCTTCGGTCAGTTGCGGATTGATCAGGTTGCCGTAGTCATCAACGATGACATACCGTAGCACTTTGACGTCTCCCGTGTCTGGATCGACTTCAACCTCGGCGACATGACATCCGTTCGGAAAGGTGAACGGCGCATTTTCAACCATCTCAAAACTATCAAGGCTATCGGATGCAAGACCCGGCGTTGAATTTGCTGTGCATGCGGCGGCAACGTCGCTGAGTGTCACAGATTGCGCTGTATCTGAAACAGTGAACACGCCATCCGAAAAAGACACATCGTTTTCGTTGGCTTGCAATAACAAAGCCGCTGCGTGTTCGGCTTTTTCAAGCACCGCGTTGATGGCCTTCACCAACGCCGCACCACCCATGTGCATAGAGCGCGCACCGCCGTGGCCAAATCCAGTTCGTGTCTTCGCGGTATCCGCCTGGACAAAATTGAACGCGCTTATCGGCAAGCCCAGCATTTCAGCAGCGACTTGCTTGAAAGTGGTTTCATGACCTTGCCCGTTTGATTCAGTGCCGACCCGCAGATCGACACTTCCATCCGCGTTGAAGATGATTTCAGCACCTTCTTGCGGGGCACCGCGCGCCGTCTCAAGGAAGCAACCAACACCCAAGCCACGCAAACGATTAATTTCGGCGGAATCACGGCGACGCGCCTCAAATCCGGCGTGATCCGACAATTTGACGGCGTCTTCAATGTTGAGCCGCATACGGCCAGTATCGATACTGTTTCCAAACGACGTGACGTGAGGAAATGAGGTGATGGCATTGCGCAGCCGTAGTTCGCCGGGATTGAAGCCGAAACGCCGAGCGGCGGCATCTATGAGCCGTTCAATGATGAAATTCGCTTCCGGTTTTCCAGCGCCTCGATACGCATCCACCGGCGCTGTGTTGGTGAACACCCCAACGGATTCCATGAACACGTGGGGAATGGCGTAAATTCCACCCATTGCTGTTGGTGCCGCCTTGGTCGATGGCCCTGGACCCGCAGCGGAGAGATAAGCGCCCATATTGGCAACCAAATGGCCACTTAGGGCCAGAAATTCGCCGTCCGCGTTTAATCCAAGGCGTGCGCGTGTGTGAATATCGCGCCCATGTGTCGCGGAGCTGAATTCTTCGCTGCGTTCAGCAACCCACTTTATCGGGCGCCCGTGACGCCGCGCCGCCCACACCAGCACCACCCATTCTGGATAAAGAAAATTCTTCAAGCCAAACCCGCCGCCAACATCGTGGGCAATCAGATGAAATTTATCTTCCGGCAAGTTAAACACGCCGCTCGCCAATTGTCGGCGAATAGTATGCAGACCCTGCGCGGAGCAAGTTAGCGTGAACGAATCAGCCTCCGGATCGTATTCACCAATACCCGCGCGCGGCTCCATCGGTACCGCACTAATCCGATTGTTGACGATTTCCAATTCGACAACATGATCAGCCCTAGCAAACGCCGCATCGGTGGCATCGCGCTCACCTTGCTGAAACCGGAAGGCAATGTTCTCAGGCGCTTGATCCCAGATCAACGGGGCATCAGATCGCTGGCAGGCCAAACTATCTGATACCGCGGTCAAGGGACTGAGATCGATCTCTACCGATTCCGCGGCAGTCAGTGCTGCCTCATGGCTTTCAGCAATAACCACTGCGATAGGGTCACCAACGTGACGGACGCGATCCTTGGCCAACGCATGGCGTGGCGGTACAACAAGTGGCTGCACGGCTTCAAATTCAGAGGTGCAGGGCAAAGGTTGCAAGCCGTCCGCAGCCAAATCACCATAAGTATGAACGCCGATAACGCCTGGCAAATTCATGGCCGGCGCGACATCAATGGCGTTAATCTCCGCATGTCCATGGTCGGACCGGACAACCACCGCATGGGCTTGCCCATCACGATTTAAATTCGCCGTATATTGGCCGGAGCCGGTCAAAAACCGTTGATCTTCAAGGCGCCGAGCGAATTGACCGATAGGAGTATTTGGCAAAAAAACAGCTTTCTTATTGTCAGCGAACAGGCGCCTGCGCACCTGCGAATGATTAAGCTGAGACTATCTCAACCTTGTCGCACTTGAAACGATGGAATTGAAGTCCTTGCGTTGAATGTGATAAGTGCGCTGAACGGCTTGCAATCTTGGCGGCAACGGCGTAATACAGCCGCGATTTCACACGTGGGCTTGCGGCCCCGGCGCAAATTCGCCGATGGTCGCTCCGGTGTCCGGATAATCCGGACGTTGCCCGCGGAGGTCTAACCGGAAAAGGAAAAAAGACATGGCTTTGCCAGAATTCTCCATGCGCCAATTGCTTGAAGCAGGCGTACATTACGGACACAGTACACGCCGTTGGAACCCCAAGATGGAACAATTCATCTTCGGTATCCGCAATGGTATCCACATTATTGACCTGCAACAGACAGTGCCGATGCTGCACCGTGCCATGCAGGCTGTCCGCAACACGGTTTCAGGCGGCGGCCGGGTGTTGTTTGTCGGCACCAAACGCCAAGCGGCCGAACGGGTCGCGGAGGCTGCGGGCCGCTGTGGTCAATATTACGTCAATCATCGCTGGCTCGGCGGCATGATGACCAACTGGAAGACGATTTCAAATTCCATCAAACGCTTGCGCGACCTTGACGAGCAGCTTTCCGGTGAAACCGAAGGGTTGACGAAGAAAGAGACGCTCGGTCTGACCCGCGAGCGTGACAAATTGGAGCGCGCACTGGGCGGCATCAAGGAAATGGGTGGGCTTCCGGACATTCTGTTTGTTATCGACACAAACAAAGAATCGATTGCTATCGCCGAAGCGAAAAAACTCGGCATTCCGGTCATTGGCGTTATCGATTCAAACAGTGACCCAAAGAACATCGACTTTCCCATTCCTGGTAACGATGACGCCATTCGCGCCGTCAGCCTGTATTGCGACCTGATTGTCGGCTCCGTCTTTGATGGTCTGCAGGCTGAAGTCGCCCATAGTGGTGGCGATGTTGGCGCTGCTGAAGAGGTGCCCGCGGAAGTGCTCCCCGCTGAAGGGGCAGAAAAACCCGCCGATGATGCGACTGCTGAACCTGCGGCTAAAGCCGCACCTGCAGAAGCAGAAGCCCCTGCTGCTGAGGCCGTAGAGGAAAAGCCCGCTGCAGCGGCGCCGGAAGCAACGCCAGAACCTGCTGCCGAAAGCGGTGAAGCGGAAAAAGCGGCATCTTGACCAAAATTTTCGTCGGTCCAGGGATAATGCATTAGCAACGATATGATTTGAGGTTGAAGATGGCAGAGATTACAGCCGCGCTCGTCAAAGAGCTTCGGGAAAAAACTGGTGCCGGCATGATGGATTGCAAAAAGGCGCTAACGGAAACAGACGGCGACCTCGAAGGTGCCGTCGATTGGCTCAGGACTAAAGGTCTCGCTGCTGCCGCCAAGAAGGCCGGTCGTGCGGCATCCGAAGGCTTGGTTGGTGTTGCCGTTGATGGCGCCAATGGCGCCATCGTGGAAATCAATGCGGAAACTGATTTTGTCGCACGAAACGACACGTTTCAGGGATTTGTCGGCAGTGTCGCAAATATTGCATTAGAGGCAGGGAGCGACCTCAATGCGCTCAATAGCGCTGCAATGCCCGATAGCGACAGAAATGTCGGTGAGGAATTGACTCACCTGATTTCTACTATCGGCGAGAATATGACCATGCGCCGCGCCGCCACGATTTCAGTGACGAAAGGTGCATTGGCCAGTTACGTCCATAGCGCGATTTCGCCGGGCCTCGGTAAAATCGGTGTGCTTGTTGGACTCGAGTCCGATGCGGATGCCGATAAATTGAGCGAAGTCGGCAAACAAATTGCAATGCATATCGCCGCAGCAAAGCCTTTGTCGGTTTCACAAGACGATTTGGACCCGGAAGAACTTGAGCGCGAAAAATCAATTTTAGCGGAGCAGGCTCGTGATTCCGGCAAGCCCGAGAACATTATCGAAAAGATGGTCGAGGGTCGTTTGCGTAAATACTACGAGGAAGTTTGCCTGCTTGACCAAGTTTTTGTCATCGATGGCGAAACCAAGATTTCTGACGTTTTGGCAAAAGCCGGCAACGATTTAGGCGCACCGGTTTCAGTCAGCGGCTTCGCATTATTTGTTCTGGGCGAAGGTGTCGAAAAGAAAGAAGAAGATTTCGCCGCTGAAGTCGCCGCTGCAGCCGCCGGCTGATACTCGGCCGAAGCAGCGAACTTATTGGCGCATTAGGCACGATGTGCTATGCGCCAAGAGGCGTAGTTCGCCCGTGAAGTTCGGGCCGCATTGACATCAGACTCGGAGAAGGCGATGGCTTCAGAAACCAAGTACCGGCGGATCCTTCTTAAACTGTCTGGCGAAGGCCTGATGGGGGATCGAGAATTCGGTCTTGATCCCGAGACAATGGATCGAATTTGTTCCGAAGTCAGTGACGTGCATCGTGATGGCATCGAGGTCTGTCTTGTCATCGGGGCCGGAAATATCTTTCGTGGAATTTCAGGCGCCGCCGCGGCAATTGAGCGCACCACGGCGGATTACATGGGCATGCTGGCGACCGTCATCAATGCCTTGGCCGTCCAAAGTGTTTTGGAATCGAAAGGCATTCCGACCCGCGTGCAATCCGCGATTCCCATGACCACCGTATGCGAACCCTACATCCGGCGCCGGGCGATTCGCCATATGGAGAAGGGCCGAGTGGTTATTTTCGCTGCGGGAACCGGTAATCCATTTTTTACAACCGATACGGCGGCCGCGTTGCGGGCCGTGGAAATGGGCTGTGACGCTTTGTTGAAAGGCACTCAGGTCGATGGCGTTTATGACGCTGATCCGAAAACCGCAGAAAACGCGCAACGTTACGAGAGTTTGAGTTATGATGAGGTGATCGCGAAGAACCTGCGTGTGATGGACACTTCAGCCATTGCGCTGGCGCGCGAAAATGAAGTTCCAATCGTCGTGTTTTCAATTCACGATGCGGGCGGTCTGAGACAAGTGGTGCAAGGCGAGGGTACGTTTACGACCATCGAGTAGAACCCAGTGTATAGGGCCAAGCGAGGGCAGGAAGGGAGGCTTTCATGACTTTTACAGATTTCAATGCAGAAAAAAAAGATATCCAGCGGCGCATGGAAGGCGCCGTTGAGGTGCTTCATCAAGAATTTGGTGGCCTACGCACCGGTCGGGCCGCGACCAGCCTGCTTGAGCCTGTCGTCGTGCAGGCGTACGGCTCCGAAATGCCAATGAACCAAGTTGGTACCGTGAGCGCGCCCGAACCGCGATTATTGACAGTGCAGGTTTGGGACAAAGGTCTGGTCCAGTCGGTCGAAAAGGCCATCATGGAATCCGGGTTAGGCCTGAATCCCGCGACGGAAGGTCAGGTCGTACGGGTGCCGATCCCGACACTCACGGAAGAACGGCGCCAGGAATTGGCCAAAGTCGCCGGCAAATATGCAGAGGACGCCCGCATTTCTATTCGCAACGTCCGACGGCACGCCATGGACGATTTAAAGAAAGCAGAGAAAGACGGCGATATATCGCAAGATGCCCAGCGCGATTACAGCAAAGAGGTCCAGGACCTAACCGATCAGTTCATTGCAAAAATTGATGAGTCTTTGGGCCACAAAGAAGAAGAGATTATGCAGGTCTGAAATATATGAAAGCCGTCTCCATCAAGAACGTGGATATTCCGCCGCCACCCTGCCACGTTGCTATCATTATGGATGGCAACGGTCGATGGGCTCAGGCGCGCAACTTGCCACGAACGGCAGGACATCAACGCGGCGCGGAATCCGTTCGTCGCTGCGTCGAGGGGGCTATAGAGCAAGGCATTGATTATCTGACACTTTACGGATTTTCATCGGAAAATTGGAAACGCCCGCTCGAAGAGATTAAAGAACTCATGGGATTGCTTCGATTTTATCTGAAAAACGAGGTTCGGAAACTGAACCGCGAAGGGGTCCGGTTTCAGGTCATTGGAGATCGAGCGAAATTGGCGGACGACATCGTTTCTCTCATTGACGATGCAGAATCTGAAACGGCTTCGAATACTCGGTTAGTTCTAACGATCGCATTGAGCTACGGTAGTCGAGCTGAAATTGCCACTGCCGCGCAACGCATCGCGTCTCAAGTCAGCGATGGCACATTGGCAATTGAAGATATTGATGAACACGTGCTTGGTCAGAATCTTTACACCGCGAATATGCCGGACCCTGACCTGTTAATCCGAACCAGCGGAGAGCAACGGATTAGCAATTTTCTTCTATGGCAGCTGGCGTATTCCGAGTTCATTTTCGTCGACAAACTCTGGCCTGATTTTGGGCAGACCGACCTCCAAGACGCTGTCCAAGAATACCATCGCCGCGAACGTCGATATGGCGCAACAGGAGGCTAAGCCCCCCAAGAATGAACTGATCGTAAGGCTTTTATCTGCCTGCGTGCTTATTCCGCCAGTATTGGCGACGGTTTATTTCGGCCATCCTTACTTTCAAATTTTCATCTTTGTTGCGGTTTCAATTCTGACCTACGAACTCCACCACGTCTGTGAAAGACAATGGGGTTGGACATTCGTCGGGCTTTGCTATTTTGCTTTCGCAGGCATCGCATTGATGTCGCTTCGCGGCGCCGACAACGGTCTTGAGAACGTGGTTTGGCTATTCGCATTGGTTTGGGGGGCTGATACAGGCGCCTATTTTCTGGGTCGTGCAATCGGGGGCCCAAAACTGGCACCAAAAATCAGCCCCAATAAGACTTGGGCGGGATTTGCCGGCGCTGCCATTGCGGCCGGCCTCGCTGGATATGGCGCCGCAGTGATCTTGGCGAAAGACAGTGTTTTGCTATTGATAGTTTTCTCGGCGATTCTTGGCGGATTGTCACAATTGGGCGATTTGCTTGAATCTTGGGTAAAAAGACGATTCCATAAGAAAGATACAAGTGGCTTGATACCGGGCCATGGGGGATTATTTGACCGCGCAGATGGATTGATCGCAGTCGCAATTGCGGTTTGGCTCATCGAGCTTTGGATCAACGAAAGTGTTTTGAAATGGCTATGACTTTGCCTAATCCGGCGCCAAATGCGGAACCGCGACGAGTATGCGTGCTGGGCGCCACCGGATCAGTGGGCATCAATACGTTGGATATGCTTGAGCGCAATCGTGATGCGTTTGTTGTTGACGTACTGACCGCCAACACGAACGCCGAATTGCTTGCGGCGCAAGCGAAATCCATGGATGCCCGGCTGGCCGTTGTCGCCGACGAAACAAAATACAATGAATTAAAATCTGCGTTGAGTGGCACATCAATCGAAGCCGCCGCCGGAACTGCGGCTATCGCTGACGCGGCTGCGGAGCCGACCGATTGGGTCATGGCGGCAATTGTCGGCGCTGCAGGCCTTGCGCCGACGTTGGAAGCCGTGCGCCGTGGCGCAACCATCGCCTTGGCGAACAAAGAATGCTTGGTTTCCGCCGGCGAAATTTTTACGCGCGAAGTCACCAGCCACGGCGCGACCCTTTTGCCCGTGGATTCCGAGCATAGCGCGATTTACCAAGTCTTTGATTTTGAACACGCCGATCATGTGGGGCGCGTCATTCTGACGGCATCCGGCGGCCCGTTTTTGACCCGGTCCATTGAAGACATGCGCGACGTGAGCGTGGCCGAAGCTGTTGCTCACCCGAATTGGGATATGGGCGCAAAAATTTCAATCGATTCAGCGACAATGATGAATAAGGGCCTTGAACTCATTGAGGCCTATCATCTTTTCCCTGTTGACAAATCACAGATCGAAATTCTGGTCCATCCACAATCAGTTATCCATAGTATGGTTGAATACGTGGACGGGTCCGTTCTCGCGCAGTTGGGCACGCCTGATATGCGTACCCCTATAGCCTATGCCATGTCTTGGCCTGGTCGCATTGATTGCCCGTCCCCTCGCTTGGCGCTTGATAAGATCGCGACGCTAACATTTGAAAAACCCGATTCCATACGCTTTCCGGCGTTACGCTTGGCACGCGAAGCATTGGAACAAGGCGGCGCTGCGCCAACCATTTTAAACGCCGCCAATGAAATTGCCGTCCAGCGTTTCCTGGATGGAGAAATTGCTTTCTTGGATATTTGCCGGATCGTCGAGAAAACGCTTGAGAAAGTGCCAAATACAGCCATCAATACGCTCGCCGACGTCACAGATGCCGATCAGGAAGCCCGCAAAGTCGCCCAGAAAACGCCGTAATTCACGGACATAACAATAAGATGCGGTCCACGTTTTTGGTCCGCGCACCCAGTTAACAGACGGATCACTGACCACACATGAACTTTTTTGACTTCACTTGGAACTACATCATTGTTTTCCTTATCGTTTTGACGGTCCTCATTTACGTGCATGAATGGGGACATTACTGGGTAGCGCTTCGCAACGGTGTCCGGGTGGAGGTCTTTTCCATTGGATTTGGACCCGAGGTTTTCGGCTGGACAAACAAGGTCGGAACGCGCTGGAAAATTGGCCTAATCCCCCTAGGCGGCTACGTGAAAATGTTTGGCGAAGATGACGGGGCCAGTAGTGATGACGATGAGGATAACCGCGAGCTAACGCCCGAGGAAAAAGAGGTTTCATTTCACCACAAAACCCTAGGTCAGCGCGCCGCCATCGTCGCTGCCGGCCCCATTGTGAACTTTATATTTGCTATCTTCGCGTTTGCCGGGCTGGCGATGTTTGAAGGCAACCCCATTCCGCTGGCGTATGTTGGCGAAGTAATGCCGAAAAGCGCGGCTGCCGAAGCCGGACTCATAAAAGGTGACCAAGTGGTTGCCATAGAAGGCACGGAAATTACGACGTTCGAGGAACTTCGCCAGATCGTCATTAAAAAACCCGAACAAAAATTAATGTTCGATATCCGGCGGGATGGCAAATTTATCCGCCTGCCGGCGACACCGAGATCCGCATCAGATGGCTCAGGAACCGCGCCGAGTGTCGGCAGACTGGGCATTCGTCCGCATCTCGACCACCTGGAATTTGAGCGCCAGGATCCGATTACAGCGATTTGGGTCGGCGTCGAAAGAACTGCGATTTTGACATACCGAATTCTCACTTATATCGGCGATATGATTACCGGCGACCGCTCGACTGACGATCTCGGCGGCCCGTTGCGCATCGCCAAGATATCGGGAGAAATGGCCCAACTGGGTCTTTCCCAAGTTATTCTTCTGATGGCCATGCTGTCGGTCAATCTTGGCCTGATAAACTTATTTCCTATTCCCATGCTGGATGGCGGCCACCTTGCGTTTTATGCGGCCGAGGCGGTACGCGGCCGCCCGCTTGGCCAGACAGCACAAGAATACGGTTTCCGATTCGGGCTGATTCTGGTATTGCTCTTGGTCGTATTTGTGACCTGGAACGACCTTGTACACCTAAGGGTGATCGAATTCCTAAAAGAATTGTTCGTTTAACAATCGATCAACCGGGGGATGACTTGCGACGATTGATAATATTCTTGTTTATTCTGTTTAGTGCCGTTGCTACGGCGCTCACCGGTGGCGTGTGGCCGGCTTACGCTGATGCCATCGAACTGGCCCAGTCTGGAACCGTCACCAAGATCACCGTGAAGGGGGCTCAGCGCATCGAGCCTGGCACAGTTAAGTCCTATTTACTCATTCGTGAAGGCGACGCGCTTGACCCGCTTCGTGTCGATCGATCATTAAAAAGCTTGTTTGCGACCGGCCTGTTTGCCGACGTCAATTTCCAGCGGCGAGGCGGGGAGTTGATTGTCAATGTCGTCGAAAATCCTGTCATCAATCGAATTGCGTTCGAAGGCAATCAGGAGATTGACAACGAAAGCCTTGAATCCGAGTCATCTCTTCGACCGCGGGTTATCTACACGCGATCCAAAGTTCAAGCTGACGTTAAACGTATCCTGACTTTATACCGCAGGAAGGGCCGGTTCGCCGTTTCCGTTGAACCTAAGGTCATTCAGCTTCCACAAAATCGCATCGATTTGGTTTTCGAGATCAAGGAGGGCGATTCGACCACAATCAAAAGCATCCGGTTCGTCGGCAACAAAAAGTACAGTGACAGGCGGCTGCGAGGAATTGTCCAAACCAAAGAGACGGCCTGGTATCGATTTTTGTCCAGTGATGATGTCTATGACCCGGATCGGCTAACTTTGGACCGTGAGCTTCTTCGCCGGTTTTACCTCTCCGACGGTTATGCCGATTTCCGTGTTGCATCAGCCGTTGCGGAACTGACGCCCGACAGGACCGATTTCTTCATTACTTTTAGTGTAAACGAGGGGCCTCGATATGTTTTTGGTGACATCAAGGTCAACGCTAAGCTCCGCGATTTAAAGGCCGAGTCACTACAAAGCGTTATCGAAATTGAGCCAGCCGATTGGTACGACATTTCGGAAGTCGATAAAGCCATCGATTCAATCACCAATAAAGTTGGAGAATTGGGCTACGCGTTTGTCGATGTCCGTCCGCGAATTAAGCGCGATCGTAAGACGAAGCGTATCGACATCACTTTCGAAGTAAAAGAAGGCCCACGGGTATTCGTCGAACGCATCGATATCACCGGGAACGTCCGAACATTGGACAAAGTCATTCGCCGTGAATTTCAATTGGTCGAAGGTGATGCATTCAATTCAGCCAAGTTGCGCAGGTCACGGCGACGTATACAGAATCTCGATTTTTTCGAGAAATTAAATATTAGCCAAGTCCCAGGTAGTGCGCCTGATAAAGCTGTCATCAAGGTTGATGTTGAAGAAAAGTCCACAGGATCCATATCTCTAGGGGCAGGCTTCTCGTCCAGCGTCGGGGTGATCGGAGAGGTCGGTTTTCAAGAGAAAAACCTTCTTGGCAGAGGGCAAAACTTGGGCCTGAAGCTGTCGATTGCAGCGGAACGCAGCCAGGTCGATTTGTCTTTCACTGAACCATTTTTCTTGGATCGCGATATCAAGGCAGGGTTTGACGTGTTCCACGTCCGCCAAGATCTTCAGGACTTTAGCTCCATTGACACAAACCGGACTGGTCTAACACTTCGGGCCGGATACCGGATTACCGATGACTTGTTCCAGCGGTGGTCATACACCGCACGATTGTCGGAAATCGACAACATCGCCGAAGATGCTGCCGAGCTGATCAAAGGTCAATCGGGCAAGGAATATTTGTCCCAAATTATGCACAGCATGGCTTACGACGTCCGGGATAGTCGTTTGACGCCCACTGAAGGTTACACGGTATCTCTGGCGACCGATTTGGCCGGCCTTGGCGGCACTATTCGACATTTAAGGAATACGTTGAAGGCGGCCTATCATTATCCAATCGCCGATCAATGGGTGCTCACGGTTGGCGGCAAGACCGGCTACATTTTAGGTTTGGGCAAAGACGTGCAGTTTCTTGAACGTTATTTTGTCGGCGGTGATGATTTGCGTGGATTCACGACGTCTGGCGTCGGCCCCAGGGATTCTGTCTCTCAGGACGCCCTCGGTGGTGAATGGATGTATACCGGAACGCTGCAACTCAGTTTCCCGCTCGGCCTACCGGCAGAACTTGGCGTTCTTGGCCGCGTGTTCTCAGATTTTGGCAGCTCAGGCAGTCTCGAGCCGGACAATGCCGACGTCCAAGACACAGCCAGTGTCCGCGTAACGGCCGGCATTGGGATTACCTGGGTTTCGCCATTTGGGCCGCTTGGGGTTGATGCAGGGATACCTCTGGTCAAGGAAGATTTTGACGACGAAGAACTGATCCGCGTTAATTTCGGCGCACGTTTTTAGGAGGCCTAATCGACGATGAAGAAACTGATTGGATTGGGGGTCGTACTTTTGACCCTATTGTCAGGCGCGCCCGCGGATGCGCAATCAAAACCTAAACCAGGCGCCGAAGGTTCCGATGCCATCCCATTAAAGATCGCCATTCTTGATTTGGACGCAATCCGCCGCCAATCCATTGCCGTCAAAGATATCCGCGATCAGATAACCGGGTACCGGAAAGGCTTCCAGGCGGACATACAAAAAGAAGAAGATGCCTTGCGTTCCGCCAATCAGGAACTGGCTAAGAAACGCACGATCCTTTCACCGGAAGCCTTCGCAAAAGAACGGCGCCAGTTTGAACAAAAAGTAATTGGCGTTCAAAAACTTGTTCAGAAAAGCAAACTAAATTTAGATCGAGCGCAAGCCAAGGCGATGCTGGCGCTTGAGAAGAAACTCAACGCAATCATCTCTGATATTGCGGATAAGCAAGGTGTCAGCATCGTCATGCAGCGCCGGCATACTATTCTTGTTGCACGCAACCTGGACATCACCAATGAAGTTTTGACACGGCTCAACGCAGAACTGAAAAAAGTTCCGGTCGAGAAGCCTGGATCAAAATAAATGGCGGATTCCCGCTTTTTTAATCTATTGGGGCCGCTCCGCCTGAAAGAACTCGCTGAAATCACCCGCGCCGAAATCGCAGGTAACTTGGACCTGGATCGTTCGTTCGATGATGTCCAAGCCCTCGATGATGCCGGCGAAACTCACGTAAGTTTCCTCGACAACAAAAAGTACGCCGGTGCTTTCGCCGAAAGTAAGGCTGGCGCATGTATAATACGCCCCGAATATGTGGACCGTGCGCCGCCAGGGATGAGCCTTTTAGTTACATCTGAACCTTACCTTGGTTATGCCAAAGTAAG